>Ga0302310_10000037_pt1 | contig 111955 bp, 95 predicted proteins | sample III_Palsa_N1_2_FD_200451 | JGI IMG/M metagenome (GOLD analysis project Ga0302310, IMG submission 200451) | Peat permafrost microbial communities from Stordalen Mire near Abisko, Sweden - III_Palsa_N1_2 | ecosystem: Environmental > Terrestrial > Soil > Palsa > Peat permafrost | place: Sweden...
TGCCTGCACTCCTGGTTATGGCCGGCGTGGCCATGAGCGTCACCAACACCTCGGCGAATACCTTCGTCCAGTCTGCAGCAGCGGTGAATCTTCGCGGACAGGCAGTTAGCCTTTTCATGCTGGCCTCGCGGAACGGCACTGGGCGCCCTGGCCACGGGACTTTCGGTCGAAGTTTTTGGTATTCGCAATGCGCTCTTCATTAACGGCGCACTGGCGGTCGCGGCTCAGGTGCAAATTGGGCGAATGTGGCGTCGGCAACCCGCGATCACGAGTCATTAGAGAACTTGGCGGCGCATGGGTCGGCGAACCGTACAGCGCCGCCGACGCCTCTCGATGCCGTCAGAGCCTCCGAGACGCTAATGCGCTTATGACCCGAAGCCGTGGGGTAGCGCCTGAGTGCAGCTCTTCGCATCAGCCTACGGCTTCTACGTACAGACGGCTCCCGGCGCGGCGCGCAGCATGCGCTTCCAATGTCAATCAAAGAGATGCGAACCATGAGAACGGATAGGCAGCTACAGAATGACGTGATTACCGAACTCGCCTGGGAGCCCTCGATTCATGCCGAAGAGATCGGCGTCGAAGTCAAAGGCGGTGTCGTCACCCTGGCGGGTCATGTGGGCACTTACTCGGAGAAACTCGAGGCGGAACGGGCAGCTATGCGCGTGGTTGGCGTGAAAGCGCTCGCCGTCGAAATCGATGTGCGGCTCGCAGGCATCAATGCTCGCACTGACGGGGATATTGCCCGCACGGTCGAAAACGTACTGCAGTGGACGACGTGTTTGCCCAAGGACTCGGTCAAGATAAAGGTCGAGGGCGGCTGGGTGACCTTAACGGGCGAAGTGCACTGGGACTATCAACGGAAAGCGGCTGCCGATGCTGTACGACACCTTATGGGGGTTAAGGGAGTGGCTGACCTGATCATCCTCAAACCGACAGTGTCTGCACCCTTAGTCAAGGCGGACATTGAAGCGGCGTTGGTGCGCCGGGCACACAAGGATTCCAACAACATATCCGTCAGCGTCATTGGCAATGATGTGACGTTGTCGGGTTCGGTGCACGATTGGTCTGAGCGAGACCTCGCTACACAGACCGCGTGGGGAACACCGGGTGTTCGTAGCGTGACGAACAATACAACGGTAACCTACTGACCCTCATGGCGGCCCGATCAAATTGGGCCGCCATTCTTGATGCCGAAGGTCCTTTGCTCCTTGCGCACATGGGCCAAGCTCGAAAGTCTGGCTATGGCCTGCAGACGAGCGTGTCGAAGCCCGCATTCCGCGTGAGGAGAAACGCACCCTAGAACGTGCTGATGTACCCTGCGCGATTCTCGCCCGACTCGCAGTCGATAACCGCCACCACGGACAACGCCTCGGTGAGCACCTGCTGCTGGAGGCGATGGCGAAAGTGCTGACACAGTCACAATCAATTGCTACCTACGCATTGATCGTAGATGCCAAAGACGACAAAGCCGCCGCCTTCATTGGTCGTTGATTCGATTCCAACCATGGGACCAAGTGTAATCAATTACTTAGATCGTATTTCTCGACTCGCGCTGAGCGGCGCCCGTTGGGGCGACTCAGCCCGTGCCAAAGCTTTCGATCTCGATTCCGGACGCGTATTTCGAGTCCGCGCTTTCACCATCGATACCCTTCCACTGCCGCGAAGCTTGCGACTGAGTAACCGGTTGTGACGAGCCTTGCACGTGCCTCAGGCTTTACGCGGGACCGAGTTGATCCTTGAGGAATTCCATCGCGCTGGATTGAATCAACTCAGCGGTGATCTCGGTCAGCTGAACAGCTCTGCGGTGATGACTGGGGTATTCGATCACGATCTCCCGGCCCTGCAGCCGCACTTCGAAAGCGCCATGCTGGCGCGCCGAGGATCCCGTAGCCCGCACGTCGATTCCCGTCAGTTGAAGCGTCACGTCATAGGTGTCCGGTATGACGGCTGTACCGCCATTCATCAGGACTTTGCGGGACTGAATTTCGCGAACCTCAGCATTGATCTTCGTGGCTTGCAGCGCCGTCGCTATCTCTTTCAGGATGGGATCGACCACCAAAGCTCGGTGCTCATTCCACGCTTTGTGGAAAGCTGCGACCTCTGCATCCATCTTTAACGCAGACTCCTTCGCCTGCTCCAGGCGCCGCGCATGAGAATCAACCAGAGCCTTCAGTTCTGAACGGAAATCGTCACCCATCGGCGTAAGCCCTCGTGGATCAATTTTTCCCGCCGCCGTTAGAGCGCCAAGACCGCTTGTCGAGCCCATGACGACCGGGAATTCGAACCACTGGAGCCGAGTCTCGCACGCCGCCAACGCCTGTCAATCGACACCGCGCGTCATTTCAATGACAGATCTTGCAAAGGAGGCCAAAGAGTGCGGATTGGCGGGTCAAGCCAGCGTTGTGGGCTCACCCCATGGCAGCAGGACGATCTTGCCGCCGAGGCCCCCGAGATCAATGCGTGCATGAGCCCGCGCCGCGGCTGACAGCGGCAAGCGGTCAATTACGACCGGACGTATGGCGCCTTCACGCAACAGCGCAAACAGCGTTGCCATGTCCGCCTTGAATTCGTCAGGGTACTTCGTACGGCGCGCGGTGATGCTATAAAACTGAGCGCGGCGACCGGCGAACAGGAAACGCAGTGCGTTCCACGCCATCAGGCGAAGCAAACCCAGGCCTGCTGAAGCCAGCCCCTCTTGGCCGATTGCCATGGTCTGCGAGCCGTACCCAACGAGCAGACCACCGGATCTGAGGCACGCGAATGAACGGGCGAAATGTGCGCCGCCAATCGCATCGAAGGCGGCATCGACACCCGGGCCGCCCGGTCGGTCTGCACTCAAGCGGCGAACCGCAGCGACGAAGTCACCAGCCTGATAGTCAATTGCCGTCGCACCGAAACGCTGGACGATCGAAATGTTTCGGGCCGAGCACGTACCCACGGCATTGAGTCCGAAATGGCGCGCCAGATCGAGCAGCGCCGTACCGACAGTTCCCGAGGCACCAATCACGAGTATGGTCGCGCCCCGCGGCAGCTGGCCACAGCGCGTGAGCATCTGGAAGGCGGTCAGATAGGCGAGCGGCACGCACACTGCCTCCGCCGGATCGATGCCAGCCGGAACGGCCACGAGAAATCGCACCGGGCGGATTGCGTACTGGGCGTAGCCACCCGTCACACTCAGGTCGGCAAGCCATGCACCCTTGGATAGCGCCTCCGCGCCAGGTCCGACGCTCTCGACACTGCCCACAATCTCATAGCCAGGCGTAAACGGCAGCGGCCCCTTGAAGTCCGGGTAGCGTCCGCGCCGGATCATGGTGTCCGTAAAGCCGGTACCGGCCGCAATCACCTTGAGGCACACCTCCCCGGGACCGGGTGCGGGAATGCTCTCCTCTGCCACCAGTTCCAGTACTTCGGGGCCGCCGAACCTGGCGATACGAATGTGTTGCCATGTCATCGGCCGAGCATAGAGGCCAGCATCGTTGATTGCCATGGCGACGCCTTCGGCCTAGAGTCTTTCAACTATGCACGACACCGGCCTCGTCCCTTCGCGCGATCGCAACCGGCTGCGTGCCCTCAGGCAACTCCCGGCATTGTTGTCGGGACTCGCGGTTGCCGTGGGCGCCGCTGGGGCACCACACGGACAGGTGACCGACCTCAATGGCGCACCGCTGTCCCAGGCGATGGTGACACTCACGAAATCGGCGCCGGCGCCGGGCGCTTCGGCGACCACTGTGTTCACGGACAGTACCGGCAAATTCAGCTTCCCGGTGAATACGCCGCCCGGCACTGTGCAGGTGCGGCTGCTGGATTACCGGCAGATTGGCGGCGCAGTCCCGGTCGGACCGGCTGCGATCACCCTCCTCATGCGCCCCGAGGCGAACCAGGCCGGCACGGCGCCCGCCTCTGCCTATCTCAAGGACCTGAAGGATCCGGCGCATCGCGAGGCGCTGGTGATGACCTGCGTCGCCTGCCACCAGCTGCCGGCGCCCGAGGTCCGGGCGTACGCGAAGCTCCTGGACGACACGCCTTCGACGCAGTCTGCCGAGGCGCGCGAACTGGCCTGGACGGGCATCGTCAAGCAGATGAACTACATCTCGAACGTGGAGTTCGGACGCGCGGGCAACCTCGTGCCCTCGGGTGAGAACGTGTATTCGGGTGGTGCTCCGGGCCCAACCGCCAGGCTTCTCACCGAGGCGCTGCGCGGTCCGCTGCTGGAGGTGCGCGGGTACCGCTATGGCGCACCCTTGATTGTCACTCCCCGTACCAGCATCCGGGAATTCGAAGTTGCGCCCCCGAATGCGATCCGGGAAGCCGTTCCCTTCAAAGGCACGGACTATCTCTATGCCGCGGATGTCAGCGCCAACCGGCTGATCCGCATCGACACCCGAACCGGCGCTCTCAAGGACTACCCGATTCCGGGCAAGGATCTGTGGGGACCGCACACGCTGGTACCCGGCGCGGATGGCATCTGGGTGAGTCCCTTCTTCCCCGGGGCGCTGCTGCGCTTTGATCCCGGTGCCGAGCAATGGAAGGTCTGGCCGCTGAATCAACCCGCGGGACCGCCGGTCGGCCTGCACGATATCTCCTTTGATCCGAATCATGAGCTGGCCACCGATCATCACGGTCGAATCTGGTTCTCCGACATCGTGAACAATGCGGTGGGCTGGCTGGATCCGGGAACCGGCAAGACCGGCGAGTTCAAGATCCCGCCGGTGTCCGGTCGCACGGGCGGCGAACAGGTCTACGGCCTGGCCATGAGCCCGGACCGCACGCATGTGTGGTACTGCCAGCTCGGCATCGGCAGCTTCGGCAGCTTCAATACCGAGACCCTCAAGTTCGAGACCCACGTCGAATTCGCGAGCCCCACCGCGGGGCCGCGCCGCATGTCCATGTCGGAAGATGGGGTTTTGTATCTGGCGCTGTACGGCGCGGGGCAACTGGCGGCTTACGACACGAAGGCCGGGCGCATGCAGGGCATTTACGATCTGCCCGATCGCGCCAGCGCGCCGTACGCAACGTTCTGGGATCCCCTCCGCAAGGTGGTGTGGATCCCAACGTCCAACGCCGATGTCATCTATCGCTTCGACCCGCGCACGCGCAGTTTCGGTGTCCTGCCGTTGCCGCGGGAGCGCGGCTTCCTGCGCATGGTGCATGTGGATCGATCCACGGGGGACCTTGTGACCTCCTACGCCAACATCGTGGAGCACGTCCGCGGACCGCGGATGGCGCTGCTGATTGACCCCGGCGATAATGCGGTCAAGGCGGCACGATGAAAATCCCACGCTGCGCGTCAGTTGCCACAATACTGCTGCTCGGCGCACCGGCGGCCACACTCGCTGCCGACGCGGGCCTGGCGCAGGGTCTTTCACCGCTCGCCGCACATCAGCACTGCGATGAATGCCATGCGCTCAAGGAAGCACGTATCGGGCCACCTTTTCTGGCGGTCGCCGCGCGGTACGCCAACGACCGGGACGCGGCGGTGAACCGTCTGGCGCTGAAGATCATCAATGGGGGCGCAGGCAATTGGGGAACGGTACCCATGGTCCCCAATGAACGAGTCAGCATGGCTGACGCGCGCGCGATCGCGCGTTGGATTCTGGCACTCGGTCGCGGCTAGCAGTTCCGATGCACCCAGCCGAATCAACTGCTTACAACCCTTCCTATGTTCTTCCGGCGGCAGTGGGGCAAGACATTAACTATCGATCGCCGCACTTTAATGTGGCACGGTCCTGACGAGGACTACACTGAATGCGTGTGTGGAGTGATTCGAACCGGATGGTTTTAGGGGACGCACCATGCAATCAAATTTCATAGTCGCAGCACTGGCCACGCTTGCACTTGCCGGTCCCGGTATCACCGTGTCGGCGCCCATGGGTTCAGGCGGCGGCGGCGGAAGCTACGGCGGCAGCAGTTCCGGCAGTACCAGCTCTACCAGCAGCAGCTCCAGTGGCAGTGGCACCAGTAGTGGCAGTGGCTCCAGTGGTGGCAGCAGCTCCGGCGGTCATGGTGGTGGGGGTGGCCGTATCGGCGGATTGGCACGCGGCGGCATGGGCGCCGGCAGCCACTTCACCGCCAGAGTCGGCGGCACCGTCGCTGGCTACGGCATTCACCTCGGCCCCCACAATGGCGGGCAAGGGGCACCTGCAATCCAGGCTTTGACGCACGGCGCCGCCCATGCGGTGCGCATCGAAGACCGGACGCGTCCGGCGCACCCCGGCACTCCTAAGGTGCGCCCCAACGGACGCACGCGGTACTGTTTCGGCGGTTCCTGCCAATCACAGTCAACGATGTCGAATCTTTACTGCGTGGATCCCCGCATCGACGATCTGTTCACCACGCCGCTCGACTGCCCGCGGGCGCTCAAGACCAGGGACATGTCTGATCCTGGCATGTTGATCCGCTGACGCACCGGCTGTCGCTCTGTAGTGAAGCGGCCGATGGCCAGCAGCCGTGTTGCGGTGGCAGCCGCAGCGTGCGTGCTGTCCTGGACCAGCGCTGCGGCAACCGCTACGGATTTCCAGACGACGATTGCCGCCCTCGATAAATACCAACCCAACTCTCCCGCAACGCTCGCCGCGCGGCTCGACTACGCCGAGTTCGTGCTCGAAGGTGCCCCGGGGCCCTGCTGGCAACGCCTGGATCTTGCCCAAGCGCAGGTCGACACCGTCGCCGACAACCCGGTTACCCAGGTCATCTTCCCTGGAGGTTGGGGGCGCCCGGCGGAACTGCGGTACCGCATTCAGCACGACCGCGCTTCCTGCGATACGGCACCAGCCGAACGCGTCCAGGATCTCCAAACTGCGCTGGAGGCAGCCCGGCATGCCGTGCAACTCTACGGGGACGCCCTCGACTACCGGTCGATGGCGGTAATGCAATACAACGTGGCCGTCACCCATCAGGCGCTCGGCGAGGGCGCCGCTGCGCTCACGGCACTCGAAGCGGCCATTGCCATGGACCGGGAGTTCGGCTTGCGCGCGGACGCCCAGGACAACTACGCGTTGCTGCTCAAATGGCGCAAGGAGCCATCGGGCGCGGAACAGGTCGCGCAGCGCCTGGCCGACTTTCCGCATCGAGCGACGATGCTGAGGTTCGCATGGTCGGCCGGTGAGGCGATGATGACCTTGGACATTTCGCACGCCAGCGCCATCGACGGCAAGGTGTTCCATGCGAGGAGTTCCCTCGCTTTCGGGCGCGACATCCGCGCAGGGAAAGAGGGTTGGGTCGTCTCCTCTACGCCCGTTGGCAACCAGACTGATCCGGGACCCTGGCCGCAGGAGACTGCGGGTGCCGACGGTCCGTTGGGGGTGTTCCGCCCTACTCTCCTGCAGTTTCCGACGATGGAGCTTTCGCGCTCCGGGGACTTCAAGGCTGCCGATGATCTCGTCGCATTTGCCGCGCGCGTCTCCCACGATGCGCAGGCGGCGATTCGTGCACAGGCCCCCACGGGCAGGCGGACCCAGGCCCTGATGAACCAGGCTGCCGCTGCCGCACAGTTAGAGTTCGAACCGGAGGTCATTGCGAACCAGGTGAGCGAGACCTACGGCCTCGAGACTGCAATGTGGATCGGTGCCACCCTGCAGCAGGGCGTCAGTTACGAGCTGACGGCACCGCTGTCCCTGCCGGGCATCGCGCACGTCATCGTCGAGCATCAGCTGGACTTCATCTTCGCGCGGGAGCTGCCCTGCACCCCCGAGGCGGCAGCCTCTTCGTGCGTGGAACTCGTCGTTCGCGCAACCCCGCTGGAGCAACCCCTGCACGAGGTCCTCACGAGTTTTCAGCTGCCACAGGGCGCCGCACTGCACTACGCTTCGTCGATCTCGATGCGCCTGATCGTCGATCCGCAGACCCTGAAACCCTATCTGCGCGACACGCGCCGGTACTGGTACATCACGGTCGGCAGGCAGGTCCCGAACGACGTGCTGATGGAATCTGACGACAGCGAGTTCAAATTCAATTACCGGTAGTAGAATCAGCGACATGGCCATCAGCTTCCGCGACGACCCCTACCACACCGGTTTCTTTGCGCCCATGCGCTTCGAGGCCGATATCCACGATTGCGAGGTCGAGGGGCGGATCCCGGATGATCTCGACGGCTCGTTCTACCGGACCTGCGCCGATCGGCGCTATCCGCAGCTGCGGCCGAACGACATTCCTTACAACGCCGACGGCGCGGTGGACCTGTTCCGCTTCCGCAAGGGCCACGTCGACTTCCGCACGCGCTATATCCGCACGCCGCGCTACGTCGCCGAGCGTACCGCACGGCGGGCGCTGTTCGGCGTCTACCGCAACCGTTACACCGATGACCCGAGCGTGGCGGGCCTGTCGGCGAACACGGGTAATACGACGCCGCTGATACATGCCGGCAAGCTGTACTGCCTCAAGGAGAGCAGTCCGCCGATGCTCGTTGATCCGCATTCACTCAAGACGCTGGGCGAATACGACTTCGAGGGCCGCCTCACCGCGAAGACCTTCACGGCGCATCCGAAGATTGACCCGGTCAGTGGTGAAATGATCGCCTTTGCGTACGAGGCAAAGGGCGACGTGACGGATGACGTGGCGGTGCAGTTCTTTGATGCCGGCGGTCGGCTGACCCGCGAGGTATGGCTCAAAGCACCGCTCGTGTCGATGATGCATGACTTCGCCATTACGCAGCAGCATGTGATCCTGCCGACGACCGCGATGGTGACCAGTGTCGAGCGGCTCCAGCAGGGTCTCAACCACTGGGCCTATGACCGGACTGTGCCGGCCTGGGTCGGCATCCTGCCGCGTGATGGCGAGGCCAGGGACATTCGCTGGTTCAAGGGACCGCATGACCGGGCGATGCTGATTCATGCCACGAATGCCCGCACGGAGGGCAACAAGGTCATCCTCGATGCGCCCGCCGCCCGCGGCAATTTCAATCCCCAGTTCCCGAATCTCGACGGGTCTGCCTTTGATGAGGAGGCCCGGCGCAACACGATCCGACGCTGGACCTTCGATCTATCGAAAAAAGGTGACGATGCCTGGCAGGAGGAGATCCTGTTTCCGGAGGTAAAGCCGACCAGCTTCTCGCGCATGGACGATCGTTACCTCACACTGCCGTTTCGTTACAGCTATAACCTGCTGACGGATCCGTCCGCCTGGTGCCGCTTCGATCATCACTCGATGCAGGTCGAGCGCTTCGTCGCCGGCACGACCCACGCCCTGCATGAACCGCAGTTCGTGCCGCGGCGGCGCGATGCGGCCGAGGGCGACGGCTATCTCATCGGCGTCGCCAACGACTACGCGGAGATGCGGAGCGAACTGGTCATCGCGGACGCGCAGCACCTCACCGACGGACCGATTGCGAAGGTCAAACTGCCCTTCCGCCTGCACATGCAGGTGCATGGCTGCTGGGCCTCTTCGCGCCAGCTGCCGTTCGACTTCGATCTCGATCAGGACTTCATCGGCGGGCCGTACGTCTGAGCGGGTGATGGCACGGGGTGACACGAAACGGCCGCCGGTTACGCCTTCCTAAATAGGAAGGCCACATTTCAGTGGCCCGCCGCTTGGCCTGGGGGAGGCAGCACGTGATTCACAACGCGGGGAGGCTGAGGTTTCGCATGATCAAGATCTGGGGGTTCGGGTCGCGGGGCAAAACGCCCACTGCCACGCCGAAAAAGAGCCAGTGGTCCGCGGTATCGCTGGTGCCGGGCACAAAATGCTGCACCGCCGTCAAGGCGGCCGCACGCAGGCGCTGGCTGTCACCCGTGGCGCCGCGATTTCCGCTGCCCGGTTGCGACATGAAGACCTGCGAATGCCGCTATCAACACCACGCCGACCGCCGGGCGGCCCCGCGTCGCCGCGCGGATCGGGATGCCCTGCCCCGCCAATACGAAGGAAAAGAGCGGCGCGCCACCCGGCGGGACCGCCGGCTGCCTGATAAGTGAGTTGTTAAATCAATCGGTTAGCGAGAACCCGCCCGCGCCTCACGGCCGTCTTGACGGCTGTCACGGCATTGGAGCACTGACTTCGAGCTAAGATCCGCTGGCCCGAGAGTCACCAATAAGTGCGAGCGTGAGGGGGTTCCCGTGATGATGCGTTCCCGAGTTTTAGGGGTGGGCTGGCTGTTGTCGGCGGCCATCTTGGCCTTGAGTGTCCTGAATCGTCCCGCAGCCGCCGCGGCGGACAGTGACGGTCCCGCCGCGAACGTCACCGCGAAGCGACTGGTGAGGGCGGGGAGTGAACCCGGTCAGTGGATGACCTACGGCGGCACCTACTCAGAGCAGCGCTTCAGCACGCTCAAGCAGATCAACTCCAGCAACATCGGCGATCTGGGCCTGAAGTGGTTCGCGGACTACGAAACCAACCAGGATCAGCATGGCTCGCCGCTCTACATCGACGGCGTCATCTACGTGTCGACCTCACGCAACGTGGTCTATGCCTACGATGCCAAGAGCGGCAAGGAGCTGTGGAAATACAACGCCATGATCCATGGCGAACGGCTGCGCTACAACGTGGGCCTGGTGAACCGCGGCATCGCGGCCTGGGACGGCAAGATCATCATGGGCACGCTCGACGCCCGGCTCGTCGCGATCGATGCCAAGTCCGGCAAGGAAGTGTGGTCGACCGACACCGTGCCCGAGAGCCTCGGCCTGGGCGCCGACATGACGAAGCATTACTCGATCACCATGGCGCCCCGCGTGGCGAAGGGCAAGGTGTTCATCGGTGCCTCCGGAGGCGAGTTCGGCGTGCGCGGCTTCATCGCCGCCTTTGATGCCGAGACCGGCAAGGAGGTCTGGCGCTTCTGGACAGTGCCCGGGGATCCGGCGAAGGGCTTCGAGAACAAGGCGCTGGCGAAGGCGGCAACGACCTGGAGTGGTCAGTGGTGGAAGGGATCCGGCGGCGGCGGTACCGTCTGGGACGGGGCTGTGTACGATCCGGTCACCGACCTGCTCTACTTCGGCACCGGCAATGCCTCGCCGTGGAATGAGCGCACGCGCGAACCGACGCTCGACGACAACCTGTATTCCGCCTCCATCGTTGCCGTGAAACCCGACACCGGCGAGTACGTGTGGCACTACCAGGAAACCCCGGGGGATGCCTGGGACTACGATGCCGTGAGTCCCATGATGACTGCGGAGCTGAACATCGGCGGCCACAGGCGCCACGTCATCATGCAGCCCTCCAAGAACGGTTTCCTGTATGTGATCGAGGCTAAGACCGGCAAGCTGCTCAGCGCCGATCCGTTCACCGAAGAGAACTGGGCAACGGGTGTGGACATGAAGACCGGTCGCCCGATGGTCGTGCCGGGCGCGCGCTACGAGAAGGAGCCGTGGGATCTCGCACCCGGCGTCCAGGGCGGCCACAGCTGGCATCCCAATGCGTTCAGCCCCGACACCGGTCTCATGTACATCCCGGCCTGGGATGCCTATTTCACCATCGCCGGTCCCCCGCCCGGAAGTCCGCCGCCGCCGGGAGGCGGTTTCAGCCTGGGGATCAACATGGGCGCCAGGGTTGACCCGAGCACGCTCAAGCCGTATGCCCGAACCGGCGTCAGCGGACGGCTGGAGGCCTGGGATCCGGTTGTGCGCAAGGTCGTGTGGCAGACCGAGCCCTTTGCCAATGGCCGCCCGACCAGCGGCGTGCTGGCGACGGCGGGCAATCTGGTCTTCATGGGCAACGGCGGCGGCAGGACGCTCAGCGCCTACGATGCCAAGACCGGCGCGAAGCTGTGGAGCTTTGATGCCAAGACGTCCATCTTCGCCGCGCCGATCAGTTTCACGCTGGAGGGCGAGCAGTACATCGCCGCCAGCGTCGGTGGCGCGGGCCCGGGGGGCTACTTCGCCCCCACCCACGCACGCATGCTGGTCTTCGCGCTCGGCGCCAAGGCCGTGCTGCCCGAACCTGAACCCTACGAGCCCCCGGTGCTCAATCCGCCGCCCTCGACGGCCTCAGCCGAGGTCATTACCCACGGCAACGCCGTCTACACGCAGTTCTGCTCGGTGTGTCATGGCGCCAACGGCCTGCAGGCGCGCAGCAGTTTCCCGAACCTCACCGTCACGCCGCTGCTGTGGACGCAGGAGGGCTTTGACCAGGTGGTCCTGATGGGCGGACGCGCTGACAAGGGCATGGGCAATTTCGGGAAAGACCTGACACCCAATGATGCGGCCGCGGTGCGCGCGTTTCTGATCTCACGCGCGAACGCGATCAAGACCGGTGGCCCCGGCGCCGCCGGACCCCAGGGACCACGGGTGGAAACCGGGCACGCCAACTAGCGTCACTCTGGCGTCGACTGCCACGACGCCAGAGTTCCGCCATCGACGGCGTAGCTTGCGCCGGTGCAGTAGCTGCTCTCCTCGGAGGCGAGAAACAGCATCAGGGCGGCGACTTCATCGGCGCAGGCGTAGCGTCGCATCGGAATGGTTGCGCTGATCGCTGCAGCCATCTGCTCCGGTGCGCCGGAGCCTTGATGGATCCGGTCCATCATCGGCGTGTCGGTCATGCCGGGATGCACACAGTTGACCCGGATCCTATCGCGCGCCAGTTCCAGTGCCGCCCCTTTCATCATGCCGACGACGGCATGCTTTGAGGTGGTATAGGCGGAGGTGTACGGAATCGCCGCCAGGCCTTGGATCGAGGAAGTAATGATGATCGAGCCCCCGCCGCGTTGGCGCAGGGGCCGGATGGCCGCCCGCAGTCCCAGCCACACGGCCCGGACATTCACCGACATCACCGTCTCGAAGATGTCCGGCGGGTAGTCTTCCAGCGGCGTATGGGCACCCGTGATCCCGGCGTTCAGCAGCACGACATCCAGGCCGCCGAAGCGGCTTTGCGCCGCCGCGAAACAGCGTTCCACCTGGTCCGCGTGCGTCACATCCGCGACCACGCCTGCAGCATTTGCACCCAGGTCCGCGGCAGCCTTTTCGACGCCGGAGCCGGGCTGGTCAACCAGCAGCACCGAGGCACGTTCCCGAAGGAAGAGCGCGGCCGCGGCGCGACCGATCCCCCCTGCACCGCCGGTGATCAGCGCCACCTTGCCTTCCAGACGATTCATCCCTCTCCCCTTCGCCCGCAATGGGGCAATTGCTACCGCAGCGCACCTTTTTGCTGCGGCGTACAAAAATCCTACATAAAAGCGTCATCTGCTGAATTACAGTGCCGGTAACCCCTGTACGGATTTATAAAACCTTGTTTTCTCGAACCTTTCTATCATTCGTCGGCCCTATTTTCCTCGGCATCGCGCTCATTGTTACAGGCTGCGGCACCACCCATCCATCCACCGCCATCGCCATCTCCACCGCCTCGCTCCCCGCCGGCAAGGTCGGCGTCGTCTACACGGCAAGTCTCGCCGCCTCCGGTGGGACGGCGCCCTATACCTGGTCGGCGGCCAGCGGGGCACTGCCGGCGGGACTGTCATTGTCGGCCACGACCGGTGTTATTTCCGGTACCCCCACGGCTGCGGCGACCAATGCCTCGATCGGCCTGAAGGTCACGGACTCCGCGTCACCGGCGCATACCCAAACGGTAATCCTGTCGCTGACCATCGCGGCCGGGACCACTGCCGTTGCCATCACGACGACTTCCCTGCCCAGCGGCTCTGTCGGCGCCGCGTATTCCGCCACGCTGGCGGCTTCCGGAGGCACGGCCCCCTATAGCTGGAGCGTCACGAGTGGTGCGCTGCCGGCGGGCCTGGCGCTGGCGGCCGCCACCGGCGTCATTTCCGGCTCCCCGACCGGCGCGGTGAGTGCCAGTCCCATCGCTTTCACACTCAGCGATTCGAGCACGCCCGCCCAGACCGCTACCGCGACTTTGAACCTGACCATCACGGCCGCAATCAGTACCGCAATGTCGGTGACCATAAGCCCGGCACGTGCCGGATTGACGATTACCCAGCCCTTGACCTTGTCCGCGACCACCAACGATCCCGCCGGCGTGCACTGGAGCATCAGCCCAAGCGGCGGTTCGTTCAGCGCCGGCACCAGCGCCTCCGGTGCACCCGTCGTGCTCACCGCCCCGTCGAGCGCGGGCGTGTACACCATCTCCGCGACCAGTGTGACCGACAGCACCCAGCTGGGCTCCATCACCATCGGGGTGACGGATCTGCCCGGGGTGTACACCTACCACAATGATCTCAATCGCGATGGCGCAAACGTCCAGGAGTACGCACTGACGAGCGCGACCGTCACTGCGACGAGCTTCGGCAAGCTCTTCAGCTGCCCGGTCGACGGAGCCGTCTATGCACAGCCGCTGTGGGTCGCCAACCTGATCGTGAATGGCGTCCAGCACAACGTGGTGTTTGTCGCCACCGAGCATAATGGTCTCTTCGCCTTCGATGCGGATACGGCACCGTGCGTAACGCTGTGGCAGGTGAGCCTGATCGATGCAGCACATGGCGCCGCCAGCGGCGAGACCCCGGTGCCCTGGAACCTGGTGGGCATCGGGCGCGGTAACCTCGTTCCCGAGATCGGCGTGACCGGGACACCGGTCATAGACCCGACAACGAACCTTCTGTACGTGGTGTCGGAGTCCGTTGATTCGACACAAACCGTGTTTACGCAGCGGCTGCATGCCATCAACCTCACCACCGGCGCCGAAGCCACCGGATCACCGCTGGCGATTGCCGCCACCTATCCGGGCACCGGTGACGGCGGCAGCACCACCGCGTTCAATGCGAAGCAGGAGTTGCTGCGCGCCGGGCTCGCACTGGTGAACGGCACCGTCTATGCGACCTGGTCTTCCAATGAAGATGCGGCGCCCTACTATGGGTGGGTGATCGGCTACACCTATAACGGCACCACGCTGGCGCAGGGACCCGTCCTCAACGTTTCGCCGAATACGGGCTACAGCGGCATCTGGATGAGCGGCAGCGCGCCGGCGGCGGATGGGCTCGGCAATCTCTACCTGCTGACCGGAAACGGTACTTTCAATGCCACCAACACCAGCGCGCCCAACAACGACTACGGCGACTCACTGTTGAAGCTTGCAACCGGAACCAGTCTCACTGTCGCTCAATACTTCACGCCCAGTGACCAGCTGGCCGATCAACAGAATGATCAGGACTTCGGCGCCGGCGGCGCTGCGATTCTCGCGGACCTGCCCGCCGGCAGCCCTATCAATCATCTGATCGTGGGCGGCGGCAAGGATGGCTCCCTGTATGTGCTGAACCGTGATCTGCTGGGCGGCTCGGGCGATTCAAATGCCTGGCAGCGGATTGCCTTTGGCACCGGGATTTTTTCCACGGGCGCGTACTGGAACAATAACTTCTACCTGCGCGGAATCAACGGCCCGCTCGCCTCGTATGAGCTGAATACCACCACCGCGCTGTTCAGTGCCGGACCGGTCTCAGGTTCCAGTTACGGCTTTCCGGGCAGCTCGCCATCGGTCTCGGCCATGGGCACCAGCAACGGAATCGTCTGGGACATCAACGGTCACCTCTACTGCACCCAGAACTCGCAAGGCTGCGGGCCGGCCGTGTTGCATGCCTTCAACGCCGGCAACGTAGCCACCGAACTGTGGAACAGCTCGACCAATGCGCAGGATGCAGCGGGCAATGCCATCAAGTTCAATGTTCCGACCATCGCCAACGGGAAGGTCTATGTAGGCTCGCGCGGCAACAATACCGGTGGCGCCTCAAACTCGACCAGCACGCCCGGCGAACTGGACGTCTATGGGCTGAAGCCCAATTAACTCAGCAAATGCCGGCAGCGCCAGCACTTGCTGATTGTTTGAAGGGTGCGTCCGTCGCAATACGCAGACAGTCGTCCGCAGCCGATTTGACTTATTAGGCTCTATTTAGCGGACAATTCAAACACGTCCTTCAATCAAGTTACATAAACCGATCGCTGCTCAGTTAGAGTATCGGCAATCATAAGTTGCCGTTCGGTTCCACCGTGTCTGTATCAAAACCCGCGCCCAGATCCGTGAGCTGGCCATTTTCCTTGGTTTTTGTGATGGTCATCACATTCATCGTTACCGGCTGCGGCGGCGGTAGCGGCAGCGACGGCGGCAGCGCTCTGGGATCCGTCTCTGCCGTACAACCACAATCCATCGCCATCACGACAACCACGCTCCCCGCCGGACAGGTCGGCGTTGCGTACACCACCACGCTCGCGGCCAGCGGCGGCAGCGCTCCGTATACCTGGTCGGTCGCCAGCGGGACGCTCCCGGCCGGACTGTCTTTGTCGGCAAGCACCGGTGTCGTTTCGGGCACACCCACAGCGGCAACGACCAACACCTCCATCAGCTTCGCGGTGGCAGACTCCGCAACTCCGGCGCAGACCAAAACGGTCGCGCTGACACTCTCCATTAGTGCCGTTGCAAATACGTCAACAAGTTCGGTCTCCTCAGTCACGACGACCGCAGTGGCGATCACGACGACGGCCCTGCCGGCCGGCGCCGTGGGAGCAGCTTACAGCGCATCGCTGGCAGCAACCGGAGGCACGGCCCCGTATACCTGGCGGATTGCGAGCGGCGCATTGCCGACGGGCTTGACGCTGTCGGCCAGCACCGGCGTCATCTCCGGCACACCCTCTGCCGCGGTGAGCAGTGCCGCGGTCAGCTTTTCCGTCACGGATTCCGGGACACCGGCACAGACCCAATCGGTCGTCCTGTCAGTGACCGTTGCCAGCACTACTCCTGCCGTATCAATCACTACGACATCGCTGCCGAAGGGCATGGTCGGCTCGACTTATGCCGCCACTTTGGCTGCGTCCGGCGGGCAGGCCCCGTATACCTGGCGGATCACGAGCGGCACCTTGCCAGCGGGTCTGTCCTTGGGCGCTGCCACCGGCGTCATCTCCGGCCTACCCACTGCCGCCGTCAGCAACGCCGCGATCAGCTTTTCAGTCACGGACACCGGGACGCCGGCGCAGACCCAGTCGGTGACGTTGTCATTGACTGTCGCCAGCAGCATTGCGCCGCTGTCGATCAGTACGGCATCGCTGCCGAACGGCACTGTCGGGGCGAATTACGCGGCCACTCTGGCGGTATCCGGTGGGACGGCTCCCTATACCTGGCGGATCACGAGCGGCGCTTTGCCGGCCGGCCTGACCCTCGCCGCTGCCACCGGCGTCATCTCCGGCACACCCACTGCCGCCGTGGCCGGTGCGTCCATCACCTTTTCCGTCACGGACTCCGGAACACCGGCACAGACCCAATCGGTGGCCTTGCCACTGACCGTTGCCGCATCGGGCAGCAGCGCACCGCCGCTGTCGATCACAACGGCGTCGCTGCCGAAGGGCACCGTCGGGTCGACCTATGCCGCCACTTTAGCGGCATCCGGTGGGACGGCTCCCTATACCTGGCGGATTGCGAGTGGCGCGCTGCCAGCCGGTCTGACCCTGGCCACTGCCACGGGAGTCGTGTCCGGCACGCCGACGGTCGCCGTCAGCAATTCATCGATCAGCTTTTCCGTATCGGACTCCGGGACACCCGCACAGACTCAATCGGTCGCTCTGTCACTGACCGTTGCCAGCAGCATTCCGCCGCTGTCGATCAGTACGACGACGCTGCCGAAGGGTACCGTCGGGGCGACCTACGCTGCCACTTTGGCGGCATCCGGTGGGACGGCTCCCTATAGCTGGCGGATCACGAGCGGTGCCTTGCCGGCCGGTTTGACGCTGGCCGCCACCACCGGCGTTATCTCCGGCACACCCACTGCCGCCGTGAGCAGCTCGTCCATCAGCTTTTCCGTCACGGACTCCGGGACACCGGCACAGACCCACGCGGTCGCCCTGTCGCTGACCGTGGCCAACAGCACGCCGCCCCTGTCGATCACCACGAGTTCGCTGCCGAACGGTACTGTCGGCTCCACGTACGCTGCCACGTTGGGGGCATCCGGCGGCACGGCGCCCTATACCTGGCGGCTTACGAGCGGCGCTTTGCCGGGCGGTTTGACCCTCGGCACCGCGACCGGCGTCATCTCCGGTACACCCACTGCCGCCGTGAGCAGCTCGTCCATCAGTTTTTCCGTCACGGACTCCGGGACGCCGGCGCAGACCCAATCGGTGACGTTGTCACTGACCGTCATATCGCCTCCACTGTCGATCACGACGGCGTTGCTGCCGAACGGTACCGTCGGCTCCACTTACAGCGCGACGTTGGCTGCAGTCGGCGGCACAGCCCCCTATACCTGGAGCATCGCGAGCGGCGCCTTGCCGGCCGGGCTGTCTTTGGTCCCCGCCACGGGTGTCATTTCCGGAGCGCCAACCGTGGCGATGCCCTCCAGTCTTATCGGCTTCACGGTCAGGGACTCCGGCAATCCCGCACAGATCGCCGCGGCAAACGTCAGTCTGACCGTGGTCACTGCGCCAATTACGGTAACCGTCAGTCCAATCCAGGCCGGTTTGACCACAACTGAAGCTTTGAGCTTGACGGCGACGACCAATGACACCGCCGGTGTGCGCTGGAGCATCAGCCCTAGCGGCGGTTCCTTCAGCGCCGCCACCAGCACCTCCGGTGCAACCGTCGTGCTCACCGCCCCGTCGAGCGCGGGGGTGTACACCGTCTCCGCCACCAGTGTCACGGATAACACCAAGATTGCCACCGTGGCCGTAGGGGTGACGGGTCTCGGCGGCGTTTATACCTTTCACAACGATCTGAATCGTGATGGTGCAAATACCCAGGAATACGCACTGACGACTGCGAACGTCACCGCAGGTAGCTTCGGCAAACTCTTCAGCTGTCCCGTCGACGGGGCCGTCTATACACAGCCGCTGTGGGTCGCCAACCTGACCGTGAACGGTGCCCATCACAATGTGATTTTTGTCGCCACCGAGCACGACAGTCTGTTCGCCTTCGACGCCGATACCGCCCCATGCGTACTGCTGTGGCAGGTAAGTCTGATCGATGCTGCGCATGGCGCGGCCAGCGGTGAGACCAGTGTGCCTTCGAACCTGGTGGGCACCGGGCGCGGGAACCTCTATCCCGAGATCGGTGTGACGGGAACACCGGTCATAGATCCCACCAGCGGCATCCTCTACGTGGTCTCGGAGTCCGTCGACCCGACGCAAACCATCTTCAGTCAGCGGCTGCACGCCATCAACATCACAAGCGGCGCCGAGGAAACCGGATCACCGCTGGGGATTGCCGCCACGTATCCGGGCACCGGTGCCGGTGGCAGCAGCGTCGCATTCAGTCCGAAGCAGGAATTGCAGCGTACCGGCCTCGCGCTCGTGAATGGCACCGTCTATGTGACCTGGGCGTCAAATGAAGATGCGGCCCCGTACTATGGCTGGGTGATCGGCTACACCTACAACGGCACCACGCTCGCACAGGAAGCCATCCTCAATGTATCGCCGAATACCGGCTACAGCGGCATCTGGATGGGCGGCGGCGCTCCGGCCGCAGACACTCTGGGTAACCTCTATCTGCTGACCGGGAATGGCACTTTCAACGCGACCAACACCGGCGCGCCGAACAACGACTACGGCGACTCGCTGTTGAAGCTGACGACCGGCGCGAGTCTCACCGTCGCGCAATACTTCACGCCCAGTGACCAGCTGTCCGACCAGCAAAATGACAAGGACTTCGGCTCCGGGGGCGCGGCGATCCTGGCGGACCTGCCGGCCGGCAGCCCCGTCAATCATCTGATCCTGGGTGGCGGCAAGGATGGTTCCTTGTATGTGCTGAACCGTGACCTGCTGGGAGGTTCGGGGGACTCCAGCTCCTGGCAGCAGATTGCCTTCGGCGCCGGAATTTTTTCCACCGGCGCGTACTGGAATGGCAACTTCTACCTGCGCGGCATCAATGCACCCCTGGCCTCGTATCAGCTGAATACGACGACCGCTCTCTTCAGCGCAGGACCGGCCTCGGGTTCCGGTTACGGCTTTCCGGGCGCCTCGCCCTCCGTGTCGGCGTCCGGGACGACCAACGGGATTGTCTGGGACATCGATGACCACCTGTACTGCACCCCGAACTCGCAAGGCTGCGGGCCGGCGGTGCTGCACGCCTTCAACGCCACCAACGTGGCCACTGAACTTTGGAACAGCTCCGCCAATTCGCAGGACGCCGCGGGCAACGCCATCAAGTTCAGCGTGCCGACCATCGCCAACGGCAAGGTCTACCTCGGCTCCCGCGGCAACAACAGCGGCGGTGCCTCGAGTTCCTCCAGCATTCCGGGCGAAGTGGACGTGTATGGCCTGAAGCCCGATTAAGCGTGCTGCGCCGTGACCTGCAGCACGGCCTGCGCCACGCGCTCGTCGATGTCCGCGGCCTGCCGGTAACTCACCGGGTAGCGGATGAGTGCCTCCATGTGCCCGTTGTTCAGTCGCAGATGCACCTGCGGCGCATCGTCGGCGCCGGCATCGGGCAGGTACTCGCGGGCGGCGGTGCTGAGGGCCGCCAGCAGCTGCTGCTTCAGCGGTGAGTAGTCGCTGACGACGGGCAGGGGCACGGTGGTCTCGTGCCAGGCGAGTTCGGTGCCTGAACTTTGCTTGAAGAGCCCGCCTGTCGTTTGGAAAACGATCAGATTGGGAAACGCGACGACACGTCCGGTGGAACCGAGCGGCCCTTGCTGATTGAGCTCCATGAGATGCAGCCGTACCAGCCCGATATCCAGGACCTCCCCGACGACCGTGCCGATCTGGATGCGATCGCCAACCCGGATGCCATACTTGCCGATGAGGAAGAAATAGCCGACCACGGACACCAGCACGCTTTGCATCGCCACGGCAAGCCCGGCGGTGAGCAATCCGGCAAAGGTCGCGAAGGTGGTGAGTTCGGTGACAAAGCTCAGGCCGATCACCGCCACGACGACGGTCCACAGGACAATCGTGCGCACCAGCAGCATCTGATAACGGCGATGCGCCTCATGTACGTAGCGCAGCACGGCGCGACGCCAGACTTCTCCCAGCGCAAATACGACCACGAGGATGCCGGCAACGATTCCCAGCCGCACCCCCAAGGCCGACCAGGCCTCGCGATACTGCTTCTCGGCCGAGGCGCGCCAGCTGGCAAGATTGTGCTGATAGCGCTCCAGCAGCACCTGCTCCTTGCTCAGCGGCACCAGGATTTCAGAGGTCTGTTTGACCAGCCAGGCCAGGGTATCGAACTGATCGCGCAGGCCCTTGAGGGTTTCGCCGCTGGCATGGTCGGCCAGGGCTGCAAGCGCGTCGCCTTGCGCCGAATACGCCTGCAACTGGGCGCGCGGCACGTCACTGATTTTATGAAAGGTCGTGGCCAGCGACCTGGTGCGCTCATCGATGGCATCGATGGTCGTGATCTTGTTATGTTGCCGAAAGACCTCGGTCGCAAGGTCCCAGACACCGTATCGGGACGGCACCGCGCCACCGGCAGCCGCCAGTGGAGCTGGGGTCGACGCTGACGCTGACACGGCCGGTGCGGCCGCGGCGGTCCCGGGCACGGTGGCGGCAATGGCGTCGATCTGCCCCTTCAGGGCATTCGCATTGGCGGCCTTCGGATCGCTGTCGTGCACGAACTCGGTCATGGTATCGAGCAGGTTCTTGCGCGCATCGACCATCGCAAGTTCACCCTGCAGCTCGGAGACTTTCGCGGCCAGATCCTGGCGTCCCTTGCCGGCCGTCCCGAGCTGCTGCCGGTCGGTGGCAATCTCCTGCTGGACGCTCTGGTGTTCGGCGGCCAGCTGCGCCTGCTTTTGAGTCAGCGATTCAGAGGCCGTGCTGCTGTCGGCGGCCGCCGCGGCGCTGGCCTCGCTGCTCAGCAGCTCGGCGTTCGCGCGTGCCATGTCAAACGCCAGACTCACCACCTTGTCGGCGGTCTGTCGATTGGCGAACAGAATCAGCAGGTCGCTGGGCTGGGTCGCATTTTGCTGCTGGGTGCCCAGTGCCCGATACCACTCGACCGTGTCATCAAGAATCCGGATCACCTGGCCGCCGGTCAGAATGGAAACCTGCGCGGGCGCGCGCGCCTGCGGTGCGCTGGCCGCCTGTGCGGCCAGCGGGAGCCACACGCACAGCGCGAGCGGCAGCCGAATCGGCCATTTGAATTTGCGCATCAACTGTTCACTCCGAGGCTCGCACGAGGACTCCCGCCATGCTGCCCGATTCAATCGCCGCCGGCCATCGTGCCGTGGCCTGCAAGTGTGGGACGCAGCCGACATGCCCTCGCGCCGTGTACCTACCAGGTTAATACGCTCGTCGTCGCGTTGGAGTGACATCATGCCAACAGGCCTGTCGCCGGTCGTCCCTATGAAAATCCTCAAGAACAGCGCAAACCTGGTGACATGCGCCATGCAATTCTGGAGTTCCGACAATGCCTCGACCGTCGGGGCAGCTTTGGCGTTCTACTGCGCGTTCTCGCTGGCACCGCTGCTGGTGATCATTTCAACGATTGCGGGCCTCGTCATCGGCTCGACGGCCGCTTACGGCCAGATTGGCTACCAGCTGGATGCGCTCTTCGGTCCTGCGACTGCGAAGATCCTGCTCGGGGCGGTCAAGAGCTCACAGCAGGTTCATGGCCTCATCGCCGCCGGGGTCAGTGCCGTCACCCTGATTGTGAGCGCCACGACGGTGCTCGCGGCGCTCGAATCGGCCCTGGAGAATATCTGGGACAGCACGTCGCTGGCGCCCAGTGGCGTCATGGGATGGATTCGCAGGCGACTGCTGTCCCTCGGGTTCATTCTGGCCTTGGGATTCCTGCTGCTGGTGTCACTCACGGTCACGACCTGCCTTGCGGCGGTGCGCCGGCACGTGGCGGCTAACCATGCCGCGCTGGTCGGCACGATTGGTGTTGCGGATCTGCTGATCTCACTGCTGCTGGTCGCGGGACTCTTTGCGGTGATATTCCGCTATATGCCGGCCCGGCGACTGCCCTGGAGAGTGGTCCTGGCCGGCGGCCTGCTCACCGCGGGCCTCTTCTACGTCGGACGCTGGGCGATCGGTCTGTACCTGGCGCATTCCACACAACCTACCGCCTACGGCGCCGCGGCTTCCTTTGCCGCGTTGCTGCTGTGGCTGTACTACACCGCACAGATCTTTCTCTTCGGTGCGGAATTCACCGCCTGTCTGGGCGGCCTGCGCCTGAGCCGGCGCTCCGCCGAGCCTGTAAAATAGCGAGCCCATGAAAACCTTCCACTGCACCCACTGCGACAATCTCGTCTTCTTTGAAAACGTCGTCTGCCTGAACTGCCGGCGTGATCTGGCGTTCCTGCCGGATGCCCTGCAGATGGCTGCTCTGGAGCACGGGGAGGATGGACGCTGGCTTTATGACGGCCGGGAGTACAAGCCGTGTGCAAACAACGTCAACCATCAGATCTGCAACTGGGCACTGCCGATCGGGGACAAGGAGGAGCTGTGCCAATCCTGTCGGCTCACGCACGTCATTCCGGATCTGAGCATGGCAGGCAATCAGGAGGCCTGGCACCGCCTTGAAGTCTCCAAGCGACGGCTGCTCTATTCGCTCCTGGCGTTGGGTCTGCCGCTGTCGCGCAAGTCGCCGGCGGATTCAACGGGCGTCGAGTTCGAATTCATGAGCGATTCGCCCAAGGCCAATGGTGATTTGAGTCGCGTGCTGACCGGGCACGACAACGGGGTGATCACGATCAATGTTGCCGAGGCCGACGATGTCTATCGCGAACAGCAGCGCACACGACAGAACGAACCCTATCGGACACTGCTCGGGCACTTCCGCCACGAGATCGGCCACTACTACTGGGATCGCCTGGTGCAGAACACGCCGCGCCAGGGCGAATTCCGGGAGCTGTTCGGGGATGAAAGCGCCAACTATCAGCAGGCGCTGGATCAGCACTACCGAAACGGCCCACCCGCGAACTGGGAGAATGATTTCATCAGCGCCTACGCGAGCACCCATCCGTGGGAGGACTGGGCGGAGTCCTGGGCCCATGTGCTGCATATGATCGACGCGCTCGAAACCGCCGCGTCGCTGGGCGTCTCCGTCAAGCCGCGTCGCAGTGATGAACCATCGCTTGCGACACCGCCGCCGGCGTTCAATGTTGCCGGTGCCGATTTCGACAAGATGATCCGTGGGTGGCTGTCGCTCACGTACGTGCTGAACAATTTCACCCGCGGCCTGGGGCTGCCGGACAGTTATCCGTTCGTGCTCTCACAGCGCGTGGTCGGCAAGTTGCGCTTCGTCTACGAAACCATCGGTCAGGCGGCCCAGAGCTTGCCGTTGCCCCAAGGCTAGCGCGGCGCTACTTTCAGATACGCCTGCGCGGCGCGCAGGTAGTGCGAGCCTTCATCCGGATTGCGGGCGAAGGCCTTGGTGAGCAGTTCCTCACCCTTGTCACGCTGGCCGATGCTGATATACCAGGCGCCGATTTCGGACTGGCCGGTGTCGTCCTTCGGATCGGCCGCCAAGGCCCGCTCGAACAGCTGCGCCGCCTTGTCATTTTCACCGGCATCGGCGTAGATCTGACCGATCCGCTGCCAGTCATTGTGATCGCTCTTGCCGGCGAGCACCCGATCGATGATGGACTGGCCTTGGGCTTTGTTCCCGGAGAGGTAGTAGACCCGGGCAACGGCGATCGACTCCCAGGTACCGCTGCCCGCGAGCTTCTCGGCCTGCGCCAGGGCGGCCATCCCGGCCTCCTGGGCAGATTTGCCCCGGATGAGATCCATGCCCGGCCCCTCGGCCTTCGAAGCCACCGCAATCCCGGCAACCAGCACCAGGCAGCCGAGCGAGACCATCACCGCAATGGAATTCTTCACAGAGCGACCCTCCGCCTTTGGCGGTGGCAACTTTACCACGCGCCGCGGGAAGGTCCTCGTCGCTCCGCGGTCGCGGACGGATTACCAGTATGAGTGCGAAGTGGCTCCTGTTTGGGCGGCCGTGGCCGACTCAAACTTCAGTCCCACCGCGTAGCGGTTATCCGCCAGGCGCTCGCAATAGACCACCTGTGCATCAAGATGGTAGTCGCCGATGGTCTCCGAAAGATTCACCTGATCACGTTCGTGCCAGGAGCGACCCGAAATGACCCGGGCGCCGTGACTGCTGAGATTGCGGATCAGGATGCGCTCGCTTGCGGCGTGCGCTCCCACCGGATCCAACCGGCCGGCCAGACTCACATCCATGCGATGTTCAGTCCGTCCGGTCTCAAGACGCGATGCACCATGATCCGTCGTCGCTTGATGCTGTGGTGCGGCTAACAATTGACTCCTCCGGGGCGACTTGCGCCCGATGCATCGGCAGTGCGCCTGAGCCCAATCTAGCCATCCATGACGCACTGCCCAACGGGTCAATTCCTCATGTCCGGCTAAGGAAAACTCCGCTCCGCTGTAGGAGATTCGCTGACACCGCTTTGCCCGGAGCGCGGCAGTAGCGACCTGAGGCGAACAGATATTGTTCCCGCCCATACACCCCGGTTTGCGCATAATTGCGGGTTCGGCGCCCCCACGGGCGTCGCAGCATGTGCTAAGGGACTTGAGGGATCATCATGAAGCAGTCTTTGTCGGCCGCCGAGCAGGCCCTGAGCGACGCCGCGCTCGACTATCACCGGTTGCCGACACCGGGCAAGATCACGGTTACCCCCACCAAGCCGCTGTCCAACCAGCGCGACCTGTCGCTGGCCTACTCCCCCGGCGTCGCCTATCCGTGCCTGGAGATCGAGGCGGATCCGAATATGGCCGCGCATTTCACCTCGCGCGCCAACCTCGTGGGCGTTGTGACCAATGGCACTGCCGTGCTCGGTCTCGGGGACATCGGCCCGCTGGCGGCCAAACCGGTCATGGAAGGCAAGGCCTGCCTGTTCCGCAAGTTCGCCGGCATCGACGTGTTCGACATCGAACTCGCCGAGCGCGACCCCCACAAGCTGGTGGACATCATCGCGGCCATGGAGCCCACCCTGGGCGGCATCAACCTGGAGGACATCAAGGCCCCCGAATGCTTCGAGGTCGAGCGGCTGCTGAGCGAGCGGCTCAATATCCCCGTATTCCATGACGATCAGCACGGCACGGCGATCATTTCCGCCGCAGCCGTGCACAACGGCCTGGAACTGGTCGGCAAGCAGATCTCCGAGGTCAAGGTCGTGGTCTCCGGCGCCGGGGCCGCCGCCATCGCCTGCCTGGACCTGATGGTCGGCCTGGGGTTGAACCGTAAGAACATCCTGGCCTGCGACTCCAAGGGTGTCCTGCACACCGGCCGCAAGGACCTGAACGAAGCCAAGGCCCGCTACGCCCAGCGCACCGACGCACGCACCCTGGCCGATGCCATCGTCGGCGCGGATGTCTTCCTCGGCTGTTCCACCGGTGGGGTGCTCACGGCGGACATGGTCAAGGAGATGGCCCCCAACCCCATCATCCTGGCGCTGGCGAACCCGGAGCCGGAGATCCGCCCCGAACTGGCGCTCGCGGCGCGCCCCGACTGCGTGATCGCCACGGGACGCTCGGACTATCCGAACCAGGTGAACAACGTCCTGTGCTTCCCCTACATCTTTCGCGGCGCGCTGGATTGCGGCGCGACCCGCATCACCGCCGAGATGAAACTCGCGTGCGTGCGCCAGATCGCCGACCTCGCCAAGGAGGAAGTCAGCGAAGAGGTCGCGAGCGCCTACGCCGGCCAGGAACTGGCGTTCGGCCGCGACTACATCATCCCGAAGCCTTTCGACTCACGGCTGATCCTGCGTATCGCGCCCGCCGTGGCCGCGGCCGCGGCCGCATCGGGCGTCGCGACCCGACCCATCGCCGACCTTGATGCCTACCGGCAGCGGCTGACCCAGATGTTTGCCGCCGGGGGCCTGGTCATGCAGCCGGTGTTCACGGCGGCGCGCGCGTCCCAGAAGCGCCGCATCGTCTATGCGGAGGGCGAGGACGTACGTGCCCTGCGTGCCGCCCAGTTCGCTTTGGATGACGGGCTGGCGGAACCCATCCTCATCGGCCGGCCGGCCGTCGTGGAACAGCGCATCGCCAAGGCCGGCCTGCGGCTGCGCCCGGGCCACAACATCGAGCTCATCAATCCCGATGACGATCCGCGATTCAAACAGTACTGGCAGGCCTACCACCACCTCATGGGTCGTCGCGGCATCAGCCCCGAGGCCGCCAAGAGCGCTGTGCGCCGCTCGACGACCACCATCGCCGCCATGATGGTGAAGCTCGGGGACGCCGATGCCATGCTGTGCGGCCTGCAGGGCCGCTTTGACGCCCACCTGGCCAAGATCAGTGACGTGATCGGAACGCGCGCCGATGCACCCTGCCTGGCAACGCTCAACGGCCTGATGCTCGAAGGCCGCACGTTGTTCATCGCGGACACCTACGTCAACGAGGTGCCCTCAGCGCAGCTGCTGGCGCAGATCGCGGTGCAGGCGACGCAGGCGGTGCATCTGTTCGGCCTGACGCCCAAGGTCGCCTTCCTCTCACATTCCAATTATGGCTCCTCGCGCCGCGAGTCCGCCGCGCGCATGCGCGAGGCGTATGAGATCTTCTCCGGGCTCGCCCCGAACGTCGAATGCGATGGCGAGATGCACGCCGACGCCGCCTTGTCGGCAACCATCCGCAGCGGCAATCTCATGGACAGCCGGCTCAAGGGTGAGGCCAATATCCTGATCTGCCCGAACCTGGATGCAGCCAACATCCTGTTCAACACCATCAAGGTACTGAACCGCGACGGCTCCACCATCGGTCCGATTCTGATGGGCTCGGCCGCACCGGCTCATGTACTGACGCCCTCCTCGACCGTGCGCCGCATCCTGTCGATGACGGCACTGGCGGTCGCGCAGGCAGCGCGAACCGCGGTTGCCCGCTAGCACACGGCTCAACCGTCAACGGGTTGCTCGGGAGTCTCGAGAATCAGCTGGTAGAACCCCAGGTCCAGCCAGCGGCCGAACTTGTAGGCGGCCTGGCGGACCGTGCCGGCGTAGGTGAACCCCAGGCGCTCGTGCATGGTGACACTGGTCGCGTTGGCGATGTCGATGCCGCCGACCAGCACGTGATACTGCTGTTCGCGGGCCGCGGCGATCAATTCGTGCATCAGGGCAGTACCGATGCCGCGCCCGCGATGGTCCTTGTGCACATACACCGAATGTTCGACGGTGTACTTGTAGGCCGCCCGTGCCCGGAAGGTCCCATAGGTCGCAAAGCCGAGCAGGGTGTCGCCTTCCGCAGCGCCGATGATCGGGAACCGGCCCGCGGCCTTCTCTGCAAACCAGACCAGCATGCTCTCCGGGGTCCGCGGTCGGTACTCATAGAGTGCCGTGGAATGGGCGATGGCCTCATTGAGGATGTCGAGGATGGCCGCAGCGTGCTGCTGCGGATGACAACGGACGAACTGCATGCGATCAGTATAACTCCGGTACCAGCATCTCGGGCGGCACCGGGTGTCGGGAGTAATCCTCGTGGCGTTCGCGCTCGGGCAGCACCACCGAGGTCCTCTCGACATCCGCATAGGGAAACTGCTGCAGCAGGTGATGGATGCAGTTCAACCGCGCCCGCTTCTTGTCCACGGCCTGCACCACCCACCAGCGCGCTTCCGGGATGTGCGAGCGCTCGAGCATGACTTCCTTGGCCCGCGTGTAGTCCTCCCAGCGGCGCCGGGACTCCAGGTCCATCGGACTGAGTTTCCATTGCTTGAGCGGATCGTGGATACGGCCCAGGAAGCGCACGTGCTGTTCCTCGTCCGTGATCGAGAACCAGTATTTGATGAGGTGGATTCCCGAGCGCACCAGCATGCGTTCGAAATCCGGCACCGAGCGGAAGAACTCCTCGTATTCCTCGGGAGTACAAAAGCCCATCACGTGCTCGACGCCCGCCCGGTTGTACCAGCTGCGATCGAAACAGACGATTTCCCCAGCCGCCGGCAGATGCGGCGCGTAACGCTGGAAATACCACTGCGTGCGCTCGCGGTCATTGGGGGCCGGCAGCGCCACCACGCGGCAGACGCGCGGATTGAGTCGCTGCGTGATGCGCTTGATCGCGCCGCCCTTGCCTGCGGCATCGCGACCCTCGAACAGGATCACGACCTTCTCGCGCGCCGCAACCACCCAGTCCTGCAGCTTCACCAGTTCGGCCTGCAGCCGGAACAGCTCCGAGAAATACCGCCGCCGGTAGGCGAGCTCAGTGCCATCGGCCGCCGCGGCGGCGACGCCCGGAGGCAGGTGCTCGCGATCCTCGATCTCCATTTCCAGCTCTTCGTCGTAGCTGTCGGCCAGGTCGCGGCTGAGACGACGGATGAGGTCCTCCCGGTCGAGCGCGGTCAGATCAGACATAGGGCAATCCTGCGGTGAAGCCAAGCCAACCACCAGATTTAGACCGCAAGCTTTGCAGACATGTGACGGTATTTGATTTTCGGCGCGGCCTTCCTTAGGCTGCTTTGCCGTGCGCAGCAGGGACGACCGAAGGACCCTGCTGCATGCGGTTATTATAAAATAATCAGTACGTTAGGGCGTACTGCTAAAGTCTCACTTAGCATATATCGACAAGGAGTGTCATGGGACTGCATTTATTGGCATCGGATCCGGCCGCCGTGTACGAGGGCCCCATCTCCCACCCCGAAGAGCAGATCAAATGGCTGCTGCGCCGGCTGGGAATGACGCCGGCGGAGGCGGCGCTGGATCTGGATGTGGAACCGGAACAGGTCTACGCCTGGTGCTCCGGAGCGGCCCCGCCCCCGCGCATGGCCATCCTGGCCCTGCGTCATCTGGCGGATCGTCTGCGCTGGATTGACTGAAGGTCCGCTCAGGCGTCCGCGTTTCGTTTCGACGTGCCCACGGGGCCGGGTTCGCCCGGCCCCCCCTCATCCGCGGCAGCCGCCGAGCGTTCCAGACGCTCCCGGTATGCGTGCCGCAGCGCCGCCAGCAGCTGGGGACTTAAGTCCTTGACGCCCACGAAGGCCGCGGAGCCCTTCGCGGAAGGATTCATTCCCAGGTCATGGGCACCGGCCATGAACTCCTCGTCAGCCGCCTCCAGCAGCTCCTGCTCGAGGCCATGGATCAGTCTCTCGAGGCCTACATCCGGCCGCACGCTCATTGCCGTACTCCCATGGTCAGGCCTGCGCGGATCAACGCACGCCGCATGCGCTTGCGTGACGAATCATAATCCGTTTTGGACATCCCCAGCGCCTGCCGGATTTCCTCCGCCGTCAGGCCATCGCCCAGACCTGCGATGATCTGCAGGGCCACGGGGTCCTGCGCAAAGAGGGCACCGATGGCCTCCAGCTGCTGGGCCGCGACCACCCAGCGCTCCGGATCCGGCTGTGGATCACACGCCTCGGCGGTTTCGGGTGCCGCCAGCTGGTAGTCGCTGGCCAACACCGGTTGTTGCTCGGTGGCGCGGCGGCGGCGGCGCCAGTGCTCGGCCTTGATGCTGCGCATGACACCGGCCAGGAACGCCACGGCCGGAACATCCGGGGGAATCGCCCGGGAACCATCGAGCACGCGCGCGACCGCCTCCTGCAGCAGGTCCGCCCAGGAGATATCCGGCGGCAGACTGCGGCCATGGAGTCGCGCAATCACCTTCAGGCGCAGCAGGTCGCAGTCGGTCACCAGTTTCAGGGCCAGTGCCCGGGATGCCGGCGGTTGGATCGGCAGCATTTGTGCGGCTTTAACCTTTTTCACATAGCCCTTCACAATCTCCATGATCACCGAATCCCCGCGCCTGATGACCGGTATGCGCCGCCGGGGTGTTGCCGCGGACAGCGCGCAAGCGCGTGCCCACAAATCCCGATATCGTGTCGCCCTTTGCGCCGGCCCTTCGGCGGAGACAGACAGTTGGGTATTCCGTTCCTGATCAAAGGCCTGCTGATCGGCCTGTCGTCCGCCGCGCCCCTGGGCCCGATCGGCATCCTGTGCATCAACCGCACGCTCACGAAAGGCCCACGCATGGGATTCATCTGCGGTCTGGGTGCCGCGGCAGCGGATGCACTGTACGCGCTGGCTGGCAGCGTCGCCCTGTCCGTGATCGGCCAGTGGATCATCGATGACCGCACGGCGCTGCGGGTCGTGGGCGGCATCTTTCTCATCTACCTGGGGGCGCGAACGTTCATGCGTCCCGCCGTCATCGGGCAACCGCCCGCCCGCACTCCCGCGCTGTTGCCTCCCGGTGCCCATGCCGCGTTCATGTCGACGTTCCTCCTGACGCTGGCCAATCCGGTCACCCTGCTCAGCTTTGCAGCCGTCTTCGCAGGCCTCGGCGTGGCGCCCGTTGGTACGGCTCCCGGTGTGCTCCAGGGCGCCGCCAGCGCCGCCGCAGCCCTGGTGCTTGGGATGTTCCTGGGCTCCGCCTTGTGGTGGCTCGTGCTCAGCAGCGTGATCGGCCGCCTGCGGCACTACCTGGGCGTACGCACCCTGGCCGTAATCAACCGCGTGTGCGGAACGGTGCTCACGGCCTTCGGTCTATACGCGATGGCCTCGCTGTTGCCGCTGTTGTAACGGCGCATTCAGGGGGCCAGCCGTTTGCGCGACCGGCCCTGGGGGGCCATCCCGAGGTTCAGTTCGCGTCGCAGCCGCTTCAACGCGTTGCCGACGGCGGCTGCATCGCCGGTTTCGATGGCCTTTTCAAGATGCAGGTACACGCCGAGCGCGCCGGCGAGAAAAGCATTCTGGGCGGTTTCGATCTCCCGCGCCGTCGCGGCGCGCGACAGAAATGAACGGGACACCTGGGACCACAGTTTCACCAAAGTCACATCACGCATCAGCTTGAATCTCCATTGCCATCGCAACGTATTCTTACAACTGGCGCAGCGGATACTCAATGGTTACCCTGCGACCATGAAGAGGGTGCGAGTCCGACCTGCGGCGTTGGCCGCGCTGCTGCTCCTTGGCTGGCGCATCGCGCCCGCCGCGCCGGCGCCCGATTACACCGCCGCGCGCCTGCTGTTCCAGCAGGCCATGGCCCAGGCCGCACGGCCAGCCGGGGGCACGGTGGCAGCGACGGAACCGGTCGCGGATGCGGCGGATGATCCGCTGCTGCGCAGCTATCCGCTGTATCCCTATCTGCAGGCCGAACGCATCCGCCAGGCGTTCAGCTACGATCCTACCGACGCGGATCGCCGCGCCACCGGGTTTCTGATCACCTACGGGCTGCTGCCCGTGGGAATCCAGCTGCGGCGCAGCTGGCTGGAAAGCCTGGCGCAGCGCAACGAGTGGGAGGGCTTCCTCAACGTCTTCCGCGATGCCGGTGCCACCGATGCCCTGCGCTGTGAGTCCCTCAATGCGCGCATCGTTACCGGTCAGACCGCCCAGCTCGGTCCGCAGCTGGTGCGCCAATGGCTGACCGCGCGCGAGGTCCCCGAGTGCGACGGGCCCTACGCCTGGGGCGCGGATCACGGACTTCTCACCGCGGACCTGTTCGAGCGTCGCGCGCGGCTGGTCCTGCAAGCCGGCAATACCGGACTTGCCCGCAAACTGCTTGCGCGGCTGCCCGCCGACCAGGCTGCGCCGCTGCTGCAATGGGCGGCATTGCTCGAGGCGCCCCAGCGCACTCTCGACGCGCTGCTGGCGGCGCCCGGCACGCCCGTACTCGCCGAAGCACTGCTCGCCGGCTGGTCACGGCTGGCGCGCGAGAACCCCGACGACGCTGTCGGGCGCTACGCGCAGCTGCTGCGTACCCGCAGCTTCAGTTCGGACATGGCGAGTCCGTTTGCGCTGGCCACCGCCCTGCCGCTGGCGTGGCGGCGCGATGCGCGTGCCGAGGACTTCTTTGGGCGTGTCAGCACCCATGATCTGGATGACAGCGCCCTGGAGTGGCGGGCCCGTGCGGCGATGTGGGCCGGGAACTGGGCGCTCGTCAGCCAGAGCATCGCGGTGATGTCCGAGTCCAACCGGCAAACTGCGCGCTGGCGCTACTGGGCGGCACGCGCCGCGGACCAGGGGGGCGACACGGTGCAGTCGCACCGACTGTTCGCCGCCCTCGCCCCGGATGACAACTATTACTCCGGTCTCGCGGCCGCACGGCTCGGGATCACCGTGGCACCGCATCCGCAGCCGTTGGAGCAGGAGCCTGCGGTGCAGGCCCATCTGCAGCAGTTGCCCGCCCTGGTCCGGGCGCATGAGCTGCTGCTGTGCGAGCTGCGCGGGCCGGCGCTGGCGGAATGGCAGTTCGCCTACGATGAGCTCACGCCGGTTGAGCGGCAGCAGGCGATACCGCTGGCGGTGGACTGGGGCTGGTACGACCTCGCGGTGACCGCCGCCACCTCCCTGCATATCTTCAACGACTACACCATGCTCTATCCGCAGCCCTACGAACCCTCGGTGACTGCGGCGGCCCGCGCCGCACAGCTGCCGGTGACCCTCATCTACAGCGTGATCCGGCAGGAAAGTCTGTACCGCACCGATGTGGTCTCGAGCGCCGGCGCCCGCGGTCTGATGCAGCTGGAGCTGTCCACCGCCAAGCCTACCGCCAGGGCACTGAAGCTGCCCACCCCGCATATGGAGGATCTGTTCGATCCCCGGATCAACTCCACGCTGGGCGCCGAACACCTGCACATGCTGCTGGACAAGGTGAACGGCCAACTGCCCCTGGCACTGGCGGCCTACAACGCCGGCATCGCGGCCGCCAGCCGCTGGCTGCCCGCGGACAGCATCGCTGCGGACGTGTGGGTCGAGAACATCCCCTATAACGAGACGCGCAATTACGTGCAGCGCATCCTCTGGCACACCGTGGTGTACGGCTGGCTGCGTTCCGACGGCAAGGCGCAGGACACCACCTCCTGGCTCGCACCGATTCGCGCCACGGGCGCGGCGCAGGCGCGAATCGACTCGAACTGATCAGTCCGTCGGCCGCGCCGGGATATTCATGCCGCGCGCCACGGCGGGGCGTGCCCGGAAGGCTTCCAGCGCGCGCGTCACGGCGGGGAAATCGCCGACGCCGACCAGATCCCCGGCCTCGTAGAACGTGACCAGGGTGTTGACCCAGGGAAATGTCGCGATGTCGGCGATGGAATAGTCATCCGAGACCAGCCAGGCCTGCGACTGGAGGCGCTGATTGAGGACCCCGAGCAGCCGCTTCGCTTCGGCCACGTAGCGATCACGGGGACGCTTGTCCTCGAAGTCCTTGCCGGCGAACTTAGTGAAAAATCCCAGCTGCCCGAACATCGGGCCCACGCCGCCCATCTGGAACATCAGCCACTGCAGCGTGTGGTAGCGCCCGGCCGCATCGCTCGGTATGAAGCGCCCGGTCTTCTCCGCGAGGTACACCAGGATCGCGCCGGATTCAAACAGCGCCAGGGGTTTGCCGCCCGGCCCCTGCGGATCCAGGATCGCCGGGATCTTGTTGTTCGGATTAATCGACACGAACTCGGGGCTGAGCTGATCATTGCGATCGAAGCGCACGAGATGCGGTTCGTACGCCAGTCCCGTCTCCTCGAGCATGATCGAGGCCTTCACTCCATTGGGCGTCGGCAACGAATACAGCTGCAACCGGTCCGGGTGCTGTGCCGGCCATTTACGCGTCACGGGAAATGCTGAGAGGTCTGCCATTTTATTGTGCCTGTGTTGCTGCGGATATCCACTGCGATGACATCCGGAACGGCACGCCGGTGAAGATGGCTTCGATGCGGTAGATCTTGCCGTTACGGATCTTGAAAGTCTCAATCAGGGAGATCGTGCTGGGCGCCTTGATGGGATTCCTGGCCGCCTTGCCGTCGGTCGTCGTGTAATCCTCGAACGTCGCGTCATGATCGAAGGACGCCTCGGCCATGACAATGCCGCGCTCCTCATCCACAAGCGTGAAGCGCCGATCCCGCACCCGGTCCACGAAGAAGAAGGTGCCGAGTTTGAACTGCGCCTCGCAGCCTTGTGCATCGGAGCCGAAGCTGCCGTTGGTCGTGACCTGGCCGTTCTCCTCGCGCGCGCACTGCGGGTCGAAGTGGGTGTGGATGACGCCGTTGTTCTTCTGGATGGTGCTGAAGTAACCATCGACCAGTGCGATCAGCGCCTGGCGCGAGCTGCGCTCACCGGCGGGCAACGCCGTGGTGAAGGCCGCATCATGCGTGTAATGGGCCGGGTCGCCCCACGGTCCGGAGTCGCCCTTGCGATCCAGGATCGCCTCGACCTCGGACACCTTGTGATGGTCCACCTTCATGCGCATGGCGTAGTAGGCCAGCTGCCCGTGCTCGGATACGCTGCCGTACCAGCCTACCGTCCCGGTACTCGGATCGGCCAGCAGCAGCGGATTCGGATCGCGCGCGGTAGCCGCGCCCCACACGCCATCACCGATCATCATCGCCACATTGTTCTCGGTGTAGCGCACCCGGGTCGCCCAGGGCACGCGCCCCGGCTCATGTGCGGCCAACGCATCCATGTAGTTGTTGGCCACTGCGGACAGACACTCCCGATCACAGGGGCTGGTGTCCGTCCCCACCGCGTGCGCAGTTCTTCCGACTGCTCCCGCCAGCGGCGGGGTGGCGAAAGGCGAGTGCATGAAATACGGCACATAGGTGAACACCGCCTCGACGCGATAGATCAGGCCGTTGCGGATCTTGAACGCCTCCATGAGCGAGATCGAGTTCGGCCACTTCAATGCCGTCGCGTGCACCTTGCCATCGGTGGTCTTGTAGCTGTCGAAGGTATTGGCGTGATCAAAGAAGCCGGTCGCGACGACGATGCCGCGCTCCTCATCGATGATCGGGAACCGGCGTTCACGCACGCGCTTGTTGATGCGATAGAGACCCAGTTTGAACTGGCTCTCGCAGCCTTGCGAAATCGCGGCGGCACCCTGGGTGCCGCTGGTGGTGCTGATGCCGTTTTCGGTGCGCTGACAGTCCGGGTCGAACGAGGTGAAGATCTGCCCGTCGTTCTGCTCCACGGTGCTGAAGTAGCCGTTGGCAACCGCCATCAGCCGTTCACGTTCCCGGCGCTGCTCCGGCGGCAGCACTTCCTGGAAGGCCGGATCGTGCTGAAGTTTCGCGGGATCACCGAATGGAGCCGGATGCGTCGGCCTGCGCTGCACCACGGATTCGACCTCCGTAATCTGACGGTCCGCGACCTTCAGACGCAGGGCCAGGAAGGCGCCGTTGCCGTGCTCCTGCACGGTGCCGAACCATGCGACGTTGCCCGTGGAGGGATCGGCAACCTCGAGCCCCGTCACCGAGACGCCCCCGATCGAGCCCCACAGACCCTCGCCGAGCGCCATCTCCACATTGTTCTCGGTGTAGCGAACGTCATGGGCAAAGGGTGCCAGCCCGCGGTCCTTGTGACCCAGGGCATCAAGATAGCTGTGCAGCGTGCCGATCAGGCAGGTGCGGTTGCAATTCGGAAAGGTGGCGCTGGGTTCACCCGGTGCCTGAGCCTGCGCGCCGACCGTGACCACCATCGCCAGCACCAGCGCGCTCGCACAGGCGAGCCAACGCATCTCGGATACCCTGTTCGATACCGTCATATGTCCCCCTCGATTTCCGACGCAATCTGATTCTTCAAGTCACCGGCGGAGTGGCCGGTCGGGACCCGGCTGCGCCGTCCCGGAACGCCGGCTCCATCGAGAGCACGCCTTGTACCACCCGGGTGCTGGCACCGGCGCCACTGTCCATGAAGATCACCTTGCCCTGGGCGTGATCGGCGATGTATTTGAGCGCATCGGTGTATTCCAGGAACAGCAGAAACTCCGGATCCACGCCGGCGACCCTGAGGCTCTCCGCGGCTCCCTTCATGCCCTCGGCGATGTTCTTGCGGAACAGCGCGAGGCCTTCGCCGCGCAACGCAGAGGCCTTCTTGTCCGCCTCCGCACCGATGGTTTTATAGGCGGCCTCGGCCTCCGCGTCCTTGGTGCGTTTGACCAGCAGCGCGGCGCCTTCATTGGCGGCGGCGGCGAGCAGATTCTTGGATGACACCACGCGCGCCATGGAGTCGATGATTTCCCGATCGAAGGTCATGTCCGTGATCTGGATGTCACGCACCACGTAGCCCCACGCCAGCACCACTTCATCCAGGTTCTTCTTGGTGTGCTCGACGATTTCGGCGCGCATCCCCAGGATGTCCGACTGCTTGGTGGTGGCCACGAACTGACGGATGGACCCGTCGATGGTCCGCTGCAGCGCCAGTTGGAACTCCTGGTTGGTGGCAAAACTGAATACTGCCTTCTTGACCGAATCCTCATCGGCGGCAGAGACGGCGTACAGCACCATGGTGGCAAACTTCACGTTCGCCTGATCCTGGGTGATGGCCTGGAATTCCAGCTGCAGGGCCCGATTCTGCAGCGACAAGCGGTACGAGACCCGCTCCCAGGGCATCTTCATGTTCAGCCCCTCGCGCATGATGCGGTGGTAGCGCCCGAACAGCGTGACCACGGCCACCGTGGCCTGCGGCACCGACCGGAACATCGAGGAGATCACGTAGATCACCACGATCAGGACGACGATCACCAGGGGTAAGGAGTACATATCAGGGCAAACCTCGTGGCGATGAACGGGCGGCAGTATACGCGCTTGATGCGACCACCACGGGCAGCAGCACGGTCATGCGCAGTTCCGGACGGCGCGCCATCCGCAGGATGTGCTGTTCGAAATGCTGCGTTTCGCCCCTGCGGACGCGGAAGCTGCGGCGGCCGCCGTCGCGTGCGAGCACCCGCTGCGCGCGCCAGCCGGCGGCGAATTCCCGGCTGGCCCGGCTCAGTTCATCCACCAGCGCCGCGCGCCGCGGATCATCCCGCATACCCGGGGTGTCCGAGCGGAACTCGCCGACCAGGCGCAGCGCCCGCTCCTCCCAGTCCACCAGAAAAGTCTTTGCCCGCGGCTCCAGGAACACGTAGCGCAACAGATTCGGAGTGGCACGCCCGGACCTGCCGGGTGGTACGCGGCGCCGGGCCGGCAGAGGCTTCCCGAGCCAGTCGTGGAACAGCTGCCCGGCCGCCGGGTTCCATTCGATGGCATTCCAGTAGCAGTCGAGCACATACGCAGGCGTGCGGATCGCGCGGACCAGGCCCGTCCATTCCTCACCCGCGCTCGGGGATGGCCCCGGCGGTGAGGGATCCAGGCGGGCGGCGATCTCAAAGAGATAGGCGCGCTCGGGCTGGGTGAGATGCAGTCCCTGCGACAGTGCTGCGAGCGTCGCCGGGGAGACAGCGACGGTACGGCCCTGTTCGATCCAGGTGTACCAGGTCGGACTGATGCCGCACAGCTGCGCCACCTCCTCGCGCCGCAGGCCCGGCGTCCGGCGCCGGGTGCGTTGCGGCAGCCCGAGATCCTCCGGGCGCAGCGACTCACGACGGGCGCGCAGGAACTCACCAAGCAATCCGGAACGGGACCCAGCGGGCATCGTATGCACCTTGGCCGCCGGCCATGACGGGTGGATATGATAATAGGATAAGTGCCTGCCTGTTACCCGTATAAAAGGCTGTGCACAATGCTCCTCACAACGCACGCTGAGGAGTCCAACATGCGCACCCATTCCCAGGCGGTCCACGATCAGTTTGACCCCCAGGCGCAGGCCTATCTCACCAGCGCCGTCCATGCGGCCGGTCCGGATCTGCGCGCGGCTCACGAGCGGGCGCAGCAGCGTCTTGCGCCCACGGCGACAATTCTTGACGTCGGCACCGGTGCCGGCCATCTGAGCTTCGCGCTCGCGCCCCTCGGCGCGCGGGTCGTGGCATTGGATCCCTCCGCGGGCATGCTGGCGACGGTACGTGCCGCCGCGACCGCACGCGGCCTGGGGCAGATCGAGACCTGCGAGGGGACAGCCGATGCCCTGCCCTTCGCCGACGCCAGCTTCGATCTGGTCTGCAGCCGCTACAGCGCTCACCATTGGCGCGACCTGCCGCGGGCGCTTGTGCAGCTGCGCCGTGTGGTGCGGCCGGATGGCTTCGTCCTCATCATTGATCTGCTTGGCGAGGATGAGCCGTTGGTCGACACCTATCTGCAGAGCATCGAGCTGCTGCGCGATACGTCGCACGTGCGCGACCGCAGCATCGCCGAATGGCGCGCGCTGCTGGGTGCAGCAGGATTTGACCGGCTCGAGTACAGCGTCTGGAACACGCGCCTGGAGTTCGCCTCGTGGGTTCAACGGATGCGCACTCCCGAAGGACTGGTCACGGCGATCAGGACACTGCAGGCATGCGCACCTGCGGAAGTGCGCCAGGCGCTGAACCTCGAAACGGATGGCAGCTTCACGGCGCGGACCGGTCTTATCTGGGGACGGCCCGCCATCTCTTAAGTACCGGCACGCTGCTCGATAGTTTCGGTGCCTCATTGCGCTGAGCGCAAAAACTTGCGACCCTCGTCGCGCACAATTGCAAAGACGGGGGGCTCTCATGGCGACGAAACAATCAAAACGCGGCCGCACGGCGACCGCCCGGACGAAAACCAGACGCAAACCCAAGGCAAAGGTCGGCATGAAGGCCAAGGCCACCCGCCTGCTGGCGCGGATCAGCGCCAAAGTCGGGGTCAAGAAGCGCCCCAAGGCGGCAGCAAAGGTTCGCGTCAAGGCAACGACGAAAACCAAGGTCCTGGCCCGCCGTGTCACCCGCAAGGCAGTCGCCGGGGGCCAGGTCATTGCCGACCAGCTCGCGCACAACAAGAAACTGGTGCTCGAGTTCTATCACAAGCTCATCGGCGAGAAGGACTTCGAGGCCGCCCGGCCGTACATGGGCAGCATGTACCGCCAGCACGCGCCCTACGCCGCCGACGGCCATGAGGGCGTTGCCGAATGGGTGCGCAAGTTCAAGGAAGGCTTCCCGCAGCACCACTACGAGGTGAAGAAGGTCATCGCCGAAGGCGACTTCGTGGTGCTTCACCTGCACGGCAAGAGTGGTCTGCACCCCTTCGGTGAATCGGTGGTCGACATCTTCCGAATCGAAAATGGCAAAGTCGTCGAGCACTGGGATGTCATCCAACCCATCCCCGAGAGTGCCGACAACGCCAATTCGATGTTCTGATCAGGCGGGCGCAATCACCGTCACGCGTATTGCGCCTCGCCGTTGCCGAACGACCAGTTTTCCTTGCGCACCTCGATCAGGCTGATGAGCACGTCCTCGCGCCGCATCCCGGCGCGCTCGTGCAGGCCATCGGCGACCGCCTTGTAGAAGGCGCGCTTCTGGTCCACCGTCCGGCCGTCATTGAGGGTCAGCTGGATGACGATGCAGGCCGAGGAGCGCTGGATGTCGAGGTATCCCGGATCGAGCACCAGGTCCTGCGCATCGTGCTCGGTGATCACCTGGAAGCGGTCCTTGGGGGGAACCTTGAGGGTGTCGAGCATGGCCGCATACACGACATCGCCCACGAGCCGGCGAAAGGCCGCGGTCCTGCCGCGGGGAACATCAATACGCGCCATTGGCATGAAACATCATCCTTTATGTCGACAGCGAACGGAATTGTTCCGTGCTGGTGTAGCGGCCGCCGTCCAGATCACGATAACCGACCGCGGCGCTCAACGTCGTCAGGCCCTGCTCGACCGCTTCGGCATTATGGGCAAATACCTGCACGCGCAGCAGATCGAGCGAGCCTGCGGCCTCGAGCGCCCGCGCATCATCCGTCAGCGGCGTCACGGTGAGCTTTCCCGACAGCGACTGCACCGAGGCGCCCACCGCACGTTGGAAGACGGCCGCGTCGATGCGGCCTGCCAAGTCGGTCGCGCCCACGCCGTAGGCCAGGGCCAGCTCGCCGCGCACCCACAACTGCACCTCTTCGATGACGGCCGTGCCATGGCCGACGTTCTGCAGGCGCAGCGCGAAGACGACCGGCGTGCGTCCGACATCACTCAATCCCTGCACGGCGAAACCGACCTTGAGGACCGGACGCGCCGCAAGCCGTTGCACGCGTGTCGCCGCCTCCACGACCGCCCTGGCGGACTGAATCGACTGGGCCTGCAGTTGTGCTGCCTGCAGTGACAGGCGCGCCGTCTCGCGTGCGACGTCGTTTGCCACCTGGGCCGCCTGCGACTGCCCGCGCAGCAGCCACAGCGCGTACACCAGCGCGACGGCCGCCCCGGCGACCACCGCGCCCTGCACCACCCACCAGATCGCCGACCCGTTCATGTCTGCCCTTGAGCGCCACTGCACTGCGGGTCATTGTGCCACCTTCATGTGGCAGTGCGACAATCAGATCGCGCGCAGCGCCACGGCCACCGGGATCCGCGCGGCGCGGATCGCCGGCGCGAGGCCGCCGATCAGTCCCACGACGCAGGCCCAGATGATCCCGAGGATGATCAGCGCCGAACCGATATGTAGGTGGAACACGACCTGACTGAGGCTGCCGCCGGCAATCGTACTGACCGTATTGCCATCGAACACCGCCCAGGCCAGTGCCGCGCCCACCAGCGCGCCGAGCACTGACAGCACCAGCGCCTCGAAGATGACCGAGAACACCACGCCCAGCGCGCCGTAGCCAATGGCCCGCAGTGTCGCAATTTCGACCGCCCGGCTGCTGACCGCCGAATACATGGTGTTCAACGCCGCAAATACCGCCCCGATGGCCATGATGATGCTGATCACCCGGGCGATGAGCCCGAGAAACCGCGCGAAGGTCTGCGACTGCTGCGCGTAGTAGTCGGTCTCGCTGAAGACCTGCACCGACAGTGTCGGATCATGCAGCAGTGCCGCGCGCAACGTCGCAAGCCCGTTCCTGCCGTTGAGTTTGACGATCACGGAGTTATACGTCGTGCGCTGGTAGGCGGTCAGCACCGAATCGACATCGCCGATGACCTCCGAATCATGCGCGCCGCCGCCGCTGTCGAAATCCCCGACGATGGTCCACTCGTTGTCACCGAACTTCACGCGGCTGCCGACGCTGAGATTCGCATAGCGTTCCTGCGCCGACCTGCCCACGATAAGCTCCCGCAGCCCGGTGTGGAACAGCCGCCCATGGACCACGTGCAGCTCGGGGCGCAACGCCAGCATCTGCTCGGAGGACACCCCGCGCAGCGTGAGCGTACTGAGCTTGCCATTGTCGAGCCGCTGCAGATTCACCGACGCGAGCGCTTCGGCCGAGGCAATCGCCTTGTGATCGGCGTCCTTGGCGATTCCCGGTGCATCAAGGATGGTCGGAATCGTGTCATGCGCCAGGTTGCTGCCGATCTCATTGGCCGCCTGCGCATGCAGCACGATGGCTCGGTCCGCGCTGCCGGTTGCCGTCAGGGTACTGGCGAGACCGGTGGACAGCGCCAGCACCGACAGCAGCACCGCCACCACGCCCGCGGTGCCGATTACGATGACCGCGGAGGATGCCAGCCGGTGCGGCAGGCCGCGCAGGCTGATGGAGGACACGGCGATCAGTTGCTTCAACAGGTTCATGAAGGTCCTACCGTCCTGACAGGGCCGTGACGATATTCAACCGCCGCGCGCGCAGCGCCGGTGGCACACCGCTCACCAGCGCCAGCAGCATCGCAACCAGCGCCCCGGCCCCATAGACCGGCCCCGGCACGTGCATGGCGCCGATGCCCTGCGCAGCCAGCGCCGGGCCCGAAGTCACCCATGGCAGCACCCGGGACGCGAGTGCGACGCCGATGGCCGCCGACACCAGCGCGAGGATGAGGGCCTCGGCGAGCACCAGCCATTGGACGGCCGCGTCGGTGAAGCCCAGCGTCTTGAGCACTGCGAGTTCCGAAGTGCGCTCGCGCACCGACTGCGCAATGGTGTTGGAAGTCAGGAACAGCAGCGTGAACATGACCGCCGCGACGACGCCGTTGACCAGGAAGCTGATGTTGCCGATCTGGGCCAACGTTGATTCCAGGAAGTCTTTTTCATTGGCGGTGGTGGTCTGGTCCGGCGAATTCGCAAAGCGGTCATCAATGAGCTGGGAGATCGCAGCGGACCTGGCCGGATCACTGATGCCCACGTAGAACTCGAACGACTGGTTCTTGCCCGTCGTGACCGCCTCGTTGATGAAATCGTAGTTGGCGAAAATGCGCGTGGCCCAGTCCGGCTGCTGCAGTGTGTAGGTGCCCACCACATCGAACTGCCAGTCCGAAGTGCCATCAGTCTTGGTCGTATTGAGGCCGTGCACGGGAATCCGGTCGCCGACCTTCCAGCCGAACTGCTTTGCCACCGTCACGCCCACAATGACGCCGTTACGGGTGCGCGCCATGGCCGCGAGTTGCGCCGGCCCGATCATGATGTCGGAGCTGATCTTTGCCATCGCCTGGAGGTCGGTCCCGAGCACGACGATGGGATTCTTAGGACCCTGGAAGGTCCCAATCAGCACATCGATGGGTGCCACCGCCGTGACACCCGGCACCGACAGGATCTGCGAGGCATGCGCCAGCGGCAGCGGCGACCCCATGTTGACGCGACTCATGACGATCAGGTGGGAGACGCTGGTGATCTTCGTGATCTGAGCAATCCCGACATTGATGCCCTGCAGGGTGCCGAACAGAAAGAATGCGGTCGCGATCGAAAAACACGTAAGCAGCGTTCGCGCCGGTTTGCGGCGCAGCGCCGCCCACACCAGCGGCAGGTACTTCATGCAGCGCTCCGCGTCTCATCGCGCGCGAGCGTCCCCTTGTCCATGTGCAGCAGACGGGTGGCGTAGGCCGCCGCGCGCGGATCGTGGGTCACCATGATGATGGTCTTGCCCTGCTTCTGGTTGAGGATGGTCAGCAGCTGCAGGATTTCCTCGGCACTTTCGCGATCCAGATCCCCCGTGGGCTCATCGCACACCAGCAACGTCGGATCCGCGATCAGCGCGCGGGCGATCGCGACCCGCTGCTGCTGTCCTCCGGACAGCTCGGTTGGCTTGTGGCTGGCACGGTCCGACAGTCCGACCAGCGCCAGGGCCGCGGCAACATTGGTCTTGCGCTGCGAGCGCGACAGCTTGGTGAGCAGCAGCGGCACCTCCACGTTGCGCTCGGCCGAGAGCACCGGCAGCAGGTTGTAGAACTGGAACACGAAGCCCACGTGGCGGGCGCGCCAGGCCGCCATCTGCGAGCCCGACAGCTTGTCCAGTCGTTCACCGGCAACGGTGATCTGGCCCTCATCGGGCTTGTCCAAGCCGCCGATGAGGTTGAGCAAAGTGGTCTTGCCGGAGCCCGAGGGCCCCATCAGACCCAGGAACTCACCGCTTTGCACCTCGAGGTTCAGCGAGTGCAGCACTTCGACCCGCTGGCGTCCGCGTGTATAGCTCTTGACGACGTTCTGTAACGAAACCACAGCAGCCATGGAACCTCCCCTGCAAGTTAATTCTTCACGCTCGCGGCCGGCGCGTCATTGAGGAACGACACCCGCGCGCCCATCTCCGGCAGAATCCGCGGATCCTTCACCTTGAAGCCGACGCGCACCATCACCGTTGCCTTGGAACGATCCGCGGTGGGCACGATGGCGATCACCGATGCCGGAATGCTCCAGTCGGGATAGGCGTTCAAACGCACCGTCGCCGCCTGATTCGGATGCACACGGTTGATGAAGTTCTCGCTCACGTCCACTTCCACTTCGAGCGAATCCATGTCGACGATCGTGCCAATACCCGTGCGCGCGAAACCGCCGCCCGCGGACATCGGCGAGACGATCTCGCCCTTCTGCGCCACCTTCACCGTGATGACCCCGTCGAACGGTGCCCGCACGGTCATGTCATCCTCGTTCCGCTGCGCCACCTGCACTCCGGCCCGGGCGACCTCCACCATCTGCTGCTTGACGTTGAGATCGGACCGCACGGCGTTGTAGTTGGCATGGTCAGCGTCAAAATCCTGGGCGCTGATCACCCCGGCCGCGCGCTGCTTCTGGTTGCGATCGAAAATCGGCCCCTGATCGGCGAAGGCAACCCTGGCGGCCTCGAGGCTCGCCTGGGCCTGCGCCAACTGGGCTTGGGCGGCCAGGAGTGCCGCGCGGGTGTTGGTGTCGTCCAGCCGGGCAACGATTTCGCCCTCCTTCACATGCTGGCCGTCCTCGATGCGCAGCTCGTCGACGCGACCGATCGCCTTGGCCGAGACGGTGGCCTGACGTTGAGCTACGACGTAACCGGAGGCGTCCAGGGCGGTGGAACCCGCAGGTCCAGCGGCCGCGGTTGAGTCCGCGGTTGCGGCGGAGCTGGCATCAGCCGCGGAGCTTGCGGCAACCGGCGTATCAGGAGCATGCGGACGGAGGAAAAACCAGGCACCGATCCCTGCCACGATGAGCAGCAAAAGACCGTAAACCACCCAGATCGGAGCCGAGCGTCGCGATTCCGGTGGCGAACGTGCGCCTTCGCTGCGATCGATGCGCAGCTGTTCCAGAAGTTTGGTCTTCTCGTCCATACGCCAGTCGTATCCCCTTCCAGATGGCGCCTCGGATCTTGTGATGGTGTTATATCACACCAAACCAGTTTCGCAACCCCTGCGCAGGCGCGCGGACCTTGCACTGCTGCACCGCGTTGGTCACAGTGCGGCGCGTGACTCCACCCCTGCGCTCTTCCCGCGAACTGCGGCTGTGCACCTGCGACGTGCAGCGGTGCGAAGCCATGTGCTGCTACGACGGAGCATATCTGGATCCACAGGAAGAGCGCTTCCTGCATGAGCTGCTCGCCAAGGTCCCACAGCTGCGGGCCCAGCTGCCGGACACGTACGTCGTGGACGGCTACTGGAACGGCGAGTCCCTCGGGCGAAAAACCGCGACCCGGCCGCACGAGTATCGCAATCCGCGGTTTCCCGCGCACTTCACGCGCACGCGCTGCGTGTTCGCGGACGCGATCGGTTTTTGCACACTGGAGAAGTTCGCGCGCAGCCGCGGTCAGCATCCCTGGACCTTCAAGCCATCGGTGTGCTGGCTGTTTCCCATGCAGGAGTCGGCGGGCAAGCCCGAGGCACCGGTGGCCGATGCGCGGGCGGATCCGTATCAGCTGCCCGACTACCCCGGCTATGCCACGGTCGTCGGTTGCGGGCGGCATGACCCGGCCGGCCGGCCCTGGGCCAAAGCGCTGGCAGGCGAGCGGGCATGGCTGGCGCAGGTCAAATCGCTGCCCATCCTCGGATCCGATGGTCACAGCGTCGATGAGTTGCTCGCGGCCTGCCCCAGCGCAGACGCACCCGCACCATAACGGTCCGGCCGATACCTTACTGGGGCGCGCTGTGGCCGCTGTTCAAAAGGGCGTCGACCTCTTTTTCCGCCGCGAGCCAGTCTTCCGCCTGACCCTCCGGTGAGAAGCCACGACGCTCGGCACGCAAATAGGCCGAGAGCGCAATCATGCCGCGGCGCTGGTCCTCGCTCACACCCGCAGTCGCGCTTGCCGCGAGTACGGCCTGGTCCTGGTGCGCCGCTGCGCGGCGCTTCCTGCTCTTTGCGGGGGGCGCTGTGTCCAGCGCGGCATGCACGGCCGTAGTCACCGCCGGGGTCGGCGCGGGCGCGGCCTTGGGCGGAATGGGCTTTGAAGATTTAGGGGAATCGGATACTCGACGGGTCGCCATGTGGGGGCCTCCTGCGTAGGAACCAAAACATCACACACCTGTGAGCATGCAAGTGCAATGCCGCAACGCCCAGACCCGAAGGACTTTCAAGACTTGCGGCGCACCTTGACCTTGCTCGCACCCTTGCCGGCCTGACGGCCGCCCTTGCCGGACTTGGCGCGCTTCGCGCCCTTGCCCCCGGAGCCGCCGACCGAGTTGGAAATGCTGGCCAGGTACTTGCGGAAATCCGCACCCAGCGACGGATGCCCCAGCGCGTACTCGACGGTGGCCTGCAGATATCCGAGCTTGCTGCCGCAGTCATAGCGCTTGCCGCTGAAGCGATAGGCGTAGACCGCCTCCTCACCCATCAGCGCAGCGATGCCGTCGGTGAGCTGGATTTCGCCACCGGCGCCGCGGCCGATGCGCGCCAGATGTTCAAAAATGGACGCCGTCAGCACATAGCGCCCCACGACGGCGAGGTTCGAGGGCGCATCGGCGGGCTTTGGTTTCTCGACGATGCTGCGCACCCGACCGGTGCTGGACTTGTCGGCTTCGATTTCGACGATGCCGTACTTTTCGGTGTCCTTGTGGGGCACCATTTCCACGCCCAGCACACTGGCGCGCTTGGCGAGGTACACCTCGGCCATCTGCTCCAGGCAACTGGTCGGGTCACCGCGGATCAGGTCATCCGCCAGATGCACGAAGAACGGCTCCGCACCGACGGCTGGCTGGGCGCACAGCACGGCGTGACCCAGGCCCAAGGGTGCGGACTGTCGGATGTAAATGCACGTGGCATACGAGGGCAGCACGCTGCGGATCTGGTTGAGCAGATCGCTCTTGCCCTGGCTCTCCAGCAGATGCTCGAGTTCCTCGTCCGAATCGAAATGATCTTCGATGGCCCGCTTCGAGGCGCCGGTGATGAATACCAGCTTGCGGGCACCGGCCAGCAGTGCTTCCTCGACGGCGTATTGAATGAGAGGCTTGTCCACCACGGGCAGCATCTCCTTGGGGCTGGCCTTGGTGGCGGGCAGGAACCGGGTGCCGCGGCCTGCAACAGGGAATACCGCAGTCCGAATGGCCGGCTGTGATCTCATGCATGAACCTCGAAGACGCGACGGGCGTTGAGTGGCAGAGGAATCGAATTATGTAATTGTGCTGAAAATCGTGGAGCAAGTGTAGTCGACGATCGCGTCAGCTCCGTGAACCGTGTCGCAACCCTCGCAGGCGCGCTCAAGTTCAAAGACTAATTCAAAGACTAACGCAGCCCGCACCACGCGCCGTGTGGCTGGCGGCGACACGCGCTGTAGGAATTTCGGAGAGTCAGTCCCGGATGGGCTGGTCGGCGCCGTCATTGACCCGCTCGCGCAGATCCTTGCCGGGCTTGAAATGGGGAACGTACTTGCCGGAGAGCGCGACCGCCTCGCCGGTCTTGGGGTTGCGCCCCTGGCGCGGCGGCCGGAAGTGCAGCGAGAAACTGCCGAAACCGCGGATCTCGATGCGCTCACCCTGGGACAGGGCGTCGCTCATGATTTCCAGGATCTGCTTGAGCGCCAGCTCAACGTCCTTGGCCGGCAGATGTTTCTGCTTGGCCGTGATGACTTCGATCAGTTCCGATTTCGTCATGAGTGCCCTTGTCGGGATGGGGCACGGAGCTTCGCATTACCGAAAGTCCGTACCCCACCGCTGTTGCCGGTTCAGCCGCGGTCGCCGATCTGTTCCTTCAGCAAGTCGCCCAGGCTGGTGCCCGTGGTCGAGGACTGCTCGGAGCGGTAGCTCTGGACCGCCTCGGCTTCTTCGTGCATTTCCTTCGCCTTGATGGATAGGGAAATGGTGCGGGTCTTGCGATCCACGCCGGTGAACTTCGCGTCGATCTCCTGCCCGACCTTGAGCACCGTGCGCGCGTCTTCGACGCGATCACGAGCCAGATCCGAACCGCGCAACTGGCCTTCGACACCATTGCCGAGATCGATGATGGCACCGCGCGCGTCCACTTCCTTGACGGTACCGCGAACGATGGTGCCCTTGGGGAATTCCGCGATGTAGGCCGAGAACGGGTCCTTCGCCAGCTGCTTGATGCCGAGCGAGATGCGCTCGCGATCCGGGTCGATGGCCAGCACCATGGCCTCCACCTGCTGGGCCTTCTGGTAGTTGCGCACGGCTTCCTCGCCGGGCATGTCCCAGGAGATATCCGACAGGTGCACCAGGCCGTCGATGTTGCCCGACAGACCGATGAAGATGCCGAAGTCCGTGATGGACTTGATCTGGCCGCTCACCTTGTCGCCACGGTTGAAGTTCTCAGCGAACTCCTTCCACGGATTGGCCTGGCACTGCTTCAGGCCCAGGGAGATGCGGCGACGCTCCTCGTCCACATCCAGAACCATGACTTCAACTTCCTGACCGGTGTGAACCACCTTGGCCGGGTTGACGTTCTTGTTGGTCCAGTCCATTTCGGACACGTGCACCAGGCCCTCGACGCCGTCCTCGATCTCCACGAACGCACCGTAGTCAGCGATGTTGGTGACCTTGCCGAAGACACGGGTGTTGGGCGGATAGCGCCGGGCAATGTTCTCCCAGGGATCCGCACCGAGCTGCTTCAAGCCCAGCGAGACACGCGAACGCTCGCGATCGAACTTGAGGATGCGCACCTCGATCTCATCGCCTACCTTGACGACTTCGGAAGGGTGCTTGACGCGCTTCCACGCCATGTCAGTGATGTGCAGCAGACCATCGATGCCGCCCAGGTCCACGAACGCACCGTAGTCGGTGAGATTCTTGACCGAGCCTTTCACGACGGCGCCTTCCTGCAGGTTGTCCATGAGCGCGCTGCGCTCGGCGGAGAACTCCTGCTCGACCACGGCGCGGCGCGAGACCACGACGTTATTGCGCTTCTGATCCAGCTTGATGACCTTGAACTCAAGCGGCTTGCCTTCGAGGTACGAGGTATCGCGGACCGGGCGGACATCGACGAGCGAGCCCGGCAGGAACGCGCGGACATTCTCGATCTCGACGGTGAAGCCACCCTTGACGCGGCCGGTGATCACACCAGTCACGATCTGGGAATCATTGAAAGCTGTCTCCAGGCGCGTCCAGGTGCGGGCACGCTTGGCCTTCTCGCGGGACAGTCGCGTCTCGCCGTTGCCATCCTCAACGGAATCCAGCGCCACTTCGACCATGTCGCCAGCTTTGACTTCGAGCTCACCGCGCTCATTCTTAAACTGTTCGACCGGGATGACGGCTTCGGACTTGAGTCCGACGTTGACGATGACGATGTCGTCTGTGACTTCAACCACCAACCCTTGGAGGATCATCCCGGGACGGATGCGTTGGTTGGCGAGACTGCTTTCGAAGAGTTCAGCGAAACTTTCTGTCATACCTTCTACTCGCACAGGCAGCGGGTGCGCCCGTGCTGGAATTGTGATTGATCCACTGCGCGAAGCTTTCCACGGCTGCGTGCAACCTGTTCCCGTGACGCGTGAGCGCGGTCCAAAGATTCTAGGACCACAGCGAGCGGCTGCGTCCCAACGCCAGCACCTGGTCGACCACGTCCTGAATGTTCAGGGAAGTGGAGTCGATCACGTGGGCGTCGGGTGCGGGCCTCAGGGGTGCGACGGTACGCGTCGAGTCCTTGAGGTCCCGTTCGGCTATCTCGCGCGAAAGGGCGGCAAGGCTAACACCGGACCCCTTGTCTTTCAACTGGTTATAGCGCCTTCGGGCCCGCTCTTCCGGGCTTGCCGTCAGGAACACCTTGAGGGGGGCATCCGGGAACACCACCGTGCCCATATCCCGCCCGTCCGCCACCAGCCCGGGGTCCCGGGCAAAGCGGCGCTGGCGCACCAGCAGGGCGTTGCGGACCTCGGGCCAGGCGGCCACCCGGGAAGCGCCCATGCCCGCCTCGGCCGTGCGGACCTCGGCCGTCACGTTGTGCCCTGCCAGCCAGATCCGCTCATCTTGCTGCACTGCGCCAAAGGTGGCGTCCAGGGTCTGGGCAGCCCGGGTATGCCCGTCTACGTCATCCGGCTCAAGGCCCAGCTGCCGCCCGGCCAGGGCAACCAGGCGATACAGTGCGCCGCTGTCCAACAGATGCCATTGCAGCCGGGCGGCCACGCCGCGGCTGATGGTGCCCTTGCCGGAACTGGTGGGACCATCGATGGTGACGACTGTGACCATTCGGTGCGCCTCAGGGGGCCGCGATGCGGACACCGACGCTTTGCGCCAGCTCCACGAATCCCGGGAAGGAAGTGGCGACATTGGCCACGTCCAGGATGCGGATCGGATCAGAGGCCTTGAGGCTCGCGACCGCGAAGGCCATGGCGATGCGGTGATCCCCGTGGCTGTCCACCGTGCCGCCACCGAATCCCTGGCCGCCGCGGATCCGGATGCCATCCGGCAGCAGCGTGTGCGCCACGCCCAGCGTCGCAAGCCCTTCGGCCATCACGGCCAGGCGGTCGCTCTCCTTGACCCGCAGTTCCTCGGCGCCCCGTACGACCGTCTCGCCCTCGGCGCAGGCGGCGGCAATGAAGAACACGGGGAACTCGTCGATCGACAGCGGCACCAGGTGCGCCGGCACCTCGATGCCACGCAGGGGGCTGGCGTGGACTTCCAAATCCGCGATGGGCTCGCCGGTACCGGCGTGCGGGTGCACCGCGATGCGCGCGCCCATCAACTGCAGCATGTCCAGCAGGCCGGTGCGGGTTGGATTGATGCCGACGTTGCGCAGTCGCAGTCCCTCCTGCGCCGCGAGCGCCCCGGCCACCAGGAAAAAAGCCGCCGAGGAGAAATCCGCCGGTACTTCGATGTCCGTTCCGGTCAGCGGCTGGCCGCCCACCAGGCTCACCGTCGAGCCCTCCCGCTCCACGTGTACGCCGAAGGCGGCGAGCATCCGTTCGGTATGGTCGCGCGTGGGCGCAGGCTCGGTCACCCGGGTACGCCCCTTCGCCGACAGCCCCGCCAGCAGCACCGCGGATTTCACCTGCGCGCTGGCCATGGGCATGGCGTAGTCGATGCCGGTGAGCGGCCGCCCGCCATGCAGCAGCACCGGCGGGCGGCCTTGCTGTGTCGTGATCGCCGCGCCCATCTGCCGCAGCGGTCCGGCCACCCGCTCCATCGGCCGGCGCATCAGCGAGGCATCACCGATCAGGGTCGAGGCGAAGGGCATGCCGGCCAGCAGCCCCATCGACAGCCGCATCGCGGTGCCGGCGTTGCCCATGTCCAGGGGTGCCGCGGCGCGGTGCAGGCCCCCGGCGCCGACACCGTGAACGCTGACCCGCGTCGCCTGCGGGCGTTCGATCCTGACGCCCAGCGCGCGCAGTGCGCCCAAGGTGGCCAGGCAGTCCTCACTGGCCAGGAAGCCGCTGATGCGCGTTTCGCCGGAGGCGATGCCGCCGAGCATCAGCGAGCGATGCGAAATGGATTTGTCACCTGGCACGGTGACTTCGCCGCTGACCCGAGCGGCAGGCGCGACCTGGTATTCCCTCACGGCAGCCACCGCGTGCGCCTTCAACCCGCCGTCACGGCGCGCGGATAAGATCCCAGGATCCGCAGCAACGAGGCGCGCTGCTCCAGGGCCGCGATCGCGGCGGCAACGTTGGCGTCCTCGACGTGCCCTTCGATGTCGATGAAGAACACGTAATCCCACTTGCGCTTCTGCGAGGGTCGCGACTCAATGCGCGTCATGCTGATGTGATGCTCCGCAAACGGTTCGAGCAGCTTCACCAGCGCGCCGGAGGACTTGGTCTCACCGGTGGACAGCAGCAGCGTCGTGCGGTCCTGGCCACTGGGCGTGAAGATCTTGCGGCCGAGCACGAAAAACCGCGTCGTATTGTCCGGACGGTCCTCGATCTGCGGCGCGAGGACCGTGAGGCCGTACACCTCGGCTGCCGTCTGCCCGGCGATGGCCGCCGTGCCCTGCTCATCACGTGCACGGCGGGCGCCCTCGGCATTGCTGGTGACCGCGACGCGCTCGACGCCCGGCAGGTTCTCATCCAGCCACAGCCGGCACTGCGCGAGGGCCTGCTGGTGTGAACAGATGCGCTTGATGCCTTCCAGCGACTGCATGCGCCCCATCAGAAAGTGGTGGATACGCAGTTCGATCTCACCGCAGATGCGCGCCGAGGAATTCAAAAAGCGGTCCAGGGTGTTGATGACCATGCCTTCGGTGGAGTTCTCGATGGCGACGACTCCGAAATCCACCGCCCCGGACTCCACTTCGTGGAACACCTCGTCGACCGAAGGCAGCGGCAGCGCCCGCACCGAGTGTCCGAAATGGGTGAGCACAGCGGCCTGGGTAAAGGTGCCCTCCGGTCCCAGGAACGCGACCTTCAGCGGCTCCTGCTGTGCCAGGCACGCCGACATGATTTCCCGGAACAGCCGCAGCAGGTCCTCGGTGCGCAGCGGTCCGTGGTTGCGCTCCTTGACCATGCGCAGCACCTGCGCCTCGCGCTCGGGACGGTAGAAATCGACCGTGGCGCCGGTGGCGGTCTTGGAGATGCCCACCTGCTGCGCCAACCGGGCGCGCTCGTTGAGCAAGGTGTGCAGCTGCTCGTCGATGGCGTCGATCGCTGCGCGGACGGCGCCCAGGTCCGTGGGCTCAGGCTTGTTCACGAGACTTTACCGTTGCTTGAAGTTAGAAAACCCGCGCCGCCAGCACGCCCTCGATGTCACGGATCTGCCCGACAACGGACTGGGGAACGGCCGAATCGATATCGATCAGAGTGTAGGCGTATTCGCCCCGGGACTTGTTCAAAAGATCCGCAATATTGAGCCCGGCGGCGGCGAGACGCGTGGAAATCTGCCCTACCATGTTCGGCACGTTGCGGTTGGCGACCGCCAGGCGGGTCATCCCCGGCACGCGCGGCAGCAGGCTTTCGGGAAAATTGACGCAGTTGCGGATATTGCCGTTCTCCAGGTACTCGCGCAGGGTGTCCGCCACCAGCACCGCGCAGTTTTCCTCGGCCTCGCCGGTGGAGGCGCCCAGATGCGGCAGCGTGATCACTCTGGGGTGATCCTTCAGGGCGTTGTTCGGGAAATCGCAGATGTAGGCCCCTAATCGGTCGGCATCGAGGGAGGCGATGACCGCGGCATCATCAACGATGGGCGCGCGGGCAAAGTTCAGGATCACCCCGCCCTTGCGCATCAGGTTGAGACGTGCGGCGCTGACCAGGCCACGGGTGTCATTGTTCAGCGGCACATGCACCGAAATCGCATCCGAGCGGGCGAAGAGCTCATCCAGTGACGGCGCCTGCGCGACGCTTGCGGACAGCTGCCAGGCACGGTGGACGGTGATCTGCGGGTCATAGCCCAGCACCTTCATCCCCAGCGCCTGTGCGGAATTGGCGACCTCGACGCCGACGGCGCCGAGACCGATGACACCCAAGGTCCTGCCGGGCAGCTCGAACCCGACGAACTTCTTTTTGCCCTGCTCGACCGCCGCATCGATGGCGGGGTCATCACCGCTCAAGCCGCGGGCGAACGCCCAGGCCTGGCAGATGTTGCGTGCCGCGAGGAACAGGCCGGCGAGTACCAGCTCCTTGACCGCGTTGGCGTTCGCTCCGGGTGCATTGAACACCGGAATGCCGCGTTTGCTCAGTTCAGCCACCGGGATGTTGTTGGTGCCGGCGCCGGCGCGACCGATGGCCAGCACCGAAGGTGGCACGGTGAGCTGGTGCATGTCGGCGGAGCGCACCAGGATGGCATCGGGCTGGTTCAGGTCCGCGGCCACTGCAAAGCGTTCGCGTGGCAGACGTTCGAGTCCCCGGGCCGAAATGTTGTTGAGCGTGAGAATGCGGTACGTGTCAGCCATTGCGACGCTGGAAGTCCGCCATGAAGCTGATCAGGGCCTGCACGCCTGCCGGCGGCATGGCGTTGTAGATGCTGGCCCGCATGCCGCCCACGGAGCGGTGACCCTCGAGATTGGTGAGGCCTGCGGCCTGCGCCTGCGACAGGAAGGTCTTGTCCAGCTGCGGATTGGCTAACGTGAACGGCACGTTCATCCAGGAGCGGCAGTCCTTCGCCACCGGATTGCGATAGAAGCCGGATTCGTCGATCGCGGCATACAGCGCCGCGGCCTTGGCCCGGTTCTGCTGCTCCATTGCCGCAAGGCCGCCCCTGGCCTGGATCCACTTCAGGACCAGGCCCGAGAGGTACCAGGCGAAGGTCGGTGGCGTGTTGAGCATGGAGCCCTCATCCGCCATGGCCTTGTAGTCCAGGATCTGCGGCGTGCCCGCGCGCGCCTTGCCGAGCAGATCCTCGCGCACGATGACGATGCACAGCCCCGCGGGCCCGACATTCTTCTGGGCACCTGCATAGATCAGCCCGAAGCGGCGCACATCGATGGGCCGCGACAGGAACGTGGAGGAGAAATCCGCCACCAGCGCCGTGGCGCCCGCTTCGGGCACGTACGGGAACTCGACTCCGCCGATGGTCTCATTGGGCGTGTAGTGCAGATAGGCCGCACCGGGTGTGAGCTTGAGACCGCCGGGCGCAGGCACCGTGTTGTAGCCGGATGCGGCTTCGTCCGCGGCGACGTTGACCTTGCAGTAGCGCTTGGCCTCACCGAGAGCCTTCTTGGACCAGGCGCCGGTGTTCACATAGTCGACGGTGGACTCGGGGGTGGTCAGGTTCAGCGGAATGCCGGCAAACTGCGCCGAGGCGCCGCCTTGCAGGAAGATCACCCGGTAACCGGCGGGCACGCTCAGCAGCTCGCGCAGCGAGGCCTCCAGATCCGCCGCAACGGCCTGGAAGGCCTTGCCGCGATGGGAGACCTCCATCACGGACATGCCGCTGCCGCGCCAATCGATCAGCTCAGCCTGGGCCTGCTCGAGAACTTCCAGGGGCAGAATCGCCGGCCCCGCGGCAAAATTGAATACGCGCACTTGAGCCTCGCAAAAAAACCTACGGCGTCGCGGGAGGCACCGGTTCCGGATCGGCAGCCTCGGCCTCCGCTTCGGCATCCAGGCTCTCAATGCGCTCGATGCCGGTGAGTCGTTCGCCCTCGGCCAGACGGATCAAGCGCACCCCCTGCGTGTTGCGCCCCAGTACCGAGATTTCATCCACCGGCGTGCGCACCAGCGTGCCGGTGGAACTGATCAGCATGATCTCCTGGCCCGCGGTCACCTGCAGTGCCGCCACCAGGGCGCCATTGCGATCGGAGGTCTGCAGCGCGATCACGCCCTGGCCGCCGCGTCCGTGTTTCGGGAAATCATCCAGCGGTGTGAGCTTGCCGTAGCCGTTCTCCGATGCCGTCAGCACGTTGCCCTCCCCACAGACGATGAGGGCGATCAGTTCCTGGCCATCATCGAGCTTCACGCCACGCACGCCGGCGGCATCTCGACCCATGGCGCGCACCTCCTCCTCGTGGAAGCGGATGGCCTTGCCGCCGCTGGTGCACAGGATCACTTCGCGCTGGCCGTCGGTAAGCTGGACGCCGACCAGGCGGTCGTTGTCGCGCAGATCCACGGCGATGATGCCGCTGGTACGCGGCCGCGAAAAGGCGGTGAGCGGCGTCTTCTTCACGGTGCCCTGGCTGGTTGCCATGAAAACGAAATGCTGCTCGTCGTACTGCTTGACGGGCAGCACGGCGTTGATCTTCTCGCCCTCCTCCAGCGGCAGCAGGTTCACCATCGGCTTGCCGCGGGCATTGTGGCCCGCCTGTGGCAGCTTGTAGACCTTCAGCCAATAGACCTTGCCACGATTGGAGAAGCACAGGACGGTGTCATGAGTGTTCGCCACGAATAGTTTCTCCACGAAGTCTTCATCCTTTACCGAGGTAGCCGAGCGACCGCGACCACCGCGTCGCTGGGTCTGGTATTCGGTCACCGGCTGCGATTTGGCGTAGCCGGCATGGGACAGGGTGACCACGACATCCTGAGGTTCGATCAGATCCTCGGTGGTCAGGTCCAGGTGATCGCGATTGATTTCGGTGCGACGCGCGTCGCCATAGGCCTCGCGCATCTCGATGAGCTCGTCCCGTACCACCTCGGTGAGCCGCTCGGGCCGGTTCAGGATGTCGGTCAGATTCAGGATGGCGGTCAGCAGCTCCTTGTACTCACCGATGATCTTGTCCTGCTCGAGCCCCGTGAGGCGGTGCAGGCGCATGTCGAGGATGGCCTGGGCCTGCGCCTCGGACAGCCGGTAGCCCTGCGGCGACATGCCCAGGTCCGCGGCGAGGTCCGCGGGTCGCGTCGACAGCGTACCGGCGCGGACCAGCAGCTCCGGGACCACCCCGCCCGGCCACGTCCGCGCCACCAGCCCGGCCTTCGCCTCCGCCGGTGAGGCCGCGGCGCGGATCAGCGCAATGACATCATCGATGTTGGCCAGCGCCACCGCGAGGCCTTCCAGCACATGGGCGCGCTCGCGCGCCTTCGCCAGATCATAGATCGTGCGCCGCGTGACGACTTCACGCCGGTGGCGGATGAAGGCCTCGAGCATTTCCTTCAGCGACAGCAGCTTCGGCTGGCCATCCTGCAGGGCGACCATGTTGATGCCGAACACCGTCTCCATCGGCGTCTGGGCGTAGAGGTTGTTGAGCACAATCTCGGCGACCTCGCCGCGCTTGAGCTCGATGACCACGCGCATGCCGTCCTTGTCGGACTCATCGCGCAGTTCGGAAATGCCGTCGATTTCCTTCGCACGCACCAGGTCCGCGATGCGTTCGAGCAGCCGCGCCTTGTTCACCTGGTACGGCAGCTCGGTGACGATGATGGCCTGGCGGCCCTTGCCATCGATCTCCTCGACATTGCAGCGGGCCCGGATCGAGAGGCGGCCGCGCCCGGTGCGGTAGGCGGTGGCGATTTCCTGGGCGCCGTTGATGATGCCCGCAGTCGGGAAGTCAGGGCCCGGGATGTGCTGCATCAGGTCCGCCAGCGTCAACTGCGGGTTCTCCAGCAGCGCGATCAGGGCGTTGACGACCTCGGTGAAGTTGTGCGGCGGAATGTTCGTGGCCATGCCCACGGCGATGCCGGTCTGCCCGTTGATGAGCAGGTTCGGGACGCGGGTCGGCAGCACCGCCGGTTCACTCTCCGACTCGTCGTAGTTCGGGGTGAAGTCGACGGTTTCCTTGTCGATATCGGCGAGCAGCTCGTGCGCGATGCGCGACATGCGCACCTCGGTGTAGCGCATTGCCGCCGGGGCGTCCCCGTCCACGGACCCGAAGTTGCCCTGGCCGTCGATGAGCATGTAGCGCATCGAGAACGGCTGGGCCATGCGCACCATGGTGTCGTACACGGCGCTGTCGCCGTGCGGGTGGTACTTGCCGATGACGTCGCCGACGATACGGGCGGACTTCTTGTAGGCTTTGTTGTAATCGTTGCCAAGCACCCGCATGGCATACAGCACGCGCCGGTGCACGGGCTTCAGACCGTCGCGCACATCAGGCAGCGCGCGACCAACGATCACGCTCATGGCATAGTCAAGGTAGGACTGCCGCATCTCGTCTTCGAGATTGACGGGCAGGATTTCACGCGCGAATTCTGTCATTTAGTCCGAAGGCTTTTGGGCCGGCACAAAGCCGAAATTTTAGCATAATGCGGCCGCTATGGCCCCATTTGAACGGGAGCTTCCGACCATGAACGCGGACCACGCGGAAATCGGCAAATTTGATGCCATTGCGCATCGCTTCTGGGACCCCGAAGGTGAGTTCCGGCCGTTGCATCTGATCAATCCGGTGCGCAGCGCCTACGTGGCGCAGCGTTGTCAGATCAAGGGGGCCCGGGTGCTGGACATCGGCTGCGGCGGCGGTCTGCTGTGCGAGGCCCTGCAGGACCTCGGTGGCCAGGTTACCGGTATCGACCTTGCGCCCGCCATGCTCGAGACCGCCCGGCTGCATGCGGCCGAACGCGGCATCGGCATAGAGTACCAGCTGGTCCAGGCCGAGGCGCTGGCCGCGGCTGAACCCGGTTCGTTTGATGTCATCACCTGCATGGAAATGGTTGAACACGTGCCGGACCCAGGCGCCATCATCGCAGCCATCGGCACGCTGCTGCGGCCCGGTGGCGCGGCATTTGTCTCCACACTCAACCGCACGCCCAAATCCTTCGCGCAGGCCATCGTTGCCGCCGAGTACATCCTGCGGCTGGTGCCGCGCGGCACCCACGAGTACGAGCGGCTGGTGCGCCCGTCGGAACTGGCGCAGTGGGGCCGCGACGCGGGCCTCGCGCTCCAGGACGTGAGCGGGCTGGCCTTTGATCCCTTCAGCTCGCGGGCAAGCCTCAGCCGCGACCCCAGTGTCAACTATCTCGCGCACTTCACGCGCGCCGGCGCGGACGCGAGGTGAGCGGCCCACTGCTCCTGGCGCTGCTCGCCGGCGCACTGCTGGTCGGCATCGCAGCCGGATATCTCGCCGCGCAGCTGCTGGCGGGCCGGCGTCGCGAGGACCAGTTGGCGCAACTGGTGGCGCCGCTGCAGGCAGCGCTCGATGCCACCCGCGCGCAGGCGCGGGAGCTGGAGGTCGAGCGCCGCGACACTGAAGTGGCATTGCGCAGCCAGATCGAGCGGCTGGCCCTCGGCCAGGCGGGACTGGAGCGGGAAACCCGCAACCTGGTGACGGCACTGCGGCGGCCGGAGGTCCGCGGTCGTTGGGGTGAGCTCACCTTGCGGCGCGTGGTGGAGCTGGCCGGCATGGTCGAGCATTGCGATTACAGCGAGCAGGTTCAGGCGGGCGCGGGCCTCAATGCCTCGCGACCCGACATGATCGTGCACCTGCCCGATGCGCGCGAACTGGTGATTGATGCCAAGGCGCCGCTGGATGCCTATCTGGCGGCACTCGAGGCCCAGGATGAAGCGACACGCCGCCAGCACCTGCAACGCCACGCCCAGCAGGTCGCGGCCCGGGTGCGCGAACTGGCGGCAAAGGCCTACTGGACGCAGTTTCCGCGGGCCCCGGAATTCGTGATCCTGTTCATTCCCGGCGATCAGTTTCTGGCCGCAGCGCTCGCCGTACGGCCGCAGCTGATCGAGGAGGCGCTCGCCGACAGCGTGGTACTGGCCACTCCTTCGACGTTGATGGCGGTTCTCAAATGCGTGGCGTACTGCTGGCGCCAGAACCAGGTCGCGGCGAACTCCCGCCAGGTCCAGGAGCTGGGCGGTGAACTGCATTCAAGGCTCGCGGCCTTCCTCGCACATCTGGCGAGGCTCGGCCAGCGCCTCGGCGGCGCGGTCGAGGCCTACAATGCCGCGGCCGGCTCACTGCAGCGACAGGTGATTCCACAGGCACGGCGCCTGCGTGATCTGGGCGCCACCGCGGATGCGCCGCTGGCCGCGCCGGAGGACGTCGCGGCGCTGCCGAAGGACCTGACGTGAGCGAAATCCCCCCCGGCACGCCGCGCTATTTTGCGTGGCTGTATGCGGACGCAAGGATGCAGGCGCTGCTCGCGCCGCTGTTCGGCATCGAGGTGGAAATCAACGTCGCCTTGCAGCCGGGGCTGGAGCATTCCGTAGCACATGTGCGCATGACCTGGTGGGCGGAGGAAGCCCAGCGGCTGCGCGCGGGCCATGCATTGCATCCGCTGTCGCGCGCACTGCTGGCGCAGTGGCCGCCTGCAGCCGCCGTAGAGGGCGCGGGACCGGATGTGTCCGGGCTGGTGGATATCGCCGCCTGGGACCTCGCCGGCGCGACCTTTGAAACCCGTCGCGACTTGGCGCTGTACTGCGAACGTTGGGCGCGCGCCGTGATCCAATTGGCCACCTCCGCAACCGTTCCTGAGCTGCCGGCGCCGTTTGCGCAGCAGTTCGCCCTGGCGGTCGGGACGGCGCTGTGTGAACTCGACATGCTGCTGTCGCTGCCGCACGCGGCGCGTCTGGGGCGACTGCGACTGCCACTGGACGAACTGGCCGCACTTGGGGTCGCACCCGACGCCCTCGCCCGGCCGCCGTGGCCGCCTGCGTTGTGCGAGCGGCTGCGGGAGCGTCACCATGAGTTGCGGGGCGCGCTCGCTGCGGGCTGCGCGCTGCTGCGCTCACCTCCGCAGCGTGCGGCGCTGCGCGGAGTACTGGTATGGGCGGCGCTCATGCAGCACCATTCGCAACGCGCGGCAGCCGCGCTGCCCACCCTGTGGCGGCGCAGCCGCTGGGATGGCGTCGGCGACGCCTTTCGCGCCTGGCGCGTGGCCCGCAGAGCCATGAACCCGAAATCTTCGAACCCGAATCTGAACACCGCGGAGCCCTCATGAGCGAGCCGTCCTTCGATCCCCGCCTGGCAGCCATCGGTCCGGATGACCTGCAGGGGCGGGTCATCCTGATCACCGGTGCGAGCCAGGGCATTGGCCGCGCCGTGGCGCTCAGCTGCGCGCAGCACGGTGCCACCGTCCTGCTCCTCGGGCGCAACGGCCGCCAACTCAATGAAGTGCATGCGCGGATCAGCGGCGCGCATGGCGAGGCGCGGGCCGCGATCGTGGAGTTCGATCTGGAAAATGCGGTGGCCCGCGACTACGACGCCCTGTTCGCGGCCATCGAGGCGCGCTACCAGCGACTTGATGGCCTGCTGCACAACGCCGGCCTGCTCGGCCAGCTGGCGCCGGTTGAACATTACGACGTCCCCAGCTGGTGCCGCGTCCTGCAGGTGAATGTCACCGCAGCCTTCGTGCTGACGCAGATTCTGCTGCCGCTGCTGAAGCGCTCGGCGGACGGCTCGATCGTGTTTACCGCCAGCGGCGTCGGTCGCGTCGGTCGGGCCTACTGGGGTGCCTATGCGGTGTCCAAGTTTGCCGTGGAGGGACTTTGCGAAGTGCTGTCGGAGGAGCTGTCGGGCATTACTCCCATCCGGGTCAATTCCCTGAATCCCGGCGCCACCCGCACGAAAATGCGTCGCCAGGCCTACCCGGCCGAGGACCCCGAGTCACTCCCCGCCCCGGAGGAGATCACTCATGCCTACCTCGCGCTCCTGGGACCGGCGAGCCGCGGCATCAGCGGTGGCCGGTTCAACGCCCAGCAAACCTAAGGCGTGCGCCCGTTCGTTTCCGGGACGTCATCGGTGTCGCCCGCCGCGGCGGTGAGCGCCGTCATCAGCGTCTCGGCCTCCTCGTCGGTGAGCAACCGCGAGCGACCGCGGGGCAGCGAGCGATCGAGGGTCGCCGTGCCCAGCCGTGTGCGCAGCACCCGGCTCACCATGGCGCCCTGCCTTTCAAACAGCTGCCGCACGTCCTTGCCGCTGGCGCCGACCGCAACCAGGTTGTACCAGCGGTTGCTGCCTTCCCCGCCCGCCGCATCGCAGCTGCTGACGAGCACGGTCGTACCGTTGTCGAGCGTGCCCTGAAGCACCCGCGCCACGCCTTCCACCGACAGCTCGCCGTGCACCCGCACGCTGAAATCCGCCGTCAGGCGGCGCACTCCGCGCTGCATGCGTTCGGCGGTCGCGCCATCGGAACTCACCAGCTCAAGACCGCCGTCGATGGCGGGCATCGGGCTCACCGCGACGAACCGGCGTCCGCCGCTGCGCGGCAGGTGCTGCAGCAGTTCCCGCATCTCCACACCGGGTGAGCGATGCACGATGAGGATCTTGATCGCGCTGCCGACCCGCTGGCGCACCAGGCGGCCGTCAAGCCGCACCTTGTCGGCTGCGACCACGCGCATGCCGAGGGTTGCGGGCTGGCCGTTCACCGTCAGCCGTCCGGCCCGGATCCAGCCCTCGACTTCGCGCCGGGAGGCAAGCCCCAGATGCGCGAGCGCTTTCTGCAGTCGCTGAGCCGCCTCCGCCATGCGCTAAGGTTCGGTGGGCCCGGCGGCGGCCACCAGTCCCTTCGCATCCGCGCCATCCGCCAGGTCCTCCTCGTCCGAATCCCCGTTCATGCTCTCCGGTTCCGCGTCCGAATCATCTCCGCCGACCACATGGGCGTCTTCCGGCGCGGCGGCGGGCAGCGCGACCGGCGCTGGTGCTACGGCACTGGCGGGGCCGGGCAGCTCCAGCTGCACGTTGAGTTCGGTCAACGCCTTCAGTTCCGCGAGCGGCGGTAACTGCTCGAGTTTCTGCAGGCCGAAATAGTCCAGGAACTCAGCCGTGGTTCCCAGCACCTCGGGGCGGCCCGGCACATCGCGGGTGCCGATCACCCGCACCCAGTTGCGCTCCAACAGCGTCTTGATGATGTTCGGGTTCACGGCCACACCGCGCACCAGTTCGATCTCGCCACGGGTGATCGGCTGGCGGTAGGCAATCAGGGCAAGCGTCTCGAGCAAGGCGCGCGAATAGCGGGCCGGGCGCTCCGGCCAGAGCCTGGCAACCTCGGTGGCATACTCGCTGCGCACCTGCACCCGCCAGCCGCTCGCCGTCCGGGCCAGCTCCAGCGCCCGTGTCGCATATTCCGCCGCCAGGTTTTCCAGCAACGCCGTGAGCTCAGCATCCGACGGCCGCTCGTTTTCTGCGAACACCAGTGCCAGATCGCTCAGCTGCAGCGATTTACCGGCAGCCAGCAGCGCCGCCTCAACGACATTTCTGCGATACGACTCGCTCATGAACGGTCAGCTCCCGGGACCATCGAGGTCTTCTTCCAGATCGTCATCATCCCCGTCATCGAAATCATCAGGCCCCGCGCCATCCTCGAGCACATCCTCGACCGTGGTGTTGTCGGCCACCACGCGCAGATGCCGCCCGGCGGCCGCCGCCCGCACATGGATCGGTGCGAACGGTTCCTGCTGCACGATATCGATCAGGCCCTCGCGCACCAGCTCAAGTATGGCGATGAAGGTCACCGCCACCCCCATACGACCTTCCTCGGGCCGGAACAGTTGCACGAAGTCCACGAAGCTCGCGGTGCTCAGCCGCGCGACAATATCGGTCATGCGGGCACGCACCGACAAGCGCTCGCGCTGCACGTGGTGATGCGCGAACATTTCGCTGCGGACCACCACATCCCGGAACGCGAGCAGCATCTCCTGCAGCGCCACCTGCGGCACGACGCGCACAATCTTGCGGTCCCGCAGATCCGCGCCCGCGGTCCATACGTCGCGCTCGAGCCGCGGCAGGGTATCGAGGTTTTCCGCGGCGCGCTTGAAGCGCTCGTATTCCTGCAGCCGTCGCACCAGCTCGGCGCGCGGATCCTCCTCCGTATCATCAGCCGCGTTGGAGGCGCGCGGCAGGAGCATCCGCGATTTGAGCTCGGCCAGCGTCGCTGCCATGACGAGATACTCGCCGGCGAGCTCAAGCTGCAGGTCCTGCATGAGCTCGATGTACTTCATGTACTGGCGCGTGATCTCCGCCAGTGGAATGTCGAGCACGTCCAGGTTCTGGCGGCGGATCAGATATAGCAGCAGATCAAGCGGACCCTCGAACGCCTCGAGAAAGACCTCGAGCGCCTGGGGCGGAATGTACAGATCCTTGGGCAGCTGGGTGACCGGTTCGCCATTGACGATGGCGAACGGCATTTCCACCTGTTCAGGCATGGCATCCGGCACCACGGGCATCGCCTCGGGCGCGGGCGCCTCGTTGGACACCACAATCTTGAGCTCCGGTTGCAATTCAGTCGGCTCGCAGGTGCATGACCCGCCGCACTTCATCCAGCGTCTGCCGGGCCGCTTCGCGGGCCTTCTCCGCACCTTCCGTGACTATACTGCGAACCAGCTCGGGCTGACCTTCGAATTCCTGGGCCCGCTTGCGCATGCCACGGATTTCCTCCACGACCTTTTCGATCAGCGGTTTCTTGCAGTCCAGGCAGCCGATGCCCGCGCTGCGGCAGCCCTCGGTCACCCACTTGCGGGTGGCCTCATCCGAATAGATCTTGTGCAGGTCCCACACCGGGCATTTATCCGGATCGCCCGGATCGGTGCGCCGCACGCGCGCCGGGTCGGTCTGCATGGTGCGCAATTTCTGCGCCACCACATCCGGATCCTCGCGCAACCCGATGGTGTTGCCATACGACTTGGACATCTTGCGCCCATCGATGCCGGGCACCTTTGGCGTTGCCGTCAACAGCGCCTGGGGCTCGGGCAGAATGCTCACCGCGCCGCCTTCCAGGTAGCCGAGCAGCCGTTCGCGGTCGGCAACGGTGATCCGGTTATTGCCCTGCACCAGCGCACGCGCCTGCGCCAACGCCTCGACGGCGCCGGTTTCCTGGTAGTTGCGGCGCAGCTCCTGGTAGCGGGTGGCGTTGCGGCCGCCCAATGTTTTGACGGCCTTCTGCGCCCGCAGCTCGAAGTCCGGCTCGCGGCCATAAAGATGGTTGAAGCGCCGCGCGATCTCACGCGTGATTTCCACATGCGCGACCTGGTCCTCCCCCACCGGCACATAAGCCGCCCGGTACAGGAGGATATCGGCGCTCTGCAGCAGCGGGTAGCCGAGGAAGCCGTAGGTGGTGAGGTCCTTTTCCTTCAGCTGCGCCTGCTGGTCCTTGTAGGTCGGGACCCGCTCGAGCCAGCTCAGCGGGGTGCACATCGACAGCAGCAGATGCAGTTCGGCGTGTTCGGGAACCTGGGACTGCACGAACAGGGTCGCGACCCCGGGGTTCAGGCCTGCGGCCAGCCAGTCGATGAGCACCGCCTCGATGTGCTCCTGCAGCCGGCCGGTGTCCTCGTACCCCGTGGTCAGTGCATGCCAGTCGGCAATGAAAAAATAGCACTCATACTGATACTGCAATTCCACCCAGTTGCGCAGCGCACCGTGAAAATTGCCCAGATGCAACGGCCCCGTGGGCCGCATGCCGGAAAGCACCCGGCGGGTTTGCGGATTGGCACTCATGTGTAAGCTTTGCAGTATACCGTAAGGCAGGACACCGCCCGCCCCTACAGTCCGAGTCGACTGAGGTCACCGGTGCCCCGACGCAGGATAACCGGTGGATCGACGGCGAGGTCGACGACGGTCGTCGGCTCGATGCCACAGTGACCGCCATCCAGCACCGCATCGATCTGATGTTCCAGCCGGTTGCGGATCGTGAGGCCATCGGTGAGGGGCAGTTCATCCCCGGGCAGCATCAGCGTGGAACTCATCAGTGGTTCGCCCAGCTCGGCGAGCAGCAGCTGCGGCACGGGATGATCCGGCACCCGGATCCCCACGGTGCGGCGTTTCTGGTGCTGCAGGCGCCGGGGCGTTTCGCGCGTCGCCGGCAGCAGGAACGTGAACGGCCCGGGCGTACAGGCCTTGAGCAGGCGGAAGTGCGGGGTATCGATGCGGACAAACCGGGCAGCTTCGCCCACGTCCCGGCACACCAGCGTGAAATGGTGATCCCGGTCGGCCTGCCGGATGCGCCGAACGCGCTCCAGGGCATCCTTGTCGCCGATGTGGCAGCCCAGCGCGTAGCACGAATCGGTGGGATAGGCGATCACCCCGCCCGCCCTGATGATTTCCACGCCGCGACGGATCAGCCGCGCCTGGGGCGTTACGGGATGTAGCTCGAAATACTGGCTCATGGGCTATCATACACGGCTGTTTACACGTTCCCGGAAAGGGCCGCTCCCTATCTAAAATGTTGTCTGCGCTCGAGTTTGCCCCGGTTGCCGTGTTTGGCATCGCCTACTACACGCATGGTATCTACATCGCCACAGCGGCCCTCATGGTCTCCATGCTGGTCCTGCTGGTCACAGACTTTGCGTGGCTGAAGCGCATTCCCACCATGCACGCCCTGTCGGCGGTGCTGGTGTTCGTGTTCGGCGCCGCCACCCTCATTCTCCACAACCAGCGTTTCATCCAGTGGAAACCCACGGTGCTGTTCTGGCTGGTCAGTGTGGCATTCCTGGGCAGTTTCTGGATCGGCAAACGCACCCTGGCGGAACATTTCCTGGGCAATGCCCTGGGCGAGATGCTCAGCCTCGGTCAGCAGATCGAGCCGCGCCAATGGCGGATCGTCAACGCTCAGTCCGTCATCTTCTACGCGCTGCTGGGCGCGCTGAACCTGCTGGTGGCCTTCAACGCCAGCGAGCGCACCTGGGTCAATTTCAAACTGTTCGGCCTGACGGCCGCAACAGCGATCTTCATGACGGCGCAGGTGCTGTGGCTGACGCGCCGCACGGAGCCGGTGGTTTCGACATGACCGCCGAGCGTATCGAGAAAATCCGCCAGGTACTCACCGCACGCCTGGCACCGGTGGAGCTCGTGATCCGGGACGACAGCGCCGCGCATGCGGGGCATGCCGGGGCACGCGAGGGCGGGCATTTTTCGGTGGTAGTGGTGTCAGAACAGTTCGCGGGCCGCTCGCGCATGCAGCGACATCAGCTGGTGTACGCCGCGGTGGCGGACCTGATGCGTACCGACATTCATGCGTTGAGCATTCAGGCACGCACCCCGCAGGAATCCTAATCGTTCAACCATTTGAGAAAACACATGAAACCTTTCAAAGTCATCCTTCTGTCCGCAGCCGTCGCGAGTCTTGCGGGATGTCACCCGAACACGAATACGAGCACGGGCGCCGGCACCGCGACCCCGGCCAACAACGTGGCAACGGTGAATGGCACCCCGATCACCCGCAACATGTACGACTTCTACATCAAGAATGCGTTGCAGGGTAAGGACCCTTCATCACTGACGCAGCAGCAGAAGGATGAGGCCCTGGACAACCTGGTGCGCGCGGAACTGGTGGTGCAACAGGCGGACAAGGACGGCATCACCAAGAATCCGCAGACGGTGGACATGATCGAACTGTCACGCATGAATGCCGTCCAGCAGGCCTTCAGCGAGCACTTCGTGAAGGAGAACAAGCCCACCGATGATGAGCTGAAGAAGGAGTACGACGCGCAGGTCGCGCGCCTTCCCCACACCGAATACCACGTCGAGCACATCCTGGTGTCGAGTGGCGATGCGGCCAACGCGATCGTCGCGCAGCTGGGTAAGGGCGCGAAGTTTGAGGATCTGGCCAAGAAGCAATCCACCGACAGCTCCAAGGACCAGGGCGGCGATCTGGGCTGGCAGACACCCGATCGCATGGTCAAGCCGTTCGCTGATGCCATGGTGGCGCTGAAGCCCGGTGATTACACCCACGTACCGGTGCAGACCCAGTATGGCTGGCATGTCATCAAGCTCGTGGAGACCCGGCCCCTGACGCCGCCTGACTTCGAAAAGGTCAAGGATCGCGTCGCCCAGATCGTGCTGGGCAACAAGTTCAAGGCTTACGTCGACGGCCTGCTGGCCAAGGCGCAGATCGACAAGAAGATGTAACCGGCCGCTAGGGCGCCTTCAGGAGTTTGAGGAATTCCGCTTCATCGAGGATCGGAATCCCAAGCTCCTGGGCTTTCTTGAGCTTGGAGCCGGCCTCCGCTCCGACCACGACGCCGGCGGTCTTCTTCGAGACGCTGCCGGCAACTTTCGCGCCCAGCTCCACCAGCGCATCGGTAGCCGCGTCCCGCGACATCGCCGCAAGCGTGCCGGTCACCACCCAGGTTTGGCCCGAGAGCCTGCGGCTGCTCGGCGCGCGCTGCGGCAGCGGCGGCCAGGTCACGCCCAGTTTGCGCAGCCCGGCGATCACTGCGGTATGCGCCGCGGAGGCGAAGAACACCGCTACGTGCCCGGCGACGACGGGGCCCACGTCGGGGACCTCCTGGATCTGCTCGGACGTGGCCGCGGCCAGTGCCTCGAGGGTGCCGAAGTGCTGCGCCAGCGCCAGTGCGGTGGCTTCACCCACATCGCGGATCCCGAGCGCAAACAAAAACCGCGGCAGGGTGGTCTCACGACTCTTCGCGATCGCGGCGTGCAGGTTGGCCGCCGATTTTTCGCCCATGCGCTCGAGCCCGGCCAACTGTCCGCTCGTCAGCCCGTAAATGTCGGCCGGCGATTTCACGAGTTCAGTCTCGATGAGCTGCTCGATGATCTTGTCGCCGAGACCTTCGATATCCATCGCGCGGCGACCGGCGAAATGACGGATGCCCTCCTGGCGCTGCGCGCGACAGGTGAAGCCGCCGCTGCAGCGGGCAATCGCCTCACCCGCGGCCTTCTCTACCAGCGAGCCGCAGATCGGACAGGTTTTCGGCAGTGTGATCTGCTTGCGACCTTCGTGCGCAGCATCGAGCACCACCCGCACCACCTCCGGGATGACATCGCCCGCGCGGCGGATCACCACCGTGTCGCCCACCCGCACATCCTTGCGTTGCACTTCATCCATGTTGTGCAGGGTGGCATTGCTGACCGTGACGCCACCGACGAAGGTGGGCTGCAGGCGCGCCACCGGGGTCAGCGCCCCGGTACGGCCGATCTGGAACTCGATGCTGGTGACGACCGTGGTCGCCTCCTGCGCCGGAAACTTGTGGGCGAGCGCCCAGCGCGGCGCACGCGACACGAACCCCAAGCGTTCCTGGTCCGCGCGGGCGTCGACCTTGTAGACGACACCGTCGATCTGGTACGGGAGCGTGTCGCGGCGCGCGCCGATGTCCCGGTAGTACTCAAGACAACCGGCCACGCCCTTCACCGCCCGCGCCTCCGGACAGGTCTTCAGTCCCCACTCCCGGAATGCCTGCAGCAATCCGGTGTGACGATCGGGCACCGTTCCGCCTTCGACCAGGCCGACGGCATACAGAAAGATATCCAGGGGGCGTGCCGCCGAGATACGGGCATCCAGCTGCCGCAGGCTGCCGGCGGCCGCGTTGCGCGGATTGACGAAGACCTTCTCGCCGCGCGCCTGCGCCTGTTCATTCATGAGTTTGAAGCCCGCGACCGGCATGAACACCTCGCCGCGCACCTCGATGAGTTCCGGCGGCGAGCCGCGCAGCGACAGCGGCACACCGCGGATGGTGCGGACGTTGGCCGTGACATCCTCACCATGGATACCATCGCCGCGGGTGGCTGCGCGCTCCAGCAGGCCGCGCCGGTACGTCAGCGACACCGCGAGGCCGTCCAGCTTCGGTTCTGCCGAATAGTCGATGTCCGCCTCGGTTTTGAGCCGCTCGTGAACGCGCCGGTCGAAGTCCAGCAGATCCTGGTCGCTGAAACCATTGTCCAAGGACAGCATCGGCACCGCGTGCTCGACCGCGCCGAAGTCCGCCACCGGCGTTCCGCCGACACGCTGCGTGGGCGAGTCGGGGGTGATCAGCTGCGGATGCTGCGCCTCGAGGGCCTTGAGCTCCTGCATGAGGCCGTCGTATTCGGAGTCGCTGACCGTCGGCTCATCCAGTACGTAGTAGCGGTAGTCGTGTCCGGCAAGCTGCTCGCGCAGCGCCGCGATGCGCGCCGCGGGGACTCCCGCGCGCTGCGGACGCGCGGACTCGCGCTTCATGGCGGGGCTGCGGCTGCCAGGTTGCGCAGGGCCGCGGCACGCGCCGGTGTCAGCGGTACGCCCTGATCATCCTGCAGCGCGCCGCGCAGGCGCTGCGCGAGGACCTGCGCACACGCCAGCAGTTCATCGACCGCCGCTGGCCCCGGTAGCGGTCCGGGCAGCACCGCGAACAGATTCAGGCCGCTGTAGCGCTGCATGTCGATGGTGTGGCTGTCGAAGGTGCCGGGCTTGTTCAAACTGGCAATGCTCAGCAGCGCCCGCCCGTCCGCACCCGGCTTGTGGAAGATTTCAAATTTGCCGAGCACGAAGCCTTCGGCGGAAAGGGCCATGCGCACCGCGCGGCCGGAAAACTTCTCCCCGACGCTGAGCACCCGCACCGCCAGCACCTGGCTCGCTTCCGCTGCGGGCCACTCCACGATGACCCCAGTTGGGGCTGCCTCGGGCGCGGCCGGCGACTGAACCTCTGGCGCAGAAGCGGCCGCAGGTTCAGGCTCTGGCTCTGGCTCAGGCGCCGGCACTGCCGCAACGGCGGCTTCAGGTTCCGCCGGATGCCCGTCGGGACCGGCCGCGACGTCGATGTCTGAAATCGGCGGATCTGCGACCTGGCTTGAACCCAGTTCCTCCAGCAACCCGTCCATCCCCGCCGTCGCCGGTGCCAGCGCAATCGGTGCGGACAGCGGGTCCGCTGCAGTGACGAGTGGCCCGGCGGCAACGTCGTCCGCAAAATCCTCGCCGAAACGGGTGTCGATGAAGCGGGCTTCGGGGGCGCTGAAGTCCGCCGTGAAGTCATCCTGCACCATCTCCTCGGTCTGCTCCGCAGCCACCTCGTGGCGCTCCGGGGCCTCCGCGGCGCTCACCGGGGCAACCTCGGCGCGCGCTTCGAAGGCTGCAAACTCGGCGGGTCCGACCTCGACCACCGGGAGTTCCGCCTCCGGATCGCGCGCGCTCATGCGCGGCAGCTCGAGCTCCGGGCTGCGGCCGCGATTCAGCGCGGACGGTGGCGGCAGATCCCAGTCCGCGGTGCGTTCGGCAGGCCGGTCCGGCGGATCCGGCACCGGTCGCGGCAGATCGCTGCCCCGCACCTGGTGCGGGCGGCGCAGTTCCCACCACGCCAGACCGACCAGGAAGATCAGACCGACCACCAACAATGTCAGGCGCAGCTCCGGCATGCTGGGGATTCTATAGCATCCTCAGACGGCCGCGAGGCGTACCGCCTCTTCCACGTCCACCGCGACCAGGCGCGAGACGCCCGGCTCGTTCATCGTGACGCCCACCAGTTGCGAGGCCAGTTCCATGGTCGCCTTGTTGTGGGTGATGAAGATGAACTGCACGCGCTCCGACATCTCTTTGACGATATCGCAGAAGCGGCCGACATTGTGTTCATCGAGCGGCGCGTCGACCTCGTCCAGCAAACAAAACGGCGCCGGATTCAGATCGAAGATCGAGAACACCAGGGCCACGGCGGTCAACGCCTTTTCACCGCCCGAGAGCAGATGGATGGTGCTGTTACGCTTGCCCGGCGGCCGGGCCATCACCGCGACCCCGGCAGCCAGGATGTCATCACCGACCAGTTCCAGATAGGCGTGGCCGCCGCCGAACAGTCGTGGAAACTTTTCCTTAAGCCCGTTGTTGACCTTCTCGAAGGTCTCCTCGAAACGTGAGCGGGTTTCCTTGTCGATCTTGTGCATCGCCTCCTCGAGCGTGCTCAATGCATCCGTCAGGTCCCCATACTGGCGATCCAGGTAGTCCTTGCGCTCGGTCTGCTCCTTCAACTCATCTATGGCGGCGAGGTTGACCTGCCCGAGGCGGGCAACGTCGGCACGCAGTCCCTCGACCTTCTCATCCCAGGTCGCGACATTCGCATCCGCGGCCAGCCCCTGGGTAATCTCCGGCAATTCAAATTGCGTGGCCGCGAACTGCTCCGCCAGTGCCTCGCGGCGCACGCGGCTCTCCTGTGCGGCCAGGCGCGCCTGTTCGATGGCATCGCGCGACTCGGCGACCCGCGCCTCGGCAGCGCCGCGCTGCTGATCCAGGTGCCCGATCCGGGCATCGGCCTCTTCCAGGGCACGCCGCGCGGCATCCAGTTGGCCTTCCACCGTCAGGCGCTGCGCCAGGAGCACGTCCAGCCGCGCCTGCAACTCGGTAATGGGGGCATCGCCGCCGGCGAGCTCCGCATCGAGTTCCTCGCAACGACCGGACAGCTGCCCGCGCTGCTCCAGCATGCGTGCCAGACCGGTCGCCACGGAGGCTTCCTGTGAGCGGCGTGATTCGCTGCGGATGATGAGATCGCGGGCGGCGAGCTGTGCAACCTGGGTCCGCTCGCGGGCCGTCGTCAGGGCCTCGCGGCGCTCGTCGCGTTCGGCTTCCAGTTCCGGCCGGCGCGACTCCAGTTGCGTGAGCTGCGACTGCGCCAGACCCAGTGCCTCACGCGCGCGTTCCACCGACTCACGGGCGGCCGCGGTCTCACGCGCCACCTCGGCCGATTCATTTTCCAGACGCGCCCGGCGGGACTGCAGCTCCTGCGCCCGGGCGCGCGCGGCTTCCAGTTTGCTGCGCGCGTCGGAGTGTTCGCGATGCCCCACCTGGATGGCCGACTGCAGCCGGTCGCGCTCCGCTTCGGCTTCGGTCTGCGCCCGCCGCAGCGTCACGAGGTCGCTGTCAGCCTGGCTCACCTTCTTTTCGGCGCGCGCCAGATCGGTGCGCAGTGATTTCAAGCGGTGTTCGCGTTCGATGACGCCGGTGTGGGGGTCCTGACCGCGGCTGAGCCGGATCCAGCCCTTGCCGACCCACTCCCCTGAGCGGGTGATGATCGACTGTCCGGGTGCCAGCGTGCCGCGCATGCGCAGCGCATCGGCCAGGGACTCCCCCGCGAGCACGCCTTCGAGTTGCTGTGCAACCGCGGCAGGCCCCTTGATGATCTTGGCGGCAAGGGATTCGGCGTTGAAGGAACCGGCATCCGTTGCCCCCTGCTCGACCAGCGCGATGCGACCCGCCGCAAGTTTCGTCAGCGCAGCCTCCACATCCTCCAGGCGCTCCACGCAGACCGCTTCAAGATAGTCGCCAAGGGCGGTTTCGACCGCGCGGTCCCAGCCGTCGGCCACATCCAGCTGCTGGGCCACGCGGTCGCGACCTGCCAGACCACTGCTCGTGAGCCACTCCCCGGCACGGGGCGCGTTGTGACTGAGCGCGGCCTTCTGCACCGCCTCCAGGGCGACCAGTTCGCCGCGCACCTTCTCCCGCTCGACGCGCGTGCCCTCGAGACCGGTTTCGGCTGCGCGCTGTTCCTGACGCAGCGTCTGCGCGCGTTCCACCGCGGTGGCCTGCGAACGGGCGAGCTCCTCGCTGCGGGCGCGGGACTGGGCTTCGTGTTCGACGAGTTCGGACAGCTGCGCGCCCGGATCCTGGGCGGACAGCTGCTCCTGTTCGACGCTGAGCCGCTCGCCGCGCACGTCCAGACGAGTGAGCTGGCTCTCCAGCTGCTCGATGCGGGTGCGCTCCACCTGCGTGGACTGGTTGGCGCTCGCGAGCGAGCGCATGAACTGATCCCAGCGCTGCTGCCACTCTCCCAGGTCCTGCTCGCACTGGGTCTGGTTGGCGAGCACGACCTGTTCCAGCCGCGTCGCCTCGGCGGCCTGGGGGTTCAGCGTCGCGATTTCGGCGCGCAGTGCGGCCACCTGCTGCTCGTCGCGCTCGATGAGCGCCGCGAGCTCCGCCAGCTGTTCGCGCGCCTTGGCGAGATCGTTGCGCTGGCGCTCGCGCATCTCGCGCGTGTGCTGCAGCGACTGCTCGGTGCGGGTGATGTCGGCGCCGATCCCGTAGTGCCGACCCTGCACGGCCGCGACCTGCTCGGAGTGCTCCGTATGAACGGCGCGCTGCTTTTCCAGGGCCGCCTCGGCGGCACGCTGATCCGCGAGGGCCGCCTGCATGGCCACGTCCCGCTCGCGCACCGCGCTGTCCTGGACCTGCACGCCGCTGTCCAGGTCGCGCATCTTCAGTGCCAAAAGTTCGGCGAGCGCCCGGCGCTCCTGGTCCTTGAGCGCCTGGTAGCGCCGCGCCGCACCGGCCTGCCGCTGCAGGTGGCGGATCTGGCGGTCGACCTCGTCACGTACATCCTGGAGCCGCTCGAGGTTCTCCCGGGTATCCGCCACGCGCGCCTCGGTTTCGCGGCGACGCTCCTTGTAGCGCGAGATGCCGGCCGCCTCCTCGATGAAGGCGCGCATGTCCTCGGGCTTCGCCTCGATAACGCGCGAGATCATGCCCTGCTCGATGATTGAGTAGCTGCGCGAGCCCAAGCCGGTGCCCAGGAACAGCTGGGTGATATCGCGGCGGCGGCAGCGCGCGCCGTTGATGTAGTAATTGGAGCTGCCATCGCGCGACACGACGCGCTTCAGCGAAACCTCGTTGTAGCCGGCGTACGCGCCGCTGATGCGGCCATCGCTGTTGTCGAATACCAGTTCGACGGATGCCGAGCCCACCGGTTTGCGCGCCGAGGAACCGTTGAACACCACATCGGCCATGGAGTCGCCGCGCAGATGCTTGGCGGACAGCTCGCCCATCACCCAGCGCACCGCGTCGATGATATTGGACTTGCCGCAGCCGTTGGGACCAACGACGCCGGTGAGGTTGCCTGGAAATCCGATCGAAGTCGGATCTACGAACGTTTTGAAGCCGGCGAGCTTGATCTTGGTCAGCCGCATCGTGTTAAGACTCGAGGTTCCTTGAAGGAGGCCATGATAAAATATATGAAGACACTATGCCTTCAAGTCCGACAACAGATCTCACAACCTTCCCCAATCCGGCGGCGCGCGACTTCACGGTCCGCATGACGGTGCCGGAATTCACCTGCCTGTGCCCGATGACGGGCCAGCCCGACTTCGCGACGCTGGAGCTGGAATACGTTCCGGACAAGCTGTGCGTGGAACTGAAGTCCCTGAAGCTCTATATCTGGAGCTTCCGCGACCGGGGCACCTTCCACGAGGCGGTGACCAACGAGATCGCTGACCATATCGCCGGTGCGATTTCACCCCGCTTCCTGCGACTGACGGCGAAATTCAATGTCCGGGGCGGCATTTACACCTCGGTGGTAGTCGAGCACCGCCTGCCGGGGTGGGTACCGCCCCCTGCCGTGGCACTGCCCTGAGGCAGCCGGACACCCCCGGCACCCGCCCGGGCCTCTGTGAGGCCCGTTCGGACCGACTTTTGGGGCCTGCGGCCGCTCGCCCTGTACAGCCACGATCGCGCCGGTATAATCCGCCGTCCTTCGCCAAGGCAGCTGCTTTTGAGGAGTGACTGATGCCGGCCAAGAAGACCGCGGCCAAGCCTGTCAAGGGCAAAAAGCCCGCGAGCCGCCCAGCGGCCCGCAAAGTAGCGATTCGCAAGCCCACCGAGCGGGTGAAGGCCTCCGTTCATCCACGATCGCCCGTGGCGGCTTCGGTTACCCGTAAGCCGTCCCCTGGCGCCCGAAGCACTCCAACCAGCGCGGAACCAGTAGAAACGATGCGACGACCAGCAGAGCGAACCGAGTCCCCCCCGAGCAAACCCATTCCGGAGGCCAAGCCCGCACCCGTGCCCGCGCGCCCGGCAGCGCCGCATCCGCAGACGGCGGCCAACGAGGCCGACGAAAGCGATGCGCTGGAGCCAGGGAGCCTGCTGGCAGGCCCCCGCAACGTCCAGCCGTACATCGTCAAGCGCGGCGAGCAGTACATGAGCAAGGAGCAGGCGGAGCACTTCCGCCAGATCCTGCAGACCTGGAAGCGCGACCTGATGGAAGAGGTCGACCGCACCGTCACCCACATGAAGGACGAGGCGGCCAATTTCCCCGATCCCAATGACCGCGCGACCCAGGAAGAGGAGTTTTCCCTGGAGCTGCGTACCCGTGATCGGGAGCGCAAGCTGATTCGCAAAATCGACGAGGCCTTGAAGCGTATCGAGGACGGCTCCTACGGCTACTGCCTGGAGACCGGCGAGGAAATCGGCATCAAGCGCCTGGAAGCCCGCCCCGTCGCCACGCTGAGCATCGAAGCCCAGGAGCGCCGCGAGCGCCGTGAACGCCAGTACGGCGACCGCGACGACCGCTACCGCTGAAGTCCTACACCGGTCGCTTTGCCCCCTCCCCGACCGGCCGGTTGCATACCGGCTCGGTGCTGGCGGCGGTCGGCAGCTACCTGGATGCCCGCCACCACGGCGGGCGCTGGCTGGTGCGGGTCGAAGACCTGGACACCCCGCGCGTGCGCCCCGGCAGCGCCGCCGACATCCTGCGGACACTCGAGACCCTGAATCTGTACTGGGACGGGGACGTCACCTACCAGTCCACCCGGCTGCCGCGCTATCAGGCCGCACTCGCGCAGCTGCGCGAGCGCGGCCTCACCTTTGAATGCAGCTGTTCACGCCAGACGGTTTCGGCGCAGGGAGACCGCGGATACCCCGGAACCTGCCGGGAGGGACCGCGGCGGACGGGACCCACCGCCACCCGTTTCCGGGTCGGCAGCGGGGCGCTCGAATTCGACGACCGCATCCAGGGGCCATGCCGGCAGGACCTTGAGCCCGTCGGGGATGTCGTGATCCGCCGTCGCGACGGCCTTCTCGCCTACCAGCTCGCCGTGGTGGTCGATGATGCCGACCAGGGCATTACGGACGTGGTGCGCGGCGCCGACCTGCTGGAGAGTACGCCGTGGCAGATCCAGCTGCAGCGGGCACTGGGCCTGGACTCACCCCGGTACGCGCACCTGCCGGTGGTCACCGGGCCCGATGGCGCAAAACTTGCCAAGTCGCGTTGCTCCCTGCCACCGCAGCTCGCCAATCCGGGCCAGATCCTGCTCCAGGCGCTTGTGTTGTTACGGCAACGCCCGCCGGCGCAATTGGCCGGCGGTACACCCGCCGAAGTCCTGAAATGGGCTGTTTCGAACTGGGAACCTGCCAACCTGCACCGGATTGCGGCGGTTCCGGCGATCTAACAGCGCCCCGGTTGCCCGCGTTAACACTTGTCAAATCAATTCCGAATTGCCCTCGGCTCCACGGTTGTACTAAGGTAGGTGCTGAGGGACGGGTGATAACACCGGGCCGCCCGCCAAAAACGGTGGGCGGAAGCACGCATACTAATTACGGGGGCTTGCAATGAGCGAACCGAGGGTGATCAAGAAGTATCCGAATCGTCGGCTGTATGACACGGTTGAAAGCCGTTACATCACGCTGGCGGATGTTCGGAAGTTGGTAGTAGAACGAATCGAATTCATGGTGGTTGACAAGAAGAGTCAGGAAGACATCACGCGCAGCATCCTGCTGCAGGTGATCGCCGAGCAGGAGCATGCCGGCGAGCCACTCATGAGTCGCGACTTTCTCCAGCATATCATCCGCTCTTATGGCGGCGGGATCATGCAGGGAGTCGTCGGATCTTATCTGGAACAGAGTCTGAAGCTGTTTGCGGCCCAGCAACGCGAAGTGCGCGACAAGGCCCAGAGTTTCACGGCTGGAGATACGGATGGAGCCGTCGCGGCGGTTACCCAACGCAACTTCCAGCGCTGGCGTACGGTCCAGGATGAGATTTTCCGCACGCTGATCGGCAGTGCCGCGCGCACTCGCGGACCAGAGGAAGAGGCGGCAGCTGCGAAGTAGTCCTTAGCTCTTAAGGATTGATTCGCACTACCTGGAACGAAGCAAAAAGAAAGGGCGCGCCACCTTCAAAAGCGGCGCGCCCTTTTTTTACTCAGGTTGCCAGTTGCGCGCTTAAGCGCTCAGGCCGCATCCACGCTGCGCATGGACAGGCGCACGCGACCCTGACGGTCGACTTCCAGCACCTTCACGCGCACCACATCGCCTTCCTTGAGCTTGTCGCTGACACGTTCCACGCGCTCATCGGAAATCTGCGAAATGTGCACCAGGCCATCGCGACCCGGCAGAATCGTCACGAACGCACCGAAGTCCATGAGGCGCGCGACGCGGCCCTCATAGATCCGCCCGACCTCGACGTCCGCGGTGATCAGCTCGATACGGCGCTGGGCTTCCTTGCCTGCGGTGCCGTTCACCGAGGCGATCTTCACCGTGCCGTCGTTCTCAATGTCGATGGTGGTGCCGGTTTCCTCGGTGATCTGACGGATGACCGCGCCACCCTTGCCGATGACATCGCGGATCTTCTCCGGATCGATCTTCAGCGTGATGATGGACGGCGCCCACTCGGACATCTTGGCCCGCGGCTCGCTCAGCACCTTGTTCATCTCGCCCAGGATGAACAAACGCCCCGCACGGGCCTGATCAAGCGCGACCTTCATGATCTCCGGCGTCACGCCCTGGACCTTGATGTCCATCTGCAGTGCCGTGATGCCGTCCTTGGTGCCGGCCACCTTGAAATCCATGTCGCCGAGATGATCCTCGTCGCCCAGGATGTCGGTCAGAACCTTGAAGCGGCCGCCATCGAGCACCAGGCCCATGGCGACACCGGCAACCGGCGCCTTCAGCGGCACACCCGCATCCATCAGCGCCAGACTGCTGCCGCAGACGCTCGCCATCGAGCTCGAACCGTTGGACTCGAGAATCTCCGAGACCACGCGGATCACGTACGGGAAGGTGACCATATCCGGCATCACGGCCGCGACACCGCGGCGTGCCAGGTTGCCGTGGCCGATCTCGCGGCGCTTCGGCGAACCCATCATCCCGGTCTCACCGACGGAGAACGGCGGGAAGTTGTAATGCATCATGAACGGCTCGCGGCGTTCGCCGGCCAGCGCGTCGATCATCTGCGCATCGCGGCCGGTGCCCAGCGTCACGGCGACCAGCGCCTGGGTCTCGCCGCGCGTGAACAGCGCCGAGCCGTGGGCACGCGGCAGCACGCCGGCCTTCACGGTGATCGGGCGCACGGTGCTGGTATCGCGCCCGTCGATGCGCGGCTCACCATTGAGGATGCGCTGGCGCACGATGTTGCTTTCCAGCTTGAAGAACTGATCGTCGACCTGGTCAGCAGTGAACTTCGGGCTCTCGCCGCCGGCAAGGGCAGCGATCGCGGCGGCCTTCACTTCGGCCACGCGGTCCCGGCGCTGCAGTTTCTCGGTGATCGCGAAGGCCTTGGTCAGCGCAGTCGCGGCCTGGGTGGTGAGCGCGGCTGACAGCTCGGGATTATCGACCGGCGCGGTCCAGGTCCAGCGCGGCTTGCCGGCCTGCGCCACCAGTTCGCCGATGGCGCTGATCGCCACCTGCATGCCCTTGTGGCCAAAGACGACGGCGCCGAGCATCACCTCTTCGGAGAGGCCCTTGGCTTCGGACTCAACCATCATCACGGCGCCCTGGGTACCGGCAACCACGAGGTCCAGCTGCGAGCCTTCCATCTCGGTGGTGGTCGGGTTCAGCAGGTACTGGCCATCCTTGTAGCCGACGCGGGCGGCACCGATCGGGCCACTGAAGGGAATGCCCGACAGCGACACGGCGGCGGAGGCGCCGATCAGCGAGGGGATATCCGGATCGATGGTCGGATCCAGCGACAGTACGGTCGCGACCACCTGCACATCGTTGTAGAAACCATCCGGAAACAGCGGCCGCAGCGGGCGGTCGATGAGGCGCGAGGTGAGGGTCTCCTTCTCCGAAGGACGGCCCTCGCGCTTGAAGAACCCGCCGGGGATCTTGCCCGCCGCGTAGGTCTTCTCGATGTAGTTCACCGTGAGCGGGAAGAAATCCCGGCCCGGAACCGGCTGCGTCTTGGCAACGCAGGTGACCAGGACGACGGTGTCCCCCATGGAAACCTTGACCGACGCATCGGCCTGACGGGCGAGCTCGCCGGTCTCGATCGTTACGGTCTGGCTGCCGTAAGCAAATGACTTCGAAAAAGCACTCACGCTTTTATCCTCTTAATGGAAATTGCGGCCAGGAATGGCCGCAATGTGGGCATCACTTCGCGTGACACCCGGATGACTGCACGCCGGTCCGCGTAACTTCGCTGACTGCGGCGCCACGTAAATTCAGCGACGCAGTCCCAGGCGCTCGACAAGCTCCTGGTACTTCTGCGGCTGAGTCGACTTCAGGTAATCGAGCAGCTTGCGACGCTGATTGACGAGCTTCACGAGCCCGCGACGCGATGAGTGATCGCTCTTGTGAGCGTTGAAGTGCTCACCCAGTCCGTTGATGCGCTCGGAGAGCAATGCGATCTGGACTTCGGGTGAACCGGTGTCTTTGGCATCACGACGGAACTGCGCGAGGATTCCGTCCTTCTGTTCGGCTGTTAAGGTCATTTGCGCGAATATTCCTAAGAACTTTAAGTTGATTGGGTCCGTTTTTGAAGCGCGGCATTCTACCCGCACACCCTTGAGGTCTCAAGGAAAAATAGTCATCAGGATGTAAACATCCGTCGCGGCCGCACCTGGCCCTGGGCATCGGCTTCCCCCAGCCCCATGAACCGTCCCTGGGCGTCGTAGAGACGTACCTTTCCGCCCGGTGTACCCCCCGCCACCATTACCGTCTGACCATGTGCCAGGCGTCCGGCGAGCTCCGCGGTCAGTCTCACGGCGGGCATGCCCGGCAATGCCTCGTCGGCCGCAATCATCCCGGGTACCTGCCCGGCGAGGCAGGCCGCCTCGACTTCGACCAGCGTGTACATGGGCGCACACTCGAAGGGCTCGACATACAGCCTGCGCAGGACGACCACGTGGCCGCAGGTGCCCAGGGCACGCGCAATATCTTCCGCCAGAACACGGATATACGTCCCTTTTGAGCACAGGGCCACCAACTCCAGCAGGCCCTCCGCGAGGCCCAGCAGCGCCAGCTCCGTGATCTCGATCGGTCGCGGTGCGCGCTCCACCGTGAGGCCGGCGCGTGCCAGCTTGTACAGGGGCTGACCGTCGCGCTTGAGCGCCGAGTACATCGGGGGCACCTGCAACTGGCTGCCCCGGAAGCGGTTCAGGACCAGCTCGACCTCGGCCGCAGCCAGCGCCGGAACCGGCCCCGTTTCCACAACCTCGCCCTCCAGGTCACCGGTGGCGGTGCGGGCGCCCAAGGCAATGCTGAACTGGTAGCGCTTGCGGGCCGCGGTGATCTCCCCGGCGACCTTGGTGGCCTCCCCCAGGCAGATCGGCAACATGCCCGTTGCCAGCGGATCAAGGCTGCCGACGTGGCCGGCCTTGTCGGCGCCGGTGAGACGCCGGACCCGCTGCAGCGCTGCGTTGGACGAGAGCCCTCGGGGCTTGTCCAGCAGCAGGATGCCGTTCACGACTCGTCCGGCTTGCGGTCCGTATCGGAGGCGACGGCGTGGTTGATGAGGTCGGTGAGATGGGCCGCCTTGTCGAGCGTATCGTCGAAGACGAAGGACAGGCGCGGTGCGTGGCGCAGGCCCAGCTCCCGACCCACCGCGCCGCGCAGGAAGCCGCCCGCACGGGTCAGCCCCCGCGCCACCTCTTCAGGATCATGGCTCCCGGCAAAGGGCACGAAAAAGATCCGCGCAGTCGCCAGATCCTGCGCCACCTCCACCTGGGTGATGGTGACGTTGCCGACGCGCGGATCCTTGACCTCACGGCTGATGAGATCGGCGAGCACCCGCTGCATCTGTGCCTCGATCCGGCCATGGCGGCCCCCGGAGGGCTGGTGCTTGGTGGGCATGGTCGAGCGTGCTCCTTAGCGCCTACACCGTGCGTGCGACTTCGGTGCGCGTATAGCACTCGATCTGATCGCCGACCCGCACATCCTGGTAGTTCTTCACGCCGATGCCGCACTCGGTGCCGGCGCGGACCTCGCCCACGTCATCCTTGAAGCGGCGCAGGGACTCCAGCGCACCCTCGAAGATCACCACGCTCTCGCGCAGCACGCGGATGGGATTGTTGCGCTTGACCACCCCTTCGGTGATCAGGCAGCCGGCCACGACTCCGAACTTGCTGGAGCGGAACACGTCGCGCACCTGCGCAATACCGACGATGGTCTCCTTGACCTCCGGCGCGAGCATGCCGCTCATCATCGCCTTCACATCGTCGATGGCCTCGTAGATGATGCTGTAGTAGCGCACATCCACCGCCAGGTCCTTGATCGCCTCGCGCGCGCCCGAGTCGGCGCGCACGTTGAAGCCGATGATGAGCGCCTTGGAAGCGGCGGCCAGCTGCACATCCGAGGCGGTGATGCCACCGACGCCGCTGGCGATGACCTTGACCGAGACTTCCGAGGTCGAAAGAGCGGTCAGGGCCTCGCGCAAGGCCTCCTGGCTGCCCTGCACGTCGGCCTTGAGCAGCACGACGACAACGCCGGCCTTGCCCGCGTCCAGCTGCGAGAACACGTCTTCGGCCCGCGTCGCGGTCTTGGCCAGCTTCACATCACGGAACTTGCCCTGGCGATACAGCGCGACTTCGCGCGCCTTGCGCTCGCTCTCGACCACCAGCAGGTCATCGCCGGCCCTGGGCGCAGCGGAAAGTCCCAGCACGGCCACCGGTGTCGACGGCCCGGCTTCCTGCACGCCGGCGCCGGTTTCATCGAACATGGCGCGTACCCGCCCGAACTCGGTGCCCGCAAGAATGAAATCACCCATGTGCAGCGTGCCTTTCTTGACCAGCACGGTCGCCACGGGGCCCCGTCCCTTCTCGATGCTCGACTCGATGACGATGCCCGAGGCCGGACCGGTGAGGGTGCTGGACAGCTCGAGCACTTCGGCCTGCAGCAGGATGGCTTCCAGCAGCTGATCGATGCCCTCGCCGGTGCGCGCCGAGACGTTGACGAAGATATTCTGACCACCCCAGGCTTCCGGGATCACATCGTACTTCGCCAGTTCGTTGCGGACGCGCTCCGGGTCCGCATCGCTCTTGTCGATCTTGTTGACGGCCACGACGATGGGCACGTTGGCGGCGCGCGCATGCTGGATGGCCTCGATGGTCTGCGGCATGACGCCGTCATCGGCGGCGACCACCAGGATCACCACGTCGGTCGCCTTGGCGCCGCGGGCGCGCATGGCGGTGAACGCCGCGTGGCCCGGGGTATCAAGGAAGGTGATCTCGCCCTTGGGCGTCTGCACCCGGTAGGCACCGATGTGCTGCGTGATGCCACCGGCCTCACCGGCCGCAACCTTGGCGCGACGGATGTAATCCAGCAGCGAGGTCTTGCCGTGATCGACGTGGCCCATGACCGTGACGACCGGCGGCCGCGGCTCGCTGGTGCCTTCGGTGGGGCCTGCGCCCTGCAGATCCTCTTCGATCTGATCTTCGCGCTGCAGTTTGGCGGTATGTCCCAGCTCCTCGATCACCAGCACGGCGGTCTCCTGGTCCAGCGGCTGATTGATGGTGGCCATGATGCCGATGTTCATCAGCACCTTGATGACCTCGGTCGCCTTGATGGCCATCTTGGCGGCCAGCTCGGCCACCGTGATGGTCTCGCCCACGGCTACCTCGCGCTTCTGCGGCGCGGTGGGCATTTCAAAGGCGTGGCGGGCATCGCCGCCCGCGGACAGCGGGCGACCCTTCACGCGTCGCTTTTTCTTGTAGCGGTTGCTGACATCACTGGTGACGTGCAGCTCCTCGCGACCATAGCGGGTGGGTTGCGCGCGGTCCGGGGCCGGCGGCGCCGGCACCGGCACCGGCTTCTGCGCAGGCGCGGGCTTCGGCGGCGGCGCGGCTTTCTGCTCGCGCGGCTCATCTGTGGTGCGGCGCTCCTGCTCGCGCTCGCGGCGCTCAGCTTCCTCGCGCGCCTGCTGCTCGGCGGCGCGCCGCGCGTCCTCCTGCGCCTTCTTGCGGTTCTGCTCCTCCTCGATGCGGCGGCGGTTCTCAGCCTCGACGCGCTCGACCTCGCGCCGCTCAGCCTCCACCCGCTCCTTCTCGCGAAGCTCAGCTTCCTCCGCCTCGCGGCGCTTCTGGTCGTCGCCCTCGGCATGCTGCCGATTCTGCTCCTCGAGCACGTCGCGCTTTACGTAGGTGCGGCTGCGCCGTACTTCGACGTTGACTGTGCGCGCACGCCCCTGCGTGCTGGCGAGCTTCAGTTCGCTCTGCGTCTTGCGCTTGAGCGTGATCTTGTTGGGCGCCCCGCCCTGGTCATCGCTGCCGTGCGACTTGCGCAGGTGCGTGAGCAGTTCGAGCTTGGCCTCGTCGCTGATGCGATCGTCAGGCCCACCAACCTTGATGCCGGCCTGATCGAGCTGCACGAGCAGCCGGTCCACAGGTACTTTGAGCACCTGCGCAAATTGCGAAACAGTTACATCAGCCATCAGTGAGTTCCTTTCGGCGGCCGGCTTCGAACCACGGCTCGCGTGCGGTCATGATCAGCTTGCCGGCCTCATCGCCTGACAGCCCATCAATATCGGACAGATCATCAACCGACTGCTCGGCCAGATCCTCGCGCGTACGCACGCCGCGGCGTGCCAGGGCGAGGGCCAGGTCCGGGCTCATGCCGGTCATGGTCAGAAGATCATCGGCGGGCATCGCCTGATCCAGGGTCTCTTCGCTGGCGATCGCCTGCGTCAGCAGCACGTCGCGGGCGCGGTTACGCAGCTCCTTGACAATGGTTTCATCAAATTCGGCAATGGCCATCAGCTCGGCCTGAGGGACATACGCCACTTCCTCGACCGTGGAGAATCCTTCCTGGACCAGGATGGTCGCCACGTCCTCGCCGACATCCAGCTGCTTCATGAACGTCTGCACCAGATCGCGGGACTCGGTGTCGCTCTTGGCTTCCGCATCCGACTCCGTCATCACGTTCAGTTCCCAGCCGGTGAGCTGGCTGGCCAGACGGATGTTCTGGCCGCCGCGGCCGATCGCCTGCGACAGCTTGTCCTCGGCCACCGCGATGTCGATGCTGTGTGCTTCCTCGTCGACGACGATGGACATCACCTCGGCCGGTGACATGGCGTTGATCACGAACTGCGCCGCGTTCGGGTCGAACGGAATGATATCGACGCGTTCTCCGGAGACCTCGTTCGAGACCGCCTGCACGCGCGAGCCGCGCATGCCCACGCACGCACCCACCGGATCGATGCGCGGATCGTTGCTGCGCACCGCGATCTTCGCGCGCACGCCCGGATCGCGGGCCGCGCCCAGGATCTCGATCAGGCCCTGCCCGACTTCCGGCACCTCCAGCTTGAACAGTTCAATCAGGAACTCCGGGGCGGTACGGCTCAGGAACAGCTGCGGGCCGCGCGGCTCGGAGCGGACTTCCTTCAGGAACGCCTTGACGCGATCCTGGGGCTTCGCCTGTTCGCGCGGGATCATGTCGGTGCGCGGCACGAAGCCCTCGGCGTTGCTGCCCAGATCGATATAGAGCCCGTTGCGGTCCACGCGCTTGACCAGGCCACTCACCATGGTGCCGACGCGGTCACGATAGGCATCGACCACCTGCGCGCGCTCGGCTTCGCGCACCTTCTGCACGATGACCTGCTTGGCCTGCTGGGCCGCGATGCGGCCGAAGCCCACGGACTCCATCGGCTCCTCGACGAAGCCACCCGGCTCGATGGCGGGATTCAGGTCCCGCGCGTCATCCATGCGCAGTTCGCGCTCCGGCACTTCCAGCTCCGTGGACTCATCGGCGAACACCTTCCAGCGGCGGAATGTCTCGTAGTCACCGCTCTTGCGGTCGATGGCGACGCGCACGTCCCACTCCTCGCCATGCTTCTTGCGGGTGGCGGAAGCAAGGGCGGCCTCAAGCGCATCGAAGATGACCTCTTTGTCCACGCCCTTCTCGTTGGAGACGGCGTCGACGACCATCAGGATTTCCTTGTTCATCTCTATCTAGCTCCTCACATTCCTCGCGCCGATCCCTAAGTCAAAGGGGCCAGTCGCGCCTTCGCTATCTCGCCAAATGGCACATCCACGCGCTGCCGGTCGACCTCCAGGGCCACGCCGGTCGCGGACACTTCCTGCAACACTCCTGTGTAGCGCCGCCGTCCGTCGCGCGGCGCTACCAGCTCAATCAACACCCGGGAACCCTTGAAGCGCTCGAAGTGCGCGTGGGTACGCAACACCCGATCGTCGCCCGGCGAGGACACCTCCAGCGAGTAGGCTGTCGGGATCGGATCCTCCACATCCATCAGCGCGGAGACCTCGCGGCTCACGCGTTCGCAGTCGCTGATGCCGATGCCCTCGGGCCGGTCGATGAAGATCCGCAAGGATCCGTGACTGCGCGCCGGGGCAAACTCCAGCTCCACAAGCTCATAGCCCAACTGGACCAGCAGCGGTTCAATGAGGGTGATGAGCCGATCGCGCAAGGCCGTCGCCATGAGCCACTTCCCCTCAATTGCGCTTTAAAACCCGCCTAAAATAAAAATGGGCCATACGGCCCACTTCCCCCGAACAGCGCCCCGCACCCGATGCAGTGCGCGACGGCCCCGCTTTCGATGGGGGACCCCATAAAAACGAAAAGCCCCTCGGGGGGCTTTACTATCAAGCAATGCGGCCGCCGAGCACCGCACATGCAGGTACGGACAAATTCCGTCCGGACCCACCGAGGCCGCGCATTCTACGGCAGCCGGAGCAAGGCGTAAACATTGATTCGGTCCGGCGATGAACTTCGTTCAAAGCAGCCCGAGGGACCCGCGGTCCTGACATGTTGGTAGCGAAATACCTCATAACCGATTGACAGATTTAATATTCCTTCGGACCCCCTGTGAGGCTGCCGCAATCCGTGCGAGCCTTTCGCCGTGGACCACAGCAAATCCCGGCACCGCCCCGTGTTGGCCGAACCGTTGCCGGTGCCGCGATTCTCCTTGTATGGGGAGCCGCTGCAGGAGCTCGACGAGAGCTTCGTGCACGTGGAGACCATTGCCTACCGCAGCCGCCGCTACCAGTGGCGGATCCGCGCGCATATCCACGGCGATCTGGATCAGCTGCTGTTCATCCGGGAGGGCAGCGGCACCATGCAGGTGGATGGCCAGGAGCTGCCGATTCAGGCACCTGCGCTGCTGATCGTGCCGGCCACCGTGGTCCATGGCTTCCAATTCGTCCGGGGCACGCGCGGCTTTGTCGTGACCGCCGCGCAACCCCTGATACGCACCCTCCAGGTGCGCGAGCCGGAACTGCGGCGCGTGTTCGCGGCACCGGCCTGCCTTAGCCTGTCCAACGCCGCAGCCACCGTCGCTGATCTTGAAACGCTGATCGATCGGCTGCGGCGCGAAACGGTGTGGGAAGCCCCGGCGAACCGGCTGGCCGCAGAGGCGTGGCTGGCAGCCGTCATGATCACCACCCTGCGCCTGCTGCCCGCGGATCCGTGCGGCAGTTGCGTGCTGCGCGGCCCGGTGGCGATGCTCGTGGATCGTTTTCGGGATCTGCTGGATGAACGCTGCCGCAGTGGCTGGGGCGTGGAACGTTATGCGCGCCAGCTGGCGGTGAGTCCGGGCAAGCTGCGGGCCGCCTGTCTTGCCATCAGCGGCAAACCGCCGCGGCAACTGTTGCACGAGCGCGTTCTGCTCGAAGCGCGACGCGCGCTGACCTACACCGATCTGACCATCGCGCAGACCGCCTACCAGTTGGGATTCTCTGACCCGGGATATTTTTCCCGGTTCTTCTCGACACACACCGGGGAGTCTCCCCAGACGTTCAGGCTCCGTACGGCGAAGCCGCAGGGAGCCTGACGCGACTGACTGCGGCTTGCGCCCTTAGTGCATGCGCTGGCGGCGAAAGCCACCCTCGCCGCTGGCGGCCTGGGCGTTGCCCGTGGCATTGCCCGGGCTACGACGCGGCCCGGCGACGTTGCCGGTGGGCCGGGCTTTCTGGCCCTGCGCACTGTGCCCACGTCCGCTGCGGCCACCGCCATCACGGCGCTGACCCTGGGGACGGCTCGGGCGTGCACCCGAGTTGGCGCGCCGCGGGTCATCCCGCGGACCCGCTTCCGCAGGCGGCAACGGCGTCGTGTCGATCGTGAACTGCGGCGCTGCCACGACCTGCAGCGGACGCTTCAGCAGCCGCTCGATGTCACGCAGCAGCGGCGACTCATCCGGTGAGACCAGCGAGACCGCCTGACCCGTCGCACCGGCGCGAGCCGTGCGACCGATGCGATGCACGTAGTCCTCAGGCACGTTCGGCAGCTCGTAGTTGACGACATGCGGCAGTTCTTTGATATCCAGGCCGCGCGCCGCCACTTCGGTTGCCACCAGCGCGGTGATCCGGTTGTCCTTGAAATCAGCCAGCGCCCGGGTGCGCGCACCCTGGCTCTTGTTGCCGTGAATGGCGGAAGCCTTGATCCCGTAGGCTTCCAGCTGCTGGGTGAGCCGGTTGGCACCATGCTTGGTGCGCGTGAAGATCAGCACCTGGAACCAATTGCCGTCCTTGATCAGGTGGGCGAGCAGGTGCCGCTTGTGATCCTTCGGAACCTTGTAGACCGACTGATCCACGCGATCAGCCGTGGCATTGCGCGCGGCAACCTCCACGGAGACCGGATCGCGCAGCATGCCGCTGGCGAGCTGCCGGATGTCATCGTTGTAGGTGGCCGAAAACAGCAGGTTCTGACGGCGTTCCGGCAGCATCTTGATGATGCGGCGGATGTCGCGGATGAACCCCATGTCGAGCATGCGGTCAGCCTCATCGAGGACCAGCACCTGTACATTGCGCAGGTTCACCGCACCTTGCTGGGCCAGGTCGAGCAACCGGCCCGGGGTGGCGATCAGCAGATCGCAGCCGCTACGCAGGCCGTTGATTTGGGGATTGATGTTGACGCCGCCGAAGACGACCTGCGAGCGCACCGGGGCGTACTTGCCGTAGGTCGCCGCGCTTTCGGCAATCTGCGCCGCAAGCTCACGGGTGGGCGTGAGCACCAGCGCGCGCGGGGCGCGGCGGTCCGGATTCACGCCGCCGATCGGAGTCGTGGTGATACCAAGACCGGCCAGTTTCTGCAGGATGGGTAGCACGAAGGCCGCGGTTTTGCCGGTGCCCGTCTGAGCGCCCGCCAGAACGTCACGACCTTCGAGCACGGCGGGAATGGCGCGTGACTGGATCGGAGTGGGTTCGGTGTAGGCGTTCTCGGCAACGGCGCGAAGCAACTCGGGAGCAAGCCCGAGATCGGAAAATGACATGTTTAAAGGAAACCTTGAGTAAGACTCGCACGGGGCCAGTGGCGCCGCGGTCAGAGCGAGGGGAGATGTTGAAGATATCGACGGGTGTCATTGAAGGACACCGGACGAGCAAGATGGGGCGCTGACCGCGCATCCCTCTTCCAGCGTTGATCACTCTACAGATTTTGCTGCTCCGCGTCCAATCGCGGCTGCACAAACCGAGCAGCAGGTCCGCTTCCTACGCCCCGCGGCTTAGGGAACCGGCAGCCCCACATAGTTCTCCGCGAAGGTCGCGGCGCCGGCCGCCGAGGTCGCCAGATACGCCAGCTCCGCCTCCCGACAGCGCGTGTCGAAGGGCGAGTCGGTCGGATTCAGGTGCAACAGGTCAGTCATCATCCGCGAGAACCGCTGCACCTTCCAGACCCGGTCCAGGCATGCGCTTGAGTAGCTGCGCAGTGCCGCGGCCGAACCGCGTTTGAAGAACTCCACGAAGGCGCGATTCAGCACCTGCACGTCCGCAGCCGCCTGATTCATGCCCTTAGCGCCCGTCGGCGGCACGATATGCGCCGAATCGCCGGCCAGGAACAGCCGCCCGTACTGCATGGGCTCGACCACGAAGCTGCGCATCGGAGTCACTGACTTCTGCAGGATGGGGCCCTCGTTCAGACGCGGGCCTCCGGGGACCGTCAGCCGCCGCTGCAGCTCATCCCAGATGCGCGCGTCGGGCCAGCGCTCGAGGGGCTCATCCGGCGCGCACTGCAGGTACAGCCGCGTGATGGTCGGGGAACGCAGGCTGTGCAGTGCGAAGCCGTTTTCGTGGCGGGCGTAGATGATCTCCCCCATCGGCGGCGCCTCGGCGAGGATCCCGAGCCACGCGTACGGATAGACTCGCTCGAATACCCGCAGCAGTCCCGCCGGAATGCTCGGGCGGCAGATCCCGTGAAAACCGTCGCAGCCGGCGATGAAGTCGCACTCCAGGATCTGCTCGACACTTTCATGCGTAAAGGATACCTGCGGAAAATCCGAATCCAGGCCGCCGAGCTTCACGTCGGCAACCTCAAACAGCAGGGGCAGTCCGGCCGCCACTCGTACGGCGATGAGATCCTTCACCACCTCCTGCTGCCCGTAGATCGTCATCGCCTTGCCGGTCAGCGCGTCGAAATCGATGCGATGCGCCTGGTGGCTGAAGACCAGTTCGACACCGTGATGACGCAGCCCCTCACGGGCCAGTCGCGCCCCGGCACCCACCGCTTCGATGACGGCGGCCGTCTGATGCTCGAGGACTCCGGCGCGGACGCGATTCTCGATATAGCTGCGAGTTCGCGCTTCGAGAATGACCGACTGGACACCCGACTGGGCGAGCAGCTGGCCCAGCAGCAGGCCCGCGGGGCCGGCGCCGATGATCGCAACCTGGGTACGCATGATCAGGATGCTCGCGCGTAACGGCCGGAGCTTCCATGGACATATCGTTGCTTCAGGTGGACTCTTCGCCTTTACACTGGGGGCATGACGTTACTGACCCTGCGCGACGCGCAACTCGCCTACGGCGACTTCCCGCTCCTTGACCATGCCCAGTTGTCGATCCAGGAAGGCGAGCGCATCGGCCTCATCGGCCGCAACGGCACGGGCAAATCCACCTTGCTGAAAGTGGCGATTGGCGCGGCGCTCCTGGATGACGGTGCCATCGAGCGCCGCGACGGTCTGCGCATTGCGTTCGTCGAGCAGGAGCCGCTGCTGCCGGCCCCGCCTGACGAGCATGACTGGAAGCTGGCGATGTACCTGGAGCGCTTCGAAGTGGATCTGGTGCGGGCCGCCGCGACCGGTTCCGGCGGCGAACGCAAGCGGGCGGCGCTCGCGGCCGCCTTTGCCACTGAACCGGACCTGCTGCTCCTGGATGAGCCGACCAATCACCTGGACATCGCGGCCATCCAGACACTGCAGGACCTCATTCCCGAAGCGCGCGCCTCGCTCATCATCACCCACGATCGCGAATTCCTCGACCGCATCGCGACCCGCATCGTGGAGCTGGATCGCGGCGTATTGCGCTCCTACCAGGGCAATTTCGCCCGCTACCAGGAGCTCAAGGAGCTGGAACTGGCCTCCGAGAGCGCCTCCAACAGCCGCTTCGACAAACTCCTTGCCCAGGAGGAGGTGTGGATACGCAAGGGTGTCGAGGCGCGGCGCACCCGCAATGAAGGTCGCGTGGTGCGCCTGGAACAGCTGCGGCGTGAACGGGCGGCACGGCGCGAGCGCATCGGCCGCGTCAACCTGCAGGTGGACGCCGGCGAGCGTTCCGGGAAGCTGGTGGCGGAACTGGAGGATGTGACGCTAAGCTTCGGTGAGCGCACGGTGATCAAGGAGCTCTCGGCACGCATCATGCGCGGCGACCGGGTCGGTCTCATCGGTCCCAATGGCGCGGGCAAATCCACGCTGATCCGCCTGATCCTCGGCACCCAGCAGCCGGATGCGGGGACCGTGCGGCTGGGCACCAATCTCAACATCGCCTACTTCGACCAGATGCGCGCCGAACTGGACCCGGAACGCACGGTGGCCGACACCATCAGTCCGGGATCCGACTGGGTGGAGATTGCCGGGCAGCGCAAGCACATCACCAGCTACCTGCAGGATTTTCTGTTCTCGCCGCGCCGTGCCAAATCGCCGGTGCGCATGCTGTCCGGCGGCGAACGCAACCGGCTGCTGCTGGCAAGACTGTTCGCGCGTTCCACCAATCTCCTGGTGCTGGACGAGCCTACCAACGACCTGGACATCGACTCCCTGGAACTGCTGGAACAGACCCTGGCCGAATATCCCGGCACGGTGCTGCTGGTCAGCCATGACCGGCGCTTCCTCGACAACATCGTCACCCAGACCATCGCCGCGGAAGGCGGCGGGCGCTGGCGCGAATACGTCGGGGGCTACTCGGACTGGCTGGTGCAGAAGGCAGCGTCCGAAGCCGCCCGTGCTGCCGGCGGACCCGCCCTGGTGACGGCACCGAAGGCCGCCGCGCCGGTTGCCACCGCCGCATCGCGGCCCAAGGGCAAACTGGGCTACAAGGACCAGCGCGAACTGGATTCCCTGCCAAAGGAGATCGAAGCCCTGGAAACGGAGCAGGCTGCGTTGCTGGCGCGCATGAGTGGCGCGCAATACCAGGCGGCCAGTGCCGAGACCATGCGCGCCGACAGTGAGCGCGCCGCTCAGATCGAACTGGAAATGACGCGCAGGTTTGCCCGCTGGGAGCAGCTGGAGGAGCTGCGCCTGCGCAGCGGCGGCACTGTGGGCTAGCGTTCGATTTTCAGTTCGCCGAAGTCGATACCTAAGCTCCAGCCGTGCCCCTTGCCCGTCAGCGCCAGTGACACCTCGCCCTTGGTCATGACCTGCGCCTGCACTGAGTTGACGGCGCCGGCGTGCACCTGCGCCTCCGCATAACCGCCCAGCAGCTCATCAATACTGGCCACCGATGAGAACTCACCCTTCCCGGCTTCCACCGACTTGCCTGCCGTGAGGCCGCCGCCCTGAGCGGTGAGCCTGACGTGCAGCGAGTGGCCGTTGGAGCAATGAATGGTGCCGTGGCCGCTTGCGGACTTGTAGATGATCGACCAGGTCTTGATCTGGAAGGTCATGGTGCATTTGAGATCATTGTCACCGGCCCGTGCGCTGCCGGCAGCCATGACGAGGGCGATGGCGAGGGCGGGAATCACCAGGTTGTGTGCTGCTCTCAAAATGATCTCCTCGATCGTGGGTTCGAGGCCGCAAGCATCAACTGGCGCAGGCTGGCGGTCAATTCATGACGCATTGAGGCGACATTCGTGCGGCGAATGGTCTGCTTTCAGGCACCGGGGATGACATAGAATGCGCCCCCATGCGATTCCGTTTACCTGATTGCGCCTTGGCCCTCGGAGTGGCGCTGGGGGCTGCCCTGAGCGCCACCGGCTGCGCCCCGGGCCCGACGACCGCCTTCGCTGCCCAGACTCCCGAGGTCTCGGTGCTGCATGCCAGGTCGCAGGTGCTGCCGCTGACCCGCGACCTGGTCGGCCGGGTGTCCTCGATCCGTTCGGCGGATGTGCGGGCGCGGGTGCCGGGCATTCTGCTCAAGCGGATGTACCAGGAGGGCTCGGAAGTCACCGCGGGGCAGGCGCTGTTCCAGATCGACCCGAAGCCCTACCAGGCCGCGCTCGATGCGGCGCTGGCCTCACTGGCACAGGCGCAGGCCACCGCCACGAACGCTGCGGTCAACGCCAAGCGCACCCGCGACCTGCTGCCCAGCGGCCTGGTGTCCCGGTCGGACGTGGACAACAACAATGCCACCGAGCGCTCCTCGCTGGCGCAGGTCAAACAGGCCGAGGCCAATGTCGAGACGGCGCGGATCAACCTGGGTTACGCGACCGTGACCGCCCCCATTTCCGGCCGCTCGGGTCAACAGCACGTCACCGAGGGCGCCCTGGTGGGGCAAAGCGAAGCGACGCTGCTGACCACCGTCGACCAGATCGATCGTCTGTATGTGAATTTTGACCGGCCGGCGGATGAGATCCTGCAGCTGCATGCTGCACAGGCCCGCGGCGAGGTCACGCTGTTTGATCGCGACAAGGCCACCCTCGAGGTGATCCTGCCCGATGGCACCCCCTACAAGCCCCTGGGCTCGGTGGATTTCGGCGACGTGACGGTGGATCCGACCAATGCGGCCCTGGCGTATCGCGGCATCATCGCCAATCCCCAACGTCAGCTGCTGCCGGGCATGTTCGTCACCGTGCACCTGACGCTGGGCACGCAGAACCGCGCCTACGTGGTGCCCCAGGCGATCGTGCGCCGCGACACCGTCGGGGCCTTTGTCCAGGTCGCAGGAACGGATGACAAGGTCCTGCAGAAGCACATCCAGGCGGAGACCATGGTGGGCACGAACTGGCTGGTCACCGGCGGCTTGAGCGATGGCGACCGGATCATTGCAACCAGTGTCGATCAGGTACACCCGGGAATGCAGGTCAAGGTGCGACCCGACAACGCCTCGGGAACCTGAAGCTGTCATGGCGCGTTTTTTCATCGATCACCCGGTCTTTGCCTGGGTCATAGCGATCCTCATTACCCTGGCCGGTATCCTCGCGATCTCCCGGCTGCCGATCGAGGCCTACCCGGACATCGCCCCACCGCAGATCCAGGTCTCGGCCAACTATCCGGGCGCCGATGCCGAGGTGGTGGAGCACACGGTCACCCAGATCATCGAGCAAAGCCTCACCGGCATCGACCACCTGCTGTACTTCACCTCCAGCTCCAACTCCAAGGGCAATGCCAACGTCACCCTGACCTTCGACACCGGCACCGATCCGGACACGGCGGTGGTGCAGACCCAGAACCGGATGACCCTCGCCACGCCGCGCCTGCCGGCGGAGGTCAATGCGCTCGGGCTGACCGTGCAGAAAGCCTCGACCAGCAACGTCATCGTGCTGGCGCTGCAGTCCACGGACGGCAGCATGAACTCCTACGAGCTCAGCAACCTGCTGGCGACGCGGGTGCTGGATCAGATCCAGCGCATCAACGGCGTGGCCAACGTGCAGCAGTTCGGTTCCGAGTACGCCATGCGCATCTGGCTGAATCCGGATCGGCTGCACGCCTACGGCATCTCCCCGGCGCAGGTCCTGGCGACGGTCCAGAGCCAGAACGTGCAGGTGGCCGCCGGCTCGGTGGGCGCCGTGCCCACCGTGCCCAACCAGCAGCTGTCGATCAACGTGAGTGTCCCGGGCCGGTACACCTCGCAGGACCAGTTCGCGAACATCATCCTGCGTACCGATCCGAACGGCACGACGGTGCGCCTGAAGGACGTGGCGCGCCTGGAACTGGGTCCCTACGCCTACGGCCTGGACGACAAGGTGGACGGCAAACCCATCGCCGGCTGCGGCATTGCCGTGCTGCAGGGCGCCGATGTGCTCAAGGTGGTGCAGGCCATCCGTGATCGCATGAACGAGCTGCAGCGCAGCTTCCCGCCGGGCGTCACCTGGATCACGCCATTTGACGCCACCAAGTTCATCTCGGTCTCCATCCGCGAAGTTGTCTACACGCTCGCCGGCTCGGTGGTACTGGTGTTCCTGGTGATGCTGGTGTTCCTGCAGAACATCCGCGCCACCCTCATTCCGACGCTGGTCATGCCGGTGGCGCTGCTGGGAGCATTCATCGGCATCTATGCCGTCGGTTTTTCCGTCAATACCCTGAGCCTGTTCGGGGTGGCGCTGGCCATCGGCATCGTCGTGGACGATGCCATCGTCGTCATCGAGTCGGTCGAGCGCATCATGCGCGAGGAGCATCTGCCGCCCAAGGAGGCCACGCGCAAGGCGATGGGACAGATCACGGGCGCCATTGTCGCCATCACCGTGGTCCTGGCCGCGGTGTTCATTCCCAGCGCGCTGCAGTCCGGCAGCGTCGGGGCCATCTACCGCCAGTTCGCGCTGACCATCGCCATCTCGATGCTGTTCTCGGCGTTCCTCGCGCTGAGCTTCACCCCGGCGCTGTGCGCGAGCCTGCTGCGGCCCGGCCACCTGAATCCGAACGTGGTCTTCCGCGGTTTCAACCGCGCGTTTGAATGGAGTCTGGCCGCCTATATGCGCCGCGTGTATCAGTCGGTGCGGCACGCGCCGCGCTGGATGATCGCCTTCGCGGTGCTGGTCGCGGTGGGCACCTGGCTCTTCGTGCGCATGCCCGGAGGGTTTCTGCCCGAGGAGGATCAGGGCTACGCCTACGTGATAGTGCAGACCCCGCCCGGCACCACGCTGGATCGCACCATGCAGGTCATGACCCGCGTCGGCGAGCTCATGCATCAAAGCCCTGACGTGGACGCGGTCATGGAGATCGCCGGCTTCAGCTTCGTCGGTCAGGGTGAAAACGTGGGCCTGGATTTCGTCCGCCTCAAGCCCTGGGAGCAGCGCAAGGACACCGCGGCGACCTTCATCGGCTGGGCCAATCGCACCCTGGGGCGCAACGTGAAGGATGCCCAGGCCTACTCGGTCAACCTGCCGACCGTGCGCGGCCTCGGCCAGTTCGGTGGCTTTGACCTGTTCCTCCAGGATCGTGCCGGAATCGGCCGTGAGGCACTGGCGAGTGCCCAAAATGCGCTGCTGAAGAGTGCCAATGCCTCCCCGATCCTCACCAATGTGCGGGCCAATACGCTGGATGATGCCCCGCGCCTGGACCTGGCCGTGGATCGCGTGCAGGCCGAGACGATGGGCCTGTCCACGAGCGACCTGTATGGCTCGATCCAGCTGATGATGGCGCCGGTCTACGCCAACGATTTCTATTACCAGGGCCGGGTGCTGCGGGTCATGCTGCAGGCGGACGCACCGTTTCGCATGGGACCCGAGGCACTGGATCACTTCTATCTGCCCAGCACCCTGCCCGCCGCCACGGGCGCGGCCAGCGCCAGCACGCTGCCCACGATGATCCCGCTCTCGAGCGTCGTGCATCCGCACTGGACCGTGGCCTCGCCCAACCTCGCCCGCTACAACGGTTACTCCGCCGTGGAGATCACCGGCTCCAACGCCCCGGGGCGCGCGACCGGCGAGGCCATGGAGGAAGTGCAGCGGCAGGTCGCCCAGCTCCCCGACGGCATCGGCTTTGATTGGGCAGGCCAGTCACTTCAGGAGAAGCTCTCCGGCGCACAGGCACCGGCGCTGTTCGCGCTGTCGATCCTGGTGGTCTACCTGTGCCTCGCGGCGCTCTATGAAAGCTGGTCCGTGCCGGTGTCCGTGCTGCTGGTCGTGCCGCTGGGTGTCATCGGTGCCATCGCCACGGCACAACTGCGCGGCCTGTCGAATGATGTGTTCTTCAAGGTCGGACTGATCACCATCATCGGTCTTGCCGCCAAGAACGCCATTCTCATCGTGGAGTTCGCGGTGGTCGAACACGCCGCTGGCAAGACCCTGCACGATGCCGTCGTCGAGGCAGCCCGGCTGCGTTTCCGGCCCATTCTCATGACCTCCTTCGCATTCATCCTCGGCGTCATGCCGCTGGTACTCTCCAGCGGTGCAGGGGCGAATGCCCGGCATGCCATCGGCACCGGTGTCGCCGGCGGCATGATCACTGCGGCGGTGCTGGGGGTGCTGTTCGTGCCCGTGTTCTTCGTGTGTGTGCGGCGCGTGCTCGGGGATCCGCTGGATGGCCCGCGGCGCGAGCCCAAGGATGCCACGCCCTCCTCGCCCATGCCGGGCGCAATGGAGTGAGCCCTCTAGGCCTGCGCGTGCTGCCGGACCAGCTCCAGCAGCGCGATGCCATAGCGGCTTAGCTTCGCCTCGCCGACTCCGGCAATGCCGCGCAGCTGCACCGCGGATTGCGGCAGCTGGCGGGCGATTTCGACCAGCGTCGTGTCATGGAAAACGGTATAGGCCGGCACGTTGTGCTCGCGCGCCGTCGTGCGCCGCCATTCGCGCAATGCTTCAAACAGCACCTGGTGCGCGCCGGTCCCGATCACCGACCCCTTGCCCGGCCCCGGGATTGCCCCGGCGACGCCGCGCTGGCGCCCGCGGCGCGGCGCCCGCGGCGCACTGTGCCGCAGAATGAGCTGCCGTTCCCCCTTGAGGACTTCGCGGCAGGCCGGCAGCAGCTTCAGGACGTTGAACTGATCATGATCGACCTGCAGCAGCCGGTGCATGACCAGCTGGCGCACCACGGCCCGCCACTGGATGTCGTCCAGATCGGCACCGATGCCGAAGGTGCTGAGGCGCTCGTGACCATAGTCCCGGACCCGTGGCGTGGACTTGCCGCGCAGCACGTCGATGAGATGCTGCGCACCGAAGCTCACGCCGCTGGCCTGCCCGATCCGGTAGATGCATGACAGCAGTTTCTGCGCAGCCTGGGTACCATCCCACTGCGCCGGGGGGATGAGGCAGTTGTCGCAGTTGCCGCAGGCGACCGCACGTTCACCAAAGTAATCAAGCAGCCGCACGCGCCGACAGGTGACGCCCTCGCACATGCCGACCATGGCGTCGAGCTTGGCGAGGCTGCTGCGCCGGTAGCTCTCGGCACCGTCGGACTGCTCGATCATGCGCCGCAGCTGCACGATGTCCGACAGTCCGTAGACCAACCAGGCATCCGCCGGCAGGCCGTCCCGGCCTGCGCGGCCGGTCTCCTGGTAGTACCCCTCGATGCTCTTGGGCAGGTCCAGATGCGCGACGAAACGGACATCCGGCTTGTCGATGCCCATGCCGAAGGCAATGGTCGCCACCATCACTATGCCGTCTTCGTAGATGAACCGGCGCTGATGCTGTTCGCGGGTGCGTGCATCCAGGCCCGCGTGGTAGGGCAACGCGCGAACGCCGTGATCAACCAGCCAAGCCGCGGTGTCGTCGACCGAGGCGCGCGACAGGCAGTACACGATGCCGGCATCACCATCGTGTTCGGACTTGAGGAACTCCAGCAGCTGTCCCCGTGGATTGTCCTTCTCGCCGATGCGGTAGCGGATATTCGGACGGTCGAAGCTTGAAATGAACACCCGCGCCGCGCCCAGTTCCAGGCGCGATACGATCTCCGCGCGCGTCTGCTCATCCGCGGTCGCGGTGAGGGCCACCCGGGGCACCCCGGGAAAGCGTCGCGCGAGCACCGACAGCTGGATGTATTCGGGGCGGAAGTCATGGCCCCACTGTGAGACGCAGTGCGCCTCATCGATGGCGAACAGGCTCAGGGAAACCGACCCGAGCAGCTCCAGGCATCGCTCGGTCAGCAAGCGCTCCGGCGCCAGGTACAGCAGGTCCAGGTCCCCTGAGCGCACCAGCTGCTCGATGCGCTGCGCCTCCTCCCAGTCCAGGGAGGAATTGAGCGCCTCGGCACGCACCCCCGCCTCTTTGAGCGCCGCAACCTGGTCCTGCATGAGTGCAATCAGGGGGGAAACGACCACGGCAATGCCCGGCCGCACCAGCGCCGGGATCTGGTAGCACAGGGATTTGCCGCCACCCGTGGGCATGAGAACCAGTGCATCGCCCCCGCGGGCGACATGGTCGATGATTTCACCCTGTGGCGCCCGGAATTGCGGGTAACCGAACACCTCCCGCAGAATGCGCTCCGGACTTGCGGCGTCAAAACTCATGGATGGCTTAAAGTGTACATGACACGGTACCTGCTGATGCCTCTGCGCGCCACGCCGCTGATCCTGGTGGTGATTTTCGCGGTGCTCTGGGACTTTGCGCTCAAAGTACGCTTCACCGGCATTCCGGCGGACCTGATCCTGGTCTCGTGGTTCTCCAAGTACTGCTTCGTGCTGTTGGACAGCGTCGTGGCAGGGCATGAGGAGCTGCCGGTACTTTCGGTCGAGATGCTCAACCCTGTCGATGAACAAAGACCGCTCGTTCAGGCAGTAATATGCTCACTGGGCTTCATCGCCTCGTGGTGGATCTATCATCAGTTCGGGCCGGTCGCGGGCCTGGCGCTGGGCGCGGTGCTGCTGTGCGCACTGCCGGCCACCGTGGGACTGCTCGCCATCAGCGACAGCTGGCTGCATGCGCTGTCACCCTTGGCGATCGTGCGCATCATGAAGGGCCTGGGCCTGACCTACGTTGCGGTTCTGGCGATCGTGCTGGGGGGCGCCGTGCTGATCGTCACCCTGGCGGCGACGCTGGATTCGATGCTCCTGATACTGATTCTCGCGCAACTGGTCCTGATGGCGATGTTCTGTGCCATCGGTGGCGGCATCTTCGAACGACGCATCGAGCTGCAGCTCGCGACGCGCACCCACGAGGAACGGCTTGCCGAGCGCGAGGATCGCCATCATGCCGAAGCGCGCGCCGCCATCCTCGATCGCAGCTACGCCCTGCTGCGCCTGAAGCGGCGCAGTGAGGCCTGGGCCAATCTGGAACCCTGGATCCGCACGCACTGCCCCGATACTCACCCCTTCACCGAGTACCACGCCCTCCTCGAGGCCACCTGCACCTGGGATGATCCGATAATCGGTGACCGGGTCACCAACGAATACGTGGCGAAGCTGCTGACCAATGGCGAGACCGGTATGGCACTGGATGCGCTGCAGTTCCGCCTGGGATCGAACGCGGCGTTCTGCCCGCTGCCGCCGGCGTATGCTAAGCGCCTGGCGGAACTTGCGGCCCTCGCCGGCCGCAAGGCCATGAGCCGTCAGTTGCTGGCCAACGCGGCAGCGCAGCGCACGGACGCAGCGGCCGCGAAGTCAAGCCCGTAAACGCCCGCGGGGGTGGGACGTTTATACGTGTCACGTTCAAGGAGCACCGCATGCGGACCGTGTTGCGACCGATGACATTGTTGGCGGCTCTGGTTCTGACTCTGGGACTGGTGGCCGGCTGTGCGACGGCACCGACCAAACAGACCTACCTGCAGTACGCCGGGCCACCCATCGAAAGCTTCACTTACCTCGGGCACTACAACGGTTTTCGGACCTTGGGCGGTCAGGACCTCATCATCTGGACCACGATCAATGACGCCTACCTGATCAAGGTGCTCGAACCGTGCCTGAACCTCGTCTATGCAAACCGGGTGGACGTGACCTCCGAGGCGCACACCGTCACCCGGAGCATCGACTGGGTGGTCTTCGATCACGGCCGCTGCCGCATCGACACCATCCAGCATGTCGACTACGGTGCCATGAAGAAGGCGGGCCTCGCGGGGCCCTAGGCCTCTCGATCTTCACTCGATAAAAAGCCCATGGATCTTGTCGATCCACGGGCCCTCTATTTATTCACCGCTTTTAGTTTGCGGGGCTACGTCTTAAGTCTTCAACAGTGTCGTGTCGATCGGTAGGTGACGGATGCGTTTGCCTGTGGCAGCAAAAATTGCATTGCACAGCGCCGGGATTACCGGTGGCAGTGCCGGCTCGCCCAGTCCGGTCGGTGAGAACGGCGTGATCTTGAAGTCAACCTGGACCTGGGCCGCCTGATACATGCGCATCAACGGGTACTCCGGGAACGTCTGCGCGACGCGCCCGCGATTGATGGTGATCTGCTGACCCAGCGCCTGGCTGATACCGTCGAGCGCCGCGCCCTGGCATTGGTTGAGTGCACCGGTGGGATTGATGATAACGCTGCCCACATCTCCGACGACCCAGACCTTGTCCACCTTGACGGTGCCATCCTCAGGTAAGACCGTCGCCTGCACGACTTCGGCGAAGTAACCGAGGTGACTGTAGTAGAACGCGACGCCCATCCCGGTGCCCTTGGGCAGCTGCCGCTTACCCCAGCCGGACGTGTCGCGCACCATTTCAAGCACGTCCTGCGCGCGTTTGCCGCTGAACGGTGGACCCATCGGGAAGCCCGGGCCGCCGCCGCGCCCGGGCGGACCCTTCCCGGCCGGCGTCGGTGGAGGCGGCGCCGCGCGCTCTTCAGCGAACAGGTCGATCAGATGCTGCAGTGGATCCTTGCCCGTCGCATGAGCGACCTCGTCGAGGAAGGACTGGAAGACGAACGCGTGGGCGTTGCTGCCCGGCGCGCGCATCGGACCGGTGGGCACGCCCAGCTGCATCGTGGAAGTGGCGAGCTCGAGGTTCTTCACATACTTGGCGGGGAACTCGGTCGCAGCCAGATCCGAGCTGTTGGACGCCTTGGGCCCGTTTGCGTAGCCGACGTAGTGATCGGTGAAGGCGATCAGCTGCCCATTGGCATCGAGGCCAGCTTTGAAGTAATGAAAGCCGCCGGGACGATAGAACTCGTGCTGCAGGTCCTGGTTGCGGTTCCAGACCAGCTTCACCGGTTCGCCCTGTAGTTTGGCAATGAGGGCCGCCTCGGCCATGAAGTCGCTGCCCAGGCGCCGGCCAAAACCGCCACCACAACGCGTCATGTGGATCGTCACCGCATCTTCAGAGATTCCACAGACCTTCGCGACCAGGGTCTTGCCTGCCCCGGGATTCTGGGTGGGGGACCACATCTCGAGCTTGCCGTTGGTGAACGATGCCGTGGAGTTCATCGGCTCCAGCGGCGAGTGCGCCACGAAGGGATATGAATACGCCGCTTCTATCACTTTCGCTGCGCCTGCCAGCGCGCCCTTGGGATCGCCGTCGGTACGGATCACCTTGTGCGGGGCCTGCGTGGACAGTTCCTGTGCTTTCGCCGCGAACCCGGCGGAACTCTGGCTCGCAACCGGACCCTCGTCCCAGACCACTTTCAGGGACTCAAGGGCCTTGTTGGCCTGCCACCAGCTGCTCGCGACGATGGCGACGCCGCTCTGCAGCCCCATCGCCATGCCATCCGGTAACCCGGTCGGGCTTTCCGGTTGAATGAGGAACACATTGAGGATGCCCGGCCGTGCCTTGATCTCATCGACATTCGCACTCACCACCTTGCCGCCGAATACCGGGCACTTCTGGAACACCGCGTAGCGCATCCCAGGGACGCTCACGTCGATGCCGAACAGCGGCTGTCCCGTGACGACCTTTGGACTGTCGACGCCGCCGATGGATTTGCCGACGACCGAAAAATTCGACGGGATCTTCAGCGCGAGATTCTTGATGTCCGGCGGGACGACGCGGGCCGCATCGGCGGCCAGCTGTCCATAGGTCAGTGACCGGCCATCCTTGGCGATGACCTTTCCCTGGGAGGTGCTGAGGTCCGATTCGGGGATACGCCATTTGAGCGCAGCCGCCGTGATCAGCATGGCGCGGGCCGCCGCACCGGCGCGGCGCAGCGCGTCCCAGTTCATCGGCGTGGAGAAGCTTCCGCCGGCGAATTGCGCGCCGTACAACTTGGGATCCAGCGGCGCTTGAACGACATGTACTGTATTCCAGTCGGCGTCCAGTTCATCGGCGATCACCATCGGGAGGGAGGTCTTGATGCCCTGCCCGATCTCCGGGACCTTGGACATGATGGTGATCGTGTTATCGGCGCTGATCGTTACGTAGGCGTTGATGGCAGTTTCGTTCGGATGGGCCTCGGCAACGGAGCCGCTCGAGCTGATCGCTGCCTCCGCATCCTCCGCGAGGCTCAGCGCCAGCAGCATGCCGCCACCGGCTGCGGCGCTGACCGTCAGGAACGCACGACGCGAAACCGCTGCATCAGCGCCTGTTTCCGGCTTGGTTGCAGTCGCCATGATCAGACCTCCCGTGTATCGGTGGTGGGCAGACCCGCGGCCTGCTTGATGGCGGCGCGGATACGCACGTAAGTCGCGCAGCGACACAGATTGCCGGACATCGCATCATCGATGTCCTTATCCGTGGGCTTGTGATTGTTGTTCAGCAGCGCCGTGGCCGACATGATCTGGCCGGCCTGGCAATAGCCGCACTGGACCACGTCAACTTTCAGCCACGCGTCCTGGACCCGTTTGCCCGTCTCGCTCGCACCGATACCTTCGATGGTGGTGACGTTTGAGGTACCCACTGCGCTTACCGGCGTTATGCACGAACGGACCGCAGTGCCGTTGATGTGCACCGTGCAGGCACCGCACAGGCCCATGCCGCAGCCGAACTTGCTGCCCTTCAAGTCCAGGCTGTCCCGCAACGCCCACAGCAGTGGGGTATCAGCATCGACATCGACGGTGCGAGGCGTGCCGTTCACATTGATTGTGTAGCTCATTGGTGTATCCTGACGTGGCGCTGTATCCAAGCATGCATAACGTAGTCTTCGCGTGCTCCGCGTAAACCAACGCACATCGTAACAGACACGCCTTCGCGTGAGACGCGATGACCTGTCAAAGCGCGCGTTCCTGGTGCGCGCGCAATTGGCCCGGCGCACACCTCGCCGACGCCTCCCCGTTCTGCGACGCTTAAGGACCTTTCGGTCAGATTTCGCATTCCGGCGACACTGCCGCGATCCAGCTGTGAGGATTTTGCGGCGTTGCATCGACGCATCAATAACCCTGCTAGACTCCCGCCCGTGCCCTAGATTCCGCACCATGTTGGTGCCAGGGGCACTCGGAACCGATTCATTCCAGTGCGTTCTCTTTCTGCGCCATGGCCGTGCAACTCGTAACTCATTGTAATTAATAGCCAAAAGTATTTGGCATACGGATTGCAGCCGTCGCGCCATCGCACGACTTTTGTGAATCAGTTCCGCTTTCGTTTCTTTTACGAGGACCACCGTCATCATGCGAAATACGACTCGCGCTATCACCGCCGCCGTCATCGTTGCGATTGCGCCACGCCTGCTCCTGGCCGCGGATGCGCCCGCCGCTACCCCGCCCGCCCCGGCAGTTCCGGGCCTGTCAGACCTGCTCACGAGCTGGGGCCTGACCACGAGCGGCGAGTTTGCTGCGTCTTACTACCACTCGAACGGTTACCCCGGCTCAACGTGGCGCGGTTTCGACCAGGACCACGATTCCTTACAACTGGATGAAGCCGGCCTGCAGGTCGGCTATCAGCCCAAGAGCGGCATCGGTGGCTTCGTCGATGTCATCACCGGCACCGACGCCCAGATCCTCAACGAGAATGAGAGTGTCAAGAAGGGCGGCTTCTCAAGCGATGCAGGCTATGTCGACGTTCGACAGGCCTATCTGCAGTACGCCACCGGCCCGCTGACCATCATTGCCGGTAAGTATGTGACCATGGCCGGCGCCGAGGTCATCAACCCGTCCCAGAACACCAACTTCTCCCGCTCGCTGCTGTTTTGGGAACTGGAGCCCCTGGACCACACCGGCATCCGTGCCACGTACGCGGTCACGGACACGGTCAGCGTCAGCGTGGGTGTCAACAACGGCTGGAACTACACGGATCTGAGCGAGTCGGGTTCGAAGACGGGTGAATTCAACGCCACCTGGACGCCGAACAAGATCGTTTCAGTGGCCGTAACCGGCTACTTCGGCAAGGACAACGTGCTGTTCGACGGTCAGGAACTGTCGCTCGTCGACATCGTCGGCACCTACAACGTCACGTCTGCACTGACCCTGATTCTCAATGCCGACTTCAAGCAGACCTCGGGCAACGGCGATGCAGGCGATGACCTGACGACGCACATCAACGGCTTTGCCGGCTACGCCAACTACGCGATCAGCGACGCATTCCGCGTTTCGGTCCGCGGCGAATACGTGAGCTACCTCAATGCGGGCCATGCCATCGAAGGCACGGTCACCCTGGGTTACACCCCGGTCAAGAACTTCGAAGTACGCGCCGAACTGCGCTACGACAAGCTCTCGGATGGCCTGGTCAACTCCGGTGCCTTCTATGTCCGCGCCAACGCGGGTGCTGAGGACGAGATCGACGCGAATAACAACACTGAGTTCGCACTGCAGGGTGTCTACAAGTTCAGCCTGCCCTAACCTCTCGCTTCGAGGGTTTAACGGGGAGGGCCTACCCTCCCCGTTTTCTATCGCGTCGGGAACCTGAGTATGCTGGCGCGGTCATACCCCTAATGGACCGTACGCTGGAACCCACCACCGCACTCCGCCGCATGCGACTGTGCCTGCTGCTGCCCCTGTTGCTGGTGCTGTCACAGCACGGCGCATGGCTGCACGAGCTCAGTCATGCGACCTATGCGGCGGGCCCGCACCAGGTCACCGTCCAGCAGGCCGCAGCTTCGTTCGAAAACGGCCTGTGCCCGAGCTGCCAGTCCTTTGGCCAGCTGGGCAGCGCCCTCGCCGGTTCCATTGCTGCCGCGTGCGCCGCCGTTTCCCACAGCTGTCCACAGGCGCGACCGCAGTACGCGCAGCCCGCTCCCGACCTGCCCGCCGCCCGCAGTCGCGGGCCCCCGCTCCTGGCCTGAGTGCCCAAGTAGCGCCTGCCCATCCCGGAGAGTTCCGGTGCGCGGGACGTAAGGTTCTCGCCAGTTTGCGGATGTTCAACTCATGCTTATTTCCAGATTCGTTTCCGGCCGCATCGCCGTCGTGCTCGGCGTGCCGGCCGCGTGCGTATTGCCCGGCGCCATTCCCCTGGCCTTAGCGCAGGTCGCCGACTCCTCCAGCAATCCCATGCAGACCGTGGTGGTCACGGCACAGCACCTGAACGAGGAGCGTTCCCATATCCAGACCCAGGTGGGTGCCTCCACCTACACCATCGATTCTGCCGCCATCGATGCCGCTCCCGGCGGTGACAACGTACTCATGAACCAGGTGATGCTGCAGGTCCCGGATGCTGCGCAGGACTCATTCGGCCAGCTGCATATCCGCGGTGACCACAACGGTCTGCAGTTCCGGCTCAACGGCATCATCCTGCCCGACGGCATCAGCGTCTTCGGCCAGACGCTGCCACCGCGGCTGATCGAGTCCATGCAGATGATCATGGGAAGTCTGCCTGCCCAGTACGGACTGCGCAGCGCCGGCATCATCGATCTCACCACCAAGAGCGGCTCGCTGGATCCGGGCGGCAGCGTCACCCTGTACGGCGGCAGCCACGGCGAGCTCGAACCCAGCTTCGACTACGGCGGCTCCACGGGTCCCTACACCTATTTCGTCACCGGTGACTTCCTGCGCAATGACCTGGGAATCGAGTCCCCCGACGGCAGCAGTGACCCGCTGCATGATCACACCAAGCAGCATCACGCCTTTGCCTATGCCGAAGACGTGCTCGATGAGAATGATCGCATCAGTGCGATCATCGGCCTGTCGGACGCGGACTTTCAGATCCCGAACCTGCGCGGCGAACAGCCGTCGCTGGGATTGACCGTTGCCGGGCAGAGCAGCTACCCGAGCGAATTCCTGAACGAGAACCAGCGCGAAGTCACGCAGTTCGGGATCCTGAGCCTGCAGCACTCCAACGGCCCGCTCACCTTGCAGACCTCATTCATTGCCCGAAACTCAACGCTCGGCTTCATCCCGGACCCGCTCGGGGATCTGCTCTACAACGGCATCGCCCAGGACGCCTACAAGCAGGACGTAGCCTATGGGCTGCAGAGCGACGGGGCCTACAAGTTCAACGACACCCACACGCTGCGCGCGGGCGTCTACTTCCAGTACGACCGGTTGCACAGCGACACCGACTCGGCGGTGCTGGCGACGGATCCGGTGACCGGCCTGGCGTTGAACGACGTACCCGTGTCCATCGTCCAGGACAGCGCCAACAGCCAGGTGATCCAGAGCGCGTACGTGCAGGACGAGTGGCATCTGTTCCCGGTGCTCACCATGAACTACGGACTGCGCTTCGATCACTACAACGCCTTCAGCAGCGGCAGCCAGTTGAGTCCGCGGGTGAATTTCGTGTGGCAACCGCTCACCGACACGACGGTGCATGCGGGTTACTCGCGTTACTTCTCGCCGCCGCCCTTTGAACTCGTCGGCAGCGAGTCGCTTTCGCAGTTCGCCAATACCACCGCCAGCCCCGGGGTGCTGCAGGATGATCAGGTCAAGGCCGAGCGATCCAACTACTACGACTTCGGTGTCGAGCAGACGGTTGCCAAGGGATTCACGGTGGGCCTCGACAGCTACTTCAAGCAGGCGACCGATCTGGTCGATGAGGGCCAGTTCGGCGCACCCATCATCCTCACGCCGTTCAACTATGCCCATGGCCAGGTCTACGGCGTCGAACTCACCGGCTCATACCACGCGGACGGCTTCAGCGCCTACGCAAACCTCGCCACACAGCGCGCGATCGGCAAGGACATCATCTCCAGTCAGTTCAATTTCGACGCCGCGCAGCTCGCCTACATTTCCGATCACTACATTCACCTGGACCATGAGCAGCAGGTGACCGCCTCCGGCGGCGCCTCGTACCTGTGGAAAGGGACGCGCTTCAGTGCCGACCTGCTGCTCGGTTCCGGCCTGCGCTCCGACCTCGTGCTGCCGGACGGCATGGATATCCCCAACGGCGATCACCTGCCCTACTACACGCAGGTCAACATCGGGGTGGAACATGACTTTGAAAAACAGGGCCTGAACGGCCTGACGGCGCGTATCGATGTCATCAACCTGCTGGACAAGATCTACGAGATCCGCGACGGCACGGGTGTGGGCGTCGGGGCGCCGCAGTACGGCCCGCGCCGCGGCCTGTTCTTCGGGGTGACGCAGAGCTTTTAAGGTCGTACAGTCCCTTATCTTTCAAGGGGAGACCATGATGCGCAAGTTGCTCGGCGTCGTGCTGCTGGTGGCGGTTGCTTCGGGAACGGCCTGGGCCGCTTCCAGACTCGTCTACGATCACAACTATGCGCAGGACCGCGCCGAAATCGAGGATCTGCAGTCGCGGTACCTGTTCGCGCTGGACTGGCAGGACCCGCAGCTGTATGCGAGCACCTTCACCACCGATGGCGTGCTGATCTGGGCCGGGGGAACCGTCAACGGCCGCAGCGCCATCGTGAAGGAAATGACGCAGGCCCGGGCGGTCGATGCGCGGGCGGCCGCCGGGGTGGCGCCGCTGCGACCGGCCCGGCGGCGACACTTCATCACCAACGTAGTGCTGCGCATCGACGGGGATCACGCGACCGATCGCGCCTACTGGTTCGAATTCAATGACGACATCCGCGATCGGCGGCCCTACCTCGGCGCCTACGGACACTACGAGGATGAACTGCGGCGGGTCGACGGTCAGTGGCTCTTCGTCAAGCGCCACATCTTCAACGAACAGCGGGACGAGATGGTGGCCACCGCCGTCAACCCGGCGTGGTGAGCAGCAGGCGCCGCATGACCTCGCGGTAGCGCCTCGCGATCCGATCGCGACGGACATGGCAGCCGCCGGCCACCACCTTGTGGCCGGCGCGCCAGACGCAGTCGATGGCTGACTTGCCGCCCGCGAAAATCCAGCTGTCCAGCAAGGCATCCTCGGTGCGTCCGACCAGCGAGGGATGCTCGATATCCAGGCTGAGAAAATCCGCGGGGCAGCCGGGCGCAAGGCCGGTACCGGGGACTCCTGCCGCCTGGCCCCCTCCCGTCAGCGCCGCGTCGAACAGTCTGCGACCGGTTGAACGCCCCGGCACACCTGCCAGGACGTTGCGACGCAGGCAGGCAAGGCGCTGCGAGTACTCCAGCGCGCACAGTTCCGCTGCGGCATCGATATGGATATTCGAATCGGTGCCAAGTCCGAAGGCACCCTCGGCGGCGAGGTAGTCCTCGGCCGGGAAGATCCCGTCGCCCAGATTGGCTTCGGTCACCGGACACAGCCCGGCGACCGCACCGGACTGGGCCAACGACCGGATCTCCGCGGGGCTCATGTGGGTGGCATGAACCAGGCACCAGCGCGTATCCACGGCCGCATGGTCCAACAGCCACTCCACCGGCCGACGGCCGCTCCAGGCCAGGCAGTCGTTCACTTCGCGCAGCTGTTCGGCGATATGGATGTGAACCGGGCCGGCGCCTGCCAGATGCGCGACCTGGTCCAGGTCCGGCGGCGCGACGGCGCGCAGGCTATGCGGGGCTACGCCGAGCAGCGCGCCTTCCAGCGGGCGCAGCGCCTCACGGCTCGCCCCCAGCAGGCGCGCGAAGCGCTCAATATCATTCACGAAGCGGCGCTGCGCGCCCCCGGCAACGGTGCCCCCGAAGTTGCCATAGGAATACAACACCGGCAGCAGGGTCAGCCCGATGCCGCTCTCGGCCGCGGCGGCCGCCACCCGGATCGCCAGCTCCGCCAGCTGCGCGTAGGGGGCGCCATCCGGAGCGTGATGGAGGTAATGAAACTCCGCGACGCGCGTGAACCCGGACTCGAGCATTTCGGCGAAGGCCAAGGCGGCGATGGCCTCGACATCCTCCGGGCCGAGGCGGTCCACGAACGAATACATGAGCTCCCGCCAGCTCCAGAAGTCATCACCGGCCGGCCCCGCCACCTCGGCAAGTCCCGCCATGGCACGCTGGAAGGTGTGGCTGTGCACGTTCGCCAGCCCCGGGATGACCACGGCATGGCACTCGTCATCCGCTTCCGCAGCCATGCCGACTCGCACGCCGCTGATGCGCCCCTGACGCACATCGATGCTGACCCCATGTGCCCAGCCGCCCGGTAGCAAGGCGATCCGGAACCAGAACCTGTTCATTAAGCCATTCCTTTGCGGGCACAATATCACCGGGTCGCGGCGCATACTCCAAGGATCGAACATGACTGAAACGAGCGCAGCAGCCGTCCGCCCCGCGTGGCTGCACGTCACGGAAGGCACGAGCCCCCTGCTGTTGAGCCTTCCGCACTCCGGAACCGGGATTCCGGATGCCCTCGCGCCCGGACTGGTCAGCCCCTTTCTCGCAACCTGCGACACGGACTGGTGGGTGGACCGCTTGTACGATTTCGGCGCCGCGCTCGGGGCAACGATTGTCCAGACCCAACTCTCGCGCACCGTGATCGACGTGAACCGGGACCCTTCCGGACAGTCGCTGTATCCCGGCCAGGCCACCACGGGGCTGTGCCCGGTCACGACCTTTGACGGCGTTGCGCTGTACCTGCCCGGCAGGGAGCCCGACGCCGACGCCATCGCGGAGCGGACCCGCGACTTCTTCGCGCCCTATCACGCAGCCTTGGGTGCGCAACTGGCACGGCTGCAAACGCGACACCCGCATGTCGTGCTCTACGACTGCCACTCCATCCGCTCCCGCGTGCCGCGGCTGTTCGCCGGCGAGTTACCCCAATTCAATCTCGGTACCAACAGCGCCGGCAGCTGCGATCCGCGCTTGCGCGCGGCGGTCGCTCAGGTCTGCGCCGACAGCGGCTATTCGCACGTGCTCGATGGCCGCTTCAGGGGCGGGTACATCACCCGGCACTATGGTCGGCCCGCAGCGGCGGTCCATGCGCTGCAGATGGAACTCGCCTGCCGGGGATACCTGGTTGAGCCCGACGGCGAATTGACGGGCGACAACTGGCCGGCGCCCTACGACTCAGAGCGCGCCGCTGCGCTGCGCGCGACCCTGCGGCACGTGCTCGAGGTCTGCCTGGACTTTGCGCAGGTGCAATCGCGCGGCCAAAACTGCTAGCCTCGCGCACCAATTCCCTCAATCGGCGGATGCCGAGGACCTTTCCATGGGCTGGCACCGCCGCCGATATCGGGGTCGCAACCTCGAACGCATCCTGACCATAGCCGACCTGCGCGAGCGTGCACTGCGGCGGGTACCCGGCTTTGTCTTCGAATACGTCGAGGGGGGCGCCGACGACGAATTTGCATTGCGCAACAATCGCGAGGCTTTCGAGGCCTGGCAGTTCGTCCCGAACACTCTCGTCAACACCTGCGCCCGCCACCAGCGCATCACGCTGTTCGGCCAACCGAGCCCCTCGCCGCTGATTATCGGCCCGACCGGCGGCAACGGCGTCCTGCAGCCCGGGGGTGACCTGGCGCTGGCTCGCGCCGCCGCCGCAGCCGGCATTCCGTTCTGCCTGAGCACCATGGCATCCGTGCGGCTCGAACAAGTCCCAGAATCTGCCGGCGGGCGGCTGTGGATGCAGCTGTACATGACCGACAACCGTCAATCGACCGAGGACATCGTGGCGCGGGCGGACGCGGCCGGCTACGAAGCCTTGGTGTTCACCACCGACGCCAACGTATTCGGCTACCGCGAGTGGGACCGGCGCAACTATCTGCGGCCGGGCGTGCCGACCTGGCGCAACCGGCTGGCGGTGCTGCGACATCCGCGGTGGGCCTGGGAAGTGCTGGTGCGCAACGGCGTCCCGCAGCTTTCGAACCTGGCGCCGTTCCTGCCGCCGGGCGCCGCAAGTGCCATCGGCGGCAGTACCGTGATTCCGAAACTGTTTTCGGCCTGCATCACCTGGGAGGATGTGGCCTGGCTGCGCCGGGTGTGGCCGCGCAAGCTCATCATCAAGGGCGTGCTGTCGGTCAACGATGCGCGGCTCGCTGCCGATCACGGCTGTGATGGCATCGTCCTCACCAACCACGGCGGTCGGCAGATGGACCACTGTGTCTCCGGCATGGACGTCCTGCCGGAAATCGCCGCAGCGGTGGGTGAGCGGATGACCATTCTCATGGACGGCGGCATCCGCCGCGGCACCGATGTCATCAAGGCCCTCGCCCTGGGCGCGGATGCCGTGATGCTGGCGCGCGCCACACTGTACGGACTGGCGGCCGGCGGTGAGCCGGGCGTGCGGCGGGCGCTTGAAATCCTGACCACCGAAATCGACCGCGCGCTGGGTCATCTCGGATGCGCAGGCCTCGAAGCAGTCACTCCTGCGATCCTGCGGCGCCGTAGCCGCTGATGGAAGCGCGGTCGCCGGTTGAGTTCGTCCGTGCGCTGACCCGCGTGGACGCAACCGCGCTGGTCGCCGGCTCGATGATCGGTTCGGGCATCTTCATCGTCTCCGCCGATATCGCCCGCCAGGTCGGCTCCCCGGGAATGCTGCTGGTGGTATGGCTGATCGCAGGCGTCACGACCGTTATTGGCGCCCTGACCTACAGCGAGCTCGCGTGTCTCTTTCCGCGTGCCGGCGGCCAGTACGTCTACCTGCGCGAAGGCATATCGCCGATGTTCGGCTACCTGTATGGCTGGACGTTGTTCACGGTGATCCAGACCGGCACCATCGCGGCGGTGGCCGTCGCCTTTGCACGCTTCACCGCCGTGTTCGTCCCGACACTGACGCCGGATGTATTTCTGGGCTGGACCTTGCACCTGCCCAGCGGCGCCATTCAAATGGGACTGTCACCGCAGCGGCTGCTGGCGATTGCGACCGTCCTGGCGCTGACCTGGATCAACATGCGCGGTGTGCGCACGGCCGCTGTCATCCAGACCACGCTCACGGGCTTGAAACTGGCGTCGCTCGCCGCGCTGATCGTGTTGGGACTCGCGGTGGGACGCAACCATCATGCGCTGGCGGTCAACTTCGGCGCAGGCTTCTGGGGTACCAGCAGCTTCGTGCACCTGCTACCGAGCATTGGCGCCGCCATGATAGGGGCGCTGTTCTCCATGGATGCCTGGAACAATGTCGGCTTCGCCGCCGGTGAACTCAAGGATCCCAAACGCGATCTGGCGTTCGCAATGGTCACCGGCGTGTGGATCGTTGTGGTCCTCTATCTGCTGGCCAATCTTTCCTATCTGAGCGCGCTGCCGCTGAGCGCCATCGCCCATGCGCCGCAGGAT
>Ga0302310_10000040_pt1 | contig 106887 bp, 105 predicted proteins | sample III_Palsa_N1_2_FD_200451 | JGI IMG/M metagenome (GOLD analysis project Ga0302310, IMG submission 200451) | Peat permafrost microbial communities from Stordalen Mire near Abisko, Sweden - III_Palsa_N1_2 | ecosystem: Environmental > Terrestrial > Soil > Palsa > Peat permafrost | place: Sweden...
ATCACCTCCAGCGCGACCTTCGCCTTAAAATCCGAACTGTACCGCTTTCTCGTCGTCTTCATGCCCGCTTCCTTACTTCGCGGGAGAGCTTAGCACCCTGTCCAACTTTCCGGGACCACCTCAATGTATGGGCAAATTTTCGAGTTTAGTGGTGCTTGTCCGGTCCAAAAGTTAAGCCAGCAAAGCGCCGAAAATAGGGCGCAGCGCGGCCCTGCGCAATGCAAGATCACGGCCTACATGTCTTCAAATCGCAAAGCGCTGTCACGCACGATTAATCTAGGCCCTCCATTGCCCACCACGCGGCCTTGTTGAGAAATCCCGACGCAAACCCCCGGAGCATCTGAGTAGTTTCCGAACCTAACGCCGGCTCCGACTAACGCTTAAGCGTGTTAGAGACCGCTTTACGATCATTAGTCTGGCGGCAAGTTCTGAAAGGAACGGTACGTGTTGACACCCTGGCAGGCAATTGCGCCCCTTGCTTTCATCGTGCCGCTATTTGTGCTGGCGGCGAGCGTTCTGATCCTTCGAAAATATGAACGGGCCAAGGTATTTACGGTGGACCGCTTTGAAAGGGTGAAGGGGCGAGGGCTGGCGCTGCTCGCGCCGGCCGTGACAAAACGTCCTCTCCCGATGGCTGCCCCGGCGCCGATTGTGGAGGTAGTTTGATGTCCGTCTATCAGACTATTCTCGTGGGCTATGATGGCGGCGATGCGAGCGGCGTCGCCTTGCGCCAGGGCGCCGCGCTTGCGGAGGCCTGCAAGGCCCAATTGCATGTTTTGGCGATCGTCGTGACCAGCGGGGGCCAGTTGCTCGACCCGGGCACCTTGTCTGCCAACCTGGTGAAAACTAAACGGCAAATCCTGTCCGAGGCCATGACTGCTGCGATCTGCGACCTTGGCGAAATTGGCCGCTCCGCTCTGATATGCATTCGCGATGGCGTGGCCGCAGCCGAAATCGTCGCCTATACCCATGAAATCAGGGCGGATCTCGTTGTACTCGGGCATAGTGAAAAGAGCCTTTTCGCGTCCTGGTTCGAAGGCTCCACTGGCAAACACCTGCTAAGCCACGTGCCTTGCAGCACGCTAATTGCCATTGATGAAACACTAAAGTCTGATAATCGGCAGGACAGCGAACGCATTACAACGATCAGTTCCGGCCTGCTCCCCTGCGTGGGTTCCGCAGTCGTTTTGCAACTTCGTGAAGAAGAAAAACCGAACGGTGTCGAACATTTCGACGTCGCGGCGCAACTTCATCAACCTGAACGTATCCAAACTGATCATGATGCGCGATCTTGGTGGGGTCTTAAAGAGGTGAACAGCGAGGTTCGCACGAGCAAAAACGAACATGAAAAACAATCTTCGATCAAGGCCGGCTACCCTGTCCGCTCACCAACCGACATCAGGAAAATGGATGATGTTCCTCGGCATCACGAAACTCGCAAATAGGCTTTTGTAAAAAACGACTAGTGCTGACAATCCGGCTATCGGATCGATCAGAGCCGGCCGGAGGCACGGGCGACGAGGCCAGAACAAAATCCAAAGAGCAGGCTGACTGCGACAATCTGCAACGGCAGATCACGAGCGGCAAAAGCCGGCGCAGCAATCCCGGAGACAGCGGCTGCGAAGCCTGTGCTCACGAAGCAATAGCCGGATTCCCAGCGCCCAGCTTCCTGCCGGCGCCATTGCGAAGAGCCGCGGCGCCGGACCCCAATCATCATCCCAAGCTTGGCGGCGCTCAGGAGGCCACCTATCACCGTAGCTACCATCGCAAGCAGGCTGGCAAGCGAAAGTGCGATAAAGAGGCCGATAGCCACGAACGTCGGACCCATTACGGCCGCCGGAATCCAGTCATCGAAAAGCTCAGCTACGAGCACGACGCAAACGTTGTCCGGCTTTGACGTTGAGCGAAAGCGATTTACCATTAATCTATTATAAGCAGTTGCTATGTTTAAATAGTTACGATCATCAAGCACTGATTAGAGCATTTTGTGTAGTTCATGTTTCAACAAGCCACGTGGCTCTGCGGTAACTCAAGCTGTCTAGGAAAACGAGGCGACAATCGACTTGCTGAATTGCAAGCGCTTATAGGACATCAAAAAGAGGGGGCCTATATACCTAACTAGCCAAAAGGCACTACCGACTTGCGCATGGGAAAGCTTGAACAAGCGCCTCTTTCACCAAATCGACAGGCACACGATCCCAGCGCTCAGGGTGGTCCCGTAGATATTTTCGGACAACAGCGACGGTTTGAAGCGTCCATGCGCCGGAACTATTATGACACGTTTTTCTATCAATCTGCAGGGCATCAGCGACGCCGATGATGTAACCGACGCAGCCGTCCATCACGAGGCCATCCTTTTTAGCGCATTCGGTGACTAGGTAGTCGCTCGATATCGTAGAGATCGAAAGAGTGGGTTCCTGCGTCGCCAGCGCCATCGCAAGTAGCCCGATCATGATGCCCTCGGCTTTGGAAGGGTTAAACGGTCCAAGAAGCTGAGTTGCAATGCATCGTCGAAATGAGGGTATGCCCTCTTAAGATGGCTTTGAAACGTATTCCAATCATTTGAGATGCGCATTAGCGCCTTTATGCCCTCCAAAAACTCGCGCAGCTTGGGATGGCCCACGTGCTCGGAAAGCATCTGGTGAAGTCTCACCTTGGGACGCCCCTTATCATCTCTCGGCACAGTGCGCTGAATCTCGGCAAGAACACCGGGAGCTAGGCGCTCGTAGAAATCGTTGGTCCATTTTCCGACGATGCCAGGACGCCTTTTGATCGACTCTTCGGTGAAGTCCCATCCGTTTAAACGGAATATGTTCATGTACAAATCGTCATCGAACGTCAGAGCCCAAGGGAGTGCCTCAGGACTGACGTATTGCCGTAGCACGTCCTCTAGGACGCGCCGTCGATTTAGATCGCGAAAACCTGTGGCTTCGTCGACTAGATCATTGATGGCCTTGTCGGTGAGCGCGCGGAGGAGTTTTTGGCATTCCTTTGCAATATGCTCTTGCGAGGGGAGCAAATCACCCGCCAACATAGCATCGTGATAAACCCAGCACACCGAAGGCAATAAGGTTGCCCTGTACCCGAACGCCTTGACGCCTCTTCGGGTCTCAAAAATGATCGGTTCTGTCGACCTTATCAAGTCCTTAGTAATAAAAGGAATTAGGTTTTTTGCGCGCAGAAAAGGCGGCATTCCGTCGACCGTCGATCCTTCGCCGCCTTTAGCCTTCCCAGCTCGGCCTATTGATTTGAGAAAGCCCTCTTGGGTTAGCACTCGGGTATTGTGAATATCGTCTAGAACCGCACACGGTATCTGAACATTCCCAATCGGCAAAAAACCGTCGACCACTGCCAAGGGAATGGGGCCAGTTGCAACAGGGCTTGCTTCCAGCACAACCATCGCTTTCGCCACCTCATCGAAATCTGCGTTAATCGGCTCAATATCCTCAGGCATTGATAAGGTCCTTATAGGTGAGGCGCTTGCCGACCGAACGGCTCAACGTCATGTCGATGAATGGCATAGTTCCCGCTTTTGCAGTGTTGTGGCGGAACGAAAATTCGTCAACGTAGCGGTGCAAATGCTTAGCGCTCATGTAGTGATAGATGCCGATGTAACCGCGCTTCAGCAACGACCAGAAGCTTTCTATACCGTTGGTGTGGGCCATGTCGTTGACGTACTGGCCTGCGGAGTGGTTTACCCGAATATGGGTGAAGCCAGCGACTGCAAGCCCAACATATCCGCCGTGCGTATCGGTAACGACCGTGGCGCGGGGCGAAGCATTGTCGCGAACAAATGCGCCCAACGTGGGGGCCTTAGTATCAGCAACCACAACGGCCCGCACTTCCCCGGCTTCTGAGCGCATTCCTACTACGGCGGTCTTGCCGACCGTGCCACGGCCTGCGTGCAGCTTCTTGGCAGCATGCTTGTTCTTTTCGCGACCGCCGACATAGGTTTCATCAACCTGTACATGGTCGCCCATGCCTTCGCCGCCTTGACCGGCCAGCCATGTTTCGCGAATGCGCTGGGCCAGAAACCAAGCCGACTTCTGCGTGATGCCAAGCTCGCGGGCCATCTGCGTTGAAGGAATGCCCTTGCGTGCAGTGGTCATCATGTAGATCGCCATTAGCCACTTATGCAGCGGCAGGCGGCTTTCGGCCAGCACAGTGCCTGTGCGGACGCTAAAGTGCTGGCGGCAGTCGCGGCAGCGATAGGGCATAGGCCTATGGTTCTTGACCTCGGCCACCGATAAGCTGCCACAATGCGGGCAGGATACTTCACCAGCCCAGCGATTGTTCTCAAAATAGGTCCGAGCGGCTTCTTCGCCGGGGAAGCGCTGGAAGAACTGATAAAGGCTGACGGTTTCAGGTTTGTCGGTCATGAAACCTAACTAGCCAAACTTTCCCGCGCAGTCAAATTATTTTTGGCTAGTTATGTATATAGGCCCCAAAAAGAGCTTAATTGCCCGCCTTTGCCGAACAGCCCATCGAGCCACGCCAAAACTGCATCAAGCAATTCGACTTTCGCCAGGATGCCAGTGGGATTGCCCGAACCCTCTCCCGTTCAATCGTCATGCTACGGGCGATTGTACGCTCGCTCATTGGCGCTGGTGGTGCGACCGATTTCTCCTCGTGCGGCTCAACATCTCAGATGCGTTCCAAGACGACCCTCAGCTTTGCCGCGAGCGCTTCGAGCGAGAATGGCTTGCCGATCAGTTCGACGCCCGGATCGAGCACGCCATGATGGATAATGGCATTCCTGGTATAGCCCGTCGTGAACAGGATCTTCAGGTCGGGACGCCGACGCCGGGCTTCTTCCGCCAGTTTCGCACCATTCATTTCGGGCATGACCACATCGCTGAACAGCAGGACGATCTCGGGATGCGCATCGAGCATGCGCAGCGCCACCGCACCGCTTTCGGCCTCGAGCGCGCGGTAGCCGAGTTCTGTCAGCGCATCGACGCTGAATTGCCGCACCGCCGGTTCGTCTTCGACGACCAGCACCACTTCGCCCAACTCGCCAAGCGGCAGGTCCGGCGCCGTTTCAGAGGTTTCACTTGCTTCGGCGTTGCCAAGGAGACGTGGCAGGTAGATCTTGATCGTAGTGCCGTGATCGACCTCGGTATATATTTTCACATGTCCGCCGCTCTGCTTGACGAAGCCATGGACCTGGCTGAGGCCAAGCCCGGTTCCCTTACCGACGGGCTTGGTCGTGAAAAACGGGTCGAATGCCCTGTCGAGCACATCCGGTGGCATGCCCGCCCCCGTATCGCTGACCGCAATCAGGACATATTGGCCTGACGAGAGACCGGGGACCGCAGCGACATACCGTTCGTCGAGATGCGCGTTCTGGGTTTCGATCGTGAGCCGTCCGCCGCCGGGCATGGCATCGCGGGCGTTCACCGCGAGATTCAGCAGAATGTTCTCGAGCTGGTTACGGTCTGCATGGGTGCGCCATAGCCCGCCCGCAAGCACGGCCTCTAGCTGTACTTCCTCGCCGAGCGATCGCCGCAGCAAATCGGACATGCCCGACACGAGTTTATTAACATCGATCGCTTCGGGTTGTAGCGGTTGCTGGCGCGAAAAGGCGAGGAGCCGCTGGGTTAGGATGGCCGCGCGGTTCGCGCCTTCGGTAGCAGCGGCGATATGGCGCTTCGCGCGTTCGTCGTTCCCGTCGATCCGCCGGCTGAGCAGTTCGAGCGAGCCCATCACGACCGCGAGCATATTGTTGAAATCATGCGCGATGCCGCCGGTCAGTTGTCCGACCGCTTCCATCTTCTGGCTTTGTCGCAGCGCTTCCTGCGTCACTGCAAGCTCATCCGCCGCTTCGCGTTCGGCCGTCACGTCGCGCCCCGTCGCATAGACCAAGCCGTTGTCCGCAGATGCGATCCACGAAATCCAGCGCGTGCTGCCGTCCTTGTGCAGGCATTGGTTGACGAAGGGGGTGATCGGGCCGTCCAGCGCGCGCTCGAGTATCACCTGGCTGTCGGGACGGTAATCGGGATGGACGAAGTGGAGATGGTTCCTGCCGACCACCTCGACAGGCGACCAGCCCAGCACGCTCGTCCAGGCAGGATTGGCTGCGGTGAAATTGCCGGTGGGATCGACAACGACCAGCAGATCCTGCGATGTCAGCCAGAGGCGGTCACGCTCAGCCGCCTGTTGTGCAACGCGCTCGGCCAGGGTGTCGTTGAGCCGGGCGAGCGCCGCAGCCGTGGTCTTCTGATCCTCGATATCGGTATTGGTACCGATCCACCGAATAATCACGCCGTCATCGCCACGGTTCGGGAATGCCCGGGCGAGATGCCAGCGATAGGCGCCGTCCGCGCGGCGGAGCCGGAATTCAGTCTGGTAGACATGACCTGAGGCAAGCGCCGCCGCCCAGCGCTCGCCCGCGATCGGCACGTCGTCGGGATGGACCATCGCCAGCCAGCCGTCGCCGTCGAGTGCGCCGGGTCCGGCGCCCCCATATTCATAGACGCGGTCGTTGAACCAGTTGAGTTTGCCATCGGGCGGGGACGCCCAGACATGGTTGGGCACGGCTTGCGAAAAGGTGCGGAATTCCGCTTCGCTCGTGGCCAGCTTCGCTTCTGCCGCGCGCCTGTCGGTTATGTCGATAAAGGTGCAGATTGCGCCTTGATGCTCCCCGTTCCGAAACAACGGATGGGCCCAGTATTCAACCGGAAAACTGCTGCCGTCTAGCCGGTAGAACACCTCGTCGGTGACGTGCGCTGGCAGTGCTGTCCCGGCGCAAATATAGATCGGACAATCGGTCTTGTCGTAGTGCCCGCCGTGCGGATGCGTGTGGTGGATGACGTCGTGGAGCTTGCGCCCGATCGCGTCCTCTTCTGAAGCGAACCCGGTCATGCGCAGAAACGCCTGATTGCAAAGCGTCGTCGTGCCTTCCCGGTCGACCGCATAAAACGCCTCACCCGAAGAGCGCAGCAGGTCGCTCAAAAAGCTCCGGCTTTCCGCCACTTCGGCCTCGGACCTGACCCGGTCGGTTGTCTCGACCGCGGTGACGAGGATGCCGCCAATCCCGGACGCGACGGTCGGATCCTTGACCGGGCTGTAACCAAGCATGAACCGCCCATCTTCCCAGTCGGTTCCGTGCCGCTGGATCCGCAGCAACTTGTCTTCGGCGAACGTCGACGGCACGCGTTTTTCGTAAATGGCAAGATGCGCCGGTTCGATCTCGGACCAAACTTCCGCCCAAGCTTCGCGCGCCGGGCGCCCAAATGCCCAGGGATGCTTGTCGCCGAGGATCGGCCGGTAGCCGTCATTGTAGACGAGGACGAATTCCGGACCCCAGCGCAGCGCCATGGGAAAAGCGGAGGCCATGATCATTTCGACCGCCATCTCAAGGCTCGGCGACCAGAGCGCACGCGGGCCAAGTGCCGTGGCCGACCAGTCGGTGCGCGCGGCAAGGTCGGCCATGCCGCCTGTCGGCACATGCCATTCATGGGAGAACCCGGATGGAACGGAATAGATGTGTGTGTTCATAGCTGACCCTGACGCGTCTTGGCCCGACTGTCTCGCACAAAAAGTTCCTTATGCGACGCGATCCGGGGCATTCAAGGTTTGAACGCATCAGTCAAAGAGCTTCTCGGCAGCCCAGTGCGATCTTGGGTAGGACGATGCTCGGCATTCGGCGAGGCAATGACGCCGCCCTTTCTCGCACCTATTAGGGGGTCGCTCAATCTGCTAAGCCAAGTTCTTAATCTAATTTGCCTGACGACATGAACATCCTCCGCAGTCGTGCGTTCGAAACGTCCAGAGACATTGCCGGTGAGGAGAGCCACATGACGGCAACTGAGGGTAAGACCACCGTCCTGGTGGTCGAGGATGAGACGATCGTGCGGATGCACGGCATGGATATCCTTGAGGATGCGGGGTTCGAGGTTCTTGAAGCCGGCAATGCAGACGAAGCGATGACTATCCTTGGAAAGCATGATGACGTTCGCTTGCTCTTCTCGGACGTCGATATGCCAGGAAGCATGAATGGCCTCAAATTGGCGCAACTGGTTCACGAGCGCTGGCCGACAATCCGGCTCTTGCTGACTTCTGGGCATCACCAACTGCTGGAAGCAACATTGCCGGATTCCGGAAAATTCGTCAGCAAGCCATGGACCCAGGAAGTCTTGATCAAAAAAATTCGGGACGTGCTCGCGTAGATCAGCAGGCGCTAGAACCTGCCAAATTTGTTAAAATCTCAGAGCAAGTTCTGGTTGTAGGATTTGAGCTTCCGACCGGTTGCACCAGGAAAAATACTGGATTTGAAGCTTGGCGCGTGAAATACCGCAATGGAGCAACGTTCCTCGAGATGCCCGAGGCTTTCCGGCGATTGCAGGGGCGCCTGCTCAAACGCCTTGGCGGTGACAAGAAATTGGTGGAGATCCTATCCCTCGTCCTTCACCATAACGAACAAGCCGTTTTATACCGTCGGCCTGGCGCTGGAAGCAGGGTTCGCTTCCAAAACTCACATTCTAGTTGTTCTGCATCGCCTGATCGACCCAAGGCCCGCTAGCATCGCTTATCGATGCCCCTCAGGCTCTGCGGCTCACACAGGAGCCCAGAGCCAATGTCGAACTCTACGATGCGCTGAGAGAGACGCTGATCAACGCCGCCGTTCGATCGAACCGTGAATTAATCCGGGCGGCCTAATCACTCTTCAGCACCTGGTCGGCACATGCCAGCGCCGTCCGCTGGGGGCCTGGACGGCGTATCCGGGCAGGCGCGCCCTTCAGCATTCGCAACCGCGTCGTTATCGGAGAATGCGTGCCGAATCTGGTCTGCGGTCTTTCCCGCAATCTGAGGCGATAGTGCGGCCACTTTGCGCCGGATAGTGCCCTGTATGTCGCCGCTGCGGCTTTTGGCCTGTTCGATTTGATCCTGAAGCGTTCTACTGCCGGGAAGCGTGTCTTGTGCCTGGGAAATTGCAGCGGCGGTCACCTCGCTTGGCAAGCGAACCGACTGACCTTCTTGCTCCCCGTAGGCGCAGTTCGCTGTACCAGCAGCAGCGATGGCGGCGCATGCGAAAATCTCGAACCTGGATTTGAACGCAAATAACGGTGTCGTCATAGACTCCGCTCCTTCGTCTTTTCTGGGACTTGCTGCTGCGGTCCGCGATGGTCCTCCGGATATGCCCTCAAATCCTCAGGCTTCTGGGGTTTTCCGATGTTTTCGTTGCGGTTATAAATTGCATCCTGCGCTGTCCGTCGCGGCATTGGGATTTGGTGTTCACCGATTGTATCGAGTGCAGAGGACTTATCGCCTGTTTGCTTTGTAATTGCATTTTGGAGCATGGCCGAATTGCTGGTCACGATTTCCATGTCCTATTTGATGCGTGTCACCATGACGTGAAAGAGGCGCGAGGTTGAGAGATTGCGTTCACTGAGATTCAGGACCCCGATGCCTTTGTCGCCGGTCAAGCCCTGCGCCTGGTGCATGTTAATGGCGTAGCTGAGCGAGACGCTTTTCATGATCCGGTCTGTGGGCTGGACAATGTCCACCCGGCCGCGCGCATTTTCGATTGTGATCCCTTCGGGACCAACGGCGAGTACTTTTGCCTTTTCCGACTTGAAGATGTCGCGCTCTTTGTCGCGTTCGCCCCACCGGATCTGGTCACCTTCATGGAGGCGTATCTGATCTTTTTCGAAGAGCTTGAGCGGATCGCGACGCTCGTTTGGATCGATCAGGTCGGGCCGGATGTAGCGGTTTTTGCCATCTTGGCCAATGAGCCAGACACGGCCGCCGTTTTCCACGCTGACGACCCGGTAATCCCCCTTGCCGAGTTTGCCGACGGCGTTGTCGCGCAACACCCGCAGGGTCATCCCGTTCTCATAGTGTGTGCATAGCGCAGCTCCTCTCGGGCAAGGTTGTCATCGGAAAACCCACAGTCGCGAAATGCAGCCAACAATTGCGACTGGATAACGGCAATTCCGATGCTATCCGGATCGCAAAAGGTGGCGAGACAATTGCGGGTGAAAGTGATCCGCGCCGCCCGGTCGAGTCCGATACGGGCGCGGTCGTTGAGAAGGGCGATCGTTTCAGTGCGATCAGCCAGGGGCTGGGTTGCCATGAGGTCGCTCCTCACAGTGCACCAGCAGCAAAGTCTTCGAGCGACGTCACCAGTCCGTCGAAATCCTCTTCGGGCCCCAGAACATCAGCCAGCGTAAGCACAGTCTCGAAATCAACGCCGTGGTCCGCGCCGAGGCTTTCCAGATAGCCGAAGCGGTCGACCGCCCCATCATCCTGGTAGCGAACGAGAGAAATTGTGCGCTCAAGATTCAGCCGCTCTATCGTGGCCAGCGGCACGCCACGGACTTCAAGGTTCGACATGGGGCAATACTCCGGACTTTTGCGAGCCTCATCGCTCGCCAACCGGCCGTTCCCCCCTCTGGCTTTCCCTGTTGCCTAGGACAATTGACGTAAACGCAACCGAGCCGCTGCCCTTCGCACTTGCGATATCACTGCTTGTGACCCACTTAGGAGTTGCCTTTCAGGCATCCTCTCCCAAACTTTTCAATGGCTGGCCTTCGGGCTGGCCATTTTTTTGCGCTGCGGCAACGCATATTGCCATGGCAGATGTGGTGATTGTCCGCGCTTCAGGAACCATCGATGCATTTCCGCCAGATCGGATCGTCACACTCTCGCCAAAATGGCGATAAGTCTATACGGCGCGAGCCAACTGCAAAAGGCAAAGACAAATTTCCTATGGCTAATGAAGCGCTACTCACATTCGCTGCTGATATAATCTCGGCCCACGTCAGCCATAATTCGGTCTCGCCTAGCGACCTCCCTGTGCTGATCCAGTCTGTCTATGCGTCACTTGCCAAGTTGGGCGAAGCGCAGGTTCTGGTTGAAGAAAAGCGTGAGCCCGCTGTTTCAATCCGGTCGTCGATAAAACCCAACGCGATTACCTGTCTCGAATGCGGCTGCAAGTACAAGATGCTCAAGCGCCATCTTGCGACGGATCACGACCTGACGCCGGACACTTATCGTGCACGTTGGAATTTGCCGGCCAGCTATCCGATTGTCGCCTCGGACTATTCGGCGAAGCGCAAGGACCTGGCAGTCAAAATCGGCTTGGGACGCAAGGTAGTGGCCGCGCCGGCACCCGAGCCTGTGAAAGCGAAAGTGCCCCGGCGCAAGAAGCTGGCACCGGCCTTCGGTGAAGCAGGGACGGCGGTCGAGGGTTGAACGTAAAGCGCTGCGCCATTACGATGCCGGACGGCCGATCCATTCGACTTGAACCCGGTCGGGCCCGGTCAGATTACCTTCGACGATCACTAATAATCCGTCGAAGTTTGTCAGATCGTCTGACGTAACCAAACGCAAGAGACGATCATCGCCGGTTTCCAGCATCGGGCTGCGGCCGGCCATGCGCAGAACGCTAGTCAGGCGACGATATTGCCCAGTGGCGGAATTGTTCGCCATTCTAGTCCGATCGTTCCCGCTGCTCAGCCGAGTGGGTCGCCACGCAATTGTCATGCGGCACTGCAAGATATGGCTGGTGGTCATGCATGGCTTCATCCTTGGCGGTTGCGCAAACTGTTGGCAATCGACCCCCCGTAATTTCAGTGACTCCTGCGCCCGCGGAACACCTTTAGCGTCCGAAAACCGCCGCTCCTTCCGTCTGATTGGCGGTTTCGCAAGCATACGACGATAACCGTTGTTCAGGCACAGGGACGGGTGCCTGCTCGCCGCTGGTCTGGGCGCCCAACTTGCCGCGCGCAAGGCCGAACTGATGGCGCAGGCCGGCGGCTGATGAACCAAGGCGTTTGCTGCATTCACGTGATGTAGCAGACGCCTCGCCTTTGCGTCAAAGCACCGGCAATGAGCTAACTACGGTGCTTTCGCGCCGTGCGCCGCATCGGAACAAGTGGCGGCACGGCATGTTTTGACAACACGTTTGCTAACATGGCGGCACATCTTGCCCCAGGTGCAGGGAGTTTCGAATGTCGCTCTTGGATATGATCGAATCGTCAGCGGGCCCCGGCGCACTTCAGATGATCGGCACCCGCGTCGGGCTGTCGCCCGACCAGCTGCGCAGCGTGATCACGAGCGTCGCGCCCAATCTGGCGCCGAAGCTTGCCGAGCATGCCGACAATGGCGGCCTCGACAACGACCCGGCAGCGTCTGCGCCGCCAGAGCCCGGAACCGACGAGGCATCAGACCACGGCAATGGCATTCTTGGCGCCATCCTGGGTTCGAAAGATGCCAGCCGATCGGTTGCGAGCGATGCCAGCGCGCAAAGCGGCGTTCCGGCGGATCAGATCGAGGCTGCGCTTCCCCAACTGGCGTCGATCGCTGCAACGGCCTTCATGGCGCACCGCAATTCCGCACAGGGTGGTGGCGGTCTCGGCGGATTGTTCAGCAGCGTCGAACAAGGGTTCGGCCTCGGCACATGATGACGAACACGCAACGCCTGCAGCAGCCCGGACATTGACCGGGCAAGCACCTTGCCGGCCACGGGGACTGCGCGCGGTACCAGGCTTGCGCGCCGACCAACCACGAGGATAAGTGATGGCCGCAGCAGACCAGCACGGGCACGGGCATGGGGCGACTAGCCCATTTTCGATGTCGCTTGGCGCCTGGAAAGACGTGCTCTTGCGCAGCTGGAACGAGGCCAGCGCCGACAATGTCGGGATCGTGGCCGCCGGCGTCGCGTTCTACGGCTTTCTTGCGCTGGTGCCGCTGCTGGGCGCGATCGTCCTGATCTACGGTCTGGTCGCCGACGCGAAAGCTGTCATCCACGACATGCAGGGCCTGACATCCGTCATGCCCGCCGACGCTGCAAAACTGATCGGCGAGCAACTCCTGAATGTCGTCAAGACATCGGGCAGCAAGAAGGGCTTGGGGCTTTTGCTGGCCTTGGGGCTTGCCCTGTTCGGTGCACGAAGCGCAGCGGGTTCGGTCATCACGGCGCTGAACATCGCCTACGAGGAAAAGGAACGGCGCAGCTTCGTAGTCGTCAATCTCCTCGCGCTCGGCATAACCGCAGTCGCTGCGTGCGTTGCGGTGCTGGCCGTCGTCGCCATAGCGGCGCTCGGGCATCTGGCAGCCTTGCTGCCGTTCGCGCCGGGCGTGGTGCTGGTTCTGGGCAAGCTTGTTTCCTACATCGTGTTCGCGCTTGGTGCCGCCGCTGCGGCAGCGACGCTGTATCGCTACGGGCCCTCGCGTGCGGATCCGCGCTGGGTCTGGCTCACGCCGGGATCACTGTTCGCCGCAGTGGTGTGGGTCGCCCTGACTTTGGGGTTTGGGATCTATGTGTCCAAATTCGGCAACTACAACGCGACCTATGGATCGCTCGGCGCCGTCGTCGTGCTGCTCACCTGGATCTATCTGTCGAGTTACGTGCTGCTGTTCGGCGCGGAGATCAATTCCGCCGTGGAAGATGAAAGCCACGGCAAGGCCAAGAGCGAAGCGACAGCTGCGCCCGATCATCGGAACAAGCCGACCGAAAAGCACACCGCCGTTGAAAGCAGCACGAAAGCCGACGCGGCGCGCCCCGTGGCGGAAACCCGCAAGCTGCCAGCCGACGACACCGTTGCGCAACCCTCGATCACGCAATCATTGGCCGCCAGTCTCGTCATGGCGCGTGGCGGCCTCAGGATGGCGCGTGACGCCCGGCTGAAAGACGTCGGGAAGGTATCGTCGGAGTGTGCAACGCTTGGTTTGTTCCTGATGCGCAAGCCCGGTTACCTGCCACAGGGCCTGGGCTTCGTGGCAGCCGCAGTCGCGCTGGCGATGGTTGCCCGCGACCTCGAGCTTAAAGACCGCGATCAGCCAAGCAGCGCAAAACCGGCACGTGGGCGGTGGCGTGCGCACCATTAGGCGTGAGGTCGTCCAAGCTGGCGCCAGCATGACAGATGCGATCCGAAGGATCGATCGCGCTTTGGAGTCGGCACGCCAATTTGGCGTAGAGACGACCGGAGCCGCTCAATCGACGCGCACGGCGTTCTCGAGTCCTGCAACCTTGCCCGTCATGCCGGGCACTTCCTCAAGTTGCCGGAGCGTATCAAAACGACCGCGATCTTCGCGGTAGCGTGCGATCTCGAAGCCATGCCCGCGAAGTTCGGGCACCGCGTCGATTTCTTCCGCCGTTGCTGTGTTGATGTCGATCATGATGCGAGGCTCCAGTGAGTCATGAGTGCGCCAGCTCGACCTTCGATGGGATCGGCGCTCGGCAGAGCGACCGCCGCAATCCGCCGGACGATCGCTGCATCGGCCGCCGATCGGCAGACGTCCCACTGCTGCCCATCGGGATACGCGCCGACCACCAGGAACTCGCCGGTTGCGGTTACCCGGCAATGTCCCGTTCCTGCCGGAAGGACCAGCAGATCACCCGCAGCGATCTCGACGACGGTGCCCCCTTCCCCGCCGAGCATCAGCGTCGCCGACCCGTTGGTGCACGCGAGCGCCTCGTGCGCTGTCGAATGGTAGTGATGGTACGGATAGACGCCGTCGCGCCAGTCGGGGCGCCAGCTGTTCTCGCGAAGTGTCGCCTCGATCGTCTCGGGCGCATTCGCCGCAACGACGTCATGATAGATCAGCACCGGTAGCCCGGGATTGTTTGGAACCCAGCCATTCGACCCAAGCAGCAGGGTGTCCACCTGGCTCACAGATTGCCCTGCTCTTCTTCCGACACATCGGCATCCGGCGGATAATAGAGGCTGGCGCATTCCGCGCGCAGAACGCCGCCATCGATCACGATGTCGTCGCGGTAGGCGTCCGAAATGAACGCGAGCGTGTCGACATGCCGCGCTTCGAAATACATCGCATGCACATCGTCGCGCCCGGCACCGTAGACAACACGGCCGACCTTTGACCAGATCGACGCCATGGTGCACATGCCGCAGGGCTGCAACGTCGAGTAAAGCGTCGCACCGCGCAGTTCGAGTTCACCGATGCCTTCGCAGGCTCGGCGTATCGCCATCATCTCGGCGTGCGCCGTCGCATCCGGCAATTCGTGCGTCTGGTTGCGTTCGCCCGCGATTTCGCGGCCGTTCAAGACTATCACCGAGCCCAGCGGCGAGGTCGACGGATCCGATCCCTTTGAGCACGCGATTGCGATCGCGCGCCGCATCCAATGTTCGTCATCGTCGCGCATCGGCACCTCCACTGTGTGGAATGTCGATCAGGCAAAGATGGTCCAAATGACCGTCGAAGGTTTGCCGCGCACGCAGCCAGCCTTTTCGATGTTCACTTTTCGTTCCTTTCCTGCTAAACGCCTGCCCATGTCCGATCGATCGACTCGCAAGATCATTCACGTCGATATGGACGCGTTCTTTGCGTCCGTAGAACAGCGCGATGATCCATCCCTGCGCGGGCGACCGCTCGCGGTGGGTCATGCCGCGCGGCGCGGGTCGTGGCGGCGGCAAGCTATGAGGCGCGCGCATTCGGGGTGAAATCGGCTTTGCCATCGGTCACGGCGCTGCGGCGATGCCCGGACCTGGTTTTCGTGCCGCCCCGCTTCGACGTCTACAAGGCGGTGTCGCGGCAGATCCATGCTGTCTTTGCCGAATTCACCGATCTGATCCAGCCGCTGTCGCTTGACGAGGCCTATCTCGATGTCACGGCCAACCGCGCCGGGCTGCCCACGGCCTGGCTTACGGCCAGGGCGATCCGTGCGCGCATCTTCGAAGAAACCGGGCTTACGGCTTCGGCAGGGATTTCGTACAACAAGTTTCTCGCCAAGCTTGCTTCCGATCAACGCAAGCCCAACGGCCAGTTCGCTGTCACGCCGGACATGGGACAGGCGTGGGTGGAAACGCTGCCGGTCTCCCGGTTTCACGGAGTCGGGCCGGTCACCGCCGCCAAGATGAAACAGCTCGGCATCGAAACCGGTGCGGATTTGCGGGGCAAGACGCTCGCGTTTCTCGAGCAGCACTTCGGCAGTTCGGCCGACTGGTACTTCGCGATCGCGCGGGCACGCGATGATCGGCCGGTAAATCCGCACCGCGTGCGCAAATCCTCAGGTTCGGAGACGACGTTCGACCGTGACCTGACCGATCCCGCCGACATCGAGCGCGGTGTGCTGCAAATGGCAGACGATGTCTGGGGCTGGTGCGAAAAGGCGGGCGCGTTCGGCCGCACCGCCACCGTCAAGATCAAGTTCCAGGATTTCAGGCAGATTACCCGGAGCCCCAGCCTTTCCTGCGCGATCGCGGACCAGGCGACTTTGCGGCAAACGAGCCTCGATCTGGTGCGGTCGATCTACCCACCGCAGTCGGGCGTGAGACTGGTCGGTGTGACGGTGTCGAATTTCGAGGCCGCGCATGACGCGAACAACGCGTTGCCGTTGTTCGGCAGCGACAAGTCCGGCACGGCCGATCCCGCTGCCTGCGCGCGGGCCGGCTGATGAGCAAACGCTCCGGCAGTGCCGACATGCCGCTGCATGGTGGCCGCGTACCAGCGTGGCTCGGGCAGCGCATGACCCGCCTTGGCACCGTAATCGTCGAAGCGATCGTGCTCGAATACGGACGCGAAGAGTTGTTGCGGCGGCTCGCCCATCCCTTCTGGTTCCAGTCGTTTGGCGCGGTGATGGGCATGGACTGGCATTCGTCGGGCATCACCACGAGCGTCCTTGGCGCGCTGAAACGCGGGCTCAATCCGATCGCGGGCGACCTCGGGATCCATGTCTGCGGCGGGCGCGGCAAACACAGTCGCGCGACGCCAGGCGAGCTGATCGCCATTGGCGAGCGCATCGGCCTCGACGGACATGCGCTGGCGTCTTCGAGCCGCCTGGTCGCCAAAGTCGACAGCGCCGCTGTGCAGGACGGCTTCGATCTCTATCTCCACGGCTTCATTGTCACCGACGACGGGCGATGGGTGGTGGTCCAGCAGGGCATGAACGGCGATCGCAAGCAGGCGCGCCGCTATCACTGGTTGTCGGAAGGACTCGAAAGCTTCGTCGAAGCGCCGCATGCTGCCATTGAAGGCCGTGCCCACGGCGATATCGTCAATCTGACCGACAAGCGCGCATCGGCGTCGCGCGATAGTCAGATCGATCTGCTCCGCAACATGGGGCCCGACGCAATCGTGCGGGAGTTCGCCAGGCTCGAGCCGCAGCGGGCAAAGTTGCCCGACGCGGCCGTTCAGCCTGCCCTCCCCCATCTGAACATGCCGGATCATCATGACGTCCGGCCCGAGAACGTTATCCTGCGGCGACTGCACGGTGCTCTTGCCGCCGCGGCGGATCGGGGCCCGCGCGATTTTGCCGATCTTCTCTCGGTGCCCGGTATCGGCGCGCGCACGGTGCGTTCGCTGGCGATGGTCGCGGAAGTCGTCCACGGTGCGCCCTGCCGGTTCAGCGATCCGGCACGCTTTTCGCTCGCGCACGGCGGAAAAGACCGGCATCCGTTCCCCGTCCCGATCAGGGTATACGACCGCACGATCGCCGTCATGAAGTCGGCGATCGACGCGGCCAGGCTCGGCAATGACGAAAAGCTGGATGCGATCCGTCGCCTCGATGAACAGGCCCGGCGGCTCGAACGCACCGCGACCGGCCCATCGTTCGATGCTCTGATCCAGGAGGAGCACGTTCGTTCGCATAAGTATGGTGGGCGCAGTGTCTTTGGCTGGGAGCCTGCGGCCGGTCAGGCACCGAATACGTCCGGTGCTTTTCGCTCATGAACGACTGGTTCGGCACGCCTGTGCTACCCGGCCTGTCATCCAGGGACGATCTTGTGACTCGCGCCGAGGAGCAGGCCTTGATCGAGCGGATCGATGGCACGTCACTGTCGCCATTCCGCTTCCAGGGGTGGACCGGCAAGCGCCTGACCAGTTCCTATGGCTGGAGCTATGATTTCGACGCCGGTCGGTTGCAACGCGGCGATCCCATGCCCGATTGGCTGCTCCCGATCCATGACCGTGCTGCCGTGTTCGCCGGCCTGCGCGCTGATGATCTCGTCCAGCTCTGCTCATCCGCTATGATCCGGGCGCCGGCATCGGGTGGCACAAGGATCGGCCGGCCTTCGAGCACGTCGTCGGTATTTCGCTGGGCGCGCCGTCGACAATGCGCTTCAGGCGACGCGTCGGTGTACGGTTCGAGCGCGCGTCGGCTGCGCTCCCGCCGCGCGGCGCCTACTATATGATCGGCGAAGCGCGCGACGGCTGGAAACACAGCATCACCGAGATGGAGCAGGTACGTTGGTCGGTGACGTTCCGCAGCCTTTGCGCGAAGCGGGCCTGAGAAGATGGCATCGGCGCGTGACAATTTCCCGCCGGCTGCGCGCTCTTCCGCTGCTCGAACTGACTTCGGGATGTAGATCAGCACGAAGTGGAACCCATCAAAAATTGAAAGGAATCTGCTGATATTATTATTGGGGAGTTGCGCAATGCCAAGGTCCCGGACTGCGCCGATTGGATCTCCGGCTAGAACACTTTCTCGCACCCCTTCAGAAGATTACTCCAAATCTTGAGAGGCCCGCTTCGGCGCCGATCCACAGTGAAAGGGCATCCCAAAGTCCACACTGCCTAGACTGCGAGGCGTGAAACTACTCAACCAGTGCTGGCCTCCTCACTTCGGAGCAATGTTCGCTTTGAAGCGCACGCGACTTCATCACTGCGCTTTTCGCTCAGCGCGAGACCGCACATTTTTTTCGCGGTATGCCGGACGTCTTCCATGTTTTGCGAAAAGAAACTGCTGCTCAAACCTTCGACAATCGAAGAGAAATGGATATGCTCTGTTGACGCCATCGAAAAGGCTCTTTGAAGATAGTAGTCGAAGACTTGAATGAGGGATTGCCACTGGCCCTGTTCTTCCAGCCAGACGAGTGAAGTGCCAGATGATGTTAAGCTGAGCAGGTGCTTGCCTTCCAAACTTGAGGCAGATTCTCGCTCCTTCACCGCGCGATAGGTAAAATTCGATCCTAGGACGCGATCGACATAGCCTTTAAGCATGGCAGGTGGTGTTCCAAACCAGATCGGGTAGACCAGAACTATCACGGCCGCATCGGCGATAATTGCGAGTTCACGCGCGATCTCGGATGATTCCTCGAACGCTGGTGATCCCGGCCGTTCATCCGCCCGCAGGACAGGATCGAACTCCATCCGGTACAGGTCGCGCAATATGGCCACCTGGCCGTGTGCCTCTACCTCAGCACAATATTTTGCGGCAACCGCCGCATTGAAGCTATCGGCATCCGGATGGCACAGGACGACTACATGCTTTAATCTGGGCTTCGCGAGCATCAGGATAGCCTCTTTCTTTGGCAACGAGAGATCGTTGCTCCGTGCCTCTCGTCCAGCAAGAGTCTGAAAATCCCTCGAAAGGAATATTCTGGACGATTATTCTAATGAGCCACTTCAAATAGCGGCCGAATTGTGCAGGTCATCTGCATCGTTCAAGAAGTCTTAATCTGGTGGGAACCAGTTATTGCCCATCGCCATAGTCAACGCTTCGGAAAGTTGGGCTTGGTTGAAAGGCTTGATCAACTTGGCCGTTGTCCCGAGCGCATCGCGCGGCTCGCAATATCCTGACGCGATAATGATCGGGACATTTGGGCGGATTTCGCGGATGTGTTCGGCAAGCTTCGCGCCAGTCATATTCGGCATTCCCTGGTCGGTAATTAAAATGTCGATGTCGGAATGTTCTGCAAACCGGTCCAGAGCTTCAGCGCCGGACATGGCCTCGATGACTTCATGGCCCAGATCCTCAAGCAGCGCCGATATGTTCATCAGGATCAGGCTATCATCATCGACGGCAAGAATTTTCAGCGGGCGCGAAGCGCCGCTCACCGCTTGAACCACGATGGGCGTCTCCACGCGTTCATCATCGCCTGACGCGACGGCGGGTAGCCACAGGTCTACTGTCGTGCCTTGTCCAACGGTACTTTGCAAACACAGGGTGCCGTGCATCTGCTCTGCCAAACCGAAAATCATCGACAAACCCAGCCCTGTGCCTTTACCGATCGCTTTTGTGGTAAAGAACGGCTCGGTTGCGCGGGCGAGTATTGTAGGGTCCATACCCACGCCGGTATCAACCACCGACAGTTTCACATAGTGCCCTGCTGGCAGACTGGCGACGACATTGTCGCCGATTTCTTCCTCGCTGGCGAGGATGGCAATGGTCCCTCCATCGGGCATCGCATCACGGGCATTCACGGCAAGGTTGAGCAAGGCCATTTCGAGCTGGTTGACGTCAGCCTCGACCGCGCCCAGCGTCGCGGGAAGCTCAAGATGCAATGGATGCGCAGAGCCGATCGTCTGTTGCAGCAATTCGATCATGTTGCGCACAAGGTTGATGGGATCGACCTTTTCAACCTTTAATTCCTGCCGGCGCGCAAAAGACAGCATCCGCTGCGTCAACGCCGCGCCGCGCTCGACGCCTTGCATCGCATTGTCGATCAGGCGCCTGATCTGTGGATCGTCAGGACATTTTTTGGCCAGAAGCATAACGCTGCTCTGGATCGCCATGAGCAGATTGTTGAAATCATGCGCGACACCGCCGGTCAGTTGTCCAATGGCTTCCATCTTTTGCGATTGGCGCAAGGCTTCGCTGAGTTCGAGCCGTTCCCGCTCCGCCTGTTTCTGTGAGGTCAGGTCCTGGAAACAATTGACTGCGCCGATTTGCACCCCCGCGTCATCGAACAGCGGTGCGATATTGACCAGCACCGGCACGCGCGTGCCGTTTGGCTGCTCGATGATCACTTCACAATTGGGCGCGGGTGCGCCCGTCCGCAGCACGGCTTCCATCGGCGTCTTGTCATGAGGCATGTATGAGCCATCGGCCCTGAACAAGCGATGCGAACCGCAGAAACGCTCGTCGGTCTGGCCGAGCCTGGGCGCTTGTCCCCAGATGTCGGAGGCACGATCATTAAACGCGACGATCACGCCATCCAGACTGCAAACATAGACCGCCGACGGCAGTACATCGAGCAGATTCTTCGAGAACCATTCGGCCCCATGACGTGGGTCAGACATGCAATACTCCGTCATTCGGTCAGTTAAGCAGGCAAAGGTGTGAGGTCGGGTGGGCTCAGGCCGTGATGGACCTCGACTTGCGCAGCACCAACTGCCTCCAGAATGAAGCGGGCAACGGCGATCCACTGATGGGAGTCATGCGCGATCACCACGACGCAATCGGTGGTGATCGCGGTTTCGTACTGGACAACGCTGTCCTTCGGAATGCCTAAATCATACAGGGCGGCCGAGATCACGCTGACCCCGCCGACCTCGACCGCGCCTTCCAGCGCCGCAGCAGCCATCGATCCCAGATATCCCAACATTACCACCGGACCTGCCACGGGCACCACGACAATCATTCCGCCGAAGAACAGGCTCCATAAGCCGGTCCAAAATGCGCCGCGTTTTCCCCAAAATCGGATGTGGTCGCCCTGATTGTAAAAGCCCGCGACATGCTCATCGAGATGATAGCCGTTGCCGACGACGCTGAGCTGTTCAATGTCGAACCCGCCAAGCCCAAGCGCCCTAACTGCGGCTTCGGCCCCGGCATAGTCGGAAAATGTGCCGATAGCGGCTGCGGGCATAGCTTGTTGGTTGTACATTTTGCCCCGCTTGTCTGGGATTGCCAAATTGGCGGGACAAGCCGTGCATTCGGCTAAGCTTTCCCATAGCGAATACTATGGACATGAAGGGAAGCCGTGCACCCTCGGAAAATACTCAAAGCATGAGCTTTTGCCGAGCGAGCGATGCGTGACTGCGTCGTCGGCTGCGATGATCAGAGGGCGCTCCGCCGCTGCCGTTCGGATGCCACGGCGCCGGCGATCGCGCGTTCGAGTTCGCGCAGCCTGAAAGGCTTGGTCACGATCACTGCGCCGGGCGCCTGCTCGCGTAGCGACCACGGATTGCCAGTGACATAGAAATAAGCGACGTCGCGGCGTCCCAGGATGCGCGTCATGGCAGAAACCCCGCTGCCCTCGCGCAGCTGCCCGTCCACAATCATCAAGTCCGGACGGAATTCTTCCGCTTTGGCCACAGCCTCCGTCTCGGTGGCGGCAATGCCGCAGACATCATGCCCCATGCCAATCAACAGTTCGCCAAGATATTCGGCGAGAACGGCATCGTCCTCGACGATGATAAGCCGCAGACATTCTGTGGAGGCAGTATCGGTTAGCGGTAATGGCATGTCTGGGTCCTGAGCTTTGCGGAAAATCCACTGACCCGCGGAAGAAATTGACCATGGCGGAATAGGTTCCCGGCCAAGAGCCTCGGAATCTACTCAGGGAGCCATTATTGGTAGCAGCTTGGCGCGCGCCGGGTGGTAGTCTTGGAAATGAGCGCAGAACAAATACCATCGGTATTGCCGAACCAGGCCCCCACGATCCCTGAAAATCTGACGCGCCCGGCCAGCGTGCCCGAAGCTGCGCTGGCTCGCGGACCGCCCGACCAGTTGCCGATCGTGGCTATCGGCGCCTCGGCCGGTGGTCTGGAGGCGGTATCACGGCTATTCGATGCCTTTTCCGCCGCCATAGCCGCCGATGATGCCGCCCTGGCGCACCTGACCGCGACCGCCTTTATATTTGTCCAGCATCTCGATCCCACGCACCACAGCCTGCTTGCCGAACTTCTGTCCAAGCACACGACGATGACAGTGGTCGAGGCACAGGACGGATGCCCGCTCGCCGCCGGCAATTTGTATATCATTCCGCCAGGACGCTACCTCTCGGTTCGTGCGGGGGCGTTGCATCTTACCGCCCCTCAGGCACCACGCGGTGCCCGCCTGCCGTTCAACTTCCTCTTGCAATCGCTAGCCGATGGCTGCGGGCCACAAACGCTGGGCGTGGTCCTCTCGGGTACGGGCGCGGACGGTAGTCTGGGGCTTTCCGCACTGGGCCAGGCCGGCGGCTGTGTCGTGGCGCAAGATCCCGAAGAGGCAGAGCACGACGGCATGCCAAGCAGCGCAATCGCCACGGGATACGTCGACCGGATACTTTCTCTGGCCGATATGCCCGCCATGTTCGCCGCGCATGCCAAGCAAGTTGCGGGCAGTGAGCGCGTGGGAGATGCCGGCGCGGAGTCATCCGGTGCCGAGCGCACGGCAGCGAGTGTGACCGGGCGGGCTTCCGGCGCAGAACCGAATGCGCTTGATGCAATTTTGACTGTCCTGAACGAAACCACTGCGCAGGATTACCGGCAATACAAGACAGGCACGATTTTCAGACGGATCGATCGGCGGCTGGGTTTGCTCGGCATCGCGCAAGGCGATCTGGCCGGCTATCTCGATGTGCTGCGCAAGCAGCCGGCGGAATGCGCCCTGCTGGCCAAAGATCTGCTGATTCATGTCACCAGTTTCTTCCGCGATCCCAAGGTCTTTGAGGAGCTGGGCAAGACCATCATCCCCGAATTGATCCAGAACGTCGCTACGCAACAAACATTGCGCATCTGGGTCGCGGGGTGCAGCTCCGGCGAAGAGGCCTATTCGATCGCCATGGTCTGCCGCGATGCCATCGTCGCTGCAAACCGCAATATAAAGCTGCAGATTTTCGCCTCGGATGTCGATCTCGATGCGATCGCAGTCGCGCGTGAGGGATTGTATCCCTTCGAGATTGCCGGCGTCGTCTCCAAGGATCGACTCGCGCGCTTTTTTGTCCGGGAAGATGGCGGCTACCGCGTTGCCCCGACGCTGCGCGGCGATGTCGTGTTTACGGTCCAGGACCTGCTCATCCACCCGCCTTTTTCGCGCATGGACCTCGTGTCCTGTCGTAACCTGTTGATCTATCTCAATACCGACGCCCAAGCCAAAGTCATTTCGCTGTTTCATTTCGCGCTGCGTGAAGGAGGCATACTTATCCTGGGTTCGTCCGAGACCGTGGGCAAGGCAGCGGGCCGGTTCGATGTCATCGCTAAAAATGAACGCTTTTACCGGCATATCGGGCGTAGCCGGCCGGGCGAGCCCGGTTTCCCCGTCAGCTTTGGCGAAGCCATGCCGCGCCTGACAGCGCCCAGTCGCGATGGTTCAGAGCCACGGCAAAGCAGCATGGCGGAGATCTGCGCGCGGGCCGTGCTGGCCGCTCATGCCCCGGCAGCCGTCCTAATCAACCGCCAGCGGCAGGTCCTGTTTACCATGGGGCCGACCAACCGTTACCTTCAGCTGCCCTCGGGCTACGCCAGCCAGGATCTGCTGGCCCTTGCGCCGCTCGCACTGCGCCGAAAACTGAAACTCGCAATAGACAAGGCGGTTGGTGGTGTTGTCCAACCGGCGCAGAACGATACCGGTTACCCTGCCACCTTGCAGCCAGGCATAAACGGCGGCCGCATGCGAATGATGGTGGCCGGCAAGTCGATCTGGTTCAGGATCACTGTCGGGCGCCTGGCCGGCGAAAACGAGGATCTGCTGCTGGTCTGTTTTCTGGAGGAAACACCCCAGGAGACGCAGACTGGTGCGCAGGCCAATTCAGGACACGGACGGCAGGACGCCTCGCGCATCGCCGAACTCGAACGCGAACTCGAAGCGGCCCAGGCCGAGCTCCAGGTCTCGATCCAGAGCGAGGAAACATCTTCCCAAGAGCAAAAAGCGATCAACGAGGAAGCGCTTTCCGTTAACGAGGAATTCCAGTCAACCAATGAAGAGCTGCTGACTTCCAAGGAAGAGCTGCAATCGTTGAACGAAGAGCTGACCGCGCTCAACGGGCAGCTGCAGGAAACCCTCGATCGCCAGCGCCTGACTTCCGACGATCTGCAGAACGTGCTTTACAGCACGAAAATCGGGACGCTGTTTCTCGATCGGGCGTTGCACATCCGCTTTTTTACCCCGGCAGTCAGCGCGGTGTTCCGTATTATCTCAGGCGATGTCGGGCGCCCGCTGGACGATCTGCGCTCAATCACCGACGATGCAATGCTGCTGGCCGACGCGCGCAATGTGGTATCTGGAGATGCTGCGATCGAGCGCGAAGTGACGGCGCCCGATGGCATCTTTTATTTGCGGCGCATATTCCCGTATCTCACGCACGACGGTCGCATCGAAGGTGTCGTCATAACCTTTGCGGATATCACCGAGCGCAAACGCATCGAGGATGCGCTTGAGGCGACCAAACTGGAGGCAGAGCGCGCCAACCTCGCCAAATCGCGCTTTCTCGCCGCGGCCAGTCACGATCTGCGCCAACCGCTGCAATCGCTGACACTGCTGAAGGAGCTGCTTGTCCAGGCGGTGGAGGGCGAAAAACCGCAGCAGTTGCTGGTGCGTTTCGAACGCACTTTGCTCACCATATCGGAGATGCTCAATGCCCTCCTCGACATCAACCAGATCGAGGCCGGGATGGTCCGGCCCATGATCAAGGTTTTTGCGCTTGAAGATATGTTCGACCGCCTGCGCGATGAATTCGGCTATGTGGCGCAAGGACGCGGTCTATCGCTGCGCGTCGTGTCGACATCTGCGCGAATCGAAACCGATCCGCAGTTGCTGGAACAGATCATCCGCAATCTGTTGGGCAATGCGATCAAGTACACCGAAAGCGGTAAAATCCTGCTTGGAGTTCGGCGGTGCGGCCTGCGCTTGCGGATCGAGGTCATTGACACCGGGATCGGCATTGCCGCGGATGATCTGAAGGCGATCTTCGAAGAATTTCATCAGGTTGGCAACGAAGCGCGCGAACGTAGCCGTGGCCTCGGTCTCGGCCTGTCGATCGTGCAGCGGCTAGGCCGTTTGCTTGGTCATGATATCGATGTGCGCTCGGTACCTGGCAAAGGATCGGTTTTTTCGGTGATGGTGCCGATGCGGTCTGACATGCCGGAAGCGCGTTTGGCGCCGCCGCCGTTAATTGAGAAAGCAAACAATAAACCAAGGCACCGCTGCAAAGTGGTCGTGGTCGATGACGATCCCGATATTCTCGCGTTGCTCGAGCAGTTGCTCAAGTCGGAGGGTTACATCGTCCGGGCCGCCCCCGATGCCGCCGCCGCGTTGAAGTTGGTAGCGGGCGGCGCGATCCGTCCCGAAATCCTCTTGACCGACTACAATCTGCCGGGTGGTATGAACGGCCTGCAACTGCTGCGACAGCTGCGCACGGCGCTCAAGTCAGATTTGCCCGGAATTATACTGACCGGTGACATTGCCACTGAAACGCTGTCAAAGATCGGGCTTGAAGATTGCATCCAGCTCAGCAAGCCCGTGAATCCCCATGCAATGTTCGAGGCGATCGAGCGCTTGTGCCCAAGCGGTATTCCTGTCCCGCCCTACAGCGGTGATAGTAAAAACGTTATGAAACCGGTGACTTACGTCGTGGACGATGACCCGGAAATCCGTGCCTCTATTTGCGAAGTGCTCGAGATGACTGGACATAACGTCCGCGCGTTCGATAGTTCGGAAAGCTTTCTCGCCGTTTATCGCCGCGGCGGCGAAGGATGCTTGCTGGTCGATGCAACCATGCCGGGAATGAGCGGCCTGGGTCTGTTAAACGAACTGCGGGCTCGCGGCGATCATCTTCCTGTGATCTTCATCACCGGCGATGGCGACATCGGCCTGGCAGTCGAGGCCATGCGCGCCGGTGCGTGCGAGTTTATTGAAAAACCGGTAGGCCGCGCCGAATTGCTGGCCGGCATCGCCCGCGCTATCGCCCAATCGCACGATATCCGTACGATCGATGATATGCATGAAGCCGCTGGCGCGCTCGTCGCCCAATTGACCTCGCGCCAGCGCAAAGTCATGGACATGGTCCTGGCCGGACAGCCCAGCAAGAATATTGCCGTCGATCTTGGCATCAGTCAGCGGACGGTGGAAAACCACCGGGCGGCCATCATGCATCGTATGAGGGTGAAATCGCTGCCTGAGTTGGCCAGGCTGGTCGTGCAGGCAGAGTTTGGCGGATCGTTCGCCGAAGCCATCCCGGTCGCCAACGGCTGATCGGTTCAGTATCCGCATTTGCCGGGATGGCCGTCTTTTACGAAAGACTATTTGCGAGTCTTGTGATGCGCTTGAACATTATCCGTATCCTTGAGGTCGGTTGGTGAGAGGACAGTGCTGCCAGCCTCGATCGATGGTTGTTTGTCATGTTCATTTTTGCTTGGGCGAAATTTGCTGATTACCTGTTTGAGACCCCACCAAGATCGCGCATCCGAATCTAGCTCGTTGGGTTCAGGCCGATGAAGTTTCGCCGCGGCGTCGGAATGTTCGAAGCCGTTCGGTTTCTCTCCTTCAGGGAACTGCAAAACGACTGCCGGAGACGCGCAGGAAGGCATGCCGGAACTGATCGTTGTTGTGCGTTCGCTGCGCTGTCGATCATCGGGTTTTAGTGCTCCATCGATGGCTACTAGCGTGCTGCAGGGCAGACGGCCCAGCAAATGCATGCCAGTTGCGCCATTGAACCAAGATGCAAAATGGCTGTTTTCGCCACACCCAAGCACGACGAGATCCGCTCCAATCTCGGAGGCATAGGCGATGATCTCGGCAGCGGCCTCACCATCGCGAACGCACGTCAAAGCGTTACGGCCACTATCGCCAAGATCGCCGACCGCATCCGTCATGGCGTCCGACATGAATTTTCGTTCGGTCATCAATACGCTGCCAGGCATCGCGGCCGGTTCGAGCAATAGCCCAGCGCTCGTGACCACGACTGCCAGAACGTGCAATTGGGCCTTGCAGACCTGCGCAAGCGCAGCGCCTTGCCGCAGGGCGGCACCGCTGGCATCGCTGCCATCATAGGCCACGAGAATGGTGCGATAAACGGACATCAAACCACCGCCGCGATCGGCGCGTGGGTAGCCACCGGGAAGGGACGTTTGTTCGCATCCGGCGTATCCTGAGCCGCATTTTCCAGCAGCGACAAGAATGGCTTGATGATGTCTATCGGCATCGGGAATACCACGGTGGTATTCTGCTCCGCGCCGATTTCCGTCAAGGTTTGCAAGTACCGCAATTGCATGGCGGCGGGTATGGTGGACAGGATCGTCGCTGCATCGACAAGCGTCTGGGATGCCTGGAATTCCGCCTGGGCGTGGATCACCTTAGCGCGCCGGTCGCGCTCGGCCTCGGCCTGCTTGGCAATGGCGCGAACCATGTTTTCAGTGAGCTCGACAGTCCGGATCTCGACATTGGTGACTTTGATCCCCCAGGCCTCGGTCTGCGCATCGAGGATACTTTGAACATCAGCGTTGAGCTTCTTGCGCTCAGACAGCATTTCGTCGAGATCGTGCTGCCCGAGCACCGCGCGCAATGTGGTCTGCGCGAGCATGTTTGTTGCCGGTAGATACGATTGCACCTGGATTATCGCGTGTTCGGGATTGGCCACATTGAAGTAGAGTACTGCATCCACTTTCATGGAAACGTTATCGCGCGAGATTACATCCTGGCTGGGGATTTCGATGACCTGGATGCGCAAGTCGACGCGAACCATCTGCTGGATGAAAGGCATGAGCAGTACCAGGCCCGGGCCCTTTACTTTTTCAAAGCGACCCAACGTGAACACCACGGCACGTTCATATTCTCGGAGGATCCGCACGCTTGCCGTCAGCACGGACAGCAGGACAATGATTGCGATGGGGACAATTGCCTGCCACGTTGTTAACAATTACCATTCCTTCCAGAATTGGCCGGCAGACTGATCGTTACGAGACGGCTTCATACAGGCCTAAGCGCTGGTCGACGTTGACGTCAGCTTCGGAAACTACTCAGGTGCCATTCTTGAGGATGAGATAAGGACCAGCTGCCGTGGGGTTGCGACCGCATCGCTCAAATAACTGCGTAGATTCCGAGGGTAGCTTCCATGATGCGCCCTCCTAACGTCAGACCCTGATGACGGCCGCCGGCAGAGCGGCCGGATCATTTAGAATGCGTACCAAAAACCTTTGCGATTGATCGCAAAAGCATTGTTACGAGTCTAGCGGAGAGGTCAGCCTAAACTGCCAGCACGGTTGCGCCAGATGCCGGCTGGCAGTTTTTGTTTACGCATTCGGCGTAATTTTTTACGCAAGCCAAGCCCGCCGCGCAAGAGCGTCATGTTGGTCTCCGCGCAAATCTCACAATATAAATGAGCCGCTTTGGATCAATCTGTCCTGCAATTTCTTCCATTGATCCCGCCGCCTGGCGAACTTCGGACGCAACTGTTCGACGATTGGAATGCCTTTTTTTGAAAGAAAGCTAGGTGAGTTCGCGCGGTCCTTCGGGGTGCAGATACGCGGAGCGGAAATCCGCCATGGCCACCAGCGCTTCCATATCTTCGATGATGACGGTTTTGCTGAAGGTGCGGATAAGGCGCTGGGAGCGCAACCATTGCAGGCTGCGATTGATGTGAACGGGGGAAAGTCCGACCGCATCAGCGAGATCCGCCTGGGTGATCGGCAGGATAAATTCACGCCCGTCACTCTGCCCGATCGCTTCGAAACGATAGGCGAACTCCAGCAGCAGATGCGCGACACGTTCGCGCGCCGTGCGGCGGCCGACGTTCAAGGTCCATTTCTGAAATATGGCCGCATCGACGAGGGTATCAAACCAAAACGCGCGGCCCAGTTCTGGGTAATCCGCAGTCAGCCGCAAAATGTCGTTGCAAGTCACCGTGAACAGGACGGACGGCGTGTGAGTGCGAATGCCATGGTCTTGAATCTTGATCAGGCTCGAGGAGAGATCGATGAAGTCCCCTCGAAGGTGAAAAGAAATGATTTGCCGGCCACCGGTTCGCCAAGTTTTGTAACGACTGATTAAACCGCTCTCGACGAAACAACATCTTTCAGTCGGCTCACCTTCGCGCACGAAGTCCTGATACATGCCAACCTCCTGCCTCTTCGCATCGAGATCAAGGAAGGCTTGCTGAGCCTCCTTGGAAATAGGTCTACCGCGCATAAACTTTGCAAGGTGCGCTCGTAAATCTGGCTTGGAATGAGCGGACATAATGGCTCCTGCCTGGGATGGGGGAGCGCAAATTCGTCTCTCAGCCGTCGAATATCACTTTGCTGACCGACGATGCCGGTAACATATACTGACCTGAGATAAAGTTTAACCCATGATAATGAAATGTCAGTCTTTGTTAGGCGTATCGTGAATGCCCACTGCATCGCGAAAATGCAGACGGTAAATCTCGGCGCCCCCAGCATCGCGAACTCCGATAAAATGGGCCAGATTGATGGCGCATCCCTCACCGATTTCGCTGGCGATCAGGCCGCGCGCTGCGGACAGGGCTTCCGCACAGGCTGCTGAACCGTCGGAAAGCTCCATGCCTTCGGGATCGGTCAGCCAACCTTCACCAATCATCAGGTCGAAAAAATATTGGGGCATGGCGAAACTCGGATTGGGTCACGGGATGCCAGATGCAGTGCTTGGCTCCGGCCAGTTGCAATCCATTTTTGCTATCCCGAGCAAATTGCCGGTCAACTCTCAACGCGCTAACTTTTGTTAACGGGCTTTAGCAAGAGGGGGGATATCGCTTAGCTCGGAGGTATCGACGCGGAGCTCGCCCGGCTTGGGCGTGCAGTCGGTAAGACCGACCATATGGGTAGCATGTCGATCGCCGTCAGGTCATCGCCCGCATGCCAGGCTAAGCCGTGAGCACTCCGCGTTCAGTGCGACAGAAAGATCATGCGTTCCTGCTGGAGCAGGAGATCGCGGGTCATGCCGCCAAAGGTCCATTCGCGGACTTTGCCGTGGCCGTAGGCACCGGCCACGAGCAATTCGGCTCCATGCATGGTGACGAAGTCGGCAAGACTTTTGCTGTCATCGCCATTGCTCAGCCTAACCGCCGCCGTGGCGGTCAACGAATGCCGCTTGAGCCACTCCACGACGTCGTCGACCCGCAACCGCGCCTCTTCCATGGCCTCTTCTTCAGCTACCTCCACAACGATGATCTCGCTAGCGATCATCAGCAGTGGAAGCGCATCCGCGATGGCACGGCGGGCCTCACGCGTATCCTTCCAGGCGATGACCACCCGGTCGAACCATGGCTTCGCTGGGAATTTCGGCACGATCAAAACCGGGCGCCCAGCGTGCATCAGCAGAGCGCCGGTATCTACACATCCCGATTGGTCTAGCTGCGCCTTTTCTGAAAATGCCGTAATGATCAGGTCGGCACTTCGGCCTTCACGAGCGACATATACCGCGACGGGCTCCAGCGTTACGGCCGAACGCCATCCAATCCTGCGGCAGAGCGTGCTGCTGGAATCTTCGAATTCATTCTGCAGCGCCTTGAGTTCTATCGCGGCGATATTGTGCTTCGCGTCAATTAGTCCGGCGGAATGGAAACCGTCGCCCGCATCGAGTTGTAGCGCCTGGCTCCCGGCGATGCCGATCACGCCAGCGTCGAGGTGCTGCGCCAGCCATGCTGCGGTGTCGAGGACCTGTGAGTTCGAACGACCCCAATCAAGATGGACCATCACGGTGGCGATTGTCATGTCGTATCTCCTAACTCAGCCGATCGGTTCGACAACGCTGCGTCGGTTCTTTCAGCTTCAGGCCACCATCACTGACTTTGTGCCGCGGTCTGGTTTGCGCGGCAAGCACCGGAAACTACGCAAGCGCTCCGGGGAACAACTCCTAGATGGCAATGGCGCTGCCCACTTTGGGAATATCCTGCCACGTTTCGATTGCACCGAACATTTGGAGCTGAGCCCCGCCAAACAAAGAATAATATCTCAAATCCTCTACCAATTCATCGCCTCATCGATCTGAAGCGTCCCGGGTTTCCCGGAGGCTCCTACTTGTGAGAAGATCCCATGAGGAGTGGATAGCGACCTGCGCTGTGGCAGAGTGGGTGCGCTAACAAACGCTCTGGAGGCCAATCATGGTGTTACCCTTTGATCAACTCGCAACGCCGGTCGCTATCCGCGTCGATCTTGGCGCAATCTTTGTTTCTTTGGAACTTGGAAAAGCGACTTGGCTGGTAACATCGCTGTCTCCGGGCAGCGAAAAGATGTCGCGTCACACGGTGGTCGGTGGTGACATATCTGCGCTATTGGTATGCTTGGCTGGCTTGCGCGACAAAGCACAAGCGCGGCAAGGCCAGTTCTATCCGATGGTTGTGATCCAAGAGGCAGGTCTCGACGGCTTTTGGATCGATCGCGTGCTTAATCGGGAGACCTGGATCGAGAGCCACGTTGTCGATGCCGCTTCTATTGCGGTATCGCGGCGGCATCGCAGGGCAAAGACCGACCGCATTGATGGCGAGGCACTCGTCCGTACGCTGATGGCCTATAAGCGGGGCGAACCGCGGGTGTGTTCGATGGTCCGGGTTCCGGCACCTGATGATGAGGACCGCCGCCGCATTGGCCGCGAGCGCAAAGTTCTGGTTGCCGAGCGCGTTTTGCACGTCAATCGCATCAAGGGACTGCTATTCAGCCAGGGGATCAGGGGATACGAGCCTCTGCGACGTGATCGCCGCGCCCGTCTTGAGGACATGCAGACTGGCGATGGTCGGCCGCTGGCTGGTTGTATCAAGGCGCAGATATGCCGGGAACTGGACCGGCTCGAATTGGTTTTGACGCAGATCAAGGGAGTCGAAGCCGAGCGTGATGCGCTGGTGGCCGCTGAGGTGGCGAATGAACCTTCGCCGGCAGGAATGCTGCGGACCATCAAAGGGATTGGTCCTGAATTTGCGATGATACTGACGAGTGAAGGCCTGTTCCGCCATTTTGACAATCGACGACAACTCGCCGCGTATGCCGGGCTTGCGCCGTCGCCATGGCAAAGCGGCTCGATCGACCGCGAGCAAGGCGTCTCGAAATCGGGCAATCCAAGATTACGCACAACCATGATCCAGCTCGCCTGGCTCTGGCTGCGCCACCAGCCAGGTTCAGCTTTGACACGCTGGTTTCACGAGCGCGTCAGTCGTAACGGGGCGCGGGCCAAAAAGTCTGCAATTGTGGCACTCGCCCGCAAGCTGCTCATCGCGCTATGGAAATATGTGGCCAGTGGCGTCGTAATCGAGGGGGCGGTCACAGCCAGCGCCTGATCGCATCGATGCATATCTTCCCCATCCTCAGGACCTGATCAGTCCTGACGGATCCAGGTAAACGGACCGCAATGCTCCATGGCTTTAACCGCCGATGAGAAGATTGGTCCCGTTTTCCTGAGCCCTTGCCCCGAATGCGGGATAGTGGTGCAGCCACTCAGCGTGGCGACCGGATGTGAGGTGGTACAGGTTCGGCAACGAGCCGGTATTTTGAGCGGGCTCAGACCATGGATCCCAGCAGCAAGGAAAACGACTATGCCGTCTTCATAACCCGCTTGACCAAAAACTCCTCATGTGAGGAGCCTCCGGGAAACCCGGGACGCTTCAAAGCGTCGCATTGGCCATCGCATATCGGCTTGTCGATTAACCTTAGCGGCGTGGAACTCTCTCAACCCAGCACGCCGCTGGCGATCATGGCCCTGTAATCATTTGCATGGCCTCGATCCCCAGCGCCTGGAGGTCGCAGTCACCGAAACGTCCGTCCTTGCCGACTTTGAGGTCGCTCGTCAGCAGTTGGAGTTGTTGCACAAAACGGGCATCCAAGTCGCGTTGGACGATTTCGGGTCCGGGTATGCATCAATCACCTATCTCAAGGAAATTACCTTCGACCGGGTCAAGATCGACGGTGAACTCATCACCAATATCATCGAATCTCCCAAGGCGAGGCGTCTAGTCTAGCTGTCTGGTTGCGGAACGTCATTGGGATCAGGTAGGATGGGCCATCGCGGAGAACGCGTGGCGTTTCACCGCTTTCAGTGACGAGGTGCTGTGATGATGCAGATCCACCCCCAGGCGCGAACCACTCCCGTAGTACGAGCGGAGATTGCGCGGTCCACCGAGCCGACGAGAGTCGTCGCGAAACGATATGGCATCAGTGACGAGACGGTCCGCAAGTGGCGCAAACGTGGTGAACAAGCCTGCCAGGACCGATCAAGCTGGCCAAAGCGACTGCCATGGCGCGCGACTGATGAAGAGCGCGCGATCATCTGCGCTGTACGACGAGCGACGGGCTTCCCGCTGGATGACCTGACTTTCGTGTTGCGCAACTTCTTGCCGCACCTCAATCGTGACAGCGTCTACCGCGTACTCAAGTCTGAGGGCCTCAACCGACGGCCGCCAAAGCCAACAACGGTTCCTGCGAAGGGCCAGGGACGTTTCAAGGATTATGACCTCGGCTTCATCCACATCGACGTCAAACACTTGCCAAAGCTGCGCACCGCGGACGGACAGACGCGCAAGCGCTTCTTTTACGTGGCCATCGATCGCTGCTCCCGCTTCGTCTTTCTTGCCGTCTATGACGCCGAGAATGCTGCCAACGCCGTCGACTTCCTACGCAAGGCCAAACGAGCCTTTCCGTTCCGTATTACCCACATCCTGACCGACCGTGGATCATGCTTCACGGCGGACGCGTTCGAAGAGGCTTGCGCGGAACTCAAGGTGCCTCACCGGCAGACAAAGCCCTACACGCCACAAACCAACGGTATGGTGGAGCGCTTCGACGGCCGCATCGCAAGCGATGTCCTGGGAATTAATGTCGCCGGCCATGCCGACCTCGAGATCCTGCTGACCAGCTTCAACCACGCTTATAATCGGCGGAGGCAGAGGGTCATTCATGGCCTCGCGCCGATCGACAAAGTCGCCGAGCGCCTCAAGCTCAACCGTGGCCTGGAGAACAAACTTTACAAGCCACCTGCAGATCAGAATGATCTACTCAATAAAGTAGACAAAGTCCTTTATTATGCCAATGAGGTCTCACAACCAGACAGCTAGGGCATATTGCAGCTATGCGGTGCCGTCGGACTTCCGGCGACCGCTGAGAAGGTAGAGTGCGAGCGGCAGCTCGCGATCCTCGTCGGCCTGGGATGCAGTCGGCTGCATGGCTATTTATTGGGCCGTCCCTTGAATGCTGTCGCGGCTGGAGAACTCGCGGCGGGCATGAAACGCGCGGCTTGATCCCGGCTTTTCTGACTGTTTCTCTTTTCCCCAATTAGAGCCGCTCATCTCGAGTGTATCTGCGTTTCATTTCATACCGAAAACCCGGCCTCGTACAGGTGAGCTTCTATAAACCCAATTTAGTGACTGGAAGCCATCCCCAATCGCGACCGGGTTATAAGGCCTTAGACAAGACCCGCCTTGCCTGGCGAGTGGTTCGATCGCTTCATGCAGAAATAGAAAATGGGCAAGCTTCGTTGCTAACCATGTTCAAGCATTTTCTGGACACGCTCCGCCAGGAAATCGACGGGAAATGGCTTGGTGATGACGACCATGCCGGGAGCGAGCTGCCCGTTCCCCACCGCCGCGTTCTCCGCGTAGCCGGTGATGAATATTACTTTGAGGTTTGGACGAGATTGGCGCGCGGCGTCGGCCATTTGCCGGCCGTTCATACCTCCAGGAAGCCCAACGTCACTGATAAGCAGATCGATCCGTACGTCAGACTGCAGCACCCTAAGTCCGGCAACGCTGTCGGCGGCTTCGATCGTCGTATAGCCACGTTCGTGAAGCACATCGGAGGCGAGCATCCGGACGGTTGGCTCGTCATCGACGACCAGAACTGTCTCACCCTGATCCGACCGGTTTGGCGACCGGACTTCAGCCCGCTCTTCCTCGAGTTCACCATCGGAATGATGCCGAGGCAGATAAATGCACACGGTCGTGCCTTCGCCGACCTCAGAATAAATCCGCACCTGCCCGCCGGACTGCTTGGTAAAACCGTAAATCATGGACAGGCCCAGACCGGTCCCTTCGCCAATGGGCTTGGTCGTGAAAAACGGCTCAAACACCTTTTCTTTTATTTCGGGCGCCATGCCAACGCCGGTATCTGTCACACAGAGCGACAGGTACTGGCCTTCAGGAAGATCATGGGTACGCGCGCCATATTGATCGATCCATTTGTTTGCAGATTCAATGGTGATCCGTCCGCCGTCCGGCATTGCGTCGCGCGCGTTGATACACAAATTGAGCAAAGCGTTCTCGAGTTGGGATGGATCGACTAGAGTAGGCCAAAGTCCGACAGCGCCGACCACCTCAAGCTCGACCGAGGGGCCGATCGTACGGCGGATCAGTTCCTCCATTCCGCTAATTAGCCGGTTGACGTTAGTCGGCTTGGGATCGAGCGTTTGGCGACGCGAGAAGGCCAGCAGGCGATGCGTCAGTGCGGCGGCGCGCTTCGCCGCCCCCTGGGCCGCTACAATGTAACGTTCGGCATCGCTATTGCGGCCTTGAAGCAGGCGCGTTGCGATCAGCTCCAGACTTCCCGAGATGCCCTGCAGCAAATTGTTGAAATCGTGCGCGAGGCCGCCGGTAAGCTGTCCAACCGCTTCCATTTTCTGCGATTGACGAAGCGCTTCTTCAGCGTGAACCAGTTTTGATGTGCGGTAACGCGCTGTTCAAGTTCGTCGTTCAGCGCGCGCAGCATGGCAATCGCGCGATCGCGCTCTTCCTCGACCGCGCGCCGTTCTTCGACATCGATAAGGACGCCGGGAAAGCTTAACGCAGTGCCATCCTCAGCCCGGTCGACGCGGCCATTTGCCTCGATCCAGTAATAGCGGCCGTCCGCACGCTTTACGCGATACTGGTGCGCATACGCGCCGCCCCGGCTTATCGCCTCGTTGATGGCCAGGACGACACTATCGCGATCATCGGGATGGACCGTCGCGATAATCTGCTCCAATGGGATACCGCTATGGCCCAACGCGGGGTCGAGGCCAAAGCTTTGGCTGAACGCCACGTCGATGGTGAATTGGTCACTCGGCAGATCCCAAAACCATGTTCCGATAATTGCGCCGGCACCGAGCGCCAGTTGCACGCGCTCTGCGTTTACGCGATCGCGTGCCTGTGCGGTCTCGGCGGCCCGTTCTGCGAGCACGCGCTCTGTCGTCTCCACAACAATTGCGATGACACCCAGGATTGTCCCCGCACTGTCCAGTGCAGGCGAATATTCAAGGTCAGCCCATAGCAGCCGCGGGGTTCCGTCACGAATAAGCGTGAGCTCCTGGTCGCGGTACGTCAGGGCCCCCCCCTCACGATAGACCTTCTGCAATACATTCGCGTTGAAGTCCGCGACTTCGTGCCAGCCTTCGAGGACATTGCAACCGAGCAGTTCAGGGTGCCGGCCGCCCGCAAAGGCGCGATAGGCGTCATTGTAGATCATGACGCCTGTTTCGCCCCAGAGCGTCACGATCGGTGTCGGGCTTTGCAAGACGAAACCAACCATGGCCTTCATCTCCGTCGGCCAGGCTTCGATGGGGCCCAAAGGCGTGGCCGACCATTCATAGCGGTCAACGAGGGAGCCTAGCTCACCTCCGTTGACAAGAAAGCGTCGAGATGGCGCAAAGTTCGAGTCGTTTTTCATTAACGCGATATGCCGAGTCCCGCTTATCCGCGAAACGCCTAAAATGGACTTGCGGGCGTCGGGCGCCACGCCAGATCGGCTGAGTACGAAATCTGCTTCAACTGCGCCCAGCTGCGAACCGTGCTTTTCCGATGGTGGGACAAAGCATCGTTAGATTAAGGTGGCAAGGGTAGTGATCACGGTCGCAGATAGTCCGAAAGTCCGGAGTACTTCCGCCCTTCACGTTCCGCCAATTCAACGGATCTCCCGTAATCCGGCTCATGCTTGGGTCTGCGGCATTCCTTGCGGCACAGGCCGATGAAGCTCTCAATTCTTTATTCGGCTTATCTCCCGAATTTTTGTGCCAATGGCCTCGGGGGCAAGCACGTAATCGATGCAACCGGATTCTATGGCGCTGACTGGCATGTCCGGTTGTTTGGCGGTGTCTGGCATTTGGGCAATCGTGATGCCGCCCATATCCCTGATGCCGCACAGCGCCGCAGCACCGTCTCCATCGTAGCCCGAGACGATGACGGCGATAACCTTCCCTGCCCAGTTCTGCGTCAAGGACTGGAGAAAAACGGTAATGACGTCCGGCCATCCTCTCGGCTTGGATATGGGTTCCAGGCGGAACCCTCCGTCACAGACATGCAAATCCCGCTGGGACGGAATGATGAAAACATGATTGGGCCTGATGTCCAACCCGTCAGTGATCAACTCAACGGGCATTGCTGAATATCGCGGAAGGATATCATGGAGCTGGGTTGCGACGACCCGGAGATGATTGACAATGACGACAGCGACCCCAAGGTCTGCGGGCAAGTTTTGCAGCAGCCGAATATAGGCATCGAGTCCACCGGCTGATCCGCCAATGCAAACGACTGGGAAATTCTTGGTCATTGCATTCCTGCCTGCCGAATATGTGTTGAGGTGTAGCGTCGATGCGACAAGGACTCGTCTACCGTTTCGTTGGTCGAGATCGGCAAGCCGGCAAAAATCTCGTTTCCTGTGGCATCGCGGCCGGTTGACAGGCGCTGCACCTCAACAGCCTGCCAAATTGACCTCAAAAATCGTGAAGTTGTAAGGGTCGGAATATACGCAGTCGCGGCCTGCGCCGCATTTACGCAACGGCAGACCGAGCACTATCGCAGCTCGGCCGTCGTACTGGTTCGCTATCAAACTGGCGCACGGGAACGTGTCGAAACTATCTCAAACGCGGGTGGTGGGATTGCGAAACAAAGCCGGGCGCCAAGTTTGCGGCGAGCGTCTGTCAACGCCGATCGGATTCCAGGCCAGCGGGGCGGAGTAAAAGCAGGCCATTGTTGATGCGGGCCTGACGATATGAAGAGGGCCCCGATCGGGGCCCTCTTCATATCGTTGTCGTCGTTGATCAGGCGGTGATGATCTCGCCGGTTTCGGGGGCGATGATCTCGGTGGCCTGGTTTTGCTCCGCCCTGGCGGCAGAGCGTCGACGGCTGGCGGACTGTTTCAGCCGGTAGCTGTCGCCGTTCATCGTCAGGATGCTGACGTGGTGGGTGAGCCGGTCGAGCAGCGCGCCAGTGAGCCGCTCGCTGCCGAGTACCTGAGTCCAGTCCTCGAACGGCAGGTTGGAGGTGACGATCGTGGAGCCACGCTCGTACCTTTGGGAGAACACCTCGAACAGCAACTCGGCGCCAGTGGGCGACAGCGGTACATAGCCAAGCTCGTCGATGATCAGCAGCTTCACCGCTGCAAGGTCGCGCTGCATCTTCAGCAGGCGGCGTTCGTCGCGCGCTTCCAGCAGCTGGCTGACCAGCGCGGCCGCGGTCGTGAACGTCACGGTAAAGCCCTTCTGGCAGGCGGCCAAGCCGAGGGCGAGCGCGACATGCGTCTTGCCCGTGCCGCTGTTGCCCAGAGCGATGATGTTCTCGCGCCGCAGGACATACTCACAGCGGGCAAGCTCCAGGACGAGCATCTTGTTGAGGCTCGGGATGGCGGTAAACTCGAACGTGTCGAAGCTCTTCACCGCCGGGAAACGTGCCGCCCGGATACGCCGCTCGATCGTGCGCCGTTCGCGATCGATCAGCTCGAGCTCGATGAGCCGCAGCAGATATCGCGGATGATCGGTACCATCGCGCGCGCACTCGCGGGCCACCTTGTCATACTCGCGCAGCACGGTGGGCAGCTTCAACTGCTTGAGGTGATGGGCCAGCAGCACTTGCGGCGTACCGCTCATCGTGCCGACCGGCATCGTATCGGGTGCGCCGCGCATGCCGCCAGCACCCCGTAATCGGCGGCCGAGGTCGTCTTCACCGCCGTTCGCGGCAGGTGCGGATAGGCCGCCAGGTCGAGCCGGGCGGGTCGCCGCTCGATGCGCGCCAGCGCGATCAGCTTGATCGCATCGAACCCGACCGCGCCGATCTGGATCGCCTGGGTTACGGCACCCGTGACGATGTCGAGCGGCAGCGTCTCCAGCAGGCGCAGCACCTGGATAAACTCACGCTTGCCCCGGTTGCCCATCCGCGCTTCGAGCAGGTGTCGCAGGTGCTGGAACACGTCCGGCAAAGCCCAGCCCTGCAACGCCGCAGCTTGATCGAGCGCGCCGGGCTTGGTCTCGATCAGCGCCAGATAGTGGAGCGGGTCGGCGACGAACACGCCCTCGCCATAGCACCGCTGGTGGCGCGCGATCTCCTTACCGCCGCACAGGATCACAACCTCGGTGACGAAGCCCTTCACCACCACATCCTGGAAGCCATAGGCGGTCGGCACCGAGTAGTCGTTGGTCCGATAGCGCACGAGCGCCATCGACGAGACCCGCGCCGCGCGCTTCTCGCAGGGCTCCAACGGCACTGCCGGCAGCGGCCGCAGCGCTGCGTGATCGGCCACCAACCGCTCGCCGATCGTCTCGGCATGGCGGCCGGCATGATCGCGCTGTCGAGCGCGGCAGCGCTCTTCCAGCATGGCGTTCAGATCGTCGAAGCTGGCAGCGTGCGGGACCGGGACCATGAAGTTGGCGCGCGAGAACTTGACCAGCCCTTCGACCTTGCCCTTGTCGTTGCCCTTGGCCGGTCGCGCGAAGCGATCGCGGAACAGATAGTGGCTGCACAACTCGGTGAAGGCACGCGTGCGTTCGCGCTTCCCGTCGCCCAGGATCTTCGCCACCGCGATCGTCGTGTTGTCGTACAGGATCGACAGCGGCACGCCGTCGAAGAACGCGAATGCCGAAACATGCCCGTCGAGGAACGCCTCGGTGGTCTCGCGTGGGTATGCCTTCACATAACAGGCATCCGACTGCGGCAGGTCCATGCACAGGAAGTGGATCTTCTGACGCACGCCGCCGATCACGCCGATCGCCTCGCCAAAATCTACCTGCGCATGGCCCGGTGGGTGTGCCAGCGGCACGAACGTCTCGCGCCCTCGCGCCCGGCAGAGCCGGACATGGTCCTTCACCACGGTATATCCGCCGGCAAAGCCATGCTCGTCGCGCAGCCGTTCGAAGATCCGCTTGGCCGTATGCCGCTGCTTCACAGGCGCTGTCTGGTCAGCTTCCAGGATCGCATCGATCACCGGCAGCAGCGGCCCCAGCTTCGGCTTCGCTGCAGGCTCCTTACGCGTATATCCCGGCGGCAGCGAGAACCGGCACATCTTGGCCACCGTCTCTCGGTTCAGCCCGAACACCCGCGCCGCCTCGCGACGGCTGTGACCCTCAACAAATACGAAGCGCCGAACGGCGGCATAGCTCTCCACGGCAAACATCCCCGGCCGCTCCCAAAAGAAGCAACCTTACCAACGGCCGGATTTTACTCCGCCACGCTCAGCACCGCGCCGGCGTTCCAATGGCCTGCTTTGTCACCGGCGCATCCACCGATCATAGTCGGTCACATAGCCAGCATCCGCGTCAAGCGTGGCCAGCATTTTTTCCATCCCGGTTTTGTGAGTCGGGTCTTTCAATACACCGCCACCTCGATGCGCGTCGGCTAACAGAGTTTCCGAGAGCAACGCCGGAAACTCTTCCCTGTCCATAACCACAAGCTCAAGTGCGGCTAGGTCATGAATATGGCGGACGATTGTGGGATCATCGGTTTCAGAAGTACGATCACGAGCCAGAACCCGCCAAGTGAAAGCACTCAGTTTATCGGCGGCTGTTTCAACAGGATCAACACATCCGATCGCCGGAATTTCCGGTGGAAGGGAGCGGTATTGGCTGACAAATGACGATAGAGGCTTTTGCAAATTCGGAAGCCGCGGCGGCTTGTCAGAAAATTCAGCCAGAATATGCGGTCGGAGTGCATCATGGCCATCCAGCAACGAAGGATACGCCAGTTCGATCTGGATAAAACCGTTGCTGTCTCGCGCAACAATATCGCCAACCTGAAATCCCGCATCAGTCCAGGCGGACACCAATGCGTCTTTGAACCGGCCAAAGGCTTTGCGCCGCTGTCTGCCTGACATTTCGAGAAACGCCGGCGTCAGCGCAAGTTTGAAATCGATATCCTCCGAAAAACGTTTGATCAGCGCGTGCCCCTTGAGCAGCGCCGTCCCCCCGGAAAATATCGGAGTTATGCCCTCGGGCTGGAGCGTAAGCAGCAGCCGAATAGCCTGGATGACATACCAGTCCTTCTCGACGAATGCCTCATCGACCGCAAGCGCACCTGCGACCCGGCCCAGCGTTCTGGCATCAGGCGCGTTCGAGAACGACATAATTTCCGTCGTAGCCGATACGGCGACTTATACGGCCCTTTGCTGCCAGCACACGCCCGGTTGGTACTTGCGTCGACCGCCCCTCATTATAGGAGCGCTCAGCACTTGAGGCCTCGACGGCTTTGCCGAGGCGCTCCAACGCCTCGGTTGCCAGTCGCTTGATGCCCACCAGCGGTGCCGGCTTGCCATTGAACGGAGATTTCTCCGCCTTGGCATAGAGACCATACCCTATCTGGATAAGCTGCCCCGCACTGATCAACTGCCGGAGCGCGCGACCGATCGCATCGTAACTGCCGAGCGTTTCAAAATCGCGCCGCAGAAACACATTTCGCCGCGAGCGGGAAATGCGGGCGGTGATGAGCTCGGCGATCGAGGAGGAGGACTTCGGCGCCTTGCCGATAGCGATCTGGTAACGCCCCCGCCCCACACGCACGAGTTTGCGGGATTTTACCAGGTTGCCAAGAACCCGGCCAACCGAATCGTAATTGGCCTCGCAGCCCAAGTCGGCGCGCACAATGGTGCCGCCGCCTGCAACGCGCTCCAAAATCTGCTCAGTCAGGGTCTGCATTGTCTTTACCAAAATACGACGCTTCCGACATGGAAGTATCATCGGGTGGCCCAATTTTCAAGGGGGCAGGCCGCCGACCAATCCACGCCGTACGTCTCGCGATGCCATGGGCCGGGCCACACTGCGGCTACCGCCGACATGCAGCGAGTTAGACGCGCGTGCCATCCTTGCGAATGCCGTGCCGTTTGCAAAGGCTCGATATGTTTGCGGCGCTGGTGCCCATACGAACGGCGATCGCTCGCTGGGTTTCTCCTCCCGCCAGCCCGTCACAAATGGCCTGGATGCGTTCATCGCGCACGACCTGGAGCTTTGAAGCAGGGTCTATCTTGCGCCGCAGAGGAGGCCGGGGCTTTGAAACATCATAAGTGCTACCGTCGGAGTTAATACCAAAGCGACGAAGTTGCTGATATATTTGCGCAGTCGAAAGCTCGATGTTCTCGCTGATTGCCGCAACGGTTTCTCCGCCAAGCAAGCGCTCACGCAGGCGATCGATCGAGATCACCCGGGTCACAGCATTTTCACGAGGCTGCGGCTTGGCGATCGCGGTCTCGCTCACAGGGTCGAAACGGTTCCCCGCAAGATCGATGCCGTGCCGTTGCATGAATTTCGAAAGCGCGGCGCGCGTCACGCCAAGATCCAGGGCAACGGAGACCTGCTGGCGGCCTTTCGCCAATTCACCGCAAAGCCACGGGATCTGCGCTTCGTCTATTATAGATCGGACCGTCCTGCCGATCTCGAGCTGCGCAAGCGGCACGCCGTCGATCTTGACCTGGCGAGAGGCACCCAAACCTTCGAGAAAGGCCCTGAATTGCGCACGGCTTTGCGGCGTCATCAGCTTGGTGTTGAGCTCGTCGGACTCGGACTCGATATGCGCACCAACAATCTCGATCTCGAGCACGCGCTTGATGATTTCTGGCAAGTCCTTGCCAAGGTAGCTGAGGTCAGGGACACTCAGCGTCGAGCCAGGACCCAGCACGACCGGTGTATTGGTGCGCGCAAGATTGAACTTGAGCGGCAATACCTTTTTCGGCCTCGACTTCTCTTTGCGTACCATCTCGGCCCCATCAAGCCTTGGCAGCGATTGTTGCGCTGCAATCTGGATATCTCACATAAAATTTAAACTTCTGAACGACGTCATATCCAATATGGCGCCGCATCCTACTATTTGATGAGCGGCGCAGTACGCCCTGCTCAGTTACAAAACGACGGCAATGTAACCCGCACGTTAATATCATCAACGAGCATGATCTGTGTCATCGTTCTCGATCGAGAGCCTACCGGGCAGATTGCGCTGGGTCCAGCGTAAGCAGCATTTTTCTTGATACGACGTAAGGATTAGCGTGGCGCCAAAGGCCTGATAGAGGCCAGGTTTCCGGCGCGAAATACAGGTCGCCGTATGCGGCCACGCAGCCGTTTTCCGCTGCATCGCCCTCCCGCGAATCAAAGCCGCAAAGTTAACTTCTGTGTACGCAAAGAGCGGTGCCTCGCACACTCGCTCGTTACAGAACGACACAATATGCTTCCATCTCAGATTGGCGGCGAACGCAAAAAACGACCGAGGACTAATGGATTTTCTTCTGTTTTTGGTGATTTGGAGGAGTGGTGTTTCTGCCTTCAAAATTTTTGCGCTCAAGTGAAATGTGATGGTTGACTAGATACATCTTGTTACTTAACTATTAACCCACAGCGTCGGATGCCCGATGGCGGGGGGTAAACATGGCGCACACCAGATCAATTTTGGGACTTGCCCGAAAAACAAATCTGCTGCGCATGGGATGCATCGTAATTGCTTCTGGCCTGTCGCAAGCGGTGCTGGCGAGGGCGGACGCGCAGTCTGGCGAAGCGCTGGTTATCGACAACTTTGTGGCTGCATCTGCTCAGCCAACCGAGTCCAAAGCCAAAGCCGGCCCTCCCCTGCCCCTCGCTGACATAACGGTCGGATCCGCCAAATCGATCGGAGCCGCGCCAAGCAGCTCGGTCGCAGCAGTAATGACTGCGCAATTCGGAGCAACAAATTCATCAGGCGCGACGCGGCGCATGCCTGATCGCGCGGTCGCCCGGACCAACCTGACGTTTGCGCTAAGCGACATCGGCCGTGTTGCGGCGCCGCTGGCGCCTGGTTGCAGCACTTATCCATACAGGCCTTCCAACAGCTTGAAGCCCCAGAACGAAGCGTATCGCCAGATGCTCCTGCCTTATGTCGTTCGCGAAGCGTGCTCTGCCGGAATTCCTGCGGGCTTACTCGATGCCCTGATCATCCAGGAGAGCCGGTACAATGCGCTCGCTGTCAGCAACAAAGGCGCGATCGGCCTCACGCAGCTGATGCCTGGGACTGCAATGAAGATCGGCGCCGATGCCTATTCGGTCGAAGGCAATATCCGCGGCGGCGCAGCATATCTGCGCTCGATGATGGATACCTTCGGCGGTCAAACGCACCTGGCTCTCGCTGCCTATAACGCCGGTCCCGGCGCAGTACTCCGCTATGGCGGAATTCCGGCCTTCCGCGAAACCCAAGGGTATGTCGCGAGCATCCTGGGCCTGTGGGGATACCTTAGCCAGTAACCGCGCACGGGTCCCAGGCCGCGCTTCCCTCATCGATTTTTGAAAACCGTACCCGGGGGCGGGACGGTTCCCTTGAACTGGAGAAGCAAATCATGACTGCAATGACGTTGAAGCGTTTGGGTATCGGCGGGCGCAATTTGGGTGGCGCTGCCGTGATCGTTCTGGCCTCGCTTGCATTCGCCGGCGCCGCATATGCGGGCGCGGACGCCACGTTCACGCCCCTGGTCACAAAACTGACAGGCTGGCTCAACGGTTCGCTCGGCTATCTGATCGCGATCGGCGCGTTCCTCGTCGGTCTCGTCAATGCGGTGCGCGGCGAGCGCGGGTTTTGGCCGATGCTGTTCCCGTTCCTGCTCTCAATCATAATCACGGTTGGCCTGACGATCATCGCCGGCGGCTTCACCGCGACCGTTTGACCCTTTTTTCGGATTATCGAGATGGCTGCCAAGAGTGCCTACCACGTCTATCAACATCTCGATGATCCGGAAATCATCGCCATTTGGACGGTCGATGAATTTGTCGCAATGACCGTGCCTCTGCTGCTTGGCATCGTGTTTCGCCAGGTATTCATCGGCCTGGTGCTGTGCATCGCCTGCTGGTGGGGCCTCAAAAAGCTCAAGGCGGGACGTTCGCTCGATTGGGCTTATGGCGTCGTCTATTGGTACGCCTCGGGCACCATCGCGCCGATGAAGGGCTCACCGCCATCGACCTACCGGATCATGGTGGGCTGAATGGATATCGCGCACCAATTCAAGGACACCCGCAAGCTCGGGCTCCAGCGCAATCTCATTGCCGCTGCGCTCGGGGCATCGTTGGTCCTCAACGCCGGATTGCTGGTCTACAACGCATCGCGGGCAACCGATGTCATTCTGCAGCCGGTCATGCAGTCGCCGCTTTCGATTTCGTCGGCAGGGGTCAGCCGGGATTATCTCGAAATGATCACCCGCGACACCGCCTATGCGGTCCTGAACCGGACTCCGCAGTCGCTCGATTACTGGATGAATGCGGTGCTCAAGATCACCGATCCGGCTTCCTACGGCACGGTCAAGGCACAGATGCTGCGTGCGGTGGGCCAATTACGCGGATTGGACATCACGCAAACGATCGAAGTGAGCATGATCGACGTGCGTGAAAAGGATCTGCGCAGCTCGGTAACCGGCGTGCTCCACGTGTTCGTGGGCCAGAAAGAGGTCTCGCAGACGCCCGTCCATTATTACTTCGACTGGTCGTACCACGGGCTTTCGCTGAAACTGAAGGGCTTCGGGACGATCGCCGACCCGAACAAGCCCGCCATCGTCACGCCGCTCGATCCTTACGTAGAACGGGGTGGCAAATGAAGAAAATGCTCGTCGCAGCGCTGCTGTTTTGCAGCGCGAACACCGCCTGGGCGGATCAGCGCCTGGTCGTTCCCGACAATGGCGAAGTCGCATGCCGGATCGCCCAGCGCGGGATCACCAGGCTTTCGCTCGAGGGAGACCGATTTGTGTCCGATGTGCGCCGGCCGAATGGCGACGGCCAGGGCGATGTCAGCATGCAGAACGAGCCCAACCGCGGCGATATCTACATCTCGCTTCCCGACAGCTATGCGCCGCGGACGATTTCGTTTTTTGCGACAACCGGCAAAGGCTTCACTTACAAATTCCGGTGTTCGATCATCGACAGCGAATCCGAGCAAGTCTTCATCGTCAACCAGCAGTTGGCCGATGCCCAACTGAAGGCGCAGGGCGGTGTCCAGGACGATTGGGAAATGCCGATCGCCATCATCAAGGGCATGGCCGCCAAATCAGAGTTGCCCGGATTTACGATCACCGCAGGAAGCGCCCGCCCGGCCCACGTTGGAACGCTGAAAGTCCAGGTGGTGAGCGTTTATGCAGGGCCGCACATGACCGGCAAAGTCGTCGATATCGAGAATTTCGGGACGGCGCCCGTCGATCTGACTGAACAGGAAGTCTCGCCGGCGAACACCGTCGCAGCGACACTCTCAAAAACACACCTGGCGCCCCATGAGCACACGACGGCCTACGTCGTGCTCAACCGCTGAGCTGCGCCTTTCCATGAAAGCTCTTATTGATGCGTGAAGGTCCCCTCCCCGCCGGCGGATCGCCAGAGACCCCGAGTGGTTCTGCAGAGCTGCCGCCGATCTTTGATGATCTGGGTGACAACCATGCGGCCGCCAAACGCCAGAAAATGTGGCTCTATGGCATAATTGGCGCAGGCGCTTTTGCGGCAGTGACTGCGGTCCTGGTGACCCACAGCGGCTCTCCCTCCACCTCGCCGGTGTCCGACCCAGCGGCCGCGACAACCGCAGGCGGCATCAACACCGACCAGATGACCGCAGCCTCAATGGCTGACACCAACTACCGCGCGATCAATGAAAATCGTCTGGATTCGCTCGAGAACCAGATCAAGGGCATGACCGGCAACCCGAACGCGAACCCCGCCGAAGTGGCGCGGCTCAACGAGCAATTGCAAGCGGCGCGTGCGCAGCAGGGTTTTAACCGGTCTCAAGTTCGCGCGCCGCAGCTTCAAGGAGGCGGCGGTGATCCGCGCGACGCCGAGATCGCAGCGCTGAGGGGCCAGATTTTGACCATGCGGCAATCCGCTTTGCCGCATGTTGCGCCTGCCAGAACGGGGCCTGGAGGTGCGGCTCCGATTTCCCCGAGCGGAACTGGATATTCGGGTCTTGCAGCGCCAGGCGCCATCGGCGCCCCGGGCGGCCTCGGCGGCGCGACAGTGAAAGTCGACACGTTTGCCGCGAGCGCCGGCGGCAAGATCGCCGAACGCAGCAATTTGCTGTTTGCAAATTCGGTCAATTATCTGCCGCCCAACAGCATTGCGACAGCGACCGTGATCGTCGGCGCCGATGCGCAAGCCGGCGTGCGCACCCAAGCCGAACCTATCCCAGTCGTCCTGCGCATCACCTCGAATGCGCGCTCCGTCGCCCAGGAAGGCCGGTTGCTGATGACTGCGGTTACCGGCTGCCTGGTCAACGGCGCGGCTTATGCCGACCTCAGTTCCGAAAAAGTGTTCGTCAAGCTGCAGAAAATGACCTGCAGCGACGATCGCGGCGGTGTTGCGGTATCCGAAGTCAAAGGCTTCGTCGCCTTTGCCGGCAAAGCCGGCGTGCGCGGGCATGTGGTGTCGCGCGAGGGGAGTTTTATCCTCAAGTCGTTCCTCGCCGGCCTCGTCGGCGGGATCGGTAAGCTGGGGCAGAACGTCGCGCAGAGCCAGCTCTACAACACCTATTCCACCAATGGCGCCAAGCCGCCGATCGATTTGTCGACAATCGGGCTTGGCGCAGCTGGCTCGGGCGTGAGCAGCGGCAGCGATGCCGTCTCCAAATATCTGATCGAACGCGCCGAGCAATATCAGCCCGTGGTCGAAATGCCGACAGGTGTGTCGGTCGAAGTCGTGTTTCTCGACGGGGGGTATATCCGGTGAAACTCACAATCCCCATTTTGCTGGCGCTCACCGCCATGACCGCACCCCATGCTTGGGCGGCGCCCGATATGACCGTCTACACGCTGCATCGGCAGATGCCCAAAACGGTGGTCGACAAAGTGGATTGCTCGTCAGCGTCGGGCTTATGCGAGGTCCAGTCTGGCGCGAACATCTTCTACACCGACAAGGCAGCGCATTTCCTGTTTATCGGCCATCTGTATGACCTCGATGCTCACGTCGATCTGACCGAGCGGGACCTCGCGAAAATCAAAGCCGCAGTTGGTGACAAGGAGGCAGGCGGGTCCAGAGTTGTCAACGTGCCGGCCATTCAGCCAGCGGACGTGCTTTCTGTGAAGGGGTTGTCGCTCGCGGGGGCCGTCGTTTCTGGCGACCCGGGCGGGCCCACGGTCAGCGTGTTCACCGACTATCACTGCCCCTACTGCCGCGCGGTCATGCACGAATTGGAAGGGCTCCACGTTCGCGTGGTCGAATATCCGATTTCGATTCTCGGGAGCCGACCCATTGCCGAGCAGGTCATCTGCTCGCCCGATCGCGCGGCGGCCATGCGCAACGCGTATGCAGGCATCCCGCTCGCCGGCAAGACCTGTGACACCCGCGGGCTGGACGCGAATGAGGCTTTCGCCCGGCTCCATCATATTACCGAAACGCCACTGCTGGTGCGCGCCGACGGAGCTGTCCTGCACGGCTACCGGGCGCACGACGCGCTGCAAATCTGGCTGCAGGGGAAGCCACAATGAACCGATATATCGCGATCGCCGGCCTGGCACTCCTCGCTGGGTGCGCGGACCTCAGTTCGCACGTCAGCGGCTCATTTGCCTGCGGCGCCCCGCAAGGGACGTGTGCACCCACGATGGCGATAGACGACGGGGCCCTCGCCAAAATCGTGAACGGCAAGGACACCCCTGCCCCCACCCCCAGGAAGACAGGTTCGGTTGCTGCGCCTCTGCCCGCTGCTGAGGCCCACGCATATCCGGTAAGGCAAGCGCACATCGTTTTTCCCGGATACATCGACGTGAAGGGCCAGCGCCACGATCCAATAGGTGTCTATGTCGCGCTGAACGACGCGCACTTTGTGGACACCGGCGTATCTGGCGGAGGCGAAACGCCTGCAGTCGGGTTCGTGCCAACCAGGACCAATTTGCTCGCCGCAGCGTCGGCGCAGAACGATGCCGACGATCTTGCCGAGCGCGTTCCCGCACAACCAAGGGTGCCCGAGCCCAAGCCCGAGCCCACGAGCGGGAACTCGTTGCCGGCCTCAAGGGTGCAGAACTAGCATGGCCGCGCTTCCACGCCTTTTGAGCGATGCGATTGGCTTTTTCGGCAAGGGCGCAAAGCAGCCCATGTTGTCGGACTATCTGCCCTATCGCTCCTACGATGCCAAATCGCGCCTGTATTATAACCAGGGCTCAATCGGCTTCCTGTTCGAGACAACACCGCTCATCGGCGGTGACGATCGCGCCGTGAACATCCTGTCGCAACTGCTCTCCGAAGGATTTCCCAAGGAGACCGTGATGTCGGTGATCAACTGGATGTCGCCGCGCATCGCTGCCAAGATCAACGACTGGTACGTGCCGCGCTATGTCGCCGGCGGTTGCTATCTCGAGATGGCGCGCAACCGGCGCGATTATCTGGAACGCGGCGCGTGGCAGACTTTGGGCGGGGACACGCCGTTCATCCTGCGGCATTTCCGATCGTTCGTTGCTTGCGAAATCCCAATCAAGGCAAGCGGCGACGTGCGCCAGTTGCTTGGGCTTCGCGACGGCATGATCGCAGCCTTCGGCACGCTCGGCATGGTCTGCCGCGATATGGAGCCATCTGGCCTGATTGCGCTCATCCGTGAGATCATGGCGCCGAGCCAGTCGCAGGAGCTGGACGAGATCCATTACAATCCGTTTGAGCCTATCGGCGATCAATGCATCCCGCGCAGCGCAGTCTACAAACCCGAACGCAATCGCATAGCGATCCGCACAGAGAAATTCGGTCCCAAGCCTGGGCTCCCGCGCGCCTCGCGTGAAAACCAAGTTTCGCCGGAATACTTTGATTGCCGCACATTTGGCGTCAGCGGAATGCCGAAAGTCTGGGCGATGTGGGACTGTGCGAAACTGATCGGAGATCAGTTCGCCGACCAGCTCAATGTGCCCTGCCCTATCCTGACCACGCTATCGATGCGCGTCGGCGACCGCGAAAAGGCGTCGACGCTCGCCAACGTCAAAGCCATGCGCAAGCGCAGCCAGGTTGAATCGATCAGCGCGCGGTTCGTGCCCAACATCCCCGAACAGGCTGAGGAGTGGCGCTCGGTTTCCGAGATGCTGCAAAAAGGCGTGAACCTGGTCGATGCGCATTACGCCGTGACCATGTTCGCACCGTGGGGTGATGGCGACATCGACGAGCGCACGATCCGTTCGCTTTACAAGGCCAATGGCTGGGACCTGTACAACATCCCCTACATGCAGACCCAGGGGTTGCTCGCTTGCCTGCCGATGACTTTGGGCAGCGGGATCATGGATGACCTCGTGCGCACCAAACGCACGAAGAAAATGGTCAGCACGACACTCGCCAATATCGTACCGCTGCAGGGCGAGTATCTCGGTGGCAATATCGCGCACCTGATGCTGTTCGGCAGGCGCGGCGAACCGTTCTTCTGGTCGCCCACCGAGAATTCCGCCGGCAACCACAATGTCTGCGTTTTCGGAAAATCTGGGTCAGGCAAATCGGTGCTGCTCCAGGAGCTGTGCGCCGGCATGGTTGGCGCAGGCGATTATGTCATCGTGATCGATGATGGCCGTTCATTCCAGAATTCCGGCAGGCTGCAGGGCGCGCGGCAAATCGAGTTCACAATGTCGTCGGGTTTCTCGCTGAATGTCTTCAGAATGATCGACGCCGAGCAAATGGCGAGCGACGGCGATTACCGCCTCGAATGCATGTCGCTACTCAAAGCGCTCGTCGGGCAAATGGCGCGCTTTACCGGGCGGCTCGACGATGAAGAGCGCGGGCTCATCGATCGTTCGGTCAACGAGGTGTGGGACGAACACGGCGCTGAAGCCCTAATCGACGATATCATCGCGAAGCTGCAATCGCTGGGCGGCGCAAAAGCGCCGGGCATGGCCACTGCTATGCAGGGGTTTTCGAGCAAAGGCACATTCGGCCCGCTGTTCGTCGGCAACCCGAGTTTCTCATTGGCAGATCGGTTCACGATATTCGAGCTGAGCGATCTGTCCGGGCATGAGGAACTGCGCGCGGTGGTGCTGACTGCGATCATGTTTATGTCGTCGCAGATGATGCGCAAGCTTGATCGGTCATTGGCCAAAGCGCTGATCATCGACGAGGCTTGGCAGATGCTCAAAGGCGGCGCGATGGCCGACTTTGTCGAAACCTACGCGCGAACATGCCGCAAGTACGGCTCATCCCTGATCACCGCGACCCAATCGATCAACGACTATTACAAGTCCGACGGATCGCTCGCAGCGCTCGAAAACTCCGACTGGTTCGTCATTCTCGAGCAGAAGCCCGAGACGATCGCGCAGTTCGCCAAAGCCGAGCGCTTCGAGATGAACGCCCATATCGAGGAGCAGATGCGTTCGCTCAAGCGCAAGGGCAATCTCTACTCGGACGTGATGATCAGGGGACCGGAAACGCTGGGCCTGGGCAGGCTCGTGATCGACCCGTTCTCGGCGGTGATTTTCTCGTCATCGCCTGCGACCTACGGCCGGATCGAGGATCTGCGGGCCGAAGGGTACGACCTCGTCGATATCATCTACCACGTTTCGGAAGGCCGCCCGCTACCGCGCGGCATAGAGCTGCCTGACGCACAGGCGTCAGAGCACGATCTCGCGGAGGCCGCGGCGTGAAGTGGGTCAAACGCTTTCCCTGGCGCGACGCTGCGCGCGCGCTGAGCTTGGCCGTGCTGCTGGTCTGGGCCGCATGGACCACACGCGAGCTGACCACCCGCCCGGCCGATACGCTGGTCAAACTCAATCTTGCAGGGCTAGTCCAGGAATACATGGTCGCGGCATCGCATTCCAACTGGACCGCCGATCAGATCCGCGTGCAGACCACGGCGTTCAGCACCGCGATTGATGCACAGATTGCGACGTATGCCAGGCGCGGCACGACGGTACTGATGACCGAGGCCGTCCTGTCGAAAAACGTTCCCGACATTACACCCCAGGTACGCGCCGCGATCCTGAAAAAGGTGGCATGGCCGACGCCTGGAACCGGCGGCGTTATTGCGCCGCTCGTTCCGCATGGTTCCGAGTTTGGCGCCTCGGGCGACAGCACGGCCCCACCGGCAGGAGGGGCAGATGTTCAGCCTTAAGCGCCCTGCCTTGCAATGGCTGCGGACAACATCCGCGCGCCAGGCCTTGAGCGTGTTGGGCCTGATTGCGGCGGGAGGCGCCGCAGGCTCGTCCTGGTCGCAAAGCCACAAGCTGATCTGGAACGAGAGCAATTCGCTGCCGGACCACGTCTATTACGTAGACAAGTCCATCGCACTGGAGCGCCTGGGGCTGATCGCTTTCTATCCGCGACCGGATCCCATCGTGGCATTCCACTTCGGAAAGAAACCCGTGCCGTTCGTCAAGCGGGTGTATGGAATCGAAGGTGATGTGGTCACACACGGGCCTGATCAAACGGTCGCCGTGAACGGTATCCAAGTGGCGCGCATGAAGCCGTTCACCTATTTCCACGAAAAGTTGATCCCCGGACCGACGGGTGCGGTGCCCAAAGGCTGCTTTTACGCGGGCTCCCCCCACGTCGATGGTTTCGACAGCCGCTACAAGAGCATAGGCTGGGTGTGCCAGCGCGACATCATTGGCGGCGCGAAGGTGCTGCTATGACCCCCGCCCGCGTTGCTGTTTCCGCTGCCCTTTTGCTGGCAAGCACCACCCCTGCCCTAGCCAGAGATTACGGCCAGCTCGGCGAAGTCTTTCCGATTATCGAGGTCGATCTTCTCAAAGCCGTCGCTGCGCGCCTGAAAGGCATGAGCGCTTCGGGAGAATTGGCCAAAATCCAGGATGACCTGAAAGAGCGCACGATCGCGCGGGTCAAACGCCCGACGCCGGTCGAGGGCCTGTCACCCGCACTAGAGGCGAAAACATCGATCTATGATCCCTCGATCGTGTTCGATCACGATGTGGTGAACGCTGCGGGTCAGGTGGTCGTCAAGCGCGGCGTGCGGGTTAATCCGCTTCAGTTTCTGCCGTACCGTGAGGTGCTGGTCTTCTTCGACGGAGATCGGGCCGCCGAGGCAAAATACGTGCTCGAGCACTTCGGGCAGCGAACCGATGCCAAGCTTATCATGACAAAAGGCTCGCCGTTCGATGCGATGGGCCGGCTCCATCACCGGTTCTATTTCGATCAGGGCGGAATGCTGAGCACCAAGCTGGGCGTGCGGCACACGCCAACGATCGTCGAGCGCGCAGGTGACGTGCTCAAGCTTAGCGAAGTGCCGTTGTGAGCCCTACGCTATTGGGGACAGCCGTGCGCCGGAAAGCGTGGCAGTGGTTGGCGGCAATGCTGATGGTGCCGCTGACGTTGCTGGCGACGCCGGCGTGCGCCGTGCCTACAAATTGCACAGGCCATTTCGTGAATCCGATCACCGATATCGACTGGAGTGGACTGTTCCCGCTGTCCGTCGGTGGGCTCGATGTCTGGCCCAACTGGCATGGCGTGCCCGACACGTCCAATCCGCCAAGCCCATTGTGTTTGTGCGGAACTCCGATTCCGCGCATCGGCATCGAGGTCGGATTCTGGGAGCCGATCAGGCTCGTCGACGTGACTTACAAACCCTGGTGCTTCGTCAATTTGGGCGGCGTCAAGCTCGACCCAGGCTTCAGCATCGGTGTGGGTGGCCAACGCGAAAACGTCACCGCCGGGCACAGCCAAGCGATCGCGCAGTGGCAGCTCCACTATTACATTTATCCGCTGCTCTACTGGCTCAATCTGCTAACCGATGTGGGTTGCCTTGAAGCGGTTGATGTCGATGTCGCTTACGTAACTGAGGTCGATCCGTTCTGGGAGGACGATGTCGGATCGACATTGCTCGGCCCCGAAAACGCCGCCTTCGCCAACGTCCTGGCGCAGACCGCCTGCATGGCCGATTGCCCGGCCGCAACGGTGCATCTGCCGATCGACCAGCTGTTCTGGTGTGCAGGCTGTTGGGGGCCGATGCTGCCGATGACCGGCAATACACCGCACGACGAAAACCTTCAGTCGGGCAAACTCGCCGTCGCGCGCCTGCTTTACAAATTCCATCGGCTCGGTCTCGAATGGGGCACGATGGGCAGCGCCGGCACTTGCAGCAAGTACCTGATGCCGGTGATGCACAAGACCCAATATCGCCTGCAGATGACCAATCCCGTTGCGATGACCGGCAGCCGGTTTTCAACCACGCCGCTGGGCTCCTCTACCTTGATGCCAGGGAACGGCCTCAATTTCCCGGTTGGAGGCGAAGATCAGGGCTACATGATCTGGCGCAAACGCAACTGTTGCGTCCTATGAAACGCCGGATCACAATCTTTGGCGCAGCGGCCGTTGTGCTCGGCGTCGCCCTCGCCGCGGCGGCGCAAGAGACGACCGGCATCGATGCCGAAGCCGTGACCAAACGGGCTGAGGCATACGCTGCTGATGCTGCCGATCTGGTCAAGACCGCGCAAAACCGCCTCAAAGCCGAAGCGCCCGACGTCAAACCCCTCGTCGATCACGCCAAGAGTGCGCTCAGTACCGCCGATATGAAGGGTATCGACGGGATCAAGGACGAGGATCTGGCAAGCCTGGTGAACGCCGGCCGGGATGACGGCAAGTTCGGGAAATCACATGTGGGTCTGATGGCGTTTGTCAGTCTGTCGATGCCGCCCGATACCTTGCGCAAAGTCATGATCGATATGCAGAAAGCCGGCGGTGTAGTCGTGTTCCGGGGGTTCCCCGGCAACAGTATGGCTGCCTTCAAGACCCAACTTGGCGCGGTGATGCCCGCCGGCATGACTTTTCACAACATCGGCATCGATCCGCGTTTATTCGAAGCGTTTCATGTCGAAAGCGTGCCCACCTATATCGCGGTCGATAAACCGCTCGACCTGTGCAAACCGCTCGAATGCGTGAGCACTGTTCCCGATTTCGATGTGCTTCGCGGCAACGTCCCAGTCAGCTATGCGCTCGAGACGTTTGCAAATGGCAACGGCCCGGGCGCAGCATTGGCACGCGTTGGGCTCGCCCAGCTTGAAGCACAATAAGTGGCGCAGGTGTATCGTTTCCGGGTGATATGTGCTCTTGCGACTGCATTGCTGTTCGCAATGTCGCCGGTAGCAGCCCAAACGACGCAGCCGGTCGACAATTCGGCGACCGCAACCGATGCGCAAAATGCGGCGAAGCAGGCTCTCCAGGGCGCTCAGGGCACCCCGCAGGATACGAGCAATGGCACGGCGAGCCAGATCACGGCGTTCACCCCCGATCCTTATGCCGGTTCGGTCACCGTCGACTCAGCGAGTGCGCCGGGGACTTTGACTTCGATGGGCAATGCGCAAGCGAGCTATCAAACGATGGTCAATTCGCAAGCGACGCAACCGCAGTTTGATCCGTCCGCGATGAAAGACCTGGTCACCAATTCCAACACGATCGCTGGCAATCCGCAAAACTATCTCGGAGTCGACGCCAGCGGACAGCCGGTGACCTGTCAGGCCGTGCCCGCCGGCAGCTCGCCCCCGGTCACGTATCAATCGACCTGCAACACGGGCGCGTCGATAGCGCCACAAACCCAAAGTTGCGCCGAGATCAACCGGGTCTCGTTTACGACCGCGTCGGTCAATGGCTTCATCTATCTCTACACCTCGAATACCCAGGGCGACACATCGACTGACGCTGCGCTCGCGGCGCAGGTTTTGGCCGGAACCTGCCAGATTTCAAAGTCGAGCCACCTTGCTGGCTGTTATGGCGGTGGCTGCTTTGACTTTTGGCTCAATACCGTGACGTGCGCGAGCCAGCAGAATGACCCTCAATTGTACTACGAACAGCCCGCGACCTTCACCCAGACGATCCCGACATTCACCAAGGACACGTCCGCCTGCGCAGCCATCGACAGCGACCCGAGCTGTCAGCAACAGTCCGAAGTGTGCACCGACAGTGTTCCGCAAACGCGCGCAGTTGGCGGCAACACGGTGACGGCAGCGTGCTGGGGCTGGCAGCGGACATCGACTTGCAACAGCGTGGTCACAGGCAACAGCGATTGCGGCGCACTACAATCCAACACCAATTGCCGGTTCGATCACACCGAGTGCCTTGATGCCAATCCTGTCCCCGGACAATGCCAGGATGCCAATCAGGTCTATGTCTGCGCGGTTCCCGATCAGACATCGAACACGCCCAATTACATCTGCACGAACAACATCACGTGCGTGAACGGCATCTGTAACCAGGTCGCCGCGCAACCGAGCCAGGATTTTACCAAAGCAGTGGCGGCGCTGGGGACGCTTTCGGCAGTCAAAAGCGAGCTCGATCCGAATACGATCACGCTATTCGAAGGAAGCGCGAGCGGTTGTCACAAACCGCTGTTCGGGATCGAAAACTGCTGCGCAGGCGGGCCAGGCATTCCGCTGATCGGTGCCTGCTCGGCGGCCGAACGGCAGCTGGCGACCTCCTTTTCGAAGGGCGTGACCCACTACGTCGGGTCATTCTGCTCGTCGAGCTTCCTGGGTGTCTGCCTCTCCGAGCATGAGACGTTCTGCGTGTTTCAGTCGAAGCTCGGCCGGATCATCGAGGAGCAAGGGCGCCCGCAGCTGGGCCTGGATTTTGGCACAGCAAAATCGCCGGTCTGCGACGGATTGACGCCCCAGCAATTTGCGCAACTCGATCTTTCGAAATTCGATTTCTCGGAAGTGCTGAATGATCTGACGGCGAACGTGGCGCTACCCGATCAGCAGACGACCATGACGTCGATGCAGGCCAAAATTCAGGCGTATTACGCCAATCATCCGGCGAATTAGGAGCGGTATGAGGTACGCATTGGCATGCCTGCTCGCGGCGACTTTGAACGGACCTGTGCTAGCACAATCGGCCGGTCCGGCATCGGTTGCCGATGTGGTGAGTGCGCAAGATCGCAATCCTGGCGCCGCTGCGGAGCCGGCGCCTGATACGGCCGACCCGCCTCAACCCGATCAGCCGAGCGACGATTTCTATTGCCGGCAACGCGCGCTGGGTCGGTGGTTCTATTGCGAGAAGCCCCGCAACCCGGCGCACACCGATCCGGCGAACCCTGACGTTGGTTTAACGGCATCGCAGCGCGTCGCCGCCATCTCGAAACACATGGACGAGCTGCGCGACCGCGCAATCCTGGATCCATCCGAGGGCAACATGGTCGCGTTCATGAAATTCCAGCGCCAGCAATCGGATCGTGCATCGCTGATGGCCGACGTGTTCGAGCGCACCCTGATCGCGCATCCGGAGATGGATTATAACCTGCAACGGCCCGTTTCCGCACTCGGCAAACAGAACTGGCTCGAACAGCGCAATCAGGAAATTGCGAACACAATGTTGCAGCTCAAGCAGCGCTACGGCGTGTTCTTCTTTTTTGCATCCAGATCCCGGCCGTCTGCCGTCGAAGCGCCGATCCTGCGCTCGCTTGCTGACAATTACGGGCTGACTGTCGTCGCCGTGTCCGAGGACGGTGGCCCCAGCCAGGAGTTCCCCGATTATCTCGTCGACACCGGCCAGCGCCAGGCCATGGGTCTGCCGGGCAAGGACGTACCGATGATCGCGCTGTTCGACACCGCCTCTCACAAAACCATGCTGATCGCGACCGGCGTGGTGGCCGCCGATGACGTGATGCAGCGGATTTTTCTGCTGACCAAGACCGAGCCCGGGAAGGACTATTGATATGCGTGGATCTGGCACGATTGCCGATCGAAGGGCTATTCTCGCCGGCGCGGGGTCTCTCCTCGTCGGCTCGCTGTGGGTGACGCCTGCGCTCGGCCAGGCCGCGCGGCTTCAGGATCGATTCGGCATCATCTATTTCTTCGCGCAGAGCTGCGGCGCCTGCAAACAACAGGGCCCCATTCTGCGGCAGCTGTCTGCGCAAACGGGCTTCCAGGTGATGGCAGTCTCCGAAGACGGCGGGCCGAGCGAGGACTTCCCGCAGTACCGGGTAGATTCCGGGCAGCGGCTCCGGATGGGCATTCAGAGCAATGCGACCCCAACCCTCGCGCTTTTCGACACCCAGACCCGCCAGGCAGTCGAGATCAGCAACGGCGTCATGCTGGCTGACGAGATTCTGCGACGCATCGGCCTTGTCGCGCGCAAATTGGAAAGGAGCGGTGGCTGAGATGACTTTGACACGCATGCTCAAGCAGCTCATCCATGCGCTTTGCGCGAGTGCCGTGCTGGTCGGCGCGATGCCGGTGCCGGCATCGGCAGACGTGCAGAGCGAGATGAACTCGTATTATCACGATATGGGCGCGGCCCAGTACAATCTGACCGGGCCTACCGCGTACAACAGCCAGGCGGGCGGCTATCTGTCCGGCGGCTCGCTTTACGCGCGCTTCCCTCAGAAAACGATCCAGCCTTTCAATCTGCAACTGCCTCGGGCCAGCGGCGGCTGCGGCGGCATCGACATTTTCACGGGCAGTTTTTCATTCGTCAATTCCGACCAACTGATCGCGATGGCCAAGTCGATCATCAACAGCGCCAAGGGCTACGTGTTCGAGCTCGCCATCCACGCGCTTAGCGGGCTCATTGGCAATGTGCTCGACAAGAACATCGACGATCTGATGAAATCGGTGAACCAGAGCAAGACATCCTGCCAGCTTGCCGAAACCGCGGTCAACAGCGCGCTCAACCAGTTCGATCTGGGCGGATCGACCGACTGCATGAAATCAGCGACCGCCCAGGGAGTGGCGTCCGACTGGTCGGCAGCGATCGAACAGTGCGCAAGCGATTCCGGCAACACCTCGGTATCGTCCGGCGCCGCCAAATCCACCGATCCCAACGTCCAGGCATTGGCCGCTGGCAGCACCTCGCAATCCCACAACGTGACTTGGCAGATGCTGATGCGGAACCCCGAATTTGCCAATCGCGATCAGCAATTCCGCGAAATGGTCATGACGCTGGTAGGGACCATCTCGTTCACAAAAGCCGCCGCGGCCGGCGCGCAACCATCCGTCCAGTATTACGGCGGCGATGCGAAATCGATCTTCCGGTCCATCCTAGATGGCACCGCGACGACGCCCACCACCATCCTGTCTTGTGGCAGCGACACGACGCTGTGCCTTAACCCCACCACCCAAACCCTGAGCATCACTCCGGCAGCCTCGATCAAAGGCATCGTCAACGCGGGCATCGTCGAAATGCAGAACGACATCCAGACGAGCACCCGGATATCATCGTCGCTGCAATCGCTGCTGCAGACGACGCACATCCCGCTCTATCGGATCCTGGTGGTTTTCTCGGCGAAGGAAGGCGGGCTCACCGCCGGCGACATCGACAACCTGTCCGAGCTCGTCGCCTTCGACATTGTCGATCGGATGATGACCAACATCATGTCCGATGTCGGAACCTCGCAAAGCTATGCGAGCCAAGCCGACGCCCAGCAATACGCGCAGTGGCAGGCGCAGTACCAGGCAGTGATTGCCCAAATGCGCGACGCACGCGACGGCATGAAAACGCGGATGGACGCGCTGCAGGGCTGGATCCAGCGCACCTCGCTCCTCGAAACAACCCTCCAGAATTCCCTGAGCACGCAGATGCAATCCTCGATCGGGTTTGCCCGTCAGCTGCGGCGCCCGGGCCTGAACTGACATGGTCCAGATCTACACCATCGGCGGCGGGCCCTATGTGGTCCAGGTGATGAATGCGGTCGCTGCCTGGACCCATAGCGGCGGCTATATCAGTTTCCTGCAAGTCGTGATGATGCTCGGGTTCCTCTACGTCATCGTGCTGACGCTGTTCGACATGGCGTTTCAGGTGATGTGGCGCTGGTTTTTGACGACGACGGTCATCTATGGCGTGCTCATGGTGCCTGTCGAAACCGTGCAGGTCGTCGACCCGGTCAACCCCAATTTTGGCCAGTCGGTCGTGGCAAACGTGCCGCTCGGTCTCGCGGAATTTGCAGGGCTCACTTCGCAAATCGGGCAATATCTCACGACCAACGCCGAAGCCCTGTTCAATGTCCCCAACAACCAGCAATATAGCCAAAACGGCATGATTTACGGCGCCCGGCTGATGGAGCAGGTGCATGCGGTCGATATCGACAAGCCGGGATTCGCAGCAAACGTCGACAACTACATTCGCAGCTGCGTCTTCTACGACGTCATGATGAACAACACGAGCGTGTCCACCATTGCCAATGCCGGCAACGATTTGTGGGGCTCCCTCGCATCGAGCAATGCCGCGCTGCAGACCCAGGTGCTGACGCTCAATACTAGCGGCGATGTTGTTGCTGGATCACCGGCGAGCTCGGTACCATGTAACCAGGCTTATACGACGATCACCCAGCAGTGGCAGACATTCCTTACGGGTTATGCAAGCCGGTTCGGATCGATTACGTATCCCAACCTGTCGAATGCCCTCGCGTCGCAAAAGCTCGCTGCGGACCTGCCGGCTGTCTACAACGCGATCACCGCGAATGCGTCTGCGGCCCCGCAGATTTTGCAGCAGAGCCTGGCCGTCAACGCCTTCATGGCAGCGCGCGCAAATGCAAACGGTTCGCCGAATATGGCGTCGATCGACAGCTTCGCGCAGGCGCGTGCCGACGTGCAATCCCAGTATACCTACAACACGATCGCCGAGGGCGCGCGCAAATGGGTGCCGGTCCTCAACATCGTTTTAACCGTCGTGTTTTACGCGATGTTTCCGGTGCTGTTTCCGTTGTTCTTGCTGCCGCAAACCGGGATGCCGGCGCTGAAGGGCTATCTTGTAGGGTTCTTCTATCTGGCCGCCTGGGGGCCGCTTTATGCCATCCTGAACATGTTTCTTGTGACCTCGCAGGTGCAGAACACCTTGGCGGTGGTCGGCACTTCCGGCGGCCTCGCGCTCAGCAACGCTTCGGGCATTCATGCCGTCAACAACGAGATTGCCGAGCTGTCGGGCTATTTGCTTGCTCTGGTGCCGTTTATCGCCGCCGGCATGGCCAAAGGCGCGATGGCGATCGGGGGGAGCGCTACCGCATTTTTGGCACCGAGCCAGAATGCGGCCGAGGCCGCGGCGAGCGAGGCCGCCACCGGCAATTATTCCTATGGCAACGTGAGTTTCGCGAATTTGCAGGCTAACAACGCGTCGACCTGGCAGCGACAGCTTGCGCCGAGTGTGACGACGGGCGCCGCGCGGCAAACGACGATCGAGCCCAGCGGTGCAACGAACACCACATATGGCGAGCCGGGTCATCCGACCGCATCGGTCTATGATTATTCGGGGAGCTTTTCTCGGTATCCTACGAGCGCGGCCAGCAACGACAATATTGCCGAGCGGCAGGATCGCGAGGCCTCGACGTTGCAGACCCAAGCTGTGGATGTGTCGAAGTTTCAACGGCAGGTGCAGGATTGGGCGAAATCTCGCTCACATGCTTCCGGCGGAAACCGGACCAACTCTGGCGGCACGCAGTCAGGTGAGACGAGCACTGCCGGGCTTCAGTCGAGCATCTATGCGACCTCTGATAAATCGCACAGCATGAGCGACACTGACGGGCAGACCGACACAGACAGAAGTTCGCACGGCGCGCGGATTTCAGCTTACACTGAGGGCCATATTGGGACGCCGGGCGCTGGGGTACTTGGCAGCGACATATCACTTGGTGCTCGAGCTGAGGGCAATTTTGCTCGCGAAAAAAGTTCGGCTGTGGCGCATACTTCTCAGTCATCCGATGCGCAAAACAAAGTAGACGGAGTAAGGGCTTCGTCGGACGTTGGGTTCGTCAAGAGTGATGGTAGCTATAATAAGGTTGACCATTCGACATTCAATTCATGGAACAACGAGCAACGTGATGCCTATGTTCGGTCTATTGGAACCGAGCGCAAAAATCTTGAGTCTGCTGCAATGAGCTTTCGTGAGAGCGCTGCATGGTCGAGGAGCCATTCGAACGAAATTCGGCAAGACCTTAACCACGATCTTGAAACCGCTTTTCGAGAAAGCTCTGACCTTGCGGGTTTCCAGGGGGGCGGTTTGGCCCTGCTTCGTAAACCAGTTGGCGATATGACGCCGGTCGAATATCGCGCCTACAGCAAGGCTCTTGGTGAATTTCAAGACCGGGAAGCCGCGTCGCAAGCTCTCAAATTTTCACACGACAAACAGTTCATCACCGAACGCTACAAACTGAATGCGAGTAGGCTTAAATAAAATTGAGCCTACTTAGCTCGGGTTCAACAAACTGAAAATCGGTGGATTCGACCAGGAAAAATGGCCGTCAGCCCATTTGGTAAAAAGCAATCCCGAACGCAATGATTGCAGCTGCGACAATGATCGCTACCCAGGTTTGAAAACGAGCAATGCCCCCGGGGGTCGTCATGTATTCTGGTAAAGCATCAAGTGTCAGTTGCGCCAGCTGCTCGGTTGCGCTGATCGGCATCCCAGCACCAGCAGGGTCTATATCATGCAGCTGTTCAGCGGCTTCATTTTCCATAGGTCTAGTTCCCATGGCGGGAACATATTTAGAACAAAAGTTCACGTCAAGGTGATGGAATGCAAAATCTAGAATTTAGAGACTGAATCTCGTTTTGAAGTTAACCCATAGTCGCTGCGGCTCGGCATCAGCCGAGAACGCGCCGGTAAAATGCCAACGTCCACGTCATTGCCTGCAGGAAAAGCGCCGGGTCGAAACGTGGCCCTTCGTCACGCAGAAAAGCATGCTGTGCATTGACTTCGTGCCATTCGTAGTTGGAGCCGACCTCTTCCAACCGCGCCCGGATCATCTCGCGCCCCGCATAAGGCACATGCGGATCCTGCCGCCCCCACACAAACATTGCTTCGGCTTTGAGTTCGTCCATTTTCGCGAGGCTGTTGTCGGACTGGCCTTCGCCAAGCGTGCCCGAATGAATATCGGTGGCGTAGAAGCAGGCCGCCGCCGCGACGCGCGGATCAAGCGCAGCGCGATAGGCCAAGTGCCCACCAAGGCAAACGCCGAAGGTCGCCAGGCGACCGTTGCACGCTGGATGTTCGGCCAACGCGGTCAGCGCGGCGCTGGCATCGGCATCGTATGCGGATATCGGCTTGGCGAATTTGAGTGCGTTGCCGCGATCGGTTCCGGCGGGGTCATAGGCCAGCACTGTGCCGGCCGGCTCGTATTCGTGATAAACCTCGGGCACGGCGACGACATAACCATTGCCGGCGAGCATCGCCGCGAGCCGCCGGATTGGCGCTGTCACCTGATAGATTTCCGAAAATAGCAGCACCCCGGGGAAGGTCCCTGGCGTTGCCGGCCGAAACAGATGCACCCGCATCGCGCCGCTGCGGGTGACATCGATATCCTGCGTCTCGTCGCTCAGCACAATCATCCGGTATTCCGCCTTGCTTGAGTGCCTGATCGGGACGCCGATAACGCGGCCGCTCGCGACGTGTAACAAAGTCGATCAAAAATCTTCAGACGTCGACGATGTGTTTGCCGTGACTTTCGAGCAGATTGTCGACCCAGCTTCGATCAATCGGCTTACCCTCTATGACAAGTTCGATCTTGTGGTCTGCGCGGTCAAACAACGCCACGCAGATTTGATCGGGTTCCAGGCGAGAGCGGTAGGCAATGCCGTCCAGATCTGTCGTCGCGTGAACCTGAGCCGAAATGGCTTGGGCCTTTGCGTAGGCACCAGGATAGATCTCGACGTTGTGGTCGGCGGAAATATCGGCGACGGTGACACCCTGGAAACTCAGCCCCTTGCCATGCACATCTGCGAGATGAAGAGCTTCTTTCGTCCGAAATTCTGCCCAGCGGCGCTTCTCGACCTCGCTCCAGACGACCGCTTTTTCCGCGGGCGGCGGAGAAGTGTTTCTGCGAAAGGCCCTGCCTGTGTCAGACCAAAATATAGGACACCGTAACCGCCGTCAGGATCGTCCCAGCGCCAGGTCCCGTCGCGATTACCGTAATAACGCGCTTCGCGGCGGGCCGCGTGAACCCGATAGAGCTCTTCGCCAGCCATGATTTCGGTAACTGGTCGATAGCGGCGCGCCAAGGATCAGTCCTCAAGAGTCGATGCGAACCGGACGAGGCGCTCAATCGTCTTCGTGCCGCCTTTGATCATGTCGATCGGTTGTTCGTCGCCGAGACCTTCGTCGCTCGCGACCATGAATTGCAGCAAGGCCCAAGGCTTCGTGGTCGGAGTCGCCGAAAGCACAGCAATCATGCCGGACGCAACGCTACCACCGTCAAACTGGAAAGCTGGGAAGAGCTTACGACCATTATCATCCACCGCGAGCATCCGACCGCTCGCGACAGCCTTGTGTACGGCCTGCACTGATTTGTATCCGAGCAGTTCCTGCACCTGATCGGCCGTCAGCGCGCCCCCTGCCCGGACGATTAGGTCGCGCTTGAACTCCGCCGCACGAGAGAGCTGTTCAGCAACACGGAGTTCAGCGGGATCGATGCTAGGTGTGTTACGCAAGATGGCGATCAACATCTGCGTGAAGTCGGCAGCGCCAGCCACTTCTTTCAAACGTGCCTTGGATAACCGCTGTCCCACCAGGCTGGCCCCGTTCAGCATGCGTTGCTGGATTACCTCCACAACCTCCGCATTCGCCACCTGCGCCATCAAACTACTCCTGGTTTACGCTGGATGATATAGGGCATTTTATATCCTAATTCAACCGGGCGGCGGTTCCATATGGAATTGGCCATTTAGCCGGCGACGAGGCAGCGTTCGATTGCAGCGCTCAATGCAACTTAACAAACCGTCCCTTGTGAAGCGCGACAATTGCGAGCATCGACTTGATGGGATAGCATTGGGTCGATCAGGGGAGAGCTTCATGAAAATTGCATTTGCGCTATCGGCCGTTTTCGCGAGCGTTTTGCTATTCACCTCGCCGGTGCAAGCTCGCAATTACGACTGTTCAAAAGCCGGCAACGCTACCAAGGCCGCGTGCAAAGGCAAAGCGGCGGCGCCCGCTCCGATGGCACCAACAACGTCCCCAGCTCCGACGACAGTTACCATAGCCAAACCGCGCAACTATGATTGCACCAAGATCGGCAACAAGTTCCGGGCGGCCTGCAGGGGGCAGGCGACAGCGGCACCGGCTACAGCACCCCAGGTTACATCTCACCCTGCAATGGCGGCACAGCCCGCCCCTACAATGAGGGGCGGCGACCGCGCGACCCATGCCGGCGGCCCGAACGGTGCCACGGCCATGTGCAAGGATGGCAGCTATAGCCACAGCCTGCATCACTCAGGCACTTGCTCGGGCCACAAGGGTGTCGCGACATGGTATTAAGAGATCCCGATCTGGCCGTCCCTGGTCGAATGTGAGCGCGCCTACACAGTTTAGCAAAAGGGGGGAGGCTTCAGCACTTATGACAACCGTAATGGTTGTGCGTGCGGGCATTGATGTAATGACCTCCGCGATGGCTGCTCCCGGCGCCACCAGCATAGTGGCCGCCGTGGCTGCCTGAATGGTGTGACCCACTGTAGTGGACGCGTCCATAGCTTGTGCGAGCATCGGCTGCTCCAACTGTTATGACTGTGCCAATCAGCGCCAGCGCGATGTAAACCTTGTTCATTGTTCTTCCCCGATTTGTGTATCGAAAACATCAACAGCAGCGCGCGTCTCGGAATTGTTCGCTGATTTTTGCAAGGATCTCTCGCATGTAGCTTATACCGTCTGGAGCCAGTGAGACAAAGCTGCGCCTCTTGTCCGATGCGTCGAGCTTCCGCACAACTAAATGCGCTTCTTCCAGCGTCCAGATCCAGCGCAGAGCCGTCGACGTAGGAACATTTGCTGCCAATCCCGCGCTCATTATCGAGATGCTCGTATTTTGGGTGTAGGAAATGAACAGATCCAGCAAAATGTCCCAAGCAGGATCTTGAAATAGCCCCAGCACTGGCGATCGTTGGTCGCGCTCTCGACGAGCCTTGTAAATTTTTTGAGCAAACGCAGCGAGAGCAAAATCTGGATGAGGCCTGAAGGCTTCACCCGCAGTCGTGCGCACTGTAAAGCTTTGAGATTCTCGATGACGTTGGCCCAATTATCATCTCCTCGAAATAGGTCAGATGTTGGCCGAAACACCCCTGGATGGTTCAGAGGCAGCGAGAAAATATTGCTGTCTTGTAGCTGACAGCACGTCGAATCCTGCCTGAAGGTGAGCTACTGCAATGTCTTCGCCGACCTCATCTAACAACGCCATAGCAGAATGTATTTTCTGCAAACTGGCATCTACAAATTCTAATCGGTGGAGCGACGTTTTATCGTCAAATAAATCATCATTATTCCTGTTGTTCATTTTAAAAATCTCCTGCTTGAAAAATGAATGATATTATTGGTTAGGCGTTACCGCTAAACCCAGCCCTGAATGATGTCCTTGCTGAATATTGCGCCTGGCAGCCCGTCCATCCAACTGCAAGCGTCTCGAAAATGGCGGGAAGGTATTATTCATTGGTCTTGGAAGTGGGTTCAGTGAGCATCCACGCCCGAGCGTTTGCGTCATAACCTCGCGGAGCTTTTAAGGCTTGCGCTAGATCGGCCCGCAAATCACATCGCGACCCAGGTATCTGGCACTACAAGCGCCGCTGGATAGCTTGCATATTCCGGCTCATTTTGTCGTCAATGCAAGCCGTGGACAGCGTGCGTTCGTCGATCACGATCAGCCGGTCACACGCCCGACATTTCACCTGAAAGTAAGAGCCCGCCGTCCCGCATGTTGCGGCGTTTTGAAATGGCGACGATGAGCCGCTGATGCCGACCAGACCCGGACATTTGGGCTCTAGGCGGCGAGTGGCCGCGTGCGATAGAAACCGCCGTTTGAACTGGACCGAGCGGGCGATCCGCCTTGCGCTCGTTCCAGGCGTGGCCCACACATTTTTAAGCGCCTTTGCAGTCCCACCTCGCGGTTCTGAAACTAAGCGCCGAGCCTCCGTGCCCTTTTCGGCCAAGGGACGTCGGTGCTATGACGATGTCAAGTGATGCTGCTGGCGCTAGTGCTGTCCAGCGCCAGACCTGATCAAGAACTGGCGCCGGTGAACGTCTGTTCCTCGGACATGCTGCCGTTCAGATCAGCCGGAACGGACGATCTGCAACGCGCCTCAAATGCGGTCGTTCACTTTGGATGGGCGCCATTCTCTACAACTTTGGCTACCAGATCGATCAAATCGAAAATCTTGAAAGGCTTGCGCACAAAGGCCGTATAACTGGGGCAGCGCTCGGCTACGGCCGCCTCGGGTAGCGAACTCATCATTACCACCGGCACACCAGCCAGCACCGGATCGACAGCCAGGGCTTTGATAAGCTCCGCACCGTCCATCACGGGCATCATGTAATCGGTGAGCACCATGTCGGGTCGCTTCTCGGCGGCACGCTCCAAAGCCTGCTTGCCGTTTACCGCGACCAGAACGTCGTGACCCTCATCGGTGAGGACATCTTCGAGAAGCCTCAGGATGCCGAACTCGTCGTCGACTACCAGCACGAGCGACATATTAGCCTCCGCGCTTTGACGGTTGCCACGACACGTCGGGTTCGCGAATTCCTTCAAGCCCGCTCGATCGAGGATCGGAAAGGATTACCTCGGCGCTGTCGGAAGTCTCGTTGATCGCAACGCCGCTGGCCGACAGCGTGAACTCGTACAGCGACGGGTCAAAGTCGCTGTCTCTAACTTTCAAGATCGAGATCAGCCGGTAGAGTCTAGAGCGGCGTTCGACGAACCGCAGCAAAATCATGTTCTCGGCGAGACTGGACGCGTCCTGGACCGGCACTCGTAGATCGGGGCCAATGATGTCCGGCATTTCCAGCGAATAGGCCGTAGTGACGCCCAGTACGCGCAGCTCGTTGGCAAGCGCAGAGAAAAAGTTGCCGATGCGCGATGGATCGATTGTGCTGTTCTGGAACGCCGTCAGCCCATCGATAAAAAGGCGCTTGATGCCCTTTCGATGCACCGCCTCAAGCAATCGCTCTCCATAAGCATCGAGCAGATCACTGGTGGGCGTCTGCCAAAGAAGTTCGACGGTGCCATTGTCGAACATTGCGCCCAGCGCTGGGCTGATGCTTTTCGCCTTGGCCTGAAGGCGCGCCGGTGTCTCGTAGAAACCGAACATCAGTCCTGGTTCTTCAGGCGATGAGCCAGACAGGAAGTGCAACCCCATGGTCGTTTTGCCGATACCCGAAGGGCCCATGAGCATGGTGGTTGACGCGATCGGCAAGCCGCCGCCCAGCATCGCATCGAGCTTGACGAGTCCGGTCGACGTGCGTCCAAGTTCGGCCTCCGCCGGGCGCGATGGACTCGCAAGCAGCGCCTCGATGCGCGGATAAATGCTGATCCCCTCGTCGGTGATCTTGTACGAGTGGCGGCCACGAAGGAAACCGCTACCCCGAAACTTGCGGACCTCCAGATCGCTTTGAGACTGCCAGCCGTAGGTGCGGCTGCTGAGTTCGATGAGCCCGTCGACCATCGTACGCTCCGGCGAAATGTCGTTCTTGCTGCTGCTCGTGATGAACATCGTGCAGTCGGTCGCAAGCGCGACTTCCTGGAGATCGTGGATGAGTTCGCGAAACGCCTGGTCGCTTTCGCCGCTGGTTTCGGCAGAAACGAGCCCGTCGATCACGAGTACAGATATGCGCCTACGAAGAACCTCGCGGCGGAGAAGATCGAGCAGGGCCTTGAGGCCTCCCTCGCGCATTTCGTTGAAGGCGCTGAGATACGTCATCCGGTCCGGAATTGTCGTCTCGTCAAAGAATGCCAAAGCGCGCATGTTGCTGATCATGCGCGCGTGATTTTCGGCGAGAAGCGTCACGAACAGAGCCTTGCCGCCATTCGCTACGTGATAGTAGCTGATCTGGTTGGTGAAGATCGTCTTGCCCGCGCCGGGATCACCCAGAACGATGTACATGCCGCCAAGCGTGAACCCACCGCCTAGGATGGTATCGAGTCCGGGCATGCCGCTGGCTACACGAGCCGGTGCCGGTTGCTCGATCGGCGAAGCTATGGTCATTGTGGATCCTTTGTCGCGTAAGCCGGCAGGGTGACGCGGAAGGTCGAGCCCGTTCCGGGCATGGAAGTGACCTCGACCTTGCCGCCCATCGCCTCGCAAAGCTGTTTTACGACCCACAGGCCGACGCCGAACCCGGCCGCCTGGCCGGGCCGGACCGCACGTTCGAACCGCTCGAAGATGCGCGCCTGTGCTTCCGGTGAGATACCGGGGCCCCGATCGGACACCTCGAACATCACGTGACCGTCCCCTTCTGTTGCGCTGACGACGATTGGTGCTCCCGCGCCGTACTTGATTGCGTTTGAGATCAAGTTGTCGAGGATCTGTTCGAGCGCGAGTTGGTCGCCAACGATCGTCAGATTTGCTTCGGGGAGGTCGAGCGTGAGCTCGCATCGCGCGCGTTCTGCAAGCGGGCGGTAGTTCTCGCAGATCGAGCGCGCAACCGGATCGACTTTGACTGCCGTCCCGTCAAGCTGAAGCTTACCAGATGCCATTCGCGAAATGTCGAGCAGGGTCGTAGCTCGCCTCGCGAAAATGGCGGTCAGCTGTTCAATCTGAACGAGGTTGGCTTCAATCTTTTCGGGCTGCCAGCCCGCCATGCGGTGACGAAATAGATCGATCCGGGCCACCAACGGAGTTAGCGCGTTCTTCAACTCATGGGCGGCGACCGCGATAAAACCGTCACGTGCCGAGACCTCTTCGTGGAGGCGCGCGTTTTCTTCAGTCAGTTCGGCAATGCGGCGAGTGAGCGTGTACGCTTCGTTTCGATTGGCGGTGCTTGTCGCATCGGAACCGCCGGCATCTGTTGCAGACGCCGGTTCGCTTTGACCCGATGATGCGTCAGAGCTCATGCGGCGTTCACGCTCGCTGCTGCGCGAGCGGGGAACTGGAGTAATCCGCATGCTCTGCATTTTGAAAGAGGCGAAGTTCGGCACGCACCACCTTGCTCGCGCTCGCGAAACGTCCGGACGAAGGTCGCCTGCCGATAAACTCAGCGGTCACGCTGACATTTAGAATTTTCGGGGATGGCATGAACATTTCTTTTGATAGCCCTGCCGTCAAACTTTGCCACCCTAAAAGCGTTAAGTCCAAGTCACAGCTACATCGCTGAACGCGCTGCGCCCGTCGGCAGCCGCGGGAATCCCCTTCACCATTAAGTCGCTGTTTATGGGTTATTTTTAATACGGCTCGAATGACGGACTTCAGAGGCGATGGCGTGATCTTCGTCCACACTGAACATAAATGCCTGGCCATGTGCCGAATCTTTCGGGCCTCGAGCCCATCAAGGTTGCACACAGAAAAAGATTGATAGGCCACTGGTGACCCTCAGACCGTCGGGCGCACCTTTATGGCCTCAGTTAAGTCGTTTCTCTTGCGCTAACGTATGGACGGCAGGCTCCCCCCAGGCTTAATCGCGTTGGTCGAGAAAACTGCGCTCGCTTGGTTTATGACTTGCTAGTTCAGGGAACTAGCCGAATCGAGACCAGTTGTCCGAGATGTCGATTTAACTCCTGCACGCGATCTCCCCAGCGAGGGCAGACCGGTGGCCATGGAAACTATCGACGTCGCTCCAGGTGGTGCCCCTGCGCAGAAATTCGTTGGTTTAACACCTGTTGTCCACACCTCCAGCGCTACTTGGCGGGGACCGAAAGGAACAGTTTGCCCGACAATTTATTGCTAAAAGTACGCTTTGCCCGCTGCTTTCGCGGTAAAAAATTGGATGAGCTTGCATGACCGAAATGACGGGTGTCTGGCCGGCGCAGTCGGCGCTGGATATCCTGGTTGGCGGGGGCTCCGCCGGCGCGGCTTTACGCGCAACGGAGTGGGATGCGTCGCCGCTCGGCCAGCCATCGGACTGGCCGCAGCCACTCAAAACCTTGATCGGCGTGATGATGGCGGCGAACCAACCCATGTTTGTGACCTGGGGTCCCGATCGTATCTTGTTGTATAACGATTATTATGCACCGATGCTCGCGGATCGCCATCCGGCCGCGCTGGGACGCCCGTTTTTCGATGTCTGGGCCGAAGCGCATGAAGTGAAGCCGCTGTTCGACCGGGTGTTCGGCGGTGAGCCCGTGCATATGGAAGACCTTGAGCTTCGCCTAGATCGGCCAGGGCGGCCAATCGAGGCGCATTTCGCCTTTAGCTATACGCCTGTGCGGGACGAGGCGGGCCAGATCGTCGGTCTGTTCTGCGCATGTACCGAAACCACCGATCAAGTGTTGGCAACGCGCAAGTCGGCCGCCGCCCACGAGCGGCTATTTGACATGACACGAGACCTTTTCGGCGTCGCAACTTTTGATGGCGCGCTGTTGTCGATCAACCCCGCGTGGGCAAAAACCCTCAATCGCACGACCGAGGAACTGCAAAGCCAGCCGTTTACCGACATCATCTACCCGGACGATCTCGCCGAGACCGCAGGCGTCGTCGCCAAACTCCAGCAAGGCGAGCCTGTTCACCAGTTTTTCGTGCGGCTGCTGAAGTCCGATGGGACTCCGGTTTCATTCGCATGGTCCGCGACGCCGGATACGGACCCCGCAAGCGGCATCTTTTACACGGTCGGCCGCGATATTACCGATGAGGAGCGTCGCGAGGAGATGTTGCGCCAGGCGCAGAAGATGGAAGCAGTCGGGCAACTGACTGGAGGCCTGGCGCACGACTTCAACAACCTTCTCGCTGGCATTTCGGGTTCGCTCGAACTGATCCAGACTAGATTGCGGCAGGGTCGCGTTACAGATGTCGAGAAATACGTTACCGCCGCGGATGGTGCCGCGAAGCGGGCAGCAGCGCTGACACACCGGCTGTTGGCGTTCTCGCGGCGCCAGACACTTAATCCTCGGCCGACCGACGTGAAGAAGCTTGTTTCGGGAATGGAGGAGCTGATCGTGCGGACCGTAGGTCCATCCATCGCGGTCGAGACCGTAAGTGCCGCCGGATTGTGGCAGAGCCTGATCGATCCCAGCCAGCTTGAAAGCGCGGTGTTGAATCTTTGCATCAACGCGCGCGATGCGATGCCCGACGGCGGCAAGATCACGATCGAAACGGCAAATCGGTGGCTTGACCAACGGACCGCAACGGAACGTGGGCTCGATCCGGGTCAATATATCTCGCTCTGCGTGTCCGATACCGGCACCGGCATGACGCCCGATGTAATCGCCAAGGCGTTCGATCCTTTCTTTACGACGAAGCCGATCGGCATGGGGACAGGGCTCGGTCTGTCGATGATCTTTGGCTTCGCCAAGCAATCCGGCGGTTCGGCTTATATTTACTCGGAGGTGGGCGAAGGCGCGCTGGTCTGCATTTATCTGCCCCGGCACGCGGGAAAAGTTCATCATGCAGAAGCCGAGCCCGATCCCGGCGAGGTGCCGCGTGCCGAGGACGGCGAGACTGTGCTGGTCATCGACGACGAGCCGACGGTGCGCATGCTCGTGGCCGAAGTCCTGAACGATCTGGGCTATATCGCGATTGAGGCGAGCGACGGCGCCGAGGGGTTGAAGATCCTGAATTCCGGCGCGCGTATCGATCTGCTGGTCACTGATGTCGGACTGCCCGGCGGCATGAACGGTCGGCAGGTCGCCGATGCCGCTCGAACCGCCCGGCACGATTTGAAAGTGTTGTTCATCACCGGCTATGCCGAGAATGCGGTGCTCAACCACGGCCATCTCGATCCGGGGATGCATGTTTTGACCAAGCCGTTCGCGATGGACGTTCTGGCTAGCCGAATCCGGGAGTTGATCGAACAGCGTCCGTCTTGAAGCAGGTCTCGTGCCGAGGGGGCCTAGCTTTGCCCGCTCGGACTGAAAGAGCCATACAAGATGATACGAATGTCAAAGGCGCGACAGAACGTCGAAGTTCCCGCGTTCATGTCCGATTACCTGTTGCACTTTTGGGAGAAGACGTTGCGGAATGTCCGCAATCACGGCAATCCTGGTCGGCGGTTGCAACCCGGGAAGACCGTTTTCAGGATGGGACTTCAGCGCCTGAAAGGTCTGTAATGAGGGCGCATTGTCGAATGGCGGCGCACCCGAAACCGTCCTAATCTGCTGCCGGGCCGTAAACCAGGCTAGCAGGTTTTTTCCGGCGAAAAGCGGATAGCTGCCCGTCGTGTTCCTCGCGCAGCGGTGACGGCACCCGACCAACGCTTGTCGCTCCAGTGCGGACACTGCAATGTCCGCTCGCGCCGGAACCGGTCTTTCCCCCGTTGATAGGGTGCCGGTCGGCTCAGCGCCATTCTCGAACAAGAAGCTGCTCTGAGCTTTTCCTGTAAACGGTCGTTCCGCCGACTCCTATAGTGAAAAGCAGAATGACCGCCGACGTATACGTCGACCGCCCAATCGCTGTGCTCCCTGGAAGCGATTTCATCGGTGTCATAGATTGCCCGCACACGTAGGGCTTACCGCTAAATTCATCGCATGATAGCGTTCGATACGGGACTGGCACATTTGATGGTTTCATGGGGGATTGTTTGGCACTCACTACTAAAACGAGTCAGGACGATGTGGCTCGGCTTGTCGAGCGAGCTGATATTGCCGCGGTAGCGTCACGTCTTGGCTTACAGGTCGATGGACGTGTCCGAGAGCCCCGGCGGGCTATCTGTCCATTTCATGACGACAAAGACCCATCGTTGAACCTCTATCGTGGAGGAACGGGCCGGACTGAACGCGGCCATTATCACTGCTTCGCATGTGGCGCGCACGGCGATGTCATATCGCTCATCCAAAATTATGCGCAGCTGACATTTTGGGATGCGATCAAGCGCCTCGCTGAGATCGAAGGAGTTCAGCTTAGCGCGACGCGGCGTCCCGCGATCGATCGAACAAGCGGCGCAACCTTGCTCGCGCAGCGTCTCCAGGCGACCGCTCCAGATGACGCAACCTTTATTGCTTTCGCGGAGCGTCGTGGATTTGCCGCTGACTTTCTCCGCGCACGAGGGGCAGCCGCATTCGATCTACACAGCCTCGTTGAGAATGCGCGCTCGAACCGTCTTGTGGAAGAACAGCTCGTCGAAGCGGGAATCGTCCGTCGGGAGGACGTTAGCGATCAGAGCGCGGATCTCTACGGCACGAGTCTTCGCGAGTTCTTCCGTGGAAACCGAGTCGTGTTTCCCATTGATGGCGCAAATGGTGAAATCGCGGGGTTCGCCGCGCGCGCGTTGGACGATCAAAAGCCGAAGTACCTCTACTCCTATGACTTCCCTCGCAGAACGTCCCTCTACGGTGAAGGACGACTACTCACCGCACTGCGCGAGGAGCGCAGCCAAACGGTCCACACCCCTATCGATCTCTTCCTCGTCGAGGGCATCTTTGATGTTCTGCGTCTCGAACAATTCGGTTTCCGTGCCTTGGGGATTCTCGGTGCCCAACTGACGCCCGGGCAGATCGAGCGGATTGCGCGGATCATCGAGGTGATCGCCGAGGATGATCGAGAGTTGAGGATACATATCTTCCTCGATCGCGATGACGCGGGACGGCGCGGCGCCTATGACGCGACTCTTAACCTTCTACGGATTTTGCAGGACGGTCCTCCATTCGGCTTGGACATCATCATGCCCGCTTCCCCCGATGGCGGAAAGGTTGACCCCGACGCCTTCCTGATGGGCGCTTCCCGGGAGACTGCAGGATGTCTGCTGACGGAATCCGCTTTTGGGGCGTTGGAATACCTTGCCGCCTACAGGCTCGGCCAAGAGCCAGCGTCCCTGAACTGGCCTTCCATCAATCGGCTCCGCTTAGCCTCCATAGCGCGCAGTGTAGCGCTTGCGCTCCGGAATGCGGACTGGAATCGTATTCTCGCGCCGCTCACCCTCAATGAAGATGATGCAGGGTTGCAGCAGTTCGCTGCGCTCGTCTCCAGCTATGGAGGCGGCCGGTCGCGATCGGCCGGATCGCAGCCGGTCTTGCAGCGGTTACGTGACCCGAGCGATGATCGTGCCGATTTGCTGACGGCGTTAACTCTCGGCAGATCGTCCACGTCCCGTCGCGAATATCCGCTCGATGATGCCGCCTGGGATCGGTTGGCGGTAGCCGCATCTCCGCTTTTCCATGTCCATCGTGCAAGGTTGGAGGTGGCGGACGGTCCGTCCAGTCCGTTGCTGACGCGTCAACTCCCGAAGGGGGATGGCCGTTATCGCCTAAAGTCCGGCCCGGTGTCTCACGATGCCCTCCTCCAGCAATATGGGCTCGTCGAATTGCTACGCGACCGTGACGAATGTCCGGGCTTCGCCAATAGCATACCTGCAATTCGATATGCTCGGGACCGGGGAGCGAAAGCTTCCCTTTATCGAACGGGAAGTGGGGAACAGCGCCAGTCTCTCAGCTTCGCCTATCAAATCGATATGGCGATCGTAAATGGGCTTGCTCCGCCGAAGCGGGAGGGCATTTTTAGGCCTTATTTCGAGTGCTGGCGCTCGTTCGTCGATTTCCTGGATGACCGGATCAAGTTGTTCGGGCATGATGAGGTTCAAATACTTCGCCTCGATATCACTGGGTTTTACGACCACATCCGTGTTGACGCGTTTGATGATGCCTTGGCGAAGCCGCTGGAGCGGGCGCTGCATGCGTTGAGCGCGGCCGATGGCGACATCCGATCTTTCGCACCGCTTCTGACGCCGACTGCCTGTGAAGACGCTGCCGATCGAGCGGAAACATTCACCAGATTTCTATCAAGCCACAGCTTCGGCCAAAGTTATTTTCATCCCATCACAGGCGCGGTGACGCCGCCCTCGGACGCGCGTCGGGGCATCCCACAAGGCCCGGACCTATCGGCCTATCTCGCGAATATCTCACTGTTCGATCTCGATGAGATGATGGAAACTGAGGTCGATCGCCTGACCGACAGCAATCAAGCCGAACCGGACGCGCCAGATGAGACAAAATGCGCTGCTGCCTACGCCCGTTATGTTGATGACGTGGTCATTATTTGCCGGGACATCGGCACAGCAACTCAGCTCCGGCGTAAGGTCGAGTCCCTGATCGCGCTCAAGGGACTTACACTCAATCGGAAGAATGTCGTTCCGCCACCTATGACGCGCGCCGAAGCGCGTGCCTGGATTACCGACAACCGGGCGGGCTTTGGATTCTCAGGCCCGTTGGCGGATTTGCCTAATACCGAAGCGATGGATCCTCTCGCCGACGCTGGTGAGATTGACCGAAGGACTGCCCTGGGACTTATTTTCGATCCGGAGCTGGATAACCCGGCGAATGCCGAGACCAGCCTGTTGAAAATTGGCATCGCATTGAGCGCTGAAGACATTCGATTCAACGATCGCGCGAGCGCTTATCGTCGTTTGTGGTGCCTCGCTGCGGACACACTCCAGGAGATGACAGGGTCGGCGCTCGCAGGTGCGTTCTTTGCCCTGGTCCGACAGGCCGAACCGCGCGTGAAGCAATCGGGCGACGACACCGAGCGTCTCGATATCTGTCTCGCGGCCGTCGAGGGGCTCGACCGGGCGCTGCGCTCCGTCATTCCGCCAGGGGTGTTTGGAGACGATATTTGCGCTCGCATTACCAAGAACGCCGCTAACCTCGCCGCCTGCGCGATTGATAATGTATTCGGAAAGCTGGCTGCGAGCTTTCTCGGAGTCCGCGGTGCCGAGGAATTCTTGGCGCGGTACGACGTTCGCTGTCAGATCGGCATCGTCGCTTGTCTCGCAGCCCAGAGGGCCGATGCAAGCGCCGCAGATTTCCGCTTTGCCGCGCTCAGCCAGATCCTTCAGCCCGGTTCCGGAGGCGGCGCGGAGTTACCGGATGGGCTGCGAATGTCGTTGCTTAAATTCGATCGGTCTTTTGACACGACGGTTTCGGATTTGATTGTTTCGCGCGAACAATCGTCTGCGGCCGCATTCGCGGGATTGAACCGTACGTTAGTGAAACTGCAGCGCGTCGCAGCGCATGGTGAAACCGAAGAGCCCGCTCCCTTTGTCGCTGGGATCACTGCGGAGCCGAACAGCGTCATCAGTCTGTCCGAGACAATACTGGCAGTGTGGGCACCCGGAACTTCGGACGGAACAGATAGCTCGTCGGCCACCGATGTTGAAATTGATGCCGCCGCGACCTTGGTGAACGTCGCTCATAAGGCCTTTGCAAGCGTGGCGGCGCGCCGGCCACGGCTTATGCGCCTGATTGCTGGATCGGTTGACGCAATACCGCTTCCCTCGCCCCCTGGTCTCCAGGCATCCGGCATCCTACTAAAGTGCAGCAATGGCCGCTTGCTACTGGCGTCGGCTGGCGAGCCGAGCTCGGCCCCGGTCGGGATCAGTTGGACCGACAAAGGTGACCAGCCAATCGCCGGAATTACGCTGAGGGAGGCAGCCCTTCCGGTCGGATCAACCTTGCTGGCTGAGGCGAGCCGAGTTTGGGAGCCGGGGCAAATAGCGGCGCTTTATCGGGCGGCGTTCCCCATTTTCATGGGTCAACTCCGGGCCAATGCCGATACGGTTCCAGTCCCGACCGCGTTCTCATTTTTCGCAACCGTTGTTGGCGATGAGATAGACTACACCACGGTCAAACTCATCTGCTGGCCTGCGCCGCGCTCTAGCGTCGACGGCCATGCATTTGTACGAATTGGCGCAGCGCTTGAGGCGCGTAGCGTCTTTGCGGACGGAGCGGACATCTGGCGGTTTGGCTGGGCTGTCCGCGACGCCTGCAATCGTGCGGAGCTGATGCTGGATGATGAGGCCGGCCTCGACCAGCACGCATCCACTGCGCTTGAAAAGGACTTCCATCGCCGAGACGCAATTGTGACGCGCGTCTTGCCCAGGCTATCGGGCGCTGATCGTTGGGGTCCGGGCGAAGGCACCGCGGAAAATCCGATTCCAACGCGGATTGTACGCGCCCTGCTTTTGCTCGAGAATTTCGACCGTGCCGATACGGTTTCAGCCGCAGCCTCCTATCTGGTCGCGGCAGTTTCCGAGGGGATGTTCATGAGCGAGCGCGTAAACGCGCTCGAGGATTTGAGCTCGCCCGGCCAGCCAGCGGCTTTGATTGCCCGTACCGCCAAAAGGGTGAGTAGGGCACTGCCGGAAGCGGCAAAACATTGGCCTCCCATCGTGCCAGCGTCCCTTCCATATCGGCGAAGCGCAGCCGCATGGCAGACGCTTTCGGCTAGGATTGGACATTCGGCCGAGGCGGTGGCTGCCAGCGCGGCTGAGCCGCTCCTTGCGCTTCAGGTCGGAACCGAGGCGCTCGGGGTGATCGCTGACCTTCGCTCGCTTGCGTTCGAGCTTGTCGCCGGTTTGCCAGACGAATCGATCGAGCTGCTCGCTGACGCGGAATTCGATTTTGCATGGATTTCGGAAATTGTCGGTCTTGACCTCGTAATGCTCGATACGGGCGCGCCGACGACGGATCCGAGTCTTGCCTCCCAAACCGAGCGGCTGATTCGGACTTTCCGGCAGATCGTATTGGGACAGCGCGGCGGCCTGAACCACATTCGCGACCAGATAATGCCATCCGGCTGGATCGTGCTGCTCGCAATCCTCCTGCAGATTGTCCCGATACGACAGAGCCGCGCTGCCGTCCGACCAACGCTTTGGACGATGGACGCTTCCCGCACGGCACAGGCCGCGGCAGCGCTGCGTGCGCTCCTGGCTTTTTATTCGAGGGGCTCGAATTCAACTGGCAGTGCCTCGAACTGGCCGTGGGACGTTTTCGACGAACTCCTTGGTGTGCGTCCGCCAGATTTGCCGCGGCTTTTGCGAGAGCTCACAGCGGCAACTCGCATCAGCGTTACAACTGAGGTGTCTTGGACTAATCCGCGGACCGGCGACAGCCAGGCCGACAGGCCGATTATGCGCCTAGCGGATAACAGCAGCCTTAGCCTGGCAGAATGCCAAATCGATGTTGCGCACGTTCGCGGCGAACGCGGTGCGGCGATGGAATCATATCGTGTGGAAAGCAGGATGCGCTTTCCCTATTCGGTTTCGCGCCGCGGGGATCAGGTTCTCGGCATGCAACTTGTGTCACACAAGCTAGCCCAGGCAGCCTTCGGTGAGACGATGAATGGCGAGACGGTCGTCGCGACTGTCGAGCCAGCTATTACTGTGCCTGAACCACAACCCGAACTGGAACCGCAGCCCGAGCGCCAGCCTAAAGAGCCTCGGGCCTCGCCAGAAATTACCTTGGAGCCAGATGCGATCTCGGCTGAACCGTTACCCGCGGTGGCGGTGGAGGCCACAAATGCGGCGCTCGCGTTGATCGCCGCGAAGCGCAACCGCTCGTGGCGTGACCGGGCGGAAGGCAAGAATATCGGCACTCACCGCCTGGCGCTCGTTCAGTGGGATGTGACAGACAGCTATTATAGTCCCGGTCATAAGGGCGGCGTGTACGAAGGCTTGGTTACCAGTACCGGGGAGAAAGCGGCGTCCTCCTCGAGTGTGAGAAATGGTGGTATATTTCTCTCGACATCAGAGCATCGGCGGCGCGCCCTCATCAGGGAGGTGCTGAATGCTTGCGTGACGTTCAAGGTTGATGGACTGATTTTCCCGGAGTACAGCCTGCGACCGGAGACGATCAACTGGCTTTCGCGGCAGCTCAGGAGCGCCGCTCTGCCGATAACGGTTTGGTGCGGCACGTTCCGGGTTCCAGGGGGGACCCAGATCGATCTCGATTTTACCCCGACGGCGACCGCACCTTACGCGATGCCGATTTTCGCTCATCCACAACCCGGTTTCAGTCGGTGGGATTATCACACGGCGGTTCTCACATGCTTGAGGGTGGTCGGCGATGCCCGCGCAGGTTCGCGCGTCGAGCGCTTCGCACGTCAGAAGCGCTATCCATCCGCGGCGGCGGGAGAACTTATCCGCCCACCGATCGAGCAGCCCTGGACTCCACTACTCAGCGACACAGATCCCTTCACGCTAGGCACCTTTTCGCTGGAGCTCATATGTTCGGAGATGTTTCCGCATGCCAGCAGCGCAAATTTCATTGGGATCGTCGAGGAAAATAATGAACTCGCCGCGCGCTACGGTTCCTTCAAAGGCGGTGAAACCATGCTCGAGCATGTCACCAATGATGTATACGAATTCGCGCGGTGGACAGCGTACCGCAATGCCTCGCAGGTTCCCGGAGATACAAAGAGGGCGCTCCATCGCGGCAGAGCATTGCAACGCACGCTGATCGTCCTGCCTGCGATGACTAATCGGTCAGCCGATTACCATGTATTCGGTCAAAACCAGTATTTGGCGGCGGGACTCGTCACGGCCTTCTGCAACGCTGTCGCGCCTCACGTGGGGTGTGGACAAAGCGGGTTTATTGGACTGGATGGCTGGAAACACACCGAGGGTAGCCATACCCCTTATGGCTCGAAAGCCCCCGGCATCTTCCAGCTTGGCGGTTCGCATAGTGGCGCTTTGGGTGAGACGGAGACAGCGATGGTGATCGCTGATCTTGACTTACTACGCACCGCAGATCAGCGGCCGCGCCCCCATTATCAACATCGCGCCCTTCGCCTGGTTGCGCACTTGCCGATATTCTTCGCGACCGAGAAAGGCGCGCATCCCGGCGGGGGCGCACATCCCAACGAGAGGCGCCAACTACGCACCCGAACCGTGAAAGGGGGTTCAAGGACCTTCGTGGATGCGGCTTATTTGATCGCTAAGGCGCTTTCGCTCGAGGCCGATTGGCGGTCCGAAATGAATGTGGCTAATCGAACATCTACGCCTCCAGCAGCTTACAGGGAGGCGATCGGCGCGACGAAGGACGCCTTGACTGTTCTTGAGGATTTCGCCGACGACGCACTATGGCTGCGTAAGCGCACCGATTCATTCATGACCGAACGCTATGACTTCCCACCAATGGAGCCGTTGCCGGCGCTCGTCGACTGGCTGTATGTTGACGACCGTTGGTTACCCGGGCTTCATGGGATCGAAGCGCCAGCACCGGACGACGATCCGTTGAAAAGTGATCAACCGCTTTTGTCGGTTCCGAAGTCTCTGCATGAGGAGCCGACGAGGAAAGCAATCTAATATGAATAGCGAAATGTCTGAACGTGCAACGATTCATGATCTGGAAGACGCGGCTGCTTGCCTCGAAGCCACCGGTAATTACCGTGTTCTGCGGCGGCTAAACTTAGCAGAACGCCTCGTGGGCGACGAAGGCCTGCGCTTGCGCACAGGGATGTTCCTGGATGTCGAGACTACTGGGCTCGATCCCAAGGTGAGTGAAATCATCGAACTGGCAATCACGCCCTTCGATTACGATACTGACGGCCGTATCGTTTCGGTTGGGGCAGCGCTGCATCAGTTCAATGAGCCGCCTGACCCTATTCCTTCGGAGATAACGGCCATCACCGGCCTGACGGATGAGCTGGTCGCTGGCCACGCGTTGGACGTTGGCGCGATTGAGACATTCGTCGGCCGCGCGGATATCATCCTTGCCCATAATGCCGCCTTCGACAGGCCGTTCGCCGAGCGGCTGTCACCGATCTTCGCCGCGAAGGCATGGGGCTGCACGATGTGTGATGTACCCTGGAAAGACGAGGCTATCGAAGGGCGCAGGCTATCCGACCTACTGGGCGGTTTTCATTATTTCTTCGATGCGCATCGGGCCGTCGATGACTGCGAGGCTGGCATCGCCCTCCTCACGATGACACTGCCGCGGAGCGGCGTTCGCGTTCTTCAACGGCTACTAGAAGTGGCACGGCGCCCGACGTGGCGTATTTTCGCCGAAGGCGCTTCATTTGACGTCAAAGACTTGCTCAAACATCGCGGCTATAGATGGAATGCGGAGCGGTCGATTGGACCGAAATCCTGGTGGAAGGATGTTGATGCGTCGTTGATCGAGGAGGAACGCGCCTACCTCCTTTCGGAGATCTTCAAGCGGGAGGTTAATCTGCCCAGGTTTGAGATAACCGCTTTCCAGCGTTACTCAACCCGGCCGCGCTGACGGGATACTCAGCGAAGTCGTTCGTTGATCTTGGACTAGGCGGTTCTGCGAAGAAGGTCCGCTTCGCCCGGCTTACTGCCTAGAATCTGCCAGTCAGCAATCGGCCAGTCCTGCGTCTCCGGGAACGATCATCAGTGCTTCAGGAATGGCAGGTGTTGAATGACGACCTGCCATTCCCGGCCCGGCTCCCGAACGTCCGTTTTGTCCCATACCCAGTTATTTAAGGCAGGTCGGGCCGTCGCTGCAAGCGGCCACTTTCAGAAGCATAGATATTTGGAACGTCCACAATAGGGCGTATTGCAGCCCCCGGAATACGAGAAGGACTGTCCGTTTCGGAGACCCGTCCATCTTCGCGGTGACTTTGGAACTGCCGGAACTGGAAGGGAGGAGTGACGGAGCCGTCTACTGCGGGATCAGCCGTTTTGTTGACAGACCATCCTAATGGCCGCCGATGTCCGCTATCTGAAATTGATCGCCCGGCATGACGGCCACGTTTATGCCGAGCGCCAGTGCCAGAAGCGCATCAAGTCGTTTTCGAAGTTCTGCGTCAGCCGCCGCAGGAAGCTCACAGTCGTCCAGAAAAGAAAAGGCATTGCAGTATGCCAGTTCAAGCGCATCGAGCTGCAATTGCGGGCTAAAGCCCGGATCACGGAGCGCGGATAATGCCAGCGAAATTTTGATCATGTGATGGCGTTCCCCCACGCTTTATAGTTTTGACAATCGATTGTTATCAATGTGGTGTTTGACTAAACGCACTGAACACTGTTCAAAGTGCCATACTTGTTCCCGCCATTTTGGATATCTTGGCTAAATCGCACTTGTTTTCTACATCTCGGCCCAACGAGCCAATGCAACGCAAATCAGCCATATTTGGCCTTTTGGGAGGGCGATCATCTTCCACTATCACCCAATGAAATATGCCTTTCCCTCGGTCAATATCCCGTGAGGTATTAACTCCTCCATTTTGGCGAGATCAGAACGTTTCCGTTTCGGTCGCTGAGATATTTGGAAAGTCCCGGACCCCGGATGCGCATTTCTTATGAAATCGGCGGCCACGGAATTGCTGTCATGAGATATCGTGATCCTTTCGTATTTCGGGCATTGGTATGCGTTCTGGTGACGCCGGGTCGAGCGCCTCAAGAGAGCTGACATTCTGGCCCTTCGAAAGTGCGTCAGCGGACGTTGCCAGATCAGTGGCGTTGGTTGCGACCGCAGGGACAGAGCCGCCCACCTCCGCATTTTGATCGATCAGTATCGGAACCATGTGGGCTATCGAAAGCGACAAGGCCTCGGTGCGTATGGTGGGGACGATCTTATCTGTGCCGATGCCTTCAATCTCCCACAGACTTGTCTGCAACATGTCCTCATTGTGCTGCTCGGCCGATATCGGCCCATAATCTTCCTCGCTTTGTGCGCTTAACGCTGCGTCAAGCGCGTGAAGCATTTCCTTATCGAGCGTGGCGGGCTCAACGGCTGACGGTTGCTGCGCGTCGGCAGCGCCGAGCGCGAGATTGGGGTTAAGCTGGTCGGCAGATAACTGATTGCGCAAGCCATCGAGGGCACCGGTGATTTCAAGCGCAGAGAGCTTGTCGCTGGGGGTTGATCCTAGCATGGACTGCAGCTTGGCGACGTTGTCGGTGTAAACATGCATCTGGTGAATGGCGCGGGTGCCGTTAACGTAAGCCTGGCGAAGCGTGGTTAGCATTTTGTGGTCGGAAGGCGTCGCCCACAATGCCATTGGCGCCGAGGCGCCCTGCACTTTATGCGCGTTGACGGCATAAGCCAGATCGAGCTTTTTGAGCTGCGGATCATCGCTGGCCAGGGAGAGTTCTTGGCCGTTCGCCAACTTGAATGCGATGCCCTCGGCGCTGATTTCGGTCACTTCGGCGCGCTGATTGTTGATCAGGCCGCGGGCATTATCATTGCTGGTCCAGCGGACCTTGTCGCCAGCATAAATTTCGATCTGGCGTGGCTCCAGAAGTTTGGCGGCCTCGTTCGCGGCTTGGCCTTGGTAGTGGCGCACGTCGATCCTGTGCGCCGATCCATCCTCGCCGATGAACCGGACGGTGTTGCCGCTGACGCTCTCAACCCGATAATCGCCGCGTCGCAAATTGAGGTTCTGGCTGCATTTGGCGACGCGCATCACGTCGTCTGGCGCATAGCGCTCGGCGCGGCGCATCTCTGCGTCGGTGAGCCCTTTATCATCGTAGATCGTGAGGCGGTGCCCTTCCCCCTGAAGGACCCCCTGTTCTCGTAGCGCAGACTGAACGTACTGATCGGCACGGTGGCGATCGGCATTGCCGGCGGTTATCAGCAGAGTGGAGTTCTGTGCTTCCGGGCTCAGCCGAAGGTAGTGGTCGACTGCTGCTTTGAGGTACCCGATCTCGACCTGGTGCACATTGTCGCGGATCGCTTCGAACGCGCCGGCGATATCGCCGACCCGGATCGCTTCGTTGTAAGCCTTGAGCGAGGGATCGCGTTGACGCACGACGTCTCTGATTTCGGCGCGGGCGATGGGTATGGTTTGCACGATCTCGAAGGCTTTGCCCTGGTCGACCGCTTGCAGCTGCCGCTTATCGCCGACGAAGACGGTTTTGTTCAAGCCGAGGACACTGTGGAGATCGGTCAATGCCTGGAAGTCCCGGTTGCCGATCATCGAGGATTCGTCGACGATTAGAGTTGCGCCAGCGTACTTCTCCCTCCCGGTGGCAATGGCCGCCTTCTCTCCCAAGAGCGCATCCCGGTTTTCATTGAGAAACGACGTGATCGTGTTCGACGCCAGACCAACACTTGCCAGTTCTTCGACCGCCGTCTTGCTTGGTGCCAGGCCAAAGATCGCCCTCCCCCGAGCGGCCTCGTGCGCCGCCAAAGGTCCGATTGTCGCGGTCTTGCCGGTCCCCGAGAACCCCTGGACCAGCACGATCCCGTCGCTTGAACTCAGAATAAGTTTGGCCGCGCCCAGTTGCCCCCGGTTGAGCGTCATAGGTTTGCCGTCAGCGTCACTTCGCAGATGTTCGCGCAAGGCATCGGCTACATCGGCGCCCGCGACATGAGGCCTGGACGTTCCCCTCGCGGCGAGGACATTGTCGATGATCGCCTGCTCACGTTCGAGCGATGCCTTAGTGGTGATCATCAAATTGTTGGGGTTCGTTGTCTTGCCTTCGACGATAAGCCCCGCCTCCTTGTGCTTATGCAGGATCTTGTCGAGCATCTCGATGGTGACGCCTGGCTGCTGAAGATTGAGCGCGTCGCGCACGACGGTGCGCTCGAGGAAAGCGGCCTCGCGCTGCTCGTTGTGATGGATCGCATGCGCCATCGAAATGTAAGCGCGAGCCATGGCCGGGCTCTGCGTCACGCTGCGGATCGAAGCCGGTAGATACGGCGAGCTGGTAAGCTTCACCTCGCTTCGCGTGTCCAGGCGCTCGAGAACATCACGATAAACTTGCGTCGCGGTCTGCCTGATCGCACCGAGCACGCCCGCAGGCTCAGCCACGCGTTTTTCGGCAGAAGCCTTGACGCTCTCACCCTCAAAGCCCGCAGTGCGATCATCCGATTGGTTGCGCGCATTGAGGTCGCTGGCCGGAATGTCTTTACCGATATTTTCGCGGGTTTCGAATCTGGCTACGCGATTAGCGCCGTAGCCGTTGCTGCCGAAGGCCGCGGCGGCCGCCTTGATGTCCACGCCCCGCGATGCGTTGGCGGCGATAACGTCCTTGGGCACATCGACGATGTCCCAGCCCTTGCCGTTCTTGTGTAACTCGATCTGGTAGCCGAGCTTGCGGACCTCGTCTGCCATCAGGCGTAAGTAGTTGGCGCCGTACTTGGCGCTGTTGGCCCAAAGCGCAGAATTATCGAGCGCCCGCCATTTGCCGTCGGTGGTCTGTGTCAGATTGGCGATCGCGACATGGCTGTGAAGATGAGGCTTGCCGGCGTCGTCATAGCCATGAGTGCTGCGCGCGTAGACGAGGTTGCCGGTTTTCTCGATCCGCACAGTGCCATTCTCTTTGACGCGCGCCTGGACGGCCTCTTTTTCGGCATAAGCCATCACTTGTTTTTCAGCGCGCAAGTGCGCGTCGATCAGCCGCTTGTCGCCATACGTGACCGCCATGATCGATACCGACTTGGGCGCCGATATGATAAATTCTGTGCCGTTGCGCCGGTCTGGATCGTTGGCGCCGACCAGTTCAGGCAAAGTGCCGTCGGCAACAACGGGGAGTTCGCCGCTCAGAATTTTCTCGATGGCTTCGCTGCTAGCACTTCCCTCCAGCCCGAGAGCTTCGGCGCCGGCCCCACCCCATTGCGCACCCTGGTGATCTTCGTAATCGAGCTGGGATTCACTGCTGGTGATGTAGCCCGCCATTCCTCCGGCTGACCCGATCGATCCCACATTCAGCATCAGAGTTCGGGCCCCATTTCGTCGCGGCGATGCACATTTTCACGACTGGCAGCGCTCCCCTCATTGCCATCCCCTATTCCGCGCTGGGCATTCTGGACCGCCACGGTTTCCTGAGGCGCATTTCTGTCAGAAATGCGATGAGCAAGATCGACCTGGCTGGGCGTTTTTGGGATCATCATGGCGTTCGAAGGCGCCGGCTGTTCTACAACTTTCAATGGCTCCGCGTCGTCATGATGACCTGAACCGCCGACCACCTGGAGACCGGGCAAGTTCAGTTGACCATCGGTGACGATCGGCAATTCGCCAAGGCGAATATCGGTGATTTCGGAACGCGCAGGGAGAGCGATCTGCGTGCCGGGATGCGCGGCTGCGACCTTGGCTTCGACGCCGCCAGCCTCGACGGAACCAGCTTCGCTGTCCGGCTTGCGCGCTTCCTTCAACCGCCGCGATCGCGTGGGACCAACGCGAGGCACGAACCGTTCCGCGGCCTCGGGGTAGCGCCGATATTGCAGGACGATTTTCGTCGATACCCGTCCGACAGCTTCACATAACCGTGAAGATTTTTGAGATTCATCAGGTCATCGGGCATCACCAGCGCGCGCACCTCGGTGCGCGCCGTGAGCGTCGATGTGTCGCGCGCGTTCGAATTGGAGATCGAATAGCTCTCGTCCATTTCGCGAACCTCGCGCTTGCCGATCAGGTTCGAACATTTCTCGGCCGTCTCGTCGTCTGTAACGCGCAGGAACATCTTGTTGTTGGTCAGGCCAATGATTTTCATCGCGCCGTTATCGCCATAGATTTGCCGCAACTGCGCAAAATCATGGACTCCGACGGCCACCGCACCGCCGAAGTTTCGGGATGTCTGCAGGCCATATTCGAGCGATGGCAACTGGTGCAAAGCGCCAAGCTCGTCGAGCATGAACCACATCTTGATTGCCCGCGAATGGGGCTGGTTCATCAGAGCATAGATCGCGGTGTTGACCCACAGCGTGATCAGAGCTCGGGTGACAGCCATGTCGTCGTATCGCGTCGAGATGAAGAGAAAACTGCCGTCCCGATTTTCAGCCTCGATCCAGTTTCTGATCGAAAATGCCTCGCCGGTTTCCGGCAGCGACAGCAGCGCATCCGCATTGGCATTAAGGACTGCGCGCACCGATTCCGCCATGCGTGCAACTTCGGGGGACGTGATCGGATCAGCGATCGTGCCGATGAGCTTGGCATGGATGTCGGCGAGGTCGGCTGTCATCAATGCGGTGATCAGCGCATCGTTCGACGGACTGCCGTCCTCGATCAGCTTGAGGCACATTTCGGTGAGCAGAGTGCGCGCCGCCATCGCCCAGAACGGGTCGGCGTTTTCGCTTGTAGAAGGGATCAGCGACAGCGCAGCGGTCTTGATTTCGACCTCTGTCCTGAAGTCGTCGAACAGCGACCAGCGCGCGCAACGTGCATCGTAAGGATTGAGAATGAAGTCGCGCTTGGGGTCGTAAAACCGTTCGGTGAATACGCCCGTAATGTCAAAGATCACCGCGCTATGCATGCGCTGCCGTGCTTGCGCGAGGAGGTCGGAAAAGACGACCGTCTTTCCGGTTGTCGTTGTGCCGATCAACATCACGTGGGAAAGCTCGAGGCCAAACGGGAACTGAATTTCGGCGATGCGGTAGGGCAGCGGAAAGCCCGCTTTGTTCAACCGCTCCGGTCCCCAGCGGATCAGCTCCTGATACGGCACGTCGGGAAACATGTCGCGCGTGCGGGCTTGTGCCTCGCGTTCGTTGTTCGCCAGGATGCTGTTGCGCAACTGGTCGTAAGGCAACAGAATCGCGCCGCGCTTGTGGTGATCCTTGAGCAGCGCCACCCCGCGCTTTTTGGCAATCTCGACATAGCCCACGATCGGCAGCACGGCCGTGATGATTGTCATGCCGATCGAGGCAATCATCAGCTGCCAGAAGTTGCGAACTGCAGCCCGAATATAGGGGTCGGTATCAATCAGGCCGACGTATGTGTGGCGGACCAGCGTGTTGCTCAAAATGATCGTGTAAGGGTGCTCTGGCGGCAGCCCGAACACCATCGCAACGTCATAGAAAACCTTGGTCAGCAGCATCTGCCACTGGAACGGTTCCATCAGCACAAAGTGGAACACGAACATCCAGACCAGCAACAGGCCGATGCTCAGATAGACAGGCCATTTGGCGCCGCCCAGGAACATGAAAAACTGATGCGTGAGCAGGTTCGAGCCGCGCGTGAACGAGCCGTTGTTGCGCGCGACCTGGCCCCGCTCGCTTTCGTATTTGATATCGATCCCTGAGCGGTCATCACGGATATCATGGCGTGCCATGCGGACTACTTTCCGGGACGATCGGCGTGGAACTGCCGGATGTTTTTGGCGGCCTCGAGCATGATCGCATCGTGCTTTCCCGGAAGCCGCTCATGCACCAACTGGGCGATCGCGATGAACAGGTACTCATCGATTTCTGCGCGACGGTAGTTGCTACGCGTATCGACCTCCACCGCCTCTTGCTGGGCCAGCTGCATGAGGCACAGCTGCCGAATGGCGTCGGATAGCGACAGGCGATTTGCTTTCGCGAATGCCTGGATCTGGCCACGGAATCCGTCGTCTCCGCGGATGTTGAAACGGTGTGGTAGTGGTGTCGGCGCCATCGGGTTCGTTGTCCTGCTTGCTATGCGAGTTAAGAACAATGTTTTATCCGGTATCTGTCAACTCAATACGTATCAGAAACACACCGAATGGCTCGATTGCGTCGGCATGATGTCGCCGTGATGTTGGATTGATGTCGGCAGGACACCGGTATGATGTCGCCAGCTCGTCAGCATGGCGTCGCGCGGCACCGGCATGATGTCACCATGCGCCAACCAATGGTGCGTAAGGTTCACCCCTTAAAATGAGCTTTTCTATTGGATATCCGGCAGTCTTGTTGTGGGTCTGGCATGGGGTCCCTCTTGAGCATGGCGCGAACCATTGGGGTGGCCGTAGGGTGAGAAAAGAAGAGATTATCGCAGACCAGGCACTTGCGTCGTCTTTTTGGAATTGCCGGGCGTACGCGCGAATGCGCTTGCGGGCACTCGATGTTAACGGCATAATTTTGAGATTAACTCGTTAACATGGGAAGCCATCCACGATGAAAAAACCAAGTGCAACGCAATCGTCACCGAGCAAGGGCATCGCAGTCAAGATTGCTGCCGAGCGCCAAAAATTGGCCGAGAGGCTGGCCGAGCTTGATCGTCAGGAGCAAGAGGAGGACGAAAAGGCACGCCGCGTCTCGGGCCAGATCCTGGCGGAAGCATTCGCCAGGGAAGGTATCGTCCTCGCGAGCAGGCGCGACGCAAACAGGCTGGCAAAAGTGATCGCGCAGTTCGGGGTAGACGAAGTGTGCTCGCGTTTGTGCGGATAGATATGTGGTGCTCGCACCCTCCGCGACAGACGATGCGCCTGTTCGCAAATGCCTGCGCAAACCGGCGATGACGCAGTAGCATTTTCGAAGGTCAAAATGTCTTTGGCCCGACGACATGGGGCGTCGATTTTCGGTTAAACAATCCGTTCCAAACGAAGGCCACTATCATGGCGCAGGTATATCAATTCGGAACCGTACATTGTGCGCTTGAGGCGCCCGGCTTCGTGCTCCTCGCCTTGCAGTTTCACGCGGCGAAGATTCACCCGAAGTGCCTGTGCAACAGCACAGGCATCGAGGTCTATATCGCTCGGCGGCGCGATCAATTTGTCATCCACCGTATGCCCAACACCGGGCCCGATCACATGCCCGATTGCGATCATTTCGAGCCTGATGAAGACCTGACAGGATTGGGCGCATTGGTGGGCCACGCCGTCGTCGATGATCAGGATACCGGCATCACCAAATTGAAGCTGGGATTTCCGCTATCGCGAGGCGCATCAAAACTGGCCGCAGAAGCAATCTCTGTCGAAAGATCCGAAGTCGGCGCCGATGGCGCAAGAATGACCTTGCGGGGCCTGCTCCATTACCTCTGGAACGACGCGCACCTCACGCATTGGCATCCCAGGATGGCGGGCAAGCGCAACTGGAATGTTGTGCGAAATGCGCTGCGCGGCACCCTCGCATCGAAGGACAGCAAGGGGCAGCAACTGGGCGCGCTCGTCTACATCCCGGAAGTGTTTTCGGTGAAGGACAAATACGAAATCGAGCAGCGCCGCAATGAGCTTGTCGCCCGGGCTCTCCCGGCCACCCGGCAATCGATGATCCTCATCGCCGAGGTCAAGAGCATACAGCGGTCATTGAACGGTGAGAAAATCGTCTGCAAGCATCTGCCCGACTGGCCCCTGTTGCTCGACGCCGATATGGCCCGCCGCGTTCAACGCAATTTCGAGGTGGAGCTCGCCGCACTGGAATCAAATCCCGAGGGCCATCTGATCGTATGCGCGACTTTCGAGCTTGATCGGGCCGAACGGGCAGTCGCGCGCTTCATCACTTTCATGCCGACGAACGAGCATTGGATCCCGTTCGAAACCCGCGATGAGCGCGGCCTGGTTGCCCGATGCATTGCTGGGCAGCGCCGGTTCATCAAAGGCATGCGGATGAACTATCCCTCCACCCGGCCCATTGCCAACGTAATCCTGATCGACACCAAACCAATGAGCACCGCGCTTTATTTGCGCCGCCGGTCGATGACCTCAGATTATCAGGCGGCGCTTGCAGATTTGATGACCAAAAGCGGTGTCGTGCATCTCGAAGTGGACCTTGCCGAGAACCTGCCGAGCGTTCCCTCCCCTGCCCCCGATCATGCCTGAACAGGCACAAAAACCAGGTCATCGGCGCCGCTTGACCAACTGCTTCCAGACGGATGGATGCGGCAACGGCAGTTGAAAATCGGCGTCGGATTCCGACACCAGATGAACGTCCATAGGCCGCACTTTACGCCTGGCATTCGAGCCGCAAGCTCGGCACCAGAACCGCTGGCCGATTTGACTCAAGCGATCATCCCATCGCCGGCGCTCGAAATGCCACCACAATCCGTGCGGATTAAAAGTGGAGCTGTTTCCGCATTTGCAGGTCACCTTGATCGCATAGTGTCCCGCCGCAGCCTCGTAGAGATTGGTTGCCACTTTCGAGCCATCCGGCGTCCACCGCACGGCCTCAAAGCGCCAGTTCCAACTGGTCGCCTTCGAACGCATCCTCCTGCATTTGCGGTGGGGAAAGAATGGCCATTGCAAGTTCGCGCGCCGCGGCCTCCCGCATATCGGCGGTTGGTGCCGTCAGGCCTACACGGGCCCAGCCAGGGGCGAGCAGCAAGGCTTCAGCGATGGTGTCCGGTTCGATTCGCATATGTGCAAATGTTCCACGTTTGTTCTCTCAGTGCATGAGCGGGTTGACGAAGACAGTTTGCGGTCGCAGCCTTCGCCGATGATCACTCACCCCGCTCGCGAAATAACTTTCCAGCTCGCGCGCCGCTGAGGAAAAGCAAGTGTGCAATCTTTACCGCATGCGCGTGACCACCTCCGAGATTGGCCAGATTTTTGACGCGATCCCGGACCTCGGCGCAAACTATGGCGAGGAAATATATCCCGGGTATTCGGGCCTCGTCGTTGCAGACGGCCAGGCCCAAGCAATGACGTGGGGCTTCCCTCTGGTTCTCACCGGCAAGCAGGGCCAGAAGCTCAAGCCCAAACCGGTCAACAACGCGCGAACAGACAAGTTGCAAACCGCCTTCTGGCGCGACAGCTTCGCACGCCGGCGCTGCCTCATTCCGGTGAGCGAATGGGCCGAAGCCGAGGGCCAAAAGGGTCAGATGACACGCACCTGGTACAGCTTGCCAGGTGGAGAGTCGTTCGCTGTCGCAGGCGTCTGGAGAGCAACATTTGAATGGGGCAATGCCTATTCGATGGTCATGACCGACGGCCATCTCCAGATGGCGGATGTCCATGACCGGATGCCGGTAATTGTGATGCGCGATAACTGGGCTCAATGGGCTAACGGATCGCCCGACGATGCGTTCACATTATGCCAACCATGGCCAGGCGATCTGCTTGTCGAGCGGAGTGCCACGCTATGGGCAGCAGCCAGACCGAAATCGATTACCACGCTCATTTAGACGAAGGAACATCGCCCGCGCAGCAGGACATGTGAGGCTCGATGCCGATCATGTCCTTTGGCCCCGGCAGCAAAAAAAGGGGAGCCGAAGCCCCCCGTGTTGGTCAGTATTCGTCTGCGAGACCGCCAGGAACCGTGTACATAACGCGGTTAGCGAGATCGGCCGGTAGCGCGTTGTAGTCGCCCTCGTCATGGGCGTAGTAGCGTCCGTCGTCCTCGATGACGTGCTGGTCGAAGTAACTGTGCAGCGCGCGGCGTTCAGCGTGAGCCACGGCTGCCAAATAGCCTGCGGTATCCATCGTCTGGATGTGTGTGTGAATGCCCATGAGAACCTCCTCTTGTCGAAATTGACAAGGATTGGCCGGCATGCGCGCGGAAGGTCTGTCAGGGACGCCGCAGGCGCCGCGAAGCGGGCGGTCTGGCCTGTCTATTTTTTCGCGAAGCGAGGCGTACGGGATTGAAGCGCTGCCGCCGCATGGCGAAAAAATCGATGGGCCGGGCCGATCCTTGACAGGGCTTTCGCGCGCATGACACCCTCGGAAATTCTGTGAGAGATAGTCTTCCCCCTTCCACTGGCCGATGCCGCAGGCGAGCCGGGCCCTCGCCTCTCATTGTTCGAAGTGTGACGGTATTCAGCAGATCGTAGCGCGAATTTCATCGTCCTGCGCGGATCGCTCGAACCTGACAGACCGCCCCCGGAATTGTGCTTCATCGACCAGGGCGATCATAGTCAGATCGAGATCGAAAGCTTTCACCACCACCGCAAGAGCCAAAGAGCAGACGCGGGCCTCGAAGCTGAACGCGGCACTAACTTCGGCACCCGGTTCGATGATGACAACATTGAAACGCGCCTCGTGTGCCGATGCTACGGCTCTGAATGCGGCCAACTGGCGCGCAGTGACTGTCGCGACCTGATCTGGAATGTCGTTGTCGCTTTGGACGGCAAATACCAAGCCCATCGATCTCGTCCTCGTGTGTGGATCCAGCAAAAAAAGAAAAGGCGGCGCCAGCGATCAGAGATCGCGAGCACCGCCCTTCCCCCAGGTTGTTCAGGCGTCGACCGGCACGCGCTTGCCGCGGCCACGCACATTTTCAGGCGCGTCATCGGCCGTGGATTCGCCCAACCCGTCGCCGGCAGGAGCAGTCTGACGCATGCCCGGTTCGACATCATCCATCGGCACGGGCGGCATTCCTTCATCGGCACCGGCATCGATCGGGAGAGCCGCGCGGCGCTGCTGGCGCTGCCACACCACATTGTAGCTCCCATCGTCCTGCCGGAATGCCGAGATCTGAATGGGAGCTGCAAAGCTGACGTCTTCGAGCCGGCCATTGAGGAATTCTTCGCCGGTCGAATTCGATGTCAGTGCGAACAATGCCCCAATCTTGACCCAGGTCTTTGCCGCCTGGTTCAGACCCAGCACATCGAATTTGGGAGCGCGCGGGTTCTGCGAGACGACCGGGCGCAGCGCGACGGTGATTGCCGTGGTCAGGGTAGCGATACGGCCGATGTAGTGACCGCTGGCATTGAGCTTGATTTCGCCGATGTTCATGGGAGTGTTCCTTCAATTGACTTCAGAGACCATCTCGTTCGTCACTCCTCTCAAAACCCCCTCCCCTCCTCGGCCCCCGGCCGAGCGCCCGCGTCAGCCGGGCCCTTGTCGGCGGCGCCTGCCCGCGCCGCCGGGTTCGTTCCTGGAGCGCGCACTGCGACTGCCGGCTACCGGATTTGAGGAACCTGGCCTCGTGCCCCTGCCCCTCAACGCCCATGGCGTTCGTCCCGCGGGCGCCGTCAGGCGCCCGTGCATCTGTCGGGGTTCGATGCCCCGCACAGATGCCCATGCGCAAAAAGACAAAAACGGGAGAGGCCTCGGCGCGATGCCGAAACCTCTCCCGACGCATTTACGCCGCAGCGGTGGTGCGCTGTTGAGCCATCCGGATGATGTGGATCGGCGTGCCGGCCTGACGCAATTTCTGCGCAAGGTTGGCCTGCAATCCCGAACCTTCGCACACGATCGCTTCGACAGGACGCAGATCGACGATTTTGTCGTTGCGCTTGAACCCTGCCGTACGATCGGTTGCGCTTCCCTGCAGACGGAACATCACCAACTTGACGCCCCGCGACGAAGCCCACGCCGCGGCGATCTGATCGCAGCCTTTGGTCTGAGCGGTTGTGACGAGGATCATTTCCGGAACGCGGGCCTTGATATTGTCGAGCCGATCCCAGATCAATTCATGATCTTCCCAGCCTTTCGAGCCACCGGAGAACGCCACGACAGGTCCGGTCGGCGCGTATTCTTCCCGCCGGCTGCGACTGCGCATCGCCAGGAAGTCCTTTGCTTCGATCTGTGAGGCTGTGAAACCCGATGAAACCCTGCTGCCCTTGGTGGTCGAGAACGGCCGGCCCGTTTCCACGCGGTACACTTCGCCAGCATGGTCGCGCATACATTCCATCGCCTGGCGCGCGTCGAACAATGTCTGTGCCAGCAACTGCTTGTCTTCCAACTCGGTCGCATAGATTTCCGAAGGGTCGAAGCAGCGGGCAAGCTCTCCCAGGTCTTTCGCAGCGTCGTCCTCACGGTTCTCGATCCGCTTGGCGACCATGTGGAACGAGTTCACGAAACCCCATGCAAGGTCGGCGGCGTAGCTTTCCATCCTGGTGTCGCGAAACACGTCGAACAGCGTGGTCATCACCATTTCGACAGCGTAGCGGGCCATCTGCGGGTCGGGCATGTCCAGCGCTTCGGGCGCGTCGACGATGCTCAGCTTGGCCAGGTCGTTTTGCTCGATGAAGCTGGTAGCGTAGCCGTGGCTCTGGTTCTCATCCCTTGAAAACGCATCTGCCTGATCTGCAAAGTGGTTGGCCAGCGCGGCGAAATTGGCGAAACGGGTCATGCGAAATCTCCTGAGCAATTCTCATCACCTCGATGAGGTCTCACTCGGGGGACACGAAGCCGTGACAGTCAGGGACGCGCGCTTGTTCGCGCAGCGGCAAGTGGGCGCCGCGCAGCGGGCGGAGGGGGTGCCAATTTTGTCAGGCCGGACCTAAAAGGCGCACCGCGCCGCCGGCTTGTCAAAATTGGGGGGAACCACCGATCCTTGACGGGCGCGAGCGCAGTGTCCCATCCTCGGAATTCATAGAGAGAGTATATTCCTTGCGGCCTGCCGATCGTGCCCCAGCTTGTCTGGGAACAGCACGATCGTTGCACGAGGCCGCATCGGTGCGGGTCGCAAGAGACCTCCCCTGAGCCGTCGCAAGACGGCGTGCGAAGCGACCAAGGGCGTTCGGCTTGTCCGAATCCCCTGAACGCGAGAGCAATCTCGAGGATCATCACCCGTATGGGCGGATCTGCGCGTCAGCGCAGTTCCGTGAGCTTGGGCTTCAGGTGGCCCGCAAGGGGCGCGTCAAGCCTTAGCGAATAGAGCCGTGGGGAATTCCGGCATGCCGGGATCGCCCGATCCCAAAAAAGCTTGGTTTGGTAGACAAGCAGCGCCCATACGATAAGGCTCCTGCTTGGGAGGCGACATGCGGAATATTTGGGCTTGGAGTTTTGCAGCTGTCCTTGTCGTGCTCGGCATCGCTTACATCGGCTCGCCTTACCTGGCCGTATATAATCTCAAGCAGGCGGTAAAAGAGGGCGATGCCGACAAGATCGAAGCTGGCACCGACATCACTGCGGTAAGGGAGAGCCTAAAATCGCAACTGTCGACCGCGTTCATGCACAAGATGACGACGGACCCAGACACCAAAGGCAATCCGTTTGCAGCCATCGGTGCGCTGATCGTGCCCGCAATAATTGACAAGGCGATCGATACGTACGTGACCCCCGAGGGGCTGGCCGCACTCATGAAAGGGCACAAGCCAGGAGCGACACAGCCCGATCAATTGGTCAAAACTCCGGAATATGTATCCGACGAGGAATACCTCGGCCTGGACCGCTTTCGTGTGAACAGCCATGATAAGCAATCAGGCGAAAAAGGGCCGGGCCTGCTATTCGAACGGCAAGGTATGGTGACGTGGAAGCTCATAAAAATCGAGCTTCCGGCCAACATATTTGATACGCCCGGCAGCGCGCAAACATCGGCGTCAGTGCCGGGCACAAACGACGCGAACGGCCCAAACGCGGTAGCTGCGCCCGCCGACACGGCTGTAATTCCTGCCGCGGCTCCAGATGGCGATGACCAGTCAGCAACGACTGCAAACATGATGGACTACGACTTCAGCAGCTTTCCGAGCCGAAGTTTTGCAGGGCCATGGGTCGCTCCCGACTTTGCGCGCGCTCAACGGCCGTATCGGCAATACAGAACGATGATCTCCGAAGGCGCAAAGCAGGGCCCTGTTTTCGCCGGCAGCGTCGCGATTACGCAGTTCGGTTGTGGCACCGATTGCAGCATGGGTTACGCGATCGATTTGAAAGATGGGGCAGTCGTGCCGCTCCCCGTCGGCGGTGAGGCGAATTCGGACTTGGCGACCGAATACCACCGGGGCAGCCGACTTCTGAAAGCCGCCTGGAAGGGAGCTTTGTTGTCGTATCCGGGGGACATCAAAGCCTGCGCCGGGTTCGCTTATTTTGAATGGACCGGGCACTCGTTCAAGACGCTGAAGGCTTCACCTCACGCCCCTACGTGCGAGTAAAAAAGGCCGCCGGCCGATCCCAAGCAACGGCAGGCGCCAGCGCTGGAGAAAGTCAGCGTGATAAATCGCTCAGCGTTCGATCAGGCGGCCTGCAACCGTTGCAGGTTTAGCGACGCACCCAGCTCTTCCATTTGGGCAAGGTGCAGAAGATAAAGGCGCCCGTAGGTGATTGCTTCGAAGGTTTTGAGGTCAACGTCAGCGATCCGGGCTTTTGACGCGGGGTCGAGCGCCTCGAAGTCCAGCGAGTCGATCATGGCATCACGGCGATACGCATAGCGTTCGAGCTGGACAAACGCCTTGGCGGCCTGGCCGAGATCGCGGATAGTGAACAGGTCTGTCATCGCCAACTCCTTGCGAACAGCCAGAGGGGCGGCGCTTTCGCGCCGCCGACCGAGTCAGAGGAAGAGCACTTCGTCGGCGACGATTTCCGCCGAGTAGCGCTCGATCTGATTGCTGTCGGTCCATTTGGAGTAGTGGATGCGTCCCTGCGTTTGGATCATGTCACCCTTGCGCTTATGCTTGGCGACCGTTTGGCCGAGGCCGTTGAAGACCGTCACGCGGTGAAATTCCGGAAGCGTTTCGGTGTAGCCCTGCTCGTTCTTGACCGTCTTGCCATCGACGATCTTTGGGCGATCGGTGACGAGCGTAAAGTTGGTGACGGAGCCGTTGCTGGTCTGGCGGGTTTCGGGAGCCGAAGCGATGCGGCCGATGAGGATGACGAGGTTCTTCATGATAATCTCCTGTTCAATTCGGCGGATCGGCCCGCCGATGAACATTACGGGCGGTGCCAAAGGGGCCCGGCTGCACCGACGAAGTCGGGAAACTGAAAAGCAAGGAGTGGTGCGGAAGCTCGCAGAGCTTCACGGTCCGCGGCTTTTTGGTTGCTGCCGGGACCAGGCGCCGCATGGTTCATCGGAGGTAAGGGCTGCTCCGCCGAATTGAACGGGAGTTTTGTGGCTGGGGCTTGCTCAATCGGCAGGATCGCTCTCGGATGACTCCAAAAATCGCCTGCGCGTCCAGCATTCCGCCGAGTGACGCACTTTAAGCTCACCTTCCTCTCGCGTGTGGCACCTCGGGCATTGCGCAGCTGTCACCGAACAGCGACCGCATCTGAGTTGGACCGGCGAGCGTCCCGCCAGGCCATGGATGCGGCTCAGACCCGGATCAAGCGCAAGGCGACAACCACGCTGCAATTCCATCGGGATTATCCGATTGATCATTGTAAATGCCAATTTCATCGGCTATTCCCGATGAATGGATGACGATTCGGCTCTCACAGCTCTGGCTGCGCTCGCTCACCCCACCAGGTTGGCGACCTTTCGTATGCTCGTGAAGCATGAGCCGGATGGGTTGACGACAGGACAACTGGTTGAGGCGATCGGCCTCGCCCAGAGCACGTTTTCAACGCACCTTGCAGTGCTCGCAAAGGCAGGCTTGGTGACGGCCGAGAAAAACGGCCGCCTGCAGATCCAGCGGGCCTGCATCGATCAGTTGCGCGTGCTGATGACCTTCCTCGTCAAGGATTGCTGCCAGGGGCGTCCCGAGCTGTGCGAGCCGCTGCTTGCGGACCTCACCTGCTGCTGAAGGACAGGCCCCGTGACCGATATCGTGATCTACCATAACCCGGCATGCGGGACCTCGCGCAATGCCTTGGCCATGATCCGCAACGCGGGGATCGAGCCGCATGTTGTCGAGTATCTCAAGTCACCGCCATCGCGATCGCTGCTCGAAAGCCTGATTGCGCGTGCCGGGATCACGCCGCGCGCCCTGCTGCGCGAGAAGGGTACGCCCTTTGCCGAATTGGGGCTGGACAACCCGGATCTGACCGACGCCCAGTTGATCGATGCCATGATGGAGCATCCGATCCTCATCAACCGCCCGCTGGTCGTGTCGCCGCTGGGCGTGAAGCTGTGCCGCCCGTCCGATGCCGTGCTCGACCTGATCCCGGCGGCCCAGCGTGGTGCCTTTGCCAAAGAGGATGGCGAGCAGGTCGTCGATGCCACCGGCAACCGGATCTCGGCCGGCTAAGATGTCGCAACCGGCGATCCGTCCAGCGAGCACGCATGATGCCCGCGCGATTGCGGCGATCTATGCCCATCATGTGCTGCATGGCACGGCCACCTTCGACATCGTGCCGCGATCGATCGAAGACACGATGGCCATGATCGAAGATTGCCTCGCGCGGAACTGGCCATTTCTGGTGACCGAGCGCGACAGCGCGGTGACCGGCTATGCCTATGCTACCCAGTTCCGCGATCGCCCGGCCTATGCCGCAGCGTGCGAGAATTCGATCTATCTGCATCCCGATCATATGGGACAGGGTCTGGGCAAGGCTTTGCTCGCGGCCCTCTTGGTCGCGGCCGAGCAAGCTGGCTTTCGGCAGATGATCGCCGTCGCGGGCGGCGGCGAACCGGCCTCGGTGGCGCTGCATGCCAGCCTGGGTTTTCGCGACGCCGGGCGGATGCACGCGGTCGGGCGCAAGTTCGGGCGCTGGCTCGACACGGTCTACATGCAGATCGCCCTGGGCGCCGGTGACAGCCTGCCACCCGACCGCGAACCGCAATGAACCCGGCGCAAAGATCGATTGGCGCCGAAGGCTTGGGCAGCTTCCTGCTGTTCACAGCCGTCATCGGCTCGGGCGTAATGGCCGAGCGGCTGTCGGGCGGCAATGTCGCGGTCGCGCTGCTGGGCAACACGCTGGCGACCGGGGCGATGCTGTTCGTGTTGATCACTATGCTCGGGCCGGTGTCGGGCGCGCACTTCAATCCGGCGGTGACGCTGGTTATGCGCCTGCGCCATGCGATCAGCACCAAAGCGGCACTGGCCTACGGCGCGGCGCAACTAGCGGGCGGCGTGCTTGGCGTGTGGTGCGCCCATGCCATGTTCGATCTGCCGGTCTGGCAGGTGTCGCACCACGTTCGTACTGGTCCGAGCCAATGGCTTGGCGAAGGCATCGCCACATTCGGCCTGGTGCTGACCATTCTCGGCACGCTTCAGGCGCGCGCCGCCTGGGTTCCGGCCAGCGTCGCACTCTACATCACGGCGGCCTATTGGTTCACGTCTTCCACCAGCTTCGCCAATCCCGCGATCACCGTGGCTCGCTCCTTGAGCGATACGTTCGCCGGGATCGCGCCTGCCAGTGTAGGCGGTTTCATCGCGGCGCAGGTCATGGGCGCATTGGCGGCGCACCATGCCGCCGCGATGCTTTTCCCCGCTAAGGATATCCGATGAACCGTTTGCGCGACCTGCCTGATCCCGATCATTTGCCGGCGCTCAAACCGGATTATTGCCTACGCCTGCCCGCGCTGGGGCTCGGGCCGATAGAGCCACCGCCACGCATTCTGCTGCTCTATGGTTCGCTGCGGGAGCGGTCCTATTCGCGCCTTGTCATCGAGGAATCGGCTCGGCTCTTGCACTATTTCGGATGCGAGACACGGATCTTCGATCCGTCAGATCTTCCGCTGCCCGACCAGGTCGCGGGCGACGATCATCCGGCGGTCGCAGAATTGCGCGAACTCTCGCTGTGGTCGGAGGGGCATGTCTGGTGCAGTCCCGAACGGCATGGCCAGATCACCGGCATCATGAAGACACAGATCGACCACCTGCCTCTTGCCATGAAGGGTATGCGCCCGACGCAGGGCCGCACACTGGCGGTGATGCAGGTCAGCGCAGGATCGCAATCGTTCAATTCGATAAATACGCTGCGCGTGCTTGGACGCTGGATGCGGATGTTCACCATTCCCAACCAGTCTTCGGTGGCAAAGGCCTATGAGGAATTTGACGAAGCCGGCCGGATGAAGCCATCGGCCTATTACGATCGGATTGTCGATGTGATCGAGGAACTGGTGCGTTTCACGGTCCTGCTGCGCCCGCATACCGATCAGCTCGTGGATCGCTATTCAGAGCGGGTTGAGAAGGACCGCACACCCGAAAGGCAGTGAACAGTGGAGGAGCCGGGCCGCTAAATGGGCTTGGGGGCATCGGAGCCCGTCCAGAAGGGAGCGCCGCCACTCACGCGACGAGGGACGAACCACAAACAACGCCGCCGCAAAGCGCCGGCGTCATCAGCGCTTCCTGCGCAATTGACACCCCGCGTTCGCGGACAGATCTAACCGCCTCGAGCTTGAGCTCGCGGGCAAACTACCTTCGTTGCATTGATGCTCTCCAGCAAGGTCAAAACACCTTGAACCGGTGTCCGTCAAACCGGCAGCAGATCAAAGTTCAGTTTCTACAGTCTCGTCCAAGGTTTGCCCTCACGTTACGTCCCACCTTTGATAGTCGCAGATTCCAAACTTGGGTGAGTTGCGGCAGGTTTCGACCAAATCTAGGCATTCAGCGCTTTCAAGTGAGCGGCGGCTCTTGCTGAAACCCGCCATTCGGGTCGCGCAAACCAGCCGGTCGGCTTTGCGCCCAAACTCGGGCATACGCGCGCCGAACCGTGAATGGCCGTTTGTGACAGAAGCAGCCGTTTCGGCTCTACCGAGCGGACGATCTGCCCCGCGCCTCATGATCCAGCCGCCCGAAGCCGATCCCGATAGCCCCACTTCATTCACCTAGCGCTGATCGATGCGATCGATGGAAAGCTGCCTGTCCGCATCGGCGCAAACACAAATGGCAAACGTCCTTTTAGTAGTCGAAGGATCCAAGAATAAGCTGATGAGCGTCCATGCAAGAGGCCACGGGGCGACCCTCATTCCGGTATGAGCTTCTTCACCTCGCTCTCGGCAGTGTAGGGCATGTTATCGCGCTCATACTCCCGCACTTTCGCGATGATCTCCTTGGCGCGGTTAATGCGCTCGTTGCGCCACTGCGCTGCTTGGTTGGCGACGAGCTTGTCGAAGGCAGCAAAAAGATAGTCTTTCTGATTCGACCCTAGATAGTAATACTGTTCGACAATCCACTTTTCAAAGGCGTAGCTATCGAAGACATACCCGGCCTTGGCGTTCCAGAACTTGGCGAGGCGGATCGTCGGCTTGATAAGGCCGTACTCAGACTGGTTCTTGGTGGTGAGTGTCGCATTGAAGTCATTCGGATTGGTGTTCTGCCAAGCCGATGGTCCCTCGGGGATTTTGTAGGCGGTGGTCCAAGTGTCCGCCAGCGCCGGCACCAGATCGAATTTGATATGATTGAGCTGCAAGACGATCGTCGGCGACGATTGCTTGATATCGGACGACGTATAATAAGCGTCAGCGAAGCGCCGGAGGCGATCGATGTAGGTCTGCGGCGTGTAGCCGCTTTCGCTGAACACGATCATGTAATCGATATCAGAGTGCTCATCCATCGCGCGGGGCAGGATGGTGCCGCGGGTCGACGATCCGAAACGAAAGTGCTGCGCTACCGTCGTGCCGAAATAGGAATTGAGACGCGAGGACAAGGTGCTGATCGACGTGTTGATCGAGGTCTGCTCAGTCGTGGACAGAACCGCATTGCTTGCTCGGTTCTGAAGGTAGGTGAGAACGGACATTAGGCGTCTTTCCTGTCGACACGGTGTGCGGCTTCGCCTTCGTCGATACCTTGACGGGCAAGTTCGAAGTCACGGCGCGCCGGTTGCGCGCTGGCTTGGTTGAGTTCGTTGCGGCGTTTGATGATCTCATCAAGGCTGGAGATCGCGGACGCATCGTCGCAGGCGGCGTCGAGCTTCACCGTGCGCAGCACGCGCGCATCGTTGCGGAGCGTAAGGTACTGGTCGCCACTCCCCTTGTGCGATGACGCCCGCTCCGAGGGTTTCAGGAAGGTCGACAAGGCGGTGAGGATAGCAACGATTGTCGACATGATGCCGGCGATATCAGCTTGGTTTTTAAAAAAGGCCGTTCCCGCCAAAGCACTGAGGATGACGGCGGGAACGCCAAGAAACAGGTGGTATCGGCCCCACCGCACGCCGGCGTTGAATTGTGCCTTGCCCGAATGAATGCAGTCTTCCTCGATACGTTGAAGCTCATCCTGAATGGCGGTTCTGGTAGGCGTCTCGCTCATGCGTCATCCTGAATAACGGGCGTGGTCATTGGTGACCCCAAAAGCTCACCTATGCAAGGCAGGCTTCCAACGTTCGCCCGCGTGACGATTATTAGTGGCCGAACAACCGCGCGATGAACCCGGGAGCGGATCCGCGCTGTTCACCTCTGTATGACACCGAGCCCTCCTCGCGCTGCCTGCGCGTGGCCCTCCAAGCCCACTTCGGGATCTGCGGTGCATCGCCGTTAATGTCGTTGAGCCTGGCCCGGTAGCCCTGCACCGCCTTCACTGCCGCCTCGCAGAACGAAGCGTCCGGGAAGTCAGTTTCCCAGTTGCGGCAGTTTCGCCACAGCGCGTTGAGGTTCTCTGCGGCCGTTCGGTGGCGAATGGCGAGGTCGCTGAGATTGAGAAAGGCGGTCATCCCACTTAAAAGCGAAACCACGAGGCTGATGAACACTGGAATGTTGCGGACCAGGTTGCTGCCCACACCCTCAACCGGCAAGACAGTGCGGGTCTGGCTTGATACAAGCCACGCGAGTAAGATCGAGAGCACTGTGGCAGGAAGACCGAGTACGAGCTTTTGCACACGCTCGTAGCGTTGCGCCGCCGGCCCAGTGGCCGAGCTTGGAGGTCTCGGTGTCCTCCAGGTGACGCTTGATCTCGTCAACCGCGGCGCGGAAGTGGTTCTCGTCGTATCTCACTTTGGCTCGCGGTCCCACCCTGACTGAAAGGCGGCGAGCACGCGCCCGCTTGCGTCCGCCACCGTCCTCGCCTGCGCCTCAGTGACACCGAAGGTTTCGTCCCACTCTGCCATTGTCGCCACATGGTATACAAATGCAAGGTCGGCCGCTAGCCTGCCGTCGAGCGCTGCCATCCCGGCAACTATTGCATCGCGCGTCCCTTCGTATGCCACTCCAGATGTTCCAAGCCAGTCGAAAAGGGCAACGCGCAGGGCCACCCAGTCCAGCAAGACTGCCTCGGTCGACATGCCCGCCCGGCGTAATACCGAAGCGGCGGTAGCCCAATTGGCCGCTCCCCCATTCGCGCTCAGCACCTAGAGCTCGCTGCCATCGGCAAGAACGTTCCGGACGTACTGGGACGCCTCGGACGACCAGGCCTCCTGCTCAATAGGAAAGCACGTGTGAAGGACGCCGGTCGCGACGGAGCAATCTGCCAGTAAGCCGGCGATCGCCCTCACCACCTCGAACCGGTCCGTGCCATCTCGCACGATCATCGCGAGGTCGACGTCGCCCGGATCAGCGCTGCGGACGGCCGAGCCATGGAGTAGGACCCGCTCACCGCCCGGCGCCGCCCGACAAAGATCGAGCGCCAATTGCGCGAGGCCATCCCGCCACGATTTCCCCGAAGTCAGCCGCGCCGTATCATCTTTCTCTCGATCATCCATCCGCGGGACCTAGCACGTTCTTTCGACCGCATGGCAACTGTTCCCGATCAGCCTATTTCAACAAAGTCGGCGGGGCAGCGTGGTTGGGTATGTCGTTCGGCATGATCCTCCGTTTTCAAAATGGATGGATCGCTGAAGTTGGAAGAGTGAAACAGGCTTTGAACAGCGAAATATGGTGTCCGCGCATTAGGCAGCGCCCGAATGAACGTCCGCAATTTGCGGCTGGGTGCCTGAAAGTTCCCAGAGCATAATCGGTCAGCCAGCCTCGTATCTGGCCGGCCGCCGGTTCGATGATACGGGAAAGTCCGATCCTAACGGAAGCTGTCGTTGGCGGAAACCAACCTAAATGACAGGAATGTCCCACACCCCGTCATTGCCGAGGCACTGCGGCGCATCGCTGGAGGTGGCAGCTTTCAGGGTGTGAAGTTGGTGACATTGAATTGCCATAATGAAATGCTTGCCTGACTGACCACTTTCAGACCCAATCATTGCGGGTTTGGCCGACCACCTTCCCACAAGTAAAGTCAAACCAGCTACCCATTGGGCTTCGGAGGCGGTCAATATCTTGATTTTTAATCAGCAGACATATATATTCCCATCCATGGAAAGATATACAGGTGTAGCGTGATCAGGTCGACAGAGCTGCTCAAACCGACCGAGGCGGCGGTGGTTTCAGGTGTGGAACTGAGCATCGTAAATCATGCGATAGACCGGGCGCTGCCGCCCCGCGTTGTGCATCGTGGGAAGGGAAAGGGTGTATCGGCCGAAGCGTGCATCTATATCGCCTTCTACCATCATAGCGCAGGCAAGCTGACCGCCAGCGAACGCCGCTTCGTAATCTTCGACATCGACAAGCGGGTTGAGGCTGCCGGCGAAGGTCCATCTCAGTGGGCCTCATTTCGTCGACATTGCACCGTCCATCATGAATTTCTCGACCTCAATCTCGAGAGTTTCTGGGACCAGACTCACGACCGCTGGACCCGCTATCGTGCAGCACGCGAGGCGGTGACTACTGATAATCAAGTTCTAGGTGGCACGCTGGTGATTGCCGGCACTCGTATTCCTGTCCATGATGTGGCGGCCTCTGTCGCGGCAGGACTGCCAATGTCGAGGATCTGCGAAGCATATCCCTCGCTTGGCCAGGAACAGATCGAGCTTGCGAGTTTATATGCGCGCGCCAATCCGCTCCAAGGGCGTCCTCCAGTGCAACGACCACTCAGCGACGCGAAGGTTCTCTCGAGGCACGTGGTCAAGCGGCGCCGAGCGGAGGCGTGAAGCTCTTCATTGACGAATGTCTCAGCTGCGAACTCGTGCATCGCGCAATCGCGCGCGGACACGAGGAGACGACGAGCGTCGCCTATCGTGGTTTGGCGGGGACGAAGGATTGGAACCTCGTGCCGATCGTCCTGGCTGGCGATTATACGCTCGTTACCAAAAACTCCGTCGATTTTCGCGGAGCGGCAGATCGACCCGGCGAGAAGGGGCTGTACAAACGCGTCGATGTCCATCCCGGCCTCATCTGCCTCAATGGTCCAAAGGGTATGGACCTCAATATGCAGATCGAACTTTTCGATATCGCGCTCGATGAAATCGATCGCCTCAATGGAGACCTGGTCAACAAATGCCTGGAGGTATCAATCTCTGCCGCCGGCGACGACATCGAGATTACAGTCTACGAACTGCCAGAGACCGCAGCGGACGCTGGAGGCAACGCCGATTGAGCCGCAAAGGTGTCAATAGTCTTCAGGCAGGAGGATCGTGATGACCCTGGTGGTGATGGCGGCGTTCGCTGGATCCTCTGACCCATATTCAAGATTTTCGTCGTAATAATCTACTTTCATCCGTGCGACGTGAAGTCGCTTAAGTAATTGTTTGAAAGGAGGTAACTCGCGAATCAAACCTGACGTTCCGTCGTCAGTAGCCTGCCGGCACATGCGGGACTGGTAACGGTCCGGTGTGAAGCTGCCGGAACAATGTAGCCGGGCCTCCGGGCCGTATCGACGCCGTGAGGTTGAGATATGTCT
>Ga0302310_10000041_pt1 | contig 106199 bp, 103 predicted proteins | sample III_Palsa_N1_2_FD_200451 | JGI IMG/M metagenome (GOLD analysis project Ga0302310, IMG submission 200451) | Peat permafrost microbial communities from Stordalen Mire near Abisko, Sweden - III_Palsa_N1_2 | ecosystem: Environmental > Terrestrial > Soil > Palsa > Peat permafrost | place: Sweden...
TTCGGCAAGAAACACCACCGGCGCGAAACCCGCCCGCACCGTCAGGCGCGTGAGTTCGGCGATGCTGCGCGAATGGTCCTCCAGGTCGCACCAGGCATGATCGAGGAGGACCGCATCGAAGCCCTGCGCCCGGATGTCGCGCGGCAGCGAGCCGCGCTCGCGCGGGTTGTAGTCGACGACATCCGACTCCAGCCAGCGAATCTCAACGCTGTTGCGCAGCCGCGCGTGCAACGCCGGATCATTGCCGATCACCATGAGCCGCATGGGCGCAGTCTACAGCAGGGGCGCGCGGGCGCTGTGCCGCGCGTACCAGGCCTGCGCCTGATCGCTGGAAAGTTTGAGACCCACCGCCAGGTCACCGACATTGGTGCCCGTCGGGCCGGTATGGACCAGATCCCCGGCCGCCGCCAGGGCCGGCTGCGAGTCCGCGGTCGACAGGCAGCGCTCCACGTCCAGTCCTGCAACCGTCACCCGGCCGCAGGTCTCCCCGTCCACCAGTGCGCCCGCCTCCTCCGTGGGTCCATCGGTGCCATCCGTTCCCGCCGCGAGGAACAGCAGATCATCCACACCGGCGATCAGCCGCGCCGCGGCCAGCGCCAGGTGCTGGTTGCGACCGCCGCGTCCCGGCTGGGGCGGCAGGCGCACCACGGATTCGCCGCCCCAGACACACACCTGCGCCTCGCTGAGCCACAGTTCGTGGGTGAGGCGCACTGCCAACCGATCGGCATCCCCGGCGAAGCGCGTCGCGCTGATCAAGGTGCGCAAGTCACCGGCCCGGTCGCCCACGGCCTGCATCGCATCCTCGATGCGGGCGATGATGCGGCGTGTCACGGCATCGGGTTGCACGGCGCCTGCTGCGGCAACGGGACCGAGGATGCCGCTGCCGATGACCGCCGGATCATCCCCGGGCACGTCCGATACAAACAGCGCCAGCGCCGGGCGACCGCGCAGCAGCGCCGTCACGCCGCCGCCCTTGAGTTTCGAGATGCGCCGCCGTCGGGCATTGAGTTCGCCGATCTCCTGGCCGCTGGCCAATCCCGCGCTGTTGAGTTGCCGCAGATCCTCCAGGGTGTACCCGGGAGCCAGTACGTCCACGAGGCTCGATGCGCCCCCGGAGATGAGGAATACCGGCACCACATCCGCCGGCAGCGCCGTCACGAATTCAAACAGTCGCTCACCGGCGCGCAGCGAGCGTGCATCAGGAACCGGATGGCTGCTTTCCATGACTTCGCTGGCCGGCAGCGCCGCAACTGCGGGCTGCAGATGACCATCCTTGGCGATGACGAGTGTGCGCAGCAGACGCGGACCGAGCACATCGTGCGCCCCGAGTGCCATGGCACCGGAGGCCTTGCCCACTGCCGCCACCTGGTAACGCGTCGCCGGGGAGTGCCCGCTGATCAGTGACTTCAGGCTCGCCGCGGTGCAACGCCGGCCGTCCACTGCGGCGAGACCGGCCTGCAGCAGTTCGAGAAGGAGCTGACGACGCGGATCAGTTCCGGTCACGTTCAGCGGACAACGCGCAACGATCCGCGGCGCTCGTCGCGGCGTTGTGCCTTGGCGGCATCAGATCGTTCACGCTGCAGGCGCTGCAGGTACTCCGGCGTGACATCCCCGGTGATGTAGCTGCCGGAGAAGCATGAGGTGTCAAACTCCGTGATCTTCGCGTTGTCATGCAAGCAGGCGGCCACGAGGTCGGGCAGATCCTGATAGATCAGCCAGTCCGCGCCGATGACGCCCTCGATTTCCTGGTCGGTACGACCGCTGGCCACCAGCTCGCTGGCGGCGGGCATGTCGATGCCGTAGACGTTCGGGAAGCGCACCGGTGGCGCGGCGGAGGCGAAATACACCTTGCGGGCACCCGCCTCACGCGCCAGCTCCACGATCTGCGCGGAAGTCGTGCCACGCACGATGGAGTCATCCACCAGCAGCACGGTCTTGCCACGAAACTCCATATCCACGGCGTTCAACTTGCGGCGTACGGATTTCTCGCGCTGCTCCTGACCGGGCATGATGAAGGTGCGGCCGATATAGCGGTTCTTGGTGAAGCCCTCGCGGTACTTCAGGCCCAGCCGCTGCGCCAGCTGCAGGGCGGCCGTGCGGCTGGTGTCGGGAATCGGAATGACCACGTCGATGTCGTGGTTGGGACGTGCGCGCAGGATCTTCTCGGCGAGCCGATCGCCCATGCGCATGCGGGCGCGGTACACGGAGATGTTATCCATGATCGAGTCCGGACGCGCGAAGTACACGTATTCGAAAATGCACGGGGTGTGCTGGACGCTGGCGACCAGCTGCTGGGAATGCAGCCGGCCCTGCTCATCGATGAACACCGCCTCACCCGGGCCGATGTCACGTACGAACTGGAACGCCAGCATGTCCAGCGCCACGCTCTCCGAGGCAAGCATCCATTCCGGGCCCTTCGCGGTCTCGCGCCGTCCGAGCACCAGCGGCCGGATGCCGTTCGGATCGCGAAACCCTAAGATGCCGTGGCCGATGACCATGGCGACCACGGCATAGCCGCCGCGACAGCGGCGATAGACTGCATTCAGCGCCGCGAAAATGTCGCCGGCGGTGACACGGGGGGTCCCGACGCGCTGCAGCTCGGAGGCAAACACGTTCAGCAGCACCTCGGAATCCGAGGTCGTGTTCAGATGCCGCCGGTCCTCACGGATCAGGACATCGGCCAGTTCGGAGGCATTGGTCAGGTTGCCGTTGTGTGCCAGGCAGATGCCATACGGCGCATTCACGTAGAACGGTTGTGCCTCGGTGGCGCCATCGGCGCCGGCGGTCGGATAGCGCACATGGCCCACTCCCATGTCGCCGCGCAGTTCCAGCATGTCGTGCTGCTGGAAGGCGTCACGGACCAGGCCCGCGCCCCTGCGGATCGACAGCGCACCGCCCGAGGCCGTGGCGATGCCCGCTGCATCCTGCCCGCGGTGCTGCAGCACCGTCAGTGCATCGTACAGACGCTGATTGACGGGACTGGTCCCGACGATCCCAACTATTCCGCACATGCCAAGACCTCCTGCTTTGCTTTGCTAGCGCACCGCGAGATTTGCCGCGGAAACCTCATGGTGTTTGAACTGGCTGCCGCCCAACGACCACAGCAGCGCCGCGGCGTCCTCGCCGTAGGGCAACAGCATCGACTCGTGCCACCACGGCTCACCATCCAGCCGCACGGTCTGGCAGACAATGACCGCCGCGCCGACGATCAGCCCGCCCCGCACCAGCCCGAACAAGAGCCCGAGGAAGCGGTCGACGCCGGTGAACAGCGACAGACGCACGAAATAATTGAGGATGACTCCGACCGCGTGTCCCAGCAGCAGCACCACGATGAACAGGATCAGCCTGGCGGCCCAGGGCCGCACCGCATCCTGTGCAAGCAGACCGCCCAGGTGGGGCGCAAGCGCGCCGGCGAAATGCCACGCCACGAACGCGGCGACAATCCAGGTGCACACGGCGACAACTTCGCGCAGCAGACCTCTGAACAGGCCGACGGTGCCCGAAATGACCACGGTCGCGATAATCAGGTAGTCGGCGGTGTTGAGCGGAAATGACGGATGCATCAATGCCTGCAGGCGGCCGAAATGGCGCCGGGGATTGTACTAGAGCCCGGTTGCAAACGTGCGGACCGACTCAAGTTTTTCAAGCGTCGCAGGTGAGGATTTTCATCGGGGGACGATCTCCCCGCCCTTCTCGCCTGCGGCCTTGAGGCGCGCCAGCAGTTTCTGGGCCGACGCCCGATCTCGTTCGGCGCCCACCCGGACCCGGTACAGCTTGTGGCCGCTCTTCGTCGCCTCCGCAATGGAGCCGCTGAAACCATGTGACTTAAGGCCTGCCACCAGATGTGCGGCATTTTCGCGACTGTTGAAAGTGCCCAGCTGCACCGTCCAGCCGGCGGTGTTGCGCTCGCTGCTCTTGTTGGCGGCCACCGCATGCAGCGCACTTTTCGGTGTCGGTGTCGGCGCCACAGTTGCAGTACGCCGCGGTGGCGGCGCTTCGACTACCGCTGCCGGCGCCGGTGCAGATGCTGTTGCCGGCGCGGCCGCGGGTACCGGTGCGCTCGACACCGGCGTTCGCACGGCCGGCTCGGTGGCCGGCGGTACGGTGGTCGACGCGGCCACCGGCGCGCTGTTCGCGTGCACGGACTCGCCAAGCTCCATAGTGTAGGAGCGCATCGGCGCCTGATCAGGCTGCGCGGGCGTCGGCGGCGGCGGCGGCCGCGGACCGGTCAGGAGCTCCGGCACCAGCAGTACCAGCAGCACGACCAGTATGACGCCGCCGGTGAGTCTCAGTTTGGCTTGCTGTTCCAAGTGGGCCTCAGTGTAGCTGAAGCCATTCGAGCGCCGCGGTCACGGTGCTGAAACTGCCGAAGACCAGCACCCGATCTGCGGGGCGCGCGAGCTGACGCGCGAGCTCGCAGCCTGCAGCCACGGTGGCGGCCTGATGGGTGACCCTGATCGTCGGTGCGAGGCGCGCCGCAAGTTCCGCGGCGGAACCGCCACGCGGGCCCGGCAACGCACAGGCGATCCAGACATCCGCGGCACCCTGGAGCACCTGCGCGATTTCCGCGGCGTCCTTGTCCTGCAGGATGCCGCACACCGCGATCGTGCGACCGCTGCTGGGCCGATCCGCGAGATTGTCCTTCAGGATGCGTGCCGCCGGTTCGTTGTGCGATACATCCAGTATCCACTCCACCGGCCCCGGGATGATCTGGAAGCGGCCCGCCACGACGACGGCGCCCAGCGCGGTTGCGATGATCTCACGCGTCAGCGGTGCGCAACGCAGCGAGTTGCCGGCGACCTGCATGAGGGACTCGACGGCAGCCAGCGCCGTCGCCGCGTTGCGATACTGGATGCGGCCGGCCAATCGCGGCGGTGGCAGAGCGCTGATCTCGCCCTGCAGGCCCCGATAGGTCCAGGAGTCCGCGCCGATCTGCCAGCTGAACTCGCGCTCGGCGATCACCGCCCGGGCGCCGAGCTGTTCGATGATGGCCTGGACGCTTGCCGGCATCTCGCTCGTACCCAGGACCGCCGGCCGGCCTTTGCGGAAAATTCCGGCTTTCTCGGCACCGATGGCCTCGAGTGTGTCCCCCAGCCAGTCGCGATGGTCGAAGCCCACCGAGCACAGCACGGCGACATCCGCATCGACGAGGTTGGTGGCATCCAGGCGTCCCCCCAGCCCGACCTCCAGTACCGCCACATCGACCTGCCGCTGCGCAAACAGCAGCAGCGCCGCCAGGGTGTTGTATTCGAAGAAGGTCAGCGTCGTGGCAGCGCGGGCTGCCTCGATGGTTTCAAATACGGCAACCAGCTCGGCATCCGTCGCCTCGCGGCCATCGACGTGAATACGTTCGTTGTAGCGCAGCAGATGGGGCGATGTGAGGGTGCCGACCCGCAATCCCTGGGCCAGCAGCAAGGCCTCCAGGGTCGCAACCGTGGAGCCCTTGCCGTTGGTGCCGGCAACCGTGATCACGCGGTAGCGCGGACGCTCCAGATGCAGAACCGCGGCGACGGTGCCCACCCGACCCAGGCCCAGATCAATGGAGCGGGTGTGCACCTGCTCCTGCAACGCGAGCCATTCGGCCAGCGTGCGCTGCGGTTCCTTCATCTAGGCTGCGCGTGGCGGCTGCTTCATCAGCATCGCCAGCATGCCGCCGATGCGGTCGCGCATGTCGCGCCGATCCACGATCATGTCCACCGCACCATGCTCCAGCTGGAACTCGCTGCGCTGGAAGCCCTCGGGCAAGGTCTCGCGCATGGTCTGTTGGATGATGCGCGGACCGGTAAAGCCGATGAGCGCGCGCGGCTCGGCGAGATTGAGGTCACCGAGCATGGCGAGGCTGGCGGAAACACCGCCCATGGTCGGGTCGGTCATGACGGCGACGTAGGGCAGCCGCGCCCTGGCGAGGCGGGCCAGCGCCGCGCTGGTCTTGGCCATCTGCTGCAATGAAAACAGCGCCTCCTGCATGCGCGCACCACCGCTGGACGTGAAGCACACGAAGGGCATGCGATTGGCGATGCAGAACTCGACGCCGCGCCGGAACCGCTCACCGACCACCGAGCCCATCGAACCGCCGAGGAATTCGAATTCGAAGGCGCAGGCGACCACCGGGTTGCCCAACAGCTGTCCCGCCAGAACCACCAGCGCGTCCTTCTCTCCGGTCGCCTTCTGGGCCTGCGCCAGGCGGTCCTTGTAGCGCTTGCTGTCCTTGAACTTCAGAATGTCCTCAGGCTGCACGCCCGCACCGACTTCGACGTGCTCGCCCTCGTCCAGAAACCAGCGCAGACGTTGGCGCGCCCTGATGCGCATGTGGTGGCTGCACTTCGGACACACGTAAAGGTTGCGTTCAAGCTCGGCCCGGTAGAGCACCGCATCACAGGCCGGGCACTTGATCCACAGCCCTTCGGGCACCGAGCGCGTGCGGCGCTCGGTCTTGATGCGCGAGGGCATGATCTTCTCGAACCACGACATGGCAGCTTTTTCCACTAAACCTCCCCGGAGGGCGGGTCCGGGATGATAGCCGATACCGGCCCGGCCGCCTCCTCGGGCAGCCCGAACGCCTTCGGGTAGGCGACCTTCCAGAAATACAGGCCCGCGGCCGGCGCGGTCGGGGCACTGCGGGTCCGATCGCGCCCGGCCAGCACCTCGGCGGCCCACTCCGGCGGCGCCTTGCCCACCCCGATCTGAAGCAGCAGGCCCACCAGGTTGCGCACCATGTGCTGCAGGAAGGCATTGGCGGTGGCTTCGATGATCACGTGGTCCCCGCGGCGTTGCACCTCGAGCGTATACAGCCGGCGGATGGGAGAGCGCGCCTGGCAGCCGGCGGCCCGGAATGCGCTGAAGTCGTGTTCACCCAGGAGCAGCGCGGCCGCGGCGCTCATGCGCGCTGCGTCGAGCGGCCGGTAGATCAGCGCTGCGCGGTGCGCCGCCAGCGCCGAGCGGCCCAGGCGGTTCAGCACGAAGTAGCGGTAGGTGCGCGCCTCAGCGCTGTAGCGCGCATGGAAGTGACCGGGCACCGCCCGTGCCCAGCGGATGCTGATGCTGTCGGGGAGGTTGGCGTTGGCCCCCAGGATCCAGCTGCGTTCGTCGCGCAGGGCCCGGGTGTCGAAGTGGGCGATCTGACCCAGGGCATGCACGCCGGCGTCGGTGCGGCCGGCACAGATCAGGCCCACCGGTTCATCCGCAATCCGGCTGAAGGCGGCTTCAGCCGTTTGCTGCACGCTGCTCACGCCCGCCTGCTGGGTCTGCCAGCCGGCGAACTGTGCGCCGTCGTACTCCAGCGCGACGGCAATCCGTGGCAAGGGACCTTTCGGCTCAGCCGGGCAGCGACTCGATGAGACGCTGGGCTTCCTGTTTCTGGGCCACGGATCCTTCAGCAACGACTTCCTCGAGGATATTGCGCGCACCCTCCGGATCGCCCATGTCCATGTAGGCACGCGCCAGATCCAGCTTCGTGCCCACTTCGCTCATGGTCACCGGCTCGAGGTCCGGCAGCGCCAGGTCCTCGGTGCCGATTTTCTGGGTCTGCGTGAACGCCGTATCCGGCAAGGTCGCGGTGCCGACATCCAGATCCAGGCCGTTGTGGCGGCCCGTGTCGCTCGGCGGCGGCGCCTCGGGCAACCCCAGGTTGAAGTCCAGATCATTCGTCAGCGCCTGCAGGCTGGCGGTGGCTCCGATATCATGCTCATGCTCATGCTCGGCAGGCATGCCGCCCGGCGTGTCAGTTGAGGCGCCATCGAACTGCCAGGACCCGGTGGGCGTCTCGGCAGCGTCGAGACCGAATTCCGGCCGGCTCTGCTCGGCGGTTTCCAACAGACGGCGCGAATGCTCATCGAGGCCCGCCACCATCGTCGGCGCATCCGCGCCCGCGCCCAGCGCCGGCTGATCCACCGTGTCCAGGGAATTGAGGTCCAGCCCCAGATCGTCGATGGCGAGTTCCGCCGTCTGCTCGGCATGCGGCGTCTGCTGCAGGGCCCTCTCGACCTTCTCGCGGACGGTCACCGTGCTGTTGTTGGTGGTCGCGGCCAGCTGCTGATCGATGGTGGGCGACTCGACCGTCACGCCTTCGTTCAAACCACCGAAGCGGGCGGCCGCCATGCGGCCCGCAGTCATTTCCTGCGTCGAGCCGGTGGCCGCGTTGACCTCTTCATCGGTCAACGCGAAATTCTTGTCGGTGGCCTGCGCCGCGGCCGCTTCGGCCGTGGGATCGCGCTCGCCAATGGCGGTGCCGATGTCCAGATCGATGTCATCCACGGCGCGGACGACCGCGGAGGGCGAGCCCACCACATCGAAATCGATGCTCGCGTTCTGGCCGCCTTCGAGGTCCAGATCCACGCCCGCGGCGGCGGCGCCGCTGATGCCAGCACCTCCGGAGAACAGCGGATCCTCGGGCGCGATCTGCTTGCCCATGATGAGGATCTTTTCCCACTCGCCCGGCGCCGCTTCAGCACGCGTGCCGGCGAGCTCGTGGGCACTGTGCAGGAACTGCTCCTTGTTACCCCAGACGAAGAAGACCTCGAGCAGTTTCAGCTTCAGGTCCCGACGCGTGGGATCACGCTGGATTGCGATGCGCACCAGATCCGCGGCCTGGTCGTACAGACCATAGGCCATGTGGAAGTCGGCCTCGGCCAGCGGGTCACCCTGATCCAGGTTGACCGCGGTTTCAGCGCTGATGGTCTGGTCGGCCGAGATGTGCGGCGCGCTGGGCCGCGGCGCCCCTTCGATGCGCGGCTTGGCATGCGTGCCGGATTCCTCGACCAGGATCGACTGATCGCGCAGCGGCACCAGGGGCTGGGTGTCGAACGTCGCATCGTGCTGACCGGTGAGGGTATCGGCGTGGCTGTTGAGCCGGCTCAGCGAGTCATCAAAGCTCGACTGGCGCCGCTCGCGCCAGCTGCGGAAGCCGAGGAAGGCGACAATGGCCACCACCAGCGCCGCCAGCAGCCACCAGTACTGCAGTACCGTGTCGAGGACCGAGGCACCGCCCTGGTCGGTGGCAACCGGCACGACATGCGGCCGATGCTTCGGCGCCGAGGACTCCGGCGCGCCGTTGTCTGCGCTCACCGGCGCAGAGGCCTGCGACTCGGTGGCGGCGGAACTCTCGGCCGCGGGCGCAGCGGTCTGCGCAGGAGTCGCCTCCGGGGCCGCGCTGGGTGTCGGCGCAGGTGCCGGCGCCGGTGCGGCATTTGATCGGGCTGCACCCTGTGCCGCGGCCAGTTGTTCCTGCAGTTTCGCCAGATCCGCGTTGCGCACCGCCAGCAGGCGCTGCGACTCATCCAGCTGCGACTGCAGCTGCTGGACCTTACCCTGCAGCGCACGTGAATCCGCCGCGCTCGCGGCGGTCGCGCCGGTTCCGGCGGCCGTGCCCGGCGTCACCAGGCGCAGTCGACCCGTATCGTTGGCTGGGGCTGGGGCCGGGGCGGGACCGGGGGTAGCGGTCGTGGCCGGCGCGCTCGAGTGCCAGGCCGCGTATTGGCGGCGCACTTCGGCCAGCGCTTCACCGGTGCTGACCGCACCGAGGGCGGTGGCATCAGGCAGGCGCAGCACGGCGCCCGCCCGCAGGACGTTCATGTTCTTGTCGAACGCGTCCAGGTTGCCCTGGTACGCCGCCACCATCCAGCGGCGCAGGTCCGGCTTCGTGGAACTCGTTGACTCGTGCGCGGCAATCCGCGAGAGGGTGTCGCCACGCTGCACGCGGTAGCTCGCCGCGGCAGAACCGGCGGCGGCACTGGCCACGGGCGGCGCCGGCGACGGTGCGGGTGCCGGGGGCGCAGCAGCTTCTGGCGGAGGCGTTGCCGCCGGTTCCCGCTGGATGTTGCCGCCGCGCGGGGTGGCGGCGCCCACGGCCGGGGCGACCACGGGGGCTGCGGCCTGGCCCTGATCCGGTGTGAAGACCGGCGGGTCCAGCAGCACCGTGTATTCATGGGACACATGGCCCCGCGCCCAGTTGATTTCAACGAGCAGCGTGACGAAGGGCTCGGTAATTGCCTGCCCGGAGTGCACCTTGATGATGTCGCGCCCATCGCTGGTGTGCATGGGGTTCAAGGTCACCGACGACAGGAAGGCCGGCCAGTCCAGGCCGTTCTTCACGAATTCGTCCCGCGAGGCTACCTGAGCCTTGAGGTTCGCGAGATCCTCAGGCGTTGCGCCGATAAGGTCAATATCAGCGTCGAGTGGCGCATTGAGTGACGAATGCAGGTGGATGTCACCCAGGCCAAGCGCCATCGCGGCTGGCGAGCCAACGATCAACGCCGCCAGCGTCCACTTAAGGGAATTGGCAGTCATTCACGATACTCCGCACCACACCGGCCGAGAGAAATGTCTAAAAAAACAAAAGCATGGACAGGATTGCGCAAATCCACGCTACGGACGGCAATATAACTTATAAATAGTCGCGCGCCAAAATCTCGGCGATCTGGACGCTGTTCGTGGCTGCTCCCTTGCGAACATTGTCTGCGACGATCCATAGGTCAAGCCCACGCTCTGACGACATATCATCCCTGATGCGCCCCACATAAACTGTGTCGCGGTTCGCTGCCTCGACGGCTGCCGTGGGATACCCGCCGGGTCGCCGCTCATCCATGACGGTCACGCCGGGCGCCTTGCTCAGCAGCTGCCGCGCTGCAGCAGCCGTCAGCTTACGGTGCGTCGTCACATGCACCGCCTCCGAATGCCCGTAAAACACCGGGACCCGCACCGCCGTCGGGTTCACGCGGATCGTCGGGTCGCCGAGGATTTTGTGCGTTTCCCACACCATCTTCATTTCCTCGCGCGTGTAGCCATTGTCCTCGAAGCGGTCGATCTGCGGCACGCAGTTGAAGGCGATCTGCGCCGGGATGACCCCGGCTTTGACCGGCCCCTGGCCGCTGAGCAAAGCGGCCGACTGGGTGGCCAGCTCCGCGATGGCCTCGCGCCCCGCCCCCGATACCGACTGGTAGGTTGCGACATTGATGTGCTCGATCCCGGCCAGGTCATGAATGGGCTTGAGCACCACCAGCATCTGAATGGTCGAGCAGTTGGGGTTGGCGATGATGCCGCGATTGGTGTACTGGGCGATGGTCTGCGGGTTGACCTCCGGCACCACCAGCGGCACGTCGTCCAGGTAGCGGAACTCCGAAGTATTGTCGATGACGATGCAGCCGGCGGCGGCCGCCTTCGGCGCGTACTCCCGGGAGACTTCACCGCCGGGAGAAAACAGCCCGATATCGACCTTGCTGAAATCGAAATCGGCAAGATTCTCGACCGATTGGCGCTTGCCGCGAAAAGACACCGACTTACCCAGTGAGCGTTCGCTGGCGAGCGCGAACAGCTGTTTGACCGGGAATTCCCGCTCCTCGAGCACCGTGATCATGGTCTCGCCGACCAGTCCGGTGGCACCGACCACCGCCACATTGAATCCTTCGCCGCCTGCCCTGCCGCTCATGCTTGCTTCAATTCCTTCAAATGATCGGGGTCGCGGACTTCACGTCCATGTTCTGGCCGCGATGCCGCAGGTAATGGTCCAGGAGCACGATGGCCAGCATCGCCTCCGCGATCGGCACCGCCCTCAAGCCCACGCACGGATCGTGGCGGCCGGTGGTGACGACCTCGACGGGTTCACCGTTGAGATTGATGGTCCGACCGGGAACCTGGATGCTCGATGTCGGCTTGAGCGTCACGTGCGTGACGATGTCCTGACCGGAGGATATGCCACCGAGCACCCCGCCGGCATGATTACTCAAAAATCCCTGGGGCGTGAGTTCATCACGATGCTCGCTGCCCTTCTGGCCGGCGGCGCGCGTGCCGGCGCCGATTTCCACGGCCTTCACCGCGTTGATGCCCATCATGGCACTGGCGATATCGGCATCCAGCCGCTCGAACACCGGCTCACCGAGGCCCGGCGGCATGCCACTGGCAATGACCGTGATCTTCGCGCCCACCGAATCCCCGGCGCCGCGGATTTCCCACAGCAGCGCCTCGAGCTCGGGGAGCCGCGAGGGGTCCGGGCAGAAGAACGGGTTCTCGTACGCAGCGGGCGGGTTCACCGGTTCCAGTATCAGCGGGCCCACCTGGGACACATACCCGTAAATGCGCGCACCCAGGCGCTCGTGCAGATATTTGCGGGCGATGGCGCCCGCAGCGACGCGCATGACGGTCTCGCGCGCCGAAGAGCGGCCACCGCCGCGATAGTCCCGGAAGCCGTACTTCTGCTGATAGGTATAGTCCGCGTGGCCCGGCCGGAACCGGTCCTTGAGCTTCTCGTAGTCGCGCGCGCGGGCGTCGGTGTTCTCGATCAGCAGTCCGATCGGGGTGCCGGTAGTGCGGCCTTCAAAGACACCGGAGAGAATACGCACCACATCGCCTTCGCGGCGCTGGCTGACGAACTTCGAGGTCCCGGTGCGACGGCGGTCTACATCACCCTGCAGGTCCGCCTCGCCCAACTCCAGGCCCGGCGGACAGCCATCGACGATGCAGCCCAGCGCCGGTCCGTGGCTTTCGCCAAAAGTCGTGACGGTGAAGAGTCTGCCAAAGGTGTTTCCGGACATAGCGACTACTGCTTTGTGACCTGGAGCTGTTCAGCGTGCAGCACGAATACGCCGCCACCACCGCGTTCGAACGTCAGCCACGTGAACGGCACACGTGCAAACGCGCGCCGCACTGCGACTTCGGTATTGCCCACTTCCACGATGAGAATGCCTCCGGGATTCAGATGCCTGCCGGCGCCGGCGAGGATCGCCCGTACCGCGTCCATGCCGTCCCGGCCCGAAGCCAGCGCCAGGCGCGGCTCGTGAGCATACTCCGGCGGCAGCGACCGCATCTCGCGCGCCCCGACATAGGGCGGGTTGCTGACAATGATATCGTAGCGCTGGCCACGCAGGGCGCGGAAGTAATCCGATTCGATCAGGCGCACCCGCCGGCCAAGCCGGTGGTGTCGCACGTTGAGGGCGGCCAGCGCGAGGGCGTCAGCGGAGATGTCGACGGCATCGACGTTGACCCGGGGCAGCAGGCGGGCGGTGGCGATGGCGATGCAGCCACTGCCGGTGCCGATATCCAGCACGCGGCGCACCCGCCGGGCATCGATCCACGGCGCATAGCCGCGCTCGATGAGTTCGGCGAGCGGCGAGCGCGGAATGAGCGCGCGCGGATCGGTTTTGAAACGCAGCCCCGCGAACCAGGTCTCACCCGTCAGATACACCGCGGGCGTGCGCTCCTTTATGCGACGGCCGATCAGCGCCCGCGCCGCTTGCTGTTGGCTGGTGGTCGTCAGCTGCGCGTAAAGCCGCGCGCTCGGTGTCGGCAGCCGCAGGGCGTGCCACACCAGCGCGGCGGCTTCGTCCCAGGCGTTGTCGGTGCCGTGGCCAAAGAAAACCCGGGCGCGTTGCAGGCGCCGGGCGCCGCGTGCGATCAGCTGCTGGACCGTCACGTTGTGGGATACTTTGTTCATGAATCTGCGATCGACCCGCTTACCTGTGATCCTGGTGGTGGCCGCTGCAGCCCTGGCGGGCTTTTGGCTGGCGCACCGGCTGGACCGTTCGTTGCCGGTGCTCACCAGCGGCACCTGGCTGCCACAGCCCCGCGACCCGGGCGAATTCTCGCTGCTTGACCAGAACAGCGCGCAGTTTACCGCCGCGCGCCTCAAGGGCGCACCGACGCTGGTCTACTTTGGCTACACGCACTGCCCCGATGTGTGCCCGGTGACACTGCTGCAGCTGGCGCAGGTGATCAAAACCGGCGTGGTGCCCAACCTGCGCGTGGTCTTCATCAGCGTCGATCCGGCGCGCGACACCCCCACGCAGCTGGCGCAGTACGTCCACGCCTTCGACCCAGACTTCATCGGTCTCACGGGCAGCGCGGCGATGCTGCAGACCGTCGCCCAGCACTTCGGGGTCGCCTACCAGCGAGTGGATTTACCGGGGGGCGACTACAGCATGGATCACTCCTCGACGATCTTTCTCATGGATGCGCGCGGTCACAATGTCGCCGTGTTCAATGCACCGTATGATGTGAAGTCACTGACCCAGGACCTGCGGCTCGCCGCTGGCGATCTCGGCTAGGCAAGCAGGACTCCTCTTAAGAACCATGACCCCTGGAACACCCGCGGCGCGCGGCTTCATCCTGTTGCAGCGCCTGCTGCCGCAGCACACGCTGTCGCGGTTCATCCATGCGCTCGCCCGCGTGCGCTCAACTGGCATCAAGAACGCGTTGATCCGCGCTTTCGTGCGTGGCTTCAAACCCGATATGGCCGATGCCCGCCAGACCGACCCGCTGGCGTACGAAAGCTTCAATGCCTTTTTCACCCGCGAGCTGGCCGCCGGCGCGCGACCGGCGCCGCAGGACCCGCAGGCCCTCGCATCACCGGTCGATGGGACCATCAGCCAGATCGGCTATCTCGAGGATCAGGCCATCCTGCAGGCCAAGGGCCGTACCTATGCCCTGGGCGCGCTGCTGGGCGGCACTGCGGCGGAGATCAGTGAGTTTGCCGGTGGCGCCTTCGCAACCTTGTACCTGGCACCCTACAATTATCACCGCATCCATATGCCGTGGCCGGGACACCTGCGCACGACCCGGCACGTCCCGGGCAAACTGTTCAGCGTAAATGCGGTGACGGCCGCGGCGGTAGCGGGGCTGTTCGCGCGCAACGAGCGGGTGGTGTGCATTTTCGAGGACGGCCAGCAGCCCTTCGCGATGGCGCTGGTCGGCGCCCTGTTCGTCGGCAGCATCAGCACCGTGTGGCACGGTGAAATCACGCCGCCGACCCGGCGCCAGGCGCGCGAGCTGGCGCCGGTTGCCGGTTCCGGGGCGCGGCTCGAACGCGGCGCGCTGATGGGCTGGTTCAACATGGGGTCCACGGTGATTCTGCTGTTCCCCAAGGGCCGCGTGCAGTGGCAGCCGCAGCTTGCGGCCGGGACGACGGTGCGGGTCGGTCAACCTCTGGGCCGGATCCAGGATCCGGTGCTGCCGCCGCTGTGACGGGCGCCGGCGAGGACTGGCGGCCGACGGCGACGCGCGAACGACTGCAGCTGCGAGCAACGCTGCTGCAACGCGCGCGGGCCTTCTTCGCTGCGCGCCGGGTCCTGGAAGTGGATACGCCGGCCCTGGTGAACGCCGCGGTGACCGATGCGCATCTGCATTCGGTGGCGGTGGATGTCACCGGGGGCGTACCGGTGGCAGGGGTCGCACCACCGGTCCTGTACCTGCACACCTCGCCCGAATACGCGATGAAACGCCTGCTCGCGGCCGGCGTCGGGGATATCTATCAGATCTGCCACGTGGCGCGCGGCTTCGAACAAAGCCGCGTGCACAACACCGAGTTCACGCTCATCGAGTGGTACCGGCTGGGCTTTGACCTGTTCTTACTGATGGACGAAGTCGAGTCACTGGTGCGCGTGCTGTGTGACACGCACCCGGCGCTCGCGCTGCCGGCGCAGCGGCTGACCTACCGCGAGGCGTTCGGCCGTCATGCGGGACTGGATCCGCTGACGGCGACGCTGGCCCAGCTGCAGGACGTGGTTCAACCGCTGGGCTACCGCGGGACCGCGAGCCGCGATGAACTGCTGGATCTCATCATGGGCGCGCTCATCGGTCCGCGCCTCGGCCAGGAGGCACTGACCTTCATCTACGGCTACCCGGCCTCACAGGCCGCACTGGCGCGCCTGGACCCGGCGGACCCGCGCATCGCGCAGCGCTTCGAGCTGTACTTGGGCGGCCTCGAACTCGCCAATGGCTTTCATGAACTGGCCTCGGCCGTCGAACAACGCGCGCGCTTCGCCGCGGACCTGCGGGTCCGCGAAGGCAGCGGCCTGCCCGTCCACGGGATGGATGAGCGGCTGCTGGCCGCACTCGAGCATGGGCTGCCCGAGTGCGCCGGAGTGGCGGTGGGTTTTGACCGCGTGGTGATGCTGGCAGCCGGAGCCGGCCACATCCGGGACGTGCTGCCGTTTCCGACCGAAACCGCCTAGGGAGCCCCGCAACGGCCTTGGGCGCTAAGCCTTGGCCCGCGAAATGTACTCACCAGTGCGGGTATCCACGCGGATCGTCTCGCCCTCGTTGAGAAACAGCGGCACGCGCACTACGGCGCCGGTTTCCAGCTTCGCGGGCTTCTGGCCGCCGGTGGCCGTATCGCCACGCAGGCCCGGATCGGTTTCGACGATCTTCAGTTCGATGTGCGGCGGCGGGGTGACCTGCAGCGGCTCATTGTTCCAGAGCGTGACGATGCAGACCGTGCCGTCCTTGAGCCACACGGCATTATCGCCGACGGCGGCCTTACCGGCGGTGTACTGCTCGAAGTTGTCCGGCACCATGAAATGCCAGAAGTCCCCGTCCTGATACAGGTACTGCATGTCGAGGTCGACCACGTCGGCCGCGTCCACCGAATCGCCGGACTTGAAGGTGCGCTCGATGGTGCGTCCGGTCTTCAGGTTGCGCACTTTGACGCGGTTGAACGCCTGGCCCTTGCCCGGCTTGACCATCTCGTTTTCGACAATGGAGAACGGCTCGCCATCCAGCAGGATCTTCATGCCGGATTTAAATTCGCTGGTGTTGTAGCTGGCCATTTCCTTCTCGCAGTGCCGGCCCCAAAATGGGGGGCGAATGATACCGGCAACAACCCTGGGCCGCCAGCCGGCCTCCATCCCCACCTGGCAGCACGAGCTGGCCGGTGCCATCACCCATCCTGAGGCCCTGGCGCGCGCCCTGGACCTGGATCCGGCGCTCTTTGCGGCTGCCGATGAAGCGAGCGCGCAGTTCCGGCTGCGCGTCCCCCTGAGCTTCGTGGCGCGGATGCGGCGTGGCGACCCCGCGGACCCGCTGCTGCGGCAGGTGCTGCCCGTGGCGGAGGAATTGGCCACGGTACCGGACTTCGGGGCCGACCCGCTGGCCGAACGGGACGCGTTCCGGGCGCCGGGTCTGCTGCACAAGTACCGCGGCCGCGCGCTGCTCATCGCCACCGGCGCCTGCGCGGTCAACTGCCGCTACTGCTTCCGTCGCGAATTTCCGTACGCCGAGCAGGTCGGCAGCGGCGCCCTGCAGCAGGCGCTGGCGGCCATCGCCGCCGATGCGAGTATCGAGGAGGTGATCCTGAGCGGCGGCGACCCGCTGAATCTCACCGACGCGCGCCTGCGCGCGCTCACCTTGCTGCTGGCCCGTATTCCGCATATCCGGCGGCTGCGGCTGCACACCCGCCTGCCGGTGGTGCTGCCGTCCCGGGTCGATGCCGGACTCGTGCAGTGGCTGCGCGAACTGCCGTGGCCGGTGGCCGTGGTCCTGCACAGCAACCATGGCAACGAAATCGATGACAGCGTCCGTGCGGCCTGCGGGCGGCTGCGCGCCACCGGGGCCACGCTGCTCAACCAGTCGGTACTGCTGCGCGGGGTCAATGACTCCGTGGCCGCGCTCGCGGATCTGTCGCAGCGCCTGTTTGCAGCCGGCGTCCTGCCCTACTACCTGCACCTGCTGGACAAGGTGCGCGGCGCGGCGCACTTTGAAGTGTCCGAAACGATCGCGCGGCAGCTGCTGGGCGAACTGACCTCGAGCCTGTCGGGCTACCTGGTGCCGCGGCTGGTGCGCGAAGTGCCCGGCGCACCGGCAAAACTGCCCCTGGGGCCTGAATTTCCACTTTGGAAAATGTGAGACCCGTCGCACGCGGACGCGTGCAGGTCCGGTGCTAGACTCGCGCAAACAAGACTGGGGCGCCGCGCGGTTCCCGTGGCTAGGATGTGGCTTTGTCCGAGCAGCATGCAGTTCCGTTGATCATTCTGTCCGCCACGCGGGATCCCGTCGAGGTAATCAACGGCGTGCTGCGGCGGGCGGGCCATGCGGCGCATTGCACGTGGATTCCGGCGCTGCGCGACCTGGGCGATGCCCTCACCCAACTGAACCCTGAACTGATCCTGCAGTTCGAACCCAGTGGCGAGGACCTGGTGGCGGCGGTTGCGATTCGTGACCAGATCGCTGCCACGGTGCCGCTGATCGTCGTGGACGACTCGGTCAGTGAGGCGCGGATCGCTGATGCCATGGTCAAGGGTGCGCGCGATGTGGTCTCATCGGGCAGCGCCGAGCGCCTGCAGGCGGTAATGTCGCGCGAGCTGCATTCGCATCGCATGGAGCGCGCCCTGGAAACCACGCTGCGCACCGCGCGCGATGCCCGCCGCCAGCTGGCTTCGGTGCTGCAGCATTCCAATGACGCCATTGCCCAGGTCCAGGAGGGCATCCTGGTGGCTGCCAATGCGTCCTGGCTGACGCTGCTCGGCTACGAGCTCGAGGCGATCGCGGGTCTGCCGATCATGGATCTGTTCGAGGAGACCACGCATTCGGCTTTGAAGGGTGCACTGTCGGCCTGTCTGCAGGGGCGCTGGAGCAATCATCCCCTGAGCACCGAAATCCGCTTCGCCGACGCCAGCCATCGGCAGGTGGACCTGGTGCTGGCGATGGGCGAGCACGACGGGGAGCCGTGTGTGCAGCTGATCATCGCCTCGCGCAAGCAGGAAGCGGGCAAGCTCGAGGAGGATCTGGCGGACGCGGTGCGCCGGGATCCCACGACCGGTCTGCTGTACCGCATGCCGATGCTCACCGCGGTACGCGAGCACGTGGCGGCACCGGTGCGCGCCGGCGTGCGCTATTTCGCAGTCGTCAAACCGGACAAGTTCGCAACCGTGGAACGCGATGTGGGGTTGTTCGCGAGCGAGGATGTGCTGGCGGCCTTCGCCGGCCTGCTGCGCGAGGGCCTGCACGCCAATGAAATCATCGGCCGCCTCGGCGGGACCAGCGTGCTGGTGCTGCTCGAGCGCGGCAACGATCACGATGTCGAGGCCTGGGGTGCGCAGCTGGTGGCACGCATCGCCCGGCAAGTCGTGACGGTCGGTGAGAAGACCCTGTCCATCACCTGCTCGGTGGGCATGAGCCGGGCGCCGAACGTCGCCAGCCCGTCGGCGCAGGCCGACGCGGATGCCGCCATCGCGGATGCACTCGATGCCTGCGCCAAGGCCCAGCAGCGCGGCGGCAACCAGGTCACGCACTCGGACAAGTCGGACAATGACACCCGCGTGAAAGCCTATGACCAGGTCTGGGTCAAGCACATCAAGGCCGCCTTGATGGAGAACCGGTTCCGGCTGGTACAGCAGCCGATCGCGAGCCTCCAGGGCGGTGACACCGCGATGTATGACGTGCTGCTGCGCATGCTGGATGTGAACGGCAAGGAAGTGCTGCCCGGCGAATTCATGCCGGCGGCCGAACGCAATGACCTGCTGAAGAACATCGACCGCTGGGTGGTGGGGGCCTCGTTGTCCTTCGCCGCGCAGCGCAAGCCGGGCTGCCTGTTCGTGCGCCTGTCCCACGAAACGCTGAAGGACGCCTCCTTCGCCGGCTGGGTCGAGAACCAGGTACGCGCCACACGCTCGGATCCCCACCGCCTGTGCTTCCAGGCCCAGGAGGACGTGGTCGCAAGCCACCTCGACCAGGTCCAGAAGCTCAGCATGGAACTGCGCAGCCGCGGTTTTCGTTTCGCGGTGGAGCGTTTCGGTTCCGGCCGGGATCCGCAGGGCCTCATCGCATCAATGCCGATGAACTACGTGAAGATCGACGGCGCCCTCGTGCAGGGCCTCACCGGCAGCACGGACCTGCAGCAACGGGTGCGGGCACTCGTCGAGCAGGCCAAGGCCAAGGGCATCGAGACCATCGCCGAGCGCGTCGAGGATGCGAACACCATGGCGGTGCTGTGGCAGCTGGGCGTGCAGTACATCCAAGGCTACCTGGTGCACGCGCCCGAAGAGATCGTGCTCTGAAGGAGCGTTGAAACCTCAGCCCAGTTGTGGCGCGACCTCGAAGGCGAACAGTCTCGCGGAATGCTGGGCGAACTCCAGCGGCATATCGCCGAACATCATCTGACACAAAAAGAAATTGCCACCCGCCGCCGCGTTCTCCGCGCGCACGTAGGCGGCGACACGCTGCGGGGAGCCTGCAATCGCCATCCCCTTCTCCTCCAGCTCCTCCCACTGCGTCGGCATCGGCACGGGAAAGGCAACGCCACGTCGATCCCACAGCGCTGACAGTGAGGCGCGCCAGCGCGAATAGGCCGTACGGGCGGCAGCCTGGGCCTCCGCGTCGGTCTCGGCGACCACGACATGGCGGCACACCCCCATGAAGGGCAGGTCCTGCTCGCAGTGCCCGAGGTTCAGCCACTCCTGCCGGTAGCGCTCCAGCGCCGTGCGGGTCACGGCCGCGGGTCGCAGCGATATCACATTGGCAGCAACGGCGGCCGCCCAGACCGCCCCTTCCGGATGCCCCAACCCGTACCAGATGGGTGGCCGCGGCTTCTGCAAACACTGCAGCACCATCGGGAAATCGCGGACCTGGAAGAATTCCCCCGCGACATCGACGTGGGTCGAGGTGAGCGCGGTGAGCACGATGTCACGCGCTTCCTCGTACCGCCTTGCCGTGGTTTGCGGATCGATGCCGTAGATGTCCTGCTCGATGGCGACCGCGCCGCGGCCCAAGCCCAGCTGCAGGCGGCCCCCGCTCATCTGGTCGAGCATGCAGATCTCCTCGGCCAGCCGCATGGGGTGATAGAGCCCGGCCACGTACACCATCGGACCGAAGCGCAGTTGCCGCGTGCGCTGTGCGACCGCGGACAGGTAGATATTCGGTGAGGGTGCGAACCCGAGCGGTGTGCCGTGATGCTCGGCGACGTGGTAGGAGTAGAAACCGACCTGGTCGAGGGTCTCGACAAAGCGCAGGCGCGCCTCGAAATGATCACGCGGCGTGCGGCCGCTGTCATCGACGTGGTCCATCACGCCGTACTTCACGACTGGCGTTTCAGCAACCACTCCGCCAGCAGACGCAGCGGATCGGCCTTGGCGCCGAACGGCTCCAGCGCCTCCAGTGCCTCACCGTGCAACTTCTGCAGGCGCGCCTGTGAGGCTTCAACGCCGATGACGGCCGGATAGGTGGGCTTGGCGCGCGCGCTGTCGGCCCCGGTGGCCTTGCCGAGCGTCGACACATCGCCCAGCACATCCAGCAGATCATCCTGGATCTGGAAGGCGAGCCCGATGGCCGTCGCGAAGCGCGCCAGGTTGTCCGCCAGACCCGGCGCGAGCGTCGGTACGCACGCGGCGGCCATCATGACGCTGACCTTGATCAGGGCCCCGGTCTTGCGGGCATGCATCTGCTCGACTTCGGCGATGCCGATCGCCTGTCCCTGCACCGACAGATCCACCGCCTGGCCGCCGGCCATGCCGAATGTGCCGCTGGCTTCGGCCAGGAGATCAATGAGCTTGAGCCGGATCGCCGGATCGGCCGGCAGCTGCGGATCGCGCGCCAGCAACTGAAAGGCCAGCGGCTGCAATGCATCACCCACCAGCACGGCGGTGGCCTCATCGTAGGCCTTGTGGCAGGTGGGCCGGCCGCGGCGCAGATCATCATCATCCATCGCCGGCAGATCATCGTGGACCAGCGAGTAGACGTGGACCAGTTCGATGGCGCAGGCCGCGGCTTCGACCTGGGATTCGGCAAGCCCCAGGGTGCGCCCGGTGGCAAACACCAGCGCCGGACGGATGCGCTTGCCGCCGCCCAGAACGCTGTAGCGCATGGCCTCGTGCAGCCGTGTCGGGACCTCCTCGGCGCGTGGCAGGCGGTCGGCCAGTGCCTGCTCCATGCGTGTTTGCCACTGGACCAGCTGCTGACCGAAGGCGGCGAGTTCGCCGCGCAACTGCTTCGTCAAAGCAGATCACCCTCGATCTTGCGATCGGGACGCTTGATGGCCTCCACCGGGATCCTGATTTCAGTGGCCGCGGCAGGCGCAACGGCAGTGTCGAGATTCATTGCCAGATCCGGCGCCATCGGCCCGGAAATCCGCGGCCCGCGCAGCGAGGTGAGCAGCGCCTTGAGCGGATGACGGAACGCATCATTGACGGCCGTGCCCTCAAAGCCGCAATGCGCCATGCAGTTGTTGCACTTGACGTTGTTGCCGATGCCGTACTTGCCCCACTCGGTGTCCTCGATCAGGGATTTGTAGGTCGGTGCATATCCCTCATCCGAGAGCAGGTAGCAGGGGCGCTGCCAACCGAAGACGTTGTACGTGGGGTTGCTCCACGGCGTGCAGGCGTAGGACTGGTTGCCCGCGAGGAAGTCCAGGAACAGCGAGGAATGATTGAAGGTCCACTCGCGCTTGCTGCCGTCGGGTGCCGTCGACTGCTTGCGACGCTTGAACACTTCCCGGAACAGACGCTTGCTGGCGCTGCGGCCCAGGAACACATCCTGGCGCGGCGCATGCTCGTAGCTGAATCCCGGCGACACCGTGATGCCTTCGATGCCGAGCTTCATGGACGTGTCGAAGAACTCCGCCACTTCGTCCGGATTCTCGCCGCTGAACAAAGTGCAGTTGATAGTGACGCGGAAACCCTTCGAGCGCGCCAGACGGATGGCCGCCACGGCTTTTTCGTAGACGCCTTCCAGGCACACCGACTCATCGTGCCGTTCGCGGTTGCCATCCAGGTGGATCGAGAAGGTCAGGTACTTCGAGGGCTGGTACTCATCGATGTGCTTGGCCAGCAGGATGGCGTTGGTGCACAGGTAGACGAATTTCTTGCGTGCCACGATGCCCGCGACGATCTGCGGCATCTCCTTGTGGATGAGGGGCTCGCCGCCGGGAATCGAGACCATGGGCGCCCCGCACTCATCGACCGCCCGGAGTGCATCCTCCAGGCTCACCCGCTTTTGCAGGATCTCCTTCGGATAGTCGATCTTGCCGCAGCCGGCGCAGGCGAGGTTGCATTGAAACAACGGCTCCAGCATCAGGACCAGGGGATAGTGACGGTCACGACGCAGCTTGCGCCCGGCGATGTAGGTCGCGACCTTCAACTGCTGAATCAACGGTATGCCCATGCGCTCTCGCCTGTTGCCTGCTGTAAAGGACCTATTATGAACGTCTTGAGACCACCGCGGGGCGGTGATCGTTCCAGACCCGCTCCCATTCCATAATGAACCAGGGGGTAAACTGACCGGCTCGGCGCTGCGCCATCTCGCTGTGCAGCTGTGCCGGGCTCACCCAGCGCAGGCCGGCGATCTCGGCCGGATCGGCCTTAATCGGGCTGCGGGTATGCCCTATATACACCGAGCACAGCTCGTTTTCCGCCCCATTGGCGTCCCATTGGGCCTGATATTGGAATTTGAACAGGAACTCCAGCGGGCAGCCCAGGCCCAATTCCTCGTGCAGGCGCCGGTGGATGGCCGTCTCCATGGTCTCGAAGCGCCGGGGATGACTGCAGCAGCTGTTGGACCAGTACAATGGCCACAGCCGTTTGCCGGCAGCCCGTTGTTGCAACAGGAGTTCGCCCTCGGCATTGAATATGAGCAAAGAGAAAGCCCGGTGTAAGATCCCTCGGCCATCATGGCATTGCGCCTTGCTCAGATGCCCGACTTCGCGGTCAGCCTCATCGACCAGGATGAGGGTATCGGCATTGTCAACGTTCACTCGGCCATCGTCCATCAACAGGCACCTCCGGTCCCAAGCATGATAACCGCCCTCGAAACAGCCACGCCAGCCTTCCTGCCCGACCTCTCGGTGCTCGCCTGGTCGGGCGTTGTGCTCGCGGCGCTTGCGGCGCTCTACTCGCTCATTTCTCTGTTTGGCGCGCTGCTGCGGCCGCGGCGCTCGACCTCCTGGCCGCAGACTGTGGCACTCCCCGGGGTGAGCATCCTGAAGCCCTTGTGCGGCGCGGAACCCCGGCTGTATGAGTGCCTGCACAGCTTCTGCAGTCAGGCCTGGCCCCAGCTGCAGATCGTCTTCGGCGTGCGCGATCCGGCTGATCCCGCTGTTGCCGTCGTGCGACGCCTGCAACACGAATTCCCGCAGCTCGACCTGGCGCTGGTGCTCGACGGCACCCACCACGGCAGCAATGCCAAGGTCAGCAATCTCATCAACATCATGGCCATTGCCAAGCATGATTACCTGGTCATCGTCGACAGCGACATCCGCGTAGGTCCTGACTATGTGCGCGGGGTCGTGGCGCCGCTATTGGACCAATCGGTCGGTATCGTCACCTGTCCGTACGTGGGGCGACCGCTGCCGGACCTGTGGTCACAGCTGGGCGCCCAGTTCATCAACGGCTGGTTCGTCCCCTCGGTGTTCGTGGCGGCGTTGTTTGGTTCGCGTGCCTTCGCGTTCGGCGCCACCATCGCCCTGCGCCGCAAGGTGCTGGAGGCCATCGGCGGCCTGCCCGCCATTGCCGACCAGCTGGCCGATGACTACCGGCTCGGGGAACTGACCCGCGAGCTTGGCCTGCGCACCGTGCTGTCGAACGTCGTCGTGGAAACCGTGGTCGAGGAGCGCAGCCTGCAGGATCTGATCGGGCATGAGCTGCGCTGGCTGCGCACCATCAAGGCCGTGCGGCCGATCGGCTACAGCCTGGCCTTCGTCACCTTCGCCCTGCCCGTGGCATTGATCGGCGCGCTGCTGTCGGGCCTCGCGCGGCCCGCGCTGCTGGCACTGGGCGTGACGGCCCTGCTGCGCCTGCTCATGCACCTGTTATGGAGTGCGGGCGGGGACCGCTCGACCTGGACCCGGCTGTGGGCGCTACCGCTGCATGACTGCGTGCTGTTCGGTGTGTGGTGCTGGGGCTTTTGGGGACAGCGGGTCAACTGGCGCCAGACGAGCTTCCATCTGGCCCAGGACGGTTCGGTGTATGCGCTGCGGACGGGCCTCGACAAGCGCCTGGCAACGCCCCTGGAGAACGAATGAAGTGCCGGACGCCATTGCGGGTGTGACGGGCCGGCGGCGCCTGTGCATCATCACCGCTGATGATTTCGGGCTGCATCCTGCCGTCAATGAGGCGGTGGAAGTGGCCCACAGGACCGGCGTCCTTACCGCCACCAGCCTGATGGTCGGCGCTCCGGCGGCGCAGGATGCCGCTCACCGCGCCCGCGCCCTGCCCGATCTGCACGTTGGCCTGCACCTCACCCTCGCCGACGGCCAGGCGGTGCTGCCGCGGCGACAGATCCCGGATCTGGTCGATGCCGACAATCGCTTTCACGAGAACATGGTCGGCGCCGGCTGGCGCTTCTTCGCCCTGCCGCGCGTGCGCGTGCAGCTCGCCGCCGAGATCCGCGCGCAGTTCGCGGCGTTCGCGGCCCTGGGCCTCACGCTGGACCACCTCGATGCGCACAAGCACTTCCACCTGCATCCCACGGTGCTGTCGCTCATCGTGCGCATCGGTCGCGACTTCGGCCTGCGGGCGGTGCGGGTCCCCGCCGAGCCGGGCCTGACGATGACCCGGATGCTGACCCCCTGGCTCGCGCTGATGCGGGCCCGTTTGCGACGCGCCCGCATCGCCAGCAACGATCAGCTTTTCGGCCTCGCCCACAGCGGCGCCATGACCGAGTCGCGACTGCTGCGGATCCTGCGGAGGCTGCCGGCAGGCGTGACGGAGATCTACCTGCATCCGGCCACCGCGTCCGGCAGCAGCATTGCAGCGTCGATGCCGGACTATCGCCATCAGGAGGAGCTTCAGGCACTCCTGAGCCCCGCGGTGCGCGCCGCGCTGGCGGACCCGACCATCCAGTTGGGCGGCTACGGGGACATTGCCGGCTACCGGGCGACGCCGTGAAGTGGGTGATACGCTTTCTGATGTACTGGCAATTGACGTGAGTGAAGACATGTCCGCAGCAGCGCTTGAGATCGGATCATTGGCACACCGCGAACTGCTCGCGCGGTTTTTCATGGACAGTTACGTGGAGTTTGTACCGGAGCAGGTTGAGTGGCCGCAGCTGAGCGAGGAAGCCAAGACCCGCCTGGTGTCGTTGCCGTTCTGGCAGGAAGCCGTGGCCACCGAGAATGTGACCTCGAACACCGTCGCCGCCGCCGCGGCGCTCGAGTCGGATCCGGGTCTGCGCAAGGCGATCGAACTGCAGGGCTTCGAGGAAGGTCGGCATGCACGCCTGCTGCAGGCGCTGACCGCAAACTACGATATCCGCATCGACCATCCCCCGCGCTTCGAGCCGCACGATCTGGAACATGACTTTCTGTTCGCCGGCTTCGGCGAATGCTTCGATTCATTCTTTGCGTTCGGGCTGTTCGCACTGGCGCGCGAGTCGGGATTCTTCGAGCCGAAACTGGTCGAGGTCTTTGAACCGGTGGTCCAGGAAGAGGCGCGCCATATCCTGTTCTTCGTGAACTGGGTGAAGTACCGCCGTTCGCAGCTGCCGTGGTGGCGGCGGCCGGGATTTTCCCTGCGCTGCGGCTGGATCATTCTCAAGCAGGTCTGGAGCCGGGCGCAGACCGCGCGCACCCTGGGCGATGGGGGGCCGCCGGCCAAGGGTGGCGCTGAGGCTGACAACTTCACGCTCAGTGCGCACCAGGATCTGGGGCAGGACGTGACGCTGCACAAGCTGCTGGGGCTGTGCCTGCGGGAGAACGCGGCACGCCTCGCCCCCTATGATGCGCGACTGCTGCGTCCGCGCCTGGTGCCCGCGCTGGCGCGGTTCATGTACCGCGTGCTGCCGAAGCGGATCTGAACGCGCTCAGCGCGACAGATACCCGGCATCGCGGAACCAGCGCACGGCATCCTGGAATGCGATCGCCGGATCGCGCCAGGTGTAGCCCAGTTCGCGCATCGCCTTGGCGCTGGAGAAGTACATGCGCTTGCGGGACATGCGCACGCCTTCCACCGTGATGCGGGTGCTGCCTCCCGTGAGGCGCGCCAACGCTTCGGCCACGTACGCGATGGGCAGCACCACGCCGTGCGGCAGCCGGATCCGTGGCGCGCGCCGTCCGGCAATCCGGGTCACCTGGGTGAGAATTTCCTGCAGCGTCAGATTCGCGCCCCCCAGGATGTAGCGTTCACCGGGGCGACCCCGCTCCAGCGCCAGCAGATGACCGCGCGCAATGTCATCGACATGCGCAATGTTCAGTCCGGTATCCACGTACGCGGGGGTCCGTCCCGCAGCGGCGTCGAGCACGATCTGGCCGGTGGGCGTGGGTTTGACATCGCAGGGTCCGACCGGCGTCGATGGATTCACGATCACCACCCAGCGCCGCGCCGGACTTTCCGCGAACCAGTTGCGCACCACTTCCTCACCGAGGAACTTGGAGCGCTTGTAGTGACCGATCATGTCCGCGACCGTCGCAATGCAGGTCTCATCGGCGCTGGCGTCCCCGCCGTCCAGACGCAACGTCGCGACGCTGCTGGTGTAGACGATGCGCGGCACGGCGGCACGCTCGGCGGCCAGCAGCAGAGCGCGCGTGCCTTCGACGTTGATGGCGTACAGATCATCAGGGTTCGGGGCCCACAGCCGATAGTCGGCGGCCACGTGGAACAGTGTCGCGCAGCCCTCGAGTGCCCTCGCGTAGGACGGTGGATCACGCAGATCCCCGGTAATCACCTCGATCGGCAGACCGGTGAGATTGCGGCGATCGGAACCGGCGCGTGCCAGCGCCCGTACGCGCCAGCCTGAGTCCAGGAGCGCGCGCGCCACGGCGGCGCCGACGAATCCGGTCGCACCGGTGACAAAGGCCTGCTTCACGCCGCCCCCACGCCCTGGCGGCCGAGGAACCGCAGTGAAGCCATGGCTGCCCGATAGCGCCGTGACAGGCGCAGCAGTGCCGGAATGTCCTGCGGCGCGCCGAGGAGAGCCGCGACCAGGCGCAGGTAGTGCACCTCGCCGCGCGCTCCGGTGGCAGCCGCGACGCTGCGTGGCAGCGCGTCGGATGCGGTATCGACCACCACGCGCGCGACGGCAAAGTCGACGCCTTGTTGGACTGCGACCGCGCCGATGGCAAAGCTTTCCATGTCGACGGCAGCGGCGCCGGTGCGCTGTCGCGCCTGCGCCTTCGCCTGCGCGCTGAGCAGGGGTTGCGCGACGCTGAGCAGGGCGCCGCCCGCTACGCCGCGCGTGGCTGCCACCCGCGCGAGTCGCGCGCGCCACGGACCGCAGGTGGGATGGGCGCAGCCGGACTCATCCAGCACCATTTCCGCGAGGAATACCGTGCCCGCCCCCAGGCACGGATCCAGCGCACCGGCCAGCCCGAAGCTCAACAGCTGGCGCGCGCCCGCGGCCAGCAGCCCCTGTGCGGCGCGGGCGGCAGCCTGCGGGCCCATGCCGCTGATCGCGAGCAGGGTGCCATCGGCAAGGGTGTCCAGCGTGGGACCGTGCACGCTCGGCCCCAGGGTACGCGCCTCGGCCGTCAGGGCCGCGACGATCCCGGTGACACTCACCTGCGCTGGCGGGCGGCGACGCGGTTGCGATAGGCGGCCAGCGCCCACAGCGGAAAGTACGCGCAGTAGCCGTGGTACTTGAGATAGAACACGCGCGGGAAACCCGGCGCCGTGAAGCGTGGATCGCTCCACAGGCCGCTTTTTTGCTGGCCGCGCTGCAGATAGCGCACGCCATTGCGGACCATGGGTGACTCGACCTCACCGGCCGAAAGCAGCGCCAGCAGCGCCCAGGCGGTCTGGAAGGGGGCGCTCGCCGCGGGTCCCCCGGCCACATGGCGCTCATGGTAGCTGTCGTTGAGTTCGCCCCAGCCGCCATCCGCATTCTGCTTGGAGGCGATCCAGTTCACCGCCCGGCGCACTGCCGGGTCATCGTGGGGGACGCCCGCCTGTTCCAGCGCGATCAGCACCGACCAGGTGCCGTAGACGAAATTCGTGCCCCAGCGGCCGAACCAGGCGCCGTCGGGCTCCTGCTCGGCGCGCAGATAGGCGATCGCCCGCGCCAATGCCGGCTGGTCCTCGGGGCGGGCCACCTTCGCCAGCAGCGTGACCACCCGCGCGGTGACATCACTGGTCGGCGGATCCAGCAGCGCGCCGTGATCCGCGAACGGGATTTCGTTGAGAATGTAATGAGTATTGTCGGCGTCGAAGGCCGCGAACCCGCCATTGCGGCTCTGCAGCCCGACCAGCCAGTCCAGTGCCCGGGTGATGCTGGTGGCGTAGCGGCCCGGATCCCGGGCCTGGTGCATGGACCAGGCGACCACGGCGGTGTCATCCAGGTCCGGATAGTGGGTGTTGGTGAACTGGAAGGCCCAGCCCCCGCCGCGCACCTGCGGCTTCTGCACCCTCCAGTCCTGCGGATTGTCGAGCAGCTGCTCCGGCACCAGCCAATCCAGGGCGCGCTCGGCCGCCGCGTGCGCCTGGGCATCCCCGGCCTCCTGCATGGCCAGCGCCGCCAGGGCAGAGTCCCACACCGGCGAGACGCACGGTTGGCAGTAGGCTTCCTCCGCGCCGACCACGAGCAGCTTCTCGATGGCCCGTTTGGCGGTCACCCGGCGCGGATCCTGGGGCGGCACGCCCATCAGGACCAGCACCTCCAGGGCATTGACCATGGCCGGGAAAATCGCGCCCAGTCCGCCCTCGCCGTTCAGGCGCTCCAGTACCCACTCGTGCGCCTTGCGCATGGCACGGCGGCGCATGGCGGTGGGAATCAGCGGATCGATTGCCCGGCCCATGCGGTCCAGGGCCATGAAAAAGCGGTTCGCGAAGCCGCGCCGCGCGAAATAGTGGTGCTCGTCCCAGGGCGGTGTGGTGAACAGCTCCTGAATTTCAACGCCGTGCGGATTGCGCGCCAACGGCTTCTTGGTACACAGCACGAACAGCGGCACCATCACCGTTCGCGACCAGTACGAGACCTTGTCGAGGTGGAACGGAAACCACTTCGGCAGCAGCATGATCTCGACCGGGATGTACGGCACGGCGCGCCACGGCACCTGACCGAACAGCGCCAGCGCGATGCGCGTGAACACATTGGCGCGGGCCGCGCCGCCGCGCGCCAGGATGGCCTCGCGTGCCCGCACCATGTGCGGCGCGGACACCTCATCACCGGCGAGCTTCAAGGCGTAGTACACCTTGACGGTACAACTGAGGTCCAGATCCCCACCCAGATACAGCGGCCAGCCGCCGTGCTCGGCCTGGCGGCGGCGCAGGTAGACCGAGATCTTCTCCTGCAGCACCACATCGATCTCGTCCAGGAAGTGCATCATCATGATGTACTCCGCCGGAATGGTGCAGTCGGCCTCCAGCTCGAACAGCCAGAAGCCCTGCGCGCTTTGCAGTCCGATGAGCGCATCGCGCGCCGCTGCAATCGAGCGTTCCAGTGCCTCGCTGCTGTCCGCCTCCGGCAGCCGGCTGATGGCCGCACCAAGGCGTGCGCTGCTCTCGCGCGCCAGCCGGGAGTCCCGCAGCGTTGAGGGTCCGGTGGTCATTGCACGGTACCCCGATCCGGTTGGCGCAGCAGTGCGCCCACTTCGTCCTCGGCGTCGCGCATGTTCACCCGGCGGGTGCGGTGGTAGGCGCTGGCGGCATGTTCGCCGGCGTCATCACTCAACTGCAGCCTGCGCGGCTGCCAGTCCTCGGCGAGGACGGCCAGCGGCAGTCCCGCGGCCGCGCGGTTGAACAGGAAGCGCAGCAGCCCGTTGTGCCGGGTCGCCGCATTGCTCAGCGCAAGCGTCATCGCGACAGTGCGGCGGGAAACCTTGACCTGCGAGCCCTGGGTGAACCCCGGGTTGGCCGCGATCCGCTTGAGAGTGAGCACGGCGAGCCCGATGGCCCAGAGGCAGAAGCGCCTGATGCCCCGCTCGCGCGCCGGAATCAGCAGCGTGAACTCCAAAGCCTTGCGCAGATGCGCGTGCGCGACGCCGACCAGCTCGTGCATGCCGGCCGCGAAGCCGCTGCCACCGGTTTCCGGCGTGAGGTGCGACAGATCGACACCATGCCGGGTGAAGACTTCCTGCGGCAGCCAGCACGCGCCGCGGCTGCGGTCTTCCCAGACATCCTTGAGGATGTTGGTCATCTGCAGGCCCTGCGCGAATGAGGGCGCGAGCCGCGACAGCGCGGCGCGATGCTGCTCGATGTCCGGCGCATGGATGCAGAACAGTTCCGTGAGCATCTCACCGACCACGCCGGCGACGTAGTAGCAGTAACTGTCCAGGTCCTCCAGGGTATCGAGCCCGCGGACACTGGCCGTGCGCTGGAACTGGTGCATTCCGTGGCACATGGTATCAACACAGCGCCGGATCGCCGCCTGCTGCCGCAGCGGCAGCAGGCGCGTGACACGGATGACGCGCGCCAGATGGATGATCAGCTCGCGCTCGGCCGGCAGTGTCCACTGCGAGAGTTTCTCGGCCAGCTCGGTGCCCAGCGCCTGCGCATCGGCCACGCCCGCCACGGCATCCGAGAAACGCTCCATGTACAGCAGCGTGTCCGGGGGGGCGATCTGCGGTTCGTCCTCGATGGTGTCCGCAACACGGCACAGCAGGTAGGCATTGGTGACCGACCGGCTCAGGTCCGGCGGCAGCTGCGGAATGGTCAGGGCAAACGTGCGCGACACATGCGGAAGGATCTGCTCCTGGTACGCCTCGTCGGAATGGCCCGGATTTGTGGGTTTATTCTGTCGGGCCATCGTTAAAGCTGAGCAGTTCTTGCCGGTTGTCGCCTGATGCGGCGGGCCATGTGGTGACTGTCCGCTAGGCTACTGGTTTCATGTAGCTTTGCCAAACCAACGCCCCTAAAGGGGCGTCCGCCACGCCCATAGTACTTAAGCGGTCGCCAGGCGCGCCTCCAGGCGGTCGATCCTGCGCGGCCACCCCCGACGCAGAACGCTGCCGCGCTGCGCCCGTTGACCCCGGTATTCCTTGAGCTCCGCCCATTCCAGGGTCTTGTGCTGGTCGCCGGTCCACAGCAGCAGGGCACCGCCCTTGGGGACGACGGTTATGCCCGCGACGAACTCCTCGCGGTCAGCCAGCTTCTTGCTGCTTATGTCGTAGAGCTTGTTGCCCTTGCCGCGGGGCATTTCCGGGACGTCAGCTACCGGAAAGACCAGCAGCTTGCCCTCGTTGCTCACTGCGGCCAACAGGGCATCCGGCCCCGGCACCAGGGCCGGCGGCAGCACCTGGGCTGCCTCAGGCACGTTCAGCACCGTCTTGCCGGCGCGCCGGTCCGTGACCAGGTCCTTGAAGCGCGCCGTGAAGCCGTAGCCCGCATCGCTGGCGAGCAGCCACAGGTCCTCGGCCTCGCCCAGCATCACGCCGGCGAAACGCGCCCCGTCCGGCGGATTCAGACGCCCCGACAGGGGCTCGCCCTGGCCGCGCGCCGAAGGCATGGAATGCGCCGGCAGGGTGTAGGTGCGGCCGGTACTGTCGATGAAGACGGCATTCTGCAGGCTGCGGCCGCGGGCCGCGGCCAGGAAGGCATCCCCGGTCTTGTACGACAGGGTCAGCGGATCGATCTCGTGCCCCTTCGCCGAGCGCACGAAGCCGCCGGTGGAGAGCACCACCGTCACCGGCTCGTTTGCGATCAGCGTGGTCTCATCGATCGCCTGCGCGGCCTCGCGCTCGACGATCTTGGTGCGCCGCTCATCGCCGTGCTTTTCCGCATCGGCGCGGATCTCGCTTGCGACCAGCTTGCGCAGCTTCGCCTTGCTGGCCAGCAGCGCCTCGATAGCCGCGCGTTCCTCCGCCAGCGATTTCTGCTCGTCGCGGATCTTCATCTCTTCGAGCTTCGCCAGGTGGCGCAGGCGGGTGTTGAGGATTTCCTCGGCCTGCTCCTCCGAGAGCTTGAAGCGCTTGATCAGCACCGGCTTGGGTTCATCCTCGCGACGGATGATGCGGATCACCTCGTCGAGGTTCAGGAAGGCGATCAGCAGGCCTTCGAGGATGTGCAGGCGGCGACTGACCTTGTCCAGGCGGTACTGCAGGCGCCGGGTCACGGTCGCGATGCGGAACTGCAGCCAGGCGCTCAGTACATCACGCAGACCCATGACGCGCGGGCGCCCGTCCAGGCCGATGATGTTGAGGTTGACGCGGTAATTGCGCTCCAGATCCGTGGTCGCGAACAGGTGCTTCATCACCTCATCGAGGTCGATGCGGTTGGAGCGCGGCACGATCACCAGGCGCGTTGCATTCTCATGGTCGGACTCATCGCGCAGATCCTCGATCATCGGCAGTTTCTTCGCCCGCATCTGCTCGGCGATCTGCTCGATGACCTTGGTGGGCGAGACCTGCCACGGGAACGCGTTGACGACGACGTTGCCATCCTCAATCACGTAGGTGGCGCGGGCCTTGAAGCTGCCGAGTCCCGTTTCGTAGAACGCCTTCAGGTCCGCCCGCGGGGAGATGATCTCCGCGCCGGTCGGCAGATCCGGGCCCCTGATGAACTTCATCAGCTGGGCGGTGGTGGCTTCCGGCTCCTCCAGCAGATGGACGCAGGCGTTTGCGACCTCACGCAGATTGTGCGGCGGGATGTCCGTGGCCATGCCCACAGCGATGCCGGTGGTGCCGTTCAGCAGCAGATTCGGCAGCCGCGCCGGCAGGAATACCGGCTCCTCGAGGGTACCGTCGAAATTGGGCGACCAGTCCACCGTGCCGCTGCCAAGCTCGCCCAGCAGCACCTCGGCATAGCGCGTCAGCTTCGATTCGGTGTAACGCATCGCCGCAAAGGACTTCGGATCATCCTGTGAGCCCCAGTTGCCCTGCCCGTCCACGATCGGGTAGCGGTACGCGAACGGCTGCGCCATCAGCACCATCGCCTCGTAGCAGGCGCTGTCACCGTGCGGGTGAAACTTGCCGATCACATCGCCAACGGTGCGCGCCGACTTCTTGTGCTTGTTGCCGGCCGCGAGCCCGAGCTCGCTCATGGCGTAGACGATGCGCCGCTGCACCGGCTTCAGGCCATCCCCCAGCGCCGGCAGCGCGCGATCGAGGATCACGTACATCGAGTAATCGAGGTAGGCCTTTTCGGTGAAGGTGCGCAGCGGCTGGCGCTCGACACCCTCGAAGTTCAGTTCCTGATCCTGCATGGCTTAAACCTGCACCTCGGCCAGATTGCCGTTGGTCTCCAGCCACTCACGGCGATCGCTGGCGCGCTTCTTGGCCAGCAGCATGTCCATGAGCTGGTCCGTGTCATCCCCGGCATCCACCGTCAGCTGTACCAGCCGGCGGGTGCGCGGGTCGATGGTGGTCTCGCGCAGCTGCGAGGGATTCATCTCGCCCAGGCCCTTGAAGCGCGTGACGGACGGCTTGGTGCGCGCATTCTCCTTGGCGATGCGCGCGATCACCGCGTCGCGCTCGGCATCATCCAAGGCGTAGTAGATCTGCTTGCCCGCATCGATGCGGTACAGCGGCGGCATGGCCACGTAAATGTGCCCGCCGGTGACCAGCGGCCGGAAGTGCCGCAGGAACAGCGCGCACAGCAGGGTCGCGATATGCAGTCCGTCGGAATCCGCATCTGCGAGGATGCAGACCTTGTGGTAGCGCAGCTGCGAGACATCCGCGGAGCCCGGATCGACCCCGAGGGCGATGCTGATGTTGTGGACCTCCTCGGATGAGGCAATGGCGCCGGACTCCAGCTCCCAGGTATTCAGGATCTTGCCGCGCAGCGGCATGATGGCCTGGAATTCGCGTTCGCGCGCCTGCTTGGCGCTGCCGCCGGCGGAATCGCCCTCCACCAGGAACAGCTCCGAACGGCGCGGCTCCTGGCTGGTGCAATCGGCGAGCTTACCCGGCAGCGCCGGACCACCGGTCACGCGTTTGCGCACTACGCGCTGCGCCGCGCGCGCCCGCTCCTGGGCATTGGCGATCGCGAACTGCGCGATACGCTCGCCGGCGTCGGCATGACCGTTCAGCCACAGCGCCATGGAATCGCGGACAAAGCCCTCGACCACGCCGGCGGCATCACGCGAGGCCAGGCGCTCCTTCATCTGACCGGCGAACTGTGGCTCGCGGATCTTCACGGACAGCACATAGCAGCACTTGTCCCAGACATCCTCGGGAGTAAGCTTGATGCCGCGCGGTACGAGGTTGCGGAATTCGCAGAACTCGCGCACCGCCTGTGCAAGCCCCGAGCGCAATCCGTTGACGTGCGTGCCGCCCTCGGCGGTCGGGATCAGGTTCACATAGCTTTCACCGAAGACGGCCGGAATGTTCGGCGCCCACAGCAACGCATAGCCGACCGCATCGGCTTCGCCTTCGCGCGCGGCGGTAATGGGCTCGGGCGGCAGCCGCTCGGTGGACTCGAGCTCCTCCATCAGGTAGGCGCCCAGGTCCCCGCTGTAGAACCACTCGTCCTTTTCGCCCGTGGCCTCGTTGCTGAAGGTGATGCGCAGGCCGGCGCACAGAACGGCCTTCGCCTTGAGCATGTGCCGCAGCTGCGGCACGGAGAACTTGTCGGAGTCAAAGAACTTCGGATCCGGCCAGAAGCGTACGGTCGTGCCCGTATTGCGTTGTCCGACCGTGCCCACCACGGCAAGCTTCGCGGCCAGCTTGCCGTCCTTGAACGAGATCCGGTATTCCTTGCCGCCGCGACGGATGGTGCAGTCGAGGTGACTGGACAGTGCATTGACGACCGAAACGCCAACGCCATGCAGGCCACCTGAGAACTTGTAGGCCGCTTTCTCCGAGAACTTGCCGCCGGCGTGCAGGCGCGTGAGGATCAGCTCGACACCGCTGACCTTTTCCTGCGGATGAATGTCCACGGGCATGCCACGGCCGTTGTCGATGACTTCCAGCGAGCCGTCCTTGAACAAGGTGACATCGATCTGGGTGCAATAGCCGGACGTCGCCTCATCGACGCTGTTGTCGACGACTTCATGCGCGAGGTGATTGGGCCGCTGGGTATGCGTGTACATGCCCGGGCGGCGACGCACGGGCTCCAGACCGGAAAGGACTTCAATATCTGAGGCTGTGTAGCTTTGGCTCATCGCAATTAACAAATGGAGCTGCGGATCGGCGGGGGGCCGATCCACGGGTGGCGCGATCTTATCAGACGACGACGGGAAGACCCGCCCCGTCTAATTCAGGTCACCCAGCAGTGAGGCGCGGATGCGCTCGGCGAGCGGCTCGACAGCGTGTCGGTAGCTGTCGTGATCGACGCCGGCGCTCAAGGCGGCGCCGCCCTTGAGGGCCGCCAGCATCGGCAGCGCAAGTTCAAAACGCAGGAAATGCACCGCAGAGGTCTTCTCGTCGTTCTCGCGCGGCAGGTCCTCGTCGGCAATGGCAAACACCTTCTCGAAACCCCCCACCTGCACCCAGCAGCGCGCCTCGACGCCACGCAACAGCATCAGCTGCTCGCGTCGCACCTCGGTGTCGGGGAACTCCACCAGCAGCGTCGCCTTCCAGTTCGCGCCATCCGGGATCAGGGGGTTGTAGGCGTCAAGCTCATCGCGGATGCCCGCCTCTTCGAAGACCCGCTCGGCACGCAGCATCTCCTGGACCTGGTACTGGATGGTCAGACGATCCTCGAAACACCAGGTCATGTTCGGTCCCACGGCCAGGCGCCGGCGGCTCTTGTGCTCCAGGACCTGGGCCCGGAACTCGTTGCGCCTGCTGGCGTACTGCTCGAGGCTGAAGAGTTGCTCAACGGTCAGTTTTTCCATGGCCCTCAATCCTTCAAATTCCGTAGGCGAGTCGCAGCAGCTTCAGGGGATGTTCCGGTCCCCCGCCGCCCACGGCGCTCGCGGTAGCCGTGCCTTCGGGCAACAGGCTCTCGATTTGGTGGCCCGCCATCGGGCAATCACTCGTGTAATGGGCGGGCGCGGCGTTCTGCACCCGTGTTGCGACCGGTCTGCCGATCTTCTCCGACGCGGCGCGGAATTCCTGCTTCACCGCATAGGTGCCATCGTGCCCGGAACAGCGCTCGATCACATCGACCGTCGTCTCGGGCACGAGCCGCAGGAGGTCGCGGGTCTTGAGCCCGATATTCTGGACGCGCAGGTGGCAGGCGACATGGTAGCTGACCTTCCCGAGGGAGGTCTTGAACTGGGTTTTGAGCCGGCCGGCCTTGTGCCGCAGCATCAGGTACTCGAAGGGGTCGTAGATGCGCGCGGCCACCGCCTTCACGTCCGGATCATCCGGAAACATCAGCGGCAGCTCCTGCTTGAACATCAGCACGCAGCTGGGGATCGGCGCCACGATGTCGTAGCCGGCCGCGATCACCGCCAGCAGCTGCGGTATGTTCTCTTCCTTGTAGGCGGCAACCGTCTTCAGGTCCCCCAGTTCCAGGCGCGGCATGCCACAGCAGCGCTCCTTGGGCACCAGCCGCACCGGAATGTCGTTGTGGTTGAACACCGCCACCAGGTCCGTTGCCAGTTCCGGCTCATTGCGGTTGCCGTAACAGGTGGTGAAGAGCGCCACCTGCCCGCGCAGCTCCTCGCGAGCGGCAGGACTTAAGCCGACGGGCGCGGCGGGCAGCGGACCGTTCAGCGCGGCCAGCCGACTGCGCGCGGTGCGCGAATGAAACTGCGGCAGCGGCGCATCACGGGCAACGCCCAGGGTTTTCTCCAGCAGCACACGGGCGGGCTTGAGCCGGTTTATGGCGTTGACCACTTCGGCCACGACCGGAATACCGGCAATGCGGCCCACCGCCTCGGTGGAGGCCAGCACCCGGTTGCGCAGGCTGAAGCCCGCGCGGCTGGCGTGGGTTGCCTTGGCGCGCAGCATCAGATGCGGGAAATCGACGTTCCACGGATGGGGTGGCACGTACGGGCACTTGGTCATGAAACACATGTCACACAGGTAACAGTGGTCCGTGACCTCCCAGTAGACCTTTTTGTCCACGCCCTCGAGCTCGCCGGCAGCCGTGGCATCGATGGCGTCGAACAGGGTGGGGAAGGACTGGCACAGACTGAAGCAGCGCCGGCAGCCATGACAGATGTCGAAAACGCGCTCCTGTTCCTTCGTCAGCGCCGCTTCGTCGTAGAAATCAGGGTTCTGCCAGTCAATCGGGTGGCGGGTGGGTGCCTCGAGACTGCCTTCCCGGCCGCCGGTGGGAGCGTTGCTCATCGAAATCCTCGAAGACTTGCGGCCATCAAGGGCGCGGGAACCGGCTGCACGCCGATTCCTGCGCCCTTCAACTTACTGAAGCTGCAAACCGATCAGATCGTATCCAGTGCCTTCTGGAAACGATTGGCGTGCGAGCGCTCCGCCTTCGCGAGTGTCTCGAACCAGTCCGCGATTTCGGCGAAGCCCTCTTCACGGGCCGACTTGGCCATACCCGGATACATGTCCGAGTACTCATGGGTCTCCCCGGCAATGGCGGCCTTGAGATTCAGCTTGGTCTCGCCGATGGGCAGGCCGGTGGCCGGATCACCCACCGCCTCGAGGTACTCGAGATGGCCGTGCGCATGGCCGGTCTCGCCTTCGGCAGTGGAACGGAACACTGCCGACACGTCGTTGTAGCCTTCGACGTCCGCCTTTGATGCGAAATACAGATAACGGCGATTGGCCTGGGATTCCCCGGCAAACGCTTCCTTCAGATTGGTTTCGGTCTTGCTGCCCTTGAGGTTCACGGTGCTCTCCTGCGAAGGTGGTGCGGTCGGAATGATGCCCGAATTAGACTGTGTCTAATATGGTGGACTCTATGCGGTTCGGGTTGGCACCGTCAACGGCTTTGACCGTTCGCCGGGGCACTGTATAAGGTGCCATCGTCCCCAACCTGCCAAGGATCTTAGTGGACAAGCCCGATGAGAAGCCGGTGGATTTCGAGAGTTCGCTCGCCGAGCTCGAGGTGCTGGTAGAGCGCCTCGAACAGGGCGATCTGGCTCTGGATGAAGCCCTGAAGTGCTTTGAGCGGGGTGTTGCCCTGACGCGTCAGTGCCAGGGCGCCCTGAAAGCCGCCCAGCAGAAGGTGGAAATCCTGCTGTCCAGCACCGCCAATGCCGAGCCTGAGCCTTTCTCGGAGAACGCCGAAGCAGCTCTGACTTCAGGCGAATAGACACCCAAGGCCAAGTTCATTATTGCCCCATCGGGGTATCTTGAGACCCGTCCCATACCTTATCTGCGTTGCACTCGTTAGACTTAACTACCGTGCCGTATGTGCACGAGGCGCTACAGAGGTCATAAAGTTCACCCCATGCCCAAGCCTGAAGGCACGTATCCCCTGCTGAGCCACATCGAGTCGCCGGCTGACCTGCGCCAGCTGCCGGCCGCAAAGCTGCCCGAGCTTGCGGCGGAACTGCGCGAATTTCTCATCCAGAGTGTCAGCACCCGTGGCGGCCATTTTGCCGCGGGGCTGGGGACCGTGGAACTGACCATCGCCCTGCACTACGTCTATGACACCCCCCAAGACCTGCTGGTCTGGGACGTGGGCCACCAGGCCTACCCCCACAAGGTCCTGACCGGTCGGCGCGATCGGCTGCACACCATCAAGCAGCTGGATGGCCTGGCCCCGTTCCCGACGCCGGCCGAAAGCGAATACGACACCTTCAGCGTGGGCCACTCCAGCACCTCGGTCAGTGCAGCCTTGGGCATGGCCATTGCGGCCGCCCACCATGGCAGTGAGCGGCGCGCCGTAGCCATCATCGGAGATGGCGCGATGACGGCCGGCATGGCCTTCGAGGCCCTGTGCCACGCCGGCTCCCTGCCGAATGACCTGCTGGTGGTGCTCAACGACAACGAGATGTCGATTTCCGAGAACGTCGGGGCGCTCTCGAACTACCTCGCCCGGGTCCTGTCCGGGCGGTTCTATTCGCACCTGCGCGACAAGGGCAAAAAAGTTTTGGCCCCAATGCCCACTGTCTGGGAACTCGCGAGGCGTTCCGAGGAACATATGAAGGGGATGGTGCTCCCGGGCACCATGTTCGAGGAAATGGGTTTCAACTACATCGGACCCGTCGACGGCCATGATCTCAAGGCGCTGGTGACCACGCTGAAGAACGTCAGGAAACTTAAAGGGCCGCAGTTCCTGCACGTCGTGACGCGCAAGGGCAAGGGCTACGCACCCGCCGAAGCCGACCCCATCAAGTGGCACGGACCGGGCCCCTTTGATCCGCGCAGCGGCACCATTTTCAAGGAAAAGAGTCAGGGTCCCTCCTACTCCCAGGTGTTCGGGCAATGGCTGTGCGATATCGCCGCCGCCGACCCGAAGATCGTCGCCATCACACCGGCCATGCGCGAAGGGTCGGGCCTGGTGGAATACTCCAAGCGCTTTCCGGACCGGTACTTCGACGTCGCCATCGCCGAGCAGCACGCGGTCACGCTGGCCGCTGGCCTTGCGGCCTCGGGCATGAAGCCGGTGGTCGCCATCTACTCGACCTTCCTGCAGCGCGGCTATGACCAGCTGATTCATGATGTGGCCCTGCAGAACCTGCCCGTGACCTTCGCCATCGATCGGGCGGGCATGGTCGGCAGCGACGGGGCGACCCATCAGGGCAGCTTCGACCTGTCATTCATGCGCTGCATCCCGAACATGGTGCTCATGGCGCCTGCGGATGAAGACGAATGCCGGCAGATGCTCTACACGGCCACCACCGTGGACGGCCCGGCCGCCGTGCGCTATCCGCGTGGCAGCGGCCCCGGCGTCGCGCCGGTGAGCCACATGAGCGCACTGCCGATCGGACGGGCCGAGGTTCGCCGCCAGGGGCGCTCCGGCCTGGCGCTGATCGCGGTCGGCTCCATGGTGGCCCCCGCACAGAAGATCGCCGAGCGGCTCGATGCGACGTTGGTGAACCTGCGCTTCATCAAGCCGCTCGACGAGGACCTGGTGCTGGAGATCGCCTCGCGCCACAGCGCCATCGTGACGCTCGAGGAGAACGTCGTCGCGGGCGGCGCCGGCAGCGCCATCGGCGAGCTGCTCGCGGCCCAGGACCTGCAGCTGCCGTTGCTGCACATCGGCATACCGGATCGTTTCATCGAGCACGGTTCGCGCGAGGATTGCCTGGCCCTGGCCGGGCTTGATGCCGCCTCGCTCAATGCCACCATTGAGCGCTGGTGGGCACGCCACTCCGCCACCCGGGCCCGCTCGGTCAGCGCGCTGTAGCTCATGAATGCCATACCCAAGTCGATCAGCGTCGAGGACGTGCAGAGCCGTGCCGACACCCGGCGCATTCCCATCAACCGCGTCGGCATCAAGGACATCACGCATCCGGTGCGGGTGAAGGACCGCAGCAGCGGCGAGCAGCACACCATCGCCACTTTCAACATGTACGTGAACCTGCCCCATGACTTCAAGGGCACGCACATGTCGCGCTTCGTCAGCATCCTGAACCAGCACGAGGGGGAGATCTCCGTCGAGTCGTTCCAGTCGATGCTGGAGGATATGACGGTGCGATTGGAAGCCGATGCCGGCCGCATCGAGATGTCATTCCCGTTCTTCATCACCAAGCGTGCGCCGGTTTCCGGCGTGGCGAGCGTCATGGATTACCGCGCGAGCCTCATCGGCGAACGGCGCGATGGCAAGACCTGCACCTGGATCAAGGTCGTGGTGCCGGTCACCAGCCTGTGCCCCTGCTCGCGCGATATCTCCAAGTACGGCGCGCACAACCAGCGCTCGCACGTCACCATCACGGTGAAGCTGCGCGAGCACATCTGGATCGAGGAACTCATCCGCGTCGCCGAGTCGGAGGCCTCCAGCGAGCTCTATGGCATCTTGAAGCGCACGGACGAGAAGTACGTCACCGAGCGTGCCTACGAGAATCCGAAGTTCGTGGAGGACATCGTGCGCGATGTCGCCGCGCGGCTGAACGCGGAAGAGCGGCTGTCGGCTTACGAGGTGTCAGCGGAGAATTTCGAGTCCATCCACAATCATTCGGCCTACGCGCTGATCGAGCGCGACAAGGACGCCGAAGCCCTGGGTTAGCGCGGCGTTAGCGCGGCGCGAGCCGCGGGTACGTGGCGGTGGTCGAATCCATGTCGCTGGCCTGCAGGCGGGTGATCATGGTGCGCAGGAACACCCGGTTGAAGCGCAGCTGGCACGAGGCCGACACCTGCTCGAGCAGGGTCGAACTGACCTTCAGCACCGTCACGCCCTCCAGGGCGCGGATGGTCGCGGTGCGCTTGGCGCCGGGGACGTAGCTCGCCTCGCCAAAGCATTCCCCGGTCTCGATGGCGCCGAGGCGCACCGTGTGCCGTTCCACCGTGCAGGTGCCGGACACGATCACATAGAAGCGGTCGTCCATCTCCCCTTCCTTGACGATCTCCTCACCTAGGGAATAGGTCTGCCAGTGACTGGCACGCAGCACTTCCCAGATCTCGGCGTGCGAGAACTCGTGGAAGAACTTCAGTCGCCGCAGCACGCCGAACTGTTCCTGCCGGTCGATCCGTGCATTCTGCTCGCGCAGCTTCTGATGCACGCGGGTGAGTTCGGCGGCGAAATCCAGGCCGCTCTTGTAGCGCTTGTTCGGCTCCTTCTGCAAAGCCATCGCGACTACGTTCTCGAGGTCCTCGGGAATGTCGGTACGCAGCGTGTGGATCGGCGGCGCCGTGGCATACACGATCTGATGCAGCAGTTTCTGCAGGTTGCCGGCGCGGAACGGCCGCGAGCCGGTCAGCAGTTCGTACATCACCGCGCCCAGTGAATACAGGTCCGAGCGGTTGCTGAGCTCCAGGCTCTGCACCTGCTCGGGAGACATATAGGACGGACTGCCGGCAATGCCTTCGATGCGGGAGATATCCGAATCCGACACCAGCGCAATGCCGAAGTCGATGATCCGGACATCGCTGTCCTGCGTGAGCATGATGTTCGAGGGCTTCACGTCGCGGTGGATCACGCCGCGGGAGTGCGCGTAGTGCAGCGCCTTCGCGCACTTGTAGACGATCTCCACGACATCATCGATGCGCAGCAGATTGTCCGCGCGACAATACGCCGCCAGCGTGCGCGCGCCGTGCACGTGTTCGCTGACGATGTAGCAGTAACCGTTTTCCTCGCCGGCATCGTAGATCGGCAGGATGTTGGGATGCTGCAGCATCCCGACCAGGTGGGCCTCGGAGAGGAACATCTTGCGCGCGATGCGCGCCCGGTCCTCATCGCCACCGGTATCGATGTTGTAGACCTTGATCGCAACGTCACGCCCGTAATAGGCATCGTGCGAGAGGTAGACCGTACCCGTGCTGCCGCGACCAACCTCCTTGATGATCACGTACTTGCCGATCTTCTCGGGCAGTGCACGGGGACGTTTGGCGGGTGAGTTCTGCGGCACCGTCGATCCTAATTGACTGTATGCCGCGCGAGGATAAGGAACGGCGCCCCGGGCTACTGTGATCCACCCCTCACACGCGGCGCGCGCCTGATTCGTAGCGCAATGTTGCAGCTCAAGTCGCGGAATGGCGCGGAGAATTAAGCGCGCCGAAAGCTTGCGGTTCAGGCGCCGTATTGCAGTGCACCCCGGACGCACCGCCGCCCCGTTCTAGGGTCCGCCGAAATGATCAAAGCCGCGATGCGAGACCTGCATCACAGTCTCGCCCTGCAGCACGCGCGCACCTGCCTCCCCGGTCAGCGTGCCGATCCGGCTCCAGCCGAACTCGGCGGCCGGGCAGCGGGTTGCGAAGTCCGCGAGCCTTGCCCGCGGCACGGTGAAACACAGTTCGTAGTCCTCACCGCCGGTCAGCGCCAGTTCATGCGCACGTTCCGCGCCCACCGCCGCCAGCAATGCCGCGGAAATCGGCAACGCGGCGTAGTCGAGGCTGACGCCGCAGCCGCTGGCAACCGCGAGGCGCCCGCAGTCCCCCAGCAAACCATCCGACACATCGATGCAGGCACTGGCCTGACCGCGCAACGCCCGGCCCAGCGCCACCCGCGGCGTCGGATAACGGAACCGGTCGAGCAGCCACTGCGCCTGGGCCGCATCGGTCAGCGTCAGCCGCGACTGCTCCAGCATCAGCCCCGCCGCGGAATCACCGGTGGTACCACTGACGAACACGGCATCCCCGGGCCGGCCGCCGCTGCGGGTCAGCGCGGCGCCACGCGGCACGAACCCCAGGATCTGCACCGTGACGCACAGGGTGCCGCCGGTGGTGTCACCGCCGACCAGCGCAACACCGTGCTCGCTCGCGAGCGCATCCAGACCTGCACTGAATTCGCCAAGCCACGCCGCATCCGCCTCAGGCAGTGCCAGGGCGAGCAGCGCCCAGGCCGGCTGCGCACCCATCGCCGCCAGATCCGACAGGTTCACGGCCAACGCCCGATGACCGATGGAGCGGGCCGGTGACCCGGGCGGAAAATGCACCGCCTCCACCAGCGAGTCGATGGCGGCGATCAACTGCGAGCCGGGCGGACACTCGAGGATCGCGCCGTCATCCCCCACTCCCAGAACCACATCGGTGCGCGTCTCGCCGCAGTGGCTGAAGAAGCGGTTGATCAGCTCGAATTCGGACAGGGGCATTCTAGACTTCGTGACTACGCACCGCGCGGGCGGCGCGATCCAGCACGGCGTTCACGAACTTGTGTCCATCCGTGGCCCCGAAGCGGCGCGTCAGGTTGACCGCCTCGTTCAGCACCACGCGAAACGGCACCTCGGGGCGTGCGGTGAGTTCGAACACCGCCACCAGCAGCACCGCGTGCTCCACCGGATCCAGCTGCACGGTCGGGCGGTCCGTCCACTGTGCAATATCGATATCCAGTTGCGTGCGGGCGCCGCAGACGCCCTCGATCAGCTCGCGGAAATACTCGCGGTCGGCCTTGGGCATGTCCTCCGCATCGGTGAATTCGTGGAGCACGTCCTGCCACGGACCGTCGTTAAGCTGCCAGCGGTAGATCGCCTGCACGGCCAGCCGTCGGGCAACCGCGCGGGCGTTGGTGGCTCGCCGGTCGGTGGGGGTATCCATTTGCCTCAGACCCGCTGTTCCAGGCGCTGGAACAGGCTGATCATCTCGAGCGCGGTTTCCAGCGCTTCGCCACCCTTGTTCATGCCGTTGATGGCGGCGCGTTCCAGCGCCTGCTCCGTGGTGTTCACGGTCAGCACGCCGAACACCACCGGCACGCCGGTCTCCAAGGCGGCCAGCGTCAGTCCGCGCGCACACTCTGCTGCCACGTAATCGAAATGCGGTGTATCGCCGCGAATCACGCAGCCCAGGGCCACCACCGCCTCGAAGCGGCCGCTGACCGCAAGCTTGCGTGCCGCGACCGGCAGTTCAAAGGCGCCCGGGACGCGGGCGATCAGCAGGTCATCCGCGGCGCCGCCTTGCGAACGCCAGGCGCCCGTCGCCCCTTCGAGCAGACTCGAGACGATGAAATCATTGAAGCGCGCGGCGGCAATGGCCACGCGCCGGCCACGCGCCGTGATCTCCCCTTCGACCACGTGCGCGGGCGGGATCGTGTGTACCGATGAATTGGCCACCGCTACGAATCCGTGCCGACGTAGGCTTCAACGGTCAACCCAAACGCGGACAAGCCATGCATCTGCTTGGGTTGTGACAGCACCCGCATGCGGCATACCCCCAGATCCTTGAGAATCTGGGCGCCCACGCCGAAGGTCCGCAGCACCATGGCCTGGCCATTCAGATGGGACTGTACGCCGGTATCGGCCGGGGTCGACGCAGCGGCACCCGGGACCGAGCGCTGCAGGGCCTGCAACGCGGCCCCCAGATCGTAGCGCGCCTCGGCCTCGCGCAGGATCACCACGACGCCGTTGGGCGCAGCGGCGACGCGCTGCAGCGCCCGGCGCAGGGTCCAGGCGCGGCCATCCCCGGAAATTCCCAGCGCGTCGCGCAGGGTATCGGCGACATGCACGCGCACCAGCGGCGCTTCGGGACCATCCAGCCGGCCGCGAATGAGGGCCAGGTGCACGGCGTGGCTGCCGCGGTCCTCATAGGCGCACAGGCGAAACTCACCGAACTCGGTCTGCACGGTCTGATCGGCGATCCGGTCCACCGAGCGCTCATTGCGTAACCGGTAGCGGATCAGATCGGCGATCGTGCCCACGGCCAGGTTGTGGCGGCGGGCAAAGGCCTCGCATTCGGCTCGGCGCGCCATCGAGCCATCTTCGTTCATGAGCTCGCACAGCACGCCCGCCGGCTTGAGGCCCGCCAGCACGCACAGGTCCACGGCGGCCTCAGTGTGACCGGCACGCACCAGCACCCCGCCGCGGCGGGGACGCAGCGGAAAGATATGGCCCGGACGCGCGAAGTCCGCCGGCGCGGTCTGGGGATTGGCCAGTGCGGTGATGGTCGCCGCACGATCTGCCGCGGAAACCCCGGTGGTCGTGCCGTGCCGGTAGTCGACCGACACCGTGAAGGCAGTGCGGTAGCTGTCGCTGTTGGCGCCCACCATCTGTGGCAATTCCAGCCGCAGCAGGCGCTCCTCTTCCATCGGCACGCAGATGATGCCGCTGGAGTGGCGGATCATGAACGCCATGGACTCGGGGGTGGCGTATTCGGCGGCCATGATCAGGTCGCCCTCGTTTTCCCGGTCCTCATCGTCCAGGATCAGCACCACCCGGCCGGCGCGCAGCTCGGCCAGGATCGTCGGGATCCCACTGAAATCGCTATGGCCGGGGCCGGCCTCGACGAGTTCCTGCGGTTCGGCCGTCCCGCGGGGCGGCAAGGTCAGAATGTTGCTCATAGATCCCTATCCTACCCGGGAGCGAGCGGCCGCTCCACGCAGTGATCCAATCAGTTGACTCAAAGCGTAACCATATGTTTCATAACATTATTCATGGGATTCACCTGGAACAAACGGCAGGCCATGAATCAGCGTCGCTGTGAGTGGGTACCCGATTGCGGCGCGGACGTAGCAAGAAACACGGAAAGTCGCTCCACGTAACGCGCGACCTGGTCGATTTCCAGGTTGATGCGCGCCCCGGCTACGAGTCCGCCGAGGGTGGTCACCTGCTGAGTGTGCGGGATCAGGTTCACGCCGAAACGCAGTCCTGCCACCTCGTTGACAGTCAGGCTGACACCATCCACGGCCACCGAGCCCTTGCGGGCGATGTAGCGCGCCAGCTCGAGCGGCACCTCGAAGACCACCCGCGTCGAGCGGGCATCCACCGACTGGGAAATACAGGTGGCGACACCATCCACGTGCCCCGATACCAGGTGCCCGCCCAATGCATCACCGGCCCGTAGTGCCGGTTCCAGGTTGACGGGCGCGCCCACGGCAAGAGTACCCAGAGTGGTCAGGGCCAGGGTCTCACGCGACAGGTCAGCTTCGAATATCTGACCGCTCAGCGTCACGGCCGTGACACAGCAGCCTTGCACACAGATGCTGTCGCCGATCGCCGTTCGTGATAGGTCCAGCGCTCCAGCGCGGATGGCGAGGCGTACATCACCACCCCTTGGCCTCAGGGCCTCGACAGTGCCGATGGCTTGGACTATTCCGGTGAACATCTGTCAGTGCTCCACGCGCAGCCGCAGGCGCTGATCCGCACCGACCGCGACGGACTCAATCATTGCAAAGCGCCGGGCCTGCGGCAGGGACTGCGGTTCGGGCAGCCGCAGCAGGCCGCGCGCGCGATCCCCGAGGACCACCGGCGCGACATACAGGAGTAGCTCATCCACGCAGTGTTGCTCGATGAGTGCACCGGCCAGCGTCGCACCGGCCTCGACCAGGAGTTCGTTGACGCCGGCCTTGCCGAGTCTCGTCAGCACCTGTGCGAGCTCCAGCACCTGCTCGATGCGCGCACCGCGTGCTTCCAGCGCCGCGATACGATCCTTATCTGTGCAGGCCGTGAAAATCCAGACGCCCTGCGCTGCCGCGCCCTCAAACACGCGGGCGGCCGGTGGCGTGCGCAGGTCACGATCCAGAATCACGCGCAGCGGTTGCCGCAGGTGCTCACCGGCCGGGCGCACCGAGAGCCGCGGATCATCGGCCAGCAGCGTGCCGATGCCGGTCAGCACCGCCGAACTGCGCGAGCGCCAGTACTGCACATCCTGGCGCGCGGCATCTCCCGTGATCCACTGACTGCGGCCATCGCTCAAGGCGGTGCGGCCATCCAGACTCATCGCCAGTTTCAGCCGCACCAGCGGCACGCCGTGGCGCATGCGCTTGATGAATCCGGCGTTGAGATCGCTCGCTTGCGCCTCCAGCAGACCGGCCTCAACCTGCACGCCGGCTTCACGCAGGCGCCGCGCACCGCTGCCATTGACCAGCGGATTCGGGTCGCCGACCGCGTACACCACGCGTACCACTCCGGCCCTGATCAGCGCCTCGCTGCAGGGTGGCGTGCGACCGTGGTGATTGCACGGTTCGAGCGTGACGTAGGCCGTGGCCCCGGCAACGCTGTCGGCGGCGCTCGCCAGTGCCACGGCTTCCGCGTGCGGGCCGCCGGCGCGCTCATGCCAGCCTTCGGCCACGACGCGTCCATCGCGCACGAACACACAGCCCACCCGGGGATTCGGGTGCGCACTGGCAAGACCCTTCGCCGCCAGTTCCAGGGCGCGCGCCATGTGGCTGCGGTCGAGTTCATCGAACGTGCTCACTTGCGGGCCTTGGGCGGGATCTCGCTCGTCAGCAGCGGCAGCTGATCGATGCCACCGGCATCACGGCCCGCATCGCGGCGGCGCCGGTGATGCCGCAGGCGGTCGATCTCATCGCGGAAGGCCTCCAGGTCCTGAAAGCTGCGGTAGACGGAGGCGAAACGCACATAGGCGACTTCATCCAGGTGCCGCAGCTCATCCATGACCAGCTCGCCGATGGCCCGTGACTGCACCTCGCGCTCACCGAGGCTGCGCAGCTTGTGGCCGATGCGGCTCACGGCCTCCTCCACTGCCTCCAGGGCCACCGGGCGCTTCTCCAGCGCCTTGGTCATGCCCGCCCGCAGTTTGGCCTCATCGAAGGGCTCCCGGTTGTGGTCACTCTTGACCACCATCGGCATGATGAGTTCGGCGGCTTCAAACGTCGTGAAGCGTTCACCGCAGGACAGGCACTCGCGCCGACGCCGGATCTGGCGACCTTCACCGGCCAGTCGTGAATCGATGACCTTGGTCTCGATGTGGCTGCAGAAGGGACAGTACATGGTGCGTCCCGGCGCGCGCCATCACGCCCCGTACACCGGAAACGCGCGGCACAGCTCCACCACCTGCGCACGCGTCTTCTCGACCACCGCGGTGCTGCCGTTGGCATCGAGCACGTCGGCGATGAAGTCGGCCACCATCGTGATCTCCTTCTCGCGGAAGCCCCGCGTGGTTGCCGCTGGCGTGCCGATGCGCAGTCCGCTGGTGATCGTCGGCGGCCGCGGATCATTCGGCACCGCGTTCTTGTTCACGGTGATGAAGGCATTGCCCAGCGCGGCATCCGCCTCCTTGCCGGTGATCTCGCGGTTGATCAGGCTCATCAGGAACAGGTGATTGTCGGTGCCGCCGGAAACGATGGTGAAGCCCCGCTGTGCAAGCCGCGCGCACATCGCGCGCGAATTGGCGAGCACCTGCGACTGGTAGGTCTTGAACTCCGGCTGCAGCGCCTCGAGAAAGGCGACCGCCTTGGCGGCGATCACGTGCATCAGCGGGCCGCCCTGCGTGCCCGGGAACACCATCGAATTGAGCTTCTTGGTGATCTCCGGGTTCTCCCGGGCCAGGATCAGGCCGCCGCGCGGACCGCGCAGGGTCTTGTGCGTGGTGGTCGTGACGACATCGGCGTGCGGCAGCGGATTCGGGTAGTGCCCGGTCGCCACGAGGCCCGCGACGTGCGCCATGTCCACGAAAAACAGCGCGCCCACGCTCTTTGCAATGGCCGCAAAGCGCGCCCAGTCGATGATCCGCGAGTAAGCCGAGAACCCGGCCACGATGATCGCCGGCTTTTCCGTCGTCGCCAGCCGCTCGACTTCGTCGTAATCGATTTCCCCGGTCTCGCTGCGTACGCCGTACTGCACCGCGCGATACAGCTTGCCGGAGAAATTGACCTTCGCGCCGTGCGTCAGGTGACCGCCATGATCGAGGCTCATTCCCAGGATCGTGCTGCCGGGGGGCACCAGCGCCAGGTACACCGCCGCATTGGCCTGCGAACCCGAATGCGGCTGCACATTGACATAGGCGGCGCCGAAGAGCTGCTTGGCGCGATCGATCGCGAGCTGCTCGGCGATGTCCACGTACTCGCAGCCGCCGTAGTAGCGCTTGCCCGGATAGCCTTCGGCGTATTTGTTGGTCAGCACCGAACCTTGTGCTTCGAGGACCCTCGGGCTGGTGTAGTTCTCCGAGGCGATGAGCTCGATATGGTCTTCCTGACGCTGCTGCTCCCCGGCGATGGCGCTGGCGAGCTGCGGATCAAAACCGGCGATGGTCATCGACTTCTTAAACATTGACGGTACTCTTGCCGAAAAATTGCTGCGGAGGCCCCCAAGGGAAGCCGGTCATTGTACCGGCCCGGGGACGCGGATGGCAGGCCAGAGCGGACTAGGCCAGCCCGGCGACCACTTCAGACCAGGCATTTCCAAGATTGGTGCGGTTGTACCCACCGCCACCGAGTGCCAGCACCCGGCCGTGGCCCAGGCGCGTGGCCAGCTGCACCAGGTCCTGCGCCGCGCGCCCGTGCATGGCAGGACTGAAGCGCAGGTGGGTGATCGGATCACCCTCGATGCTGTCGGCGCCGCACTGGAGCACCAGGAACTCCGGTTCGAAGCGCTCGATGTGCTCCAGGACCCGGGTCCAGGCCGTGGCGAAGGCGCGATCGCCCGAACCTGCCATGAGCGGCAGGTTCAGTTTGGTGCCGGCGGCGGCGCCCCGCCCGGTATCCGCCGCCCGGCCGGTCCCGGGATACAGGCTTTCGCCATCCTCATGGATGTCCGCAAAAATCACGCCGGGGTCCTCCTCGAAACCGAAGTAGACCCCATCGCCGTGGTGGGCGTCGATGTCGACGTACCCGATGCGCTGCAGGCCGTGGCGCCGTCGCAGCAGCTCGATCACGACCCCGCAGTCGTTGAAGACGCAGAACCCGGCGGCGTGGTCCCGGCCGGCGTGATGCAGCCCGGCGATGGGCACGAACGCGGCCCGCGCCGCCCCGCTCATGATGCTCTCGGCGGCCGTGATGCTGGCGCCCACGACGGTCGCGGCCGCCTCGTAGACGCCGCGGAAGGCCGGCGTGTCGCCGGCGTCCAGGAACCCCTGGCCGGTTTGGGACCGCTCGCGCACGAAATCCACGTACCGGGGGGTGTGGAAGGCAAGCAGCTCATCGTAGGTGGCTTCGCGCGGTTCCAGCAGCCGCACACTGCGCTGCAGGCCACGGGCTTCAAACTCACGCAGGAACGCCGCATGGCGGTCGGGACCAAAAGGGTGGCCGTCGGGAAAACCGTAGCGGGCCAGCCGCTCACCGACCACAACTGCTACCGGGTTATTCATCGAGACGATTGCGCGATCCCTCGCCCGTCCAAGTTCATAAAGCCTAGCATCATACGGCGCCCGCGCGTTCGCGATAAGCTTGGGCTTTCAGCCAGCCGACACATTATGGCCCAGTACATCTACACCATGAATCGGGTATCCAAAGTGGTACCCCCGAAGCGCACCATCCTGCGCGACATCAGCCTGTCGTTCTTTCCGGGCGCCAAGATCGGCGTCCTGGGCCTGAACGGGTCCGGCAAATCCACGCTGCTGAAGATCATGGCGGGCATCGACCAGAACATCGACGGCGAAGCGCGGCCGCAGAGCGGCATCCGCGTGGGCTACCTGTCCCAGGAACCGGAGCTGGACCCCGCCAAGACGGTGCGCAGTGTCGTCATGGAGGGCGTCGGTGAAGCCTTCCGGCAGGTGGCACGGTTCAATGAGATCAGCGACAAATTTGCCGAACCGATGTCCGACGATGAGATGAATGCCCTGTTGGAAGAGCAGGCGAAACTGCAGGACGCCATCGATGCCGCCAGCGGCTGGGAGCTGGAGCGCAAGCTGGATATTGCCGCCGATGCCCTGCGCCTGCCGCCCTGGGAGACCCTGGTCGACAAACTCTCCGGCGGCGAGAAGCGGCGGATTGCGTTGTGCCGGCTGCTGCTGTCCGCGCCGGACATGCTGCTGCTGGATGAGCCGACCAATCATCTGGATGCCGAGTCCATCGGCTGGCTGGAGCGGTACCTGGAGGAATATCCCAGCACCGTCATCGCCGTGACCCACGATCGCTACTTCCTGGACAACGTGGCCGAGTGGATTCTGGAGCTCGACCGGGGTCACGGCATCCCCTGGCATGGCAACTATTCCTCGTGGCTCGAGCAGAAGGAGAAACGCCTCGCCACCGAAGAGCGCGAACGCGATGCACTGCGCAAGACGCTGGAACGGGAGCTGGAATGGGTGCGCCAGAATCCCAAGGCACGGCAGGCGAAGAGCAAGGCGCGCATGCAGCGTTACGAGGAACTGGCGTCGCGCGAGTTCCAGGAGCGCAATGAGACCAACGAAATTTATATTCCCCCCGGGGAGCGGCTCGGCGAGCTGGTCATCGAGGTCGAGGGGCTGCGCAAGGGGTACGGTGAGCGGCTGCTGATCGACAACCTGTCGTTCAACCTGCCCGCCGGCGGCATCGTCGGCATCATCGGTCCGAACGGCGCCGGCAAGACCACGCTGTTCCGGATGCTCACCGGTGGCGAGCAGCCGGACGCCGGCGAAATCCGCATGGGTCCGTCGGTCAAACTCGCCTACGTCGACCAGTCGCGGCAGTCGCTGGATGACAAAAAGACCGTGTTTCAGGAGATCTCCGGCGGCTCGGACATCATCAAGGTCGGCAACTACGAGACGCCCTCGCGCGGTTACGTGGGCCGCTTCAACTTCCGCGGCACCCAGCAGCAGCAGCTGATCGGGGAACTCTCCGGCGGCGAACGCAACCGTGTGCACCTGGCGAAGGTGCTCAAAAGCGGTGGCAACGTGTTGCTGCTCGATGAGCCCACCAATGACCTGGACGTGGAAACGCTGCGCGCGCTGGAGGAAGCGCTGTTGAACTTCCCGGGCTGCGCGGTCGTGATCTCCCACGATCGCTGGTTCCTGGATCGCATCGCGACGCACATCCTCGCCTTTGAGGGCAACTCCGAAGTGGTTTTCTTTGAAGGCAACTATCAGGAGTACACCGAGGATTACCGGCGGCGGCGCGGCGAGGACGCCGCCCAGCCGCACCGCATCCGCTACAAGCCCCTGGCGCGCTGACGGCGGGCGCGGTGACGGCCAAGCATTCCGCCTCTCGAGTTGCTGCATCCCCCGGCGACGGCTCGCGCCTGTGGGTGGGGCCGGTGCTCGCGCTGCTGGTGTTCTCGGTCATGGGCTGGCTGCTGCACCGGGAACTCGACCAGATTCACGTGCGCGACATCATCGCGCACCTGGAGGCCATTCCGAGCGATACGCTGGCCTTGGGTGTGCTGCTCACCGGCGGCAGCTATTTTGCGCTGTGCCTGTATGACTTCATGGCGCTGCGATACCTGCACAAGAAGGTGCCGTTGGGCCGGGTGATCGTGGCGAGCTTCATAGCCAATGCCTTTGGCCACAACCTCGGCTTCGCGGCCTTCACCGGCGGGGCGTTCCGACTGCGGCTGTACGCCTCCTCGCGTCTCACCGCCATCGATGTCGCCACGGTCACGGGCTTCACCAGTGTCACGACCGGTCTGGGACTTGCGGTACTGGCCGGCGTCTCATTCCTGATTTATCCGGAACAGGCCTCGATCGCGATGCGCAGTCATGCCGACTGGCCGATGGTGATCGGACTGCTGCTGCTGGGCATGGTGCTGGCGTACTTCGTGTGGAGCTGCTCGCGGCGCGCGCGGCTGGAGTTTCGCGGCTGGCTGTTGCGGCCGCCCGGTGGGACCGTCGGCGCCATCCAGATCATCGCCGGTACCATCGACCTGGGACTGTCCTGCGCCGTACTGTGGCTGATGCTGCCGGCGACGGCGCATGTGGATTTCGTGGCGCTCGCCGGTGCCTATGCGATCGGCGTGACCGCAGGACTCATCAGCCATGTGCCCGGCGGGCTCGGCGTCTTCGAGACAGTCGTCGTGCTGGCGGTGCCGCAGGTCCCGGCCGACGCCTTGCTCGGCTCGCTGCTCGCGTATCGCGCCGTGTTTTACTTGGCGCCGCTGGGGGTCGCCACGGTGATGTTCGCAGCCGAGGAACTCGGCGCGCAGCGCGCGCGGCTGACGCAGGCACGCGCCCGCGCGTCGGCGTTCATCGGCCCGGTGGTCCCCTCGGTGGTCGGCGCGCTGACCTTCATCGCCGGCGCCGAACTGCTGCTGTCGGGGGCGACGCGGCACGTGGATGGCGAGATCGCCTCCATCGCCCGACTGCTGCCGCTGCCGGTGCTGGAACTGTCGCACCTGGTAGGCAGCGCGATCGGACTGGCGCTGCTGATCCTGGCACGGGCCCTGTTCCGTCGCATCCACGTGGCCTACCACATCACTTTCTGGCTGCTGGTGGCCGGTGGCGTGATCACCCTGCTCAAGGCCGGCAATGTCCAGGAGACCCTGTTCCTGTGGGCGGTGCTCGGCATGCTGGTGCTCGGACGCAGCTCCTTCTACCGGCCGGCATCGCTGCTGCAGCAGCGGTTCACGCCCACCTGGGCCGCGAGCATCGTCGGCGTCATTGTGGCCAGCATCTGGGTGGGCCTGCTGGTCAACCGGCATATCGCTTATACCAACGACCTGTGGTGGACGTTCGCCTTCGATGCGAACGCGCCGCGTATGCTGCGCGCGTCGCTGCTGGTGTGCGTACTCACCGGCGCCTTCCTGCTGTTCTCGCTGCTGCGCCCGGCGCCCCCGGTGCCGGAACTGACCCGCAAGCCCGAACTCGATGACATCAAGCGGGTGCTCGCGCAGTCGCCCTCGACGCTTTCAAATGCGGTACTGACGGGTGACAAGCACGTGCTCTTCAGCGCCAGTGGCCGCTCCTTCATCATGTACCAGGTGCAGGGACGCAGCTGGATCGCGCTCGGGGATCCGGTCGGTCCGCGCAGTGAGGCTGAGGAACTGGTGTGGCGTTTCCGTGAGCTCTCCGATGAGCACGGCGGCCGCGTGGTGTTCTACCAGTCCAGTGTCGAGTGCCTGCCGCTGTATGTCGATCTGGGGCTCGCGGCGATGAAGATCGGCGAGGAGGCGCGGGTACCGCTCGCGAATTTCTCGCTGGAGGGCAGCATCCGCGCCGAGCTGCGCACGGCGCGGCGTCGCGGTGAGCGCGACCGCGCCACCTTCGAGGTGGTTGCGCCTTCGGATGTGCAGCAGATACTGCCGGCGCTGCGCGCGATCTCGGACTCGTGGCTCAAGGAAAAGGCGACCGCCGAGAAGGGATTTTCGGTGGGTTCGTACTCCGAACGCTATCTGCGCAACTTCCCGATCGCTCTGGTGCGGCGCGATGGCGAGCCGGTCGCTTTCGCCAACCTGTGGCAGTCGGCGGCGCACGAGGAGCTGGCGGTCGATCTCATGCGCTTCAGCCCCGATGCGCCGCCGGGCGCCATGGATTTCCTGTTCGTGGAACTGATGCTGTGGGCGCGCCAGCAGGGCTTCAGCTGGTTCAGCCTCGGGGTGGCCCCGCTGGCCGGCCTGGAACGCCATCCGCTGGCCCCGGCCTGGCACCGCATCGGCAACTTCGTGTTCCGCCACGGGGAGCACTTCTACAACTTCGAGGGCCTGCGCCGGTACAAGGCCAAATTCCATCCGACCTGGGAGCCGAAGTACCTGGTGGCTCCCGGGGGTGTCGGACTGCCGCTGATCCTGATGGATGTCTCGGTGCTGATCGCCGGCGGCCTGAAGGAGCTTTTCGTCAAATAGTAGTGATTACATAACGCGCAAAAGGCTTAAATCACCGCACCTGTGCACTGTCGGCATTTGGGTTAGTATGGTCAAGCCAAGGATGCGCCACGCTTTTTGAAAATCAACCAAAGGGCGCACGGGACAGGACTCATATGTCCGCTTATATCGATGCGACGGGCCAACTGATTCTCGAGCAGGAGCGCGCTCTTTCGCTCCAGTGCCCGCATTGTGATGTGACGGCCCACATCGCCATCAGCGCCGTGCCCGCTTTTGCCGAGCTGCAGCAGTACAAGCCGCGTGCCGTCGGCGTGGTCGGTCGCTGCGATGCCTGCCAGTCGCCCGTGTTCCTGCGTTTTCCGGTGCGCATGTACCGCAGCAATCGCATCGAGCTGTCCTCGCAGTTCGTCGAAGTCGAGCGGCCGCGCGAGAAGTTCACGTTCACACACCTGCCCCCACAGATCGAACAGCTGTTTCGCGAATCCCTGCTGTGCTTCTCCAGCGGCGCCTTCAATGCTTTCGCCTCCATGTGCCGCCGCACGGCCCGTGCGGTTTTCGCCGATCTCGGGGAATCCGGCAAGCTGCGCATGTTCGACCAGCTGAATGATGTGCGCGCCCTGGTCGGCATCGATCCGGAAACCTTCCAGCTGCTCAAGGCCGTGATTTTCGGCACGCCGGTGGACTCGCGGCCCGAACCCCCGATCCTCGATGCGAACAGCGCCGCGGTGGTGCTGGAAGTCATGAAGGACCTGCTGTACGAAGCCTACGTGCGGCGCGGGCGGCTGCAGCAGGCGCTGCTCATGCGTAAGTTCCTGGCGGACGAGACTGCCGAGACTCTCATGCCATTGCGGGACGCCAGCCAGCAGCCGGCCTGAAGGCCTTCGAGCAACTCAAGTTGCCCTCGGTGGCGCCGTTAACGGGTTACCTCCCGGACGGAATGTTGCCATCCATGTCAGTCGCATTTCCCAACACCTCGACCCCCCGCCAGCTGCGGCAGGCGGCGGCCGATGCCGCGAAAGCCGGCGCCGATGTCATGGTGGCCGTCCTGGACGGCGCCATCGCGGCCCTGGAGATGGGCCGGGACTCCCTGGACGACGGCCAGTGGCAGCAGGCAGGGCGGCAGATTCTTGCCACCTGCCAGCTGCTGCAGGCACTGCGCGACAATGTGGAGGTCCTGGGAAGCGACCCGCTCGCCGCCAATCTCGCGGAGCTGTACGATTACGCCGGCCACAAAGTGAGCCAGGCGGCCAGCGAGTGCGACCGGGCACCACTTGATGAGGTCTGGCACCTTCTCAAGGAAGTGCGGGCCGCCTGGTTTGCCCTGCCTGCGGCCGCCCGCATGATGGGCGGTAAATCCTCCGCTTCCGCGCTGCAGACCTGGAGCCCCGGCTCATGTTCGATGGTTCCGATACAGTAGTTCTCTACGACGAGCTGGCCTACGAGGAAGTTCTTCCCGTCGCCTGGAGCCCCCTGCGTGGCGCGGTGGACGGGGCCGTTGCCGCCAGTTTCACCGAACGCAATGTGCGCCTGCTGCAGGCCCTCGCGGCCATCGAAGATCACGGCACGTCGGACAAGCCCGATGAATCCGCCTCGGATCTGACCCGGCTGGATTTCAAGATCAACCTGCTGCTGGACCTGGTGGGCCAGCTGGTGGTGGCCAATCGCCCCCGTCCTGCGCCGACCCCCATCCGCTTCAACGCCCAGGGCGCCGTCTGGCACCTGCCCGCGCCGCTGCCACCGGCGGGGGTCCCGGGCGTGCTCGAGATCCACCTGCGCGACTTCCTGGCCGAGCCGCTCAGGCTGGCCGGCACGCTCACCAACGTCACTCCCGAGGGTGAAGTGACGGCGCGCTTTTCGCCCGTCGGTGAGCCGCTGGCCGACCTGCTCGAGCGGCTGATTTTCCGCCATCACCGCCGCCAGGTTGCCGGCTTCCGCCAGCCGCGACGCGACTGACCGGATGCGTTACCTTACGCGCCGCCCCCTAAGCGGTCGCGCCACGTCACGCTTGCCGCCCGATCAAGTGTGATTGGGGTCACGGCTTGGGCGCACCGCCCACTCACCAGGACCGCCGGTTCTCTATATTGGCGACCAACTGTTGAACAATAGCTGCCGGCCCTTCCGGCACGTGCTTGGGATGTTTGGGAGATTTGATGGCGGCGCCCGAAATGGCCGTTATCCCGGGACTCCAACGGGACGCGGGACTTGAACCACCGATGACGATACGTGCCGACGAGCGCGCTCGGGTCCGGCTGCCGACCGGAACCTCCTTCGCCATCCGCGAGGTGATCTCCCTGATCCGCCAGGTCGCCGAGCACGACTCCACGGTCCTCATCCTCGGGGAGTCCGGGACCGGCAAGGAAGTCGCTGCACGCGCCGTCCATGATCTGAGTCCACGCCGCCAGCGGCCCTTTGTCGCGGTCAACTGCGGCGCCATTCCCGCCGAGTTGCTCGAGTCCGAACTCTTCGGCCATGAGAAGGGTGCCTTCACGGGTGCCGTGGCGACCCGCAAGGGCCGCTTTGAAATCGCCGAAGGCGGCACGCTGTTCCTCGACGAAATCGGCGACATGAGTCCGACGATGCAGGTGAAGCTGCTGCGGGTGCTGCAGGAGCGGATCTTCGAGCGGGTCGGCAACCACGTCCAGGTGCGCTGCAACGTCCGCATCATCGCCGCAACCCATCGCAACCTGGAAGAGTCCATCCTCACCGGTGCCTTTCGCGAGGACCTGTACCACCGGCTGAACGTATTTCCGATCGAGATGCCGGCGCTGCGCACCCGCATCGAAGATCTGCCGCTGCTGGTGCGGGATTTCATCGCGCACAATATGGCCGAGGGCCGCGGCCAGGTGCAGCTCTCGCCGCTGTCGCTGGCGGCACTGTCGCTATATCGCTGGACCGGTAATGTCCGCGAGCTCGCCAACCTGATTGAACGGCTCTCGATCATCTGTTCCGGTCGCGTCGCCCACGTGGGCGATCTGCCGGCCAAGTACCGGCCGTCGGACTGGACCGCGGTCACCGAACCGGCGCAGATCTCTCCTGCCGAGCAGCATTCGCATATCCTGACCTCACCCGAGTTCCTGTTCGGTGACGAGGGCATGCCGGAACTGCTCAGCGCCGGCGCACTGCTGGAAGCTGCCGACCCGCAGCAGGTCGCACCGCGCGCGAGCGCGCCGGCCGGCAGCGCCGATGCGGCAGTCCTGCCCGCCGCAGGCATCGACCTGCGCGCGCACCTTACCCAGATTGAGCGGCGCCTGATCGAGCAGGCGCTGGAACGTTCCAAAGGCACGGTGGCACACGCCGCGCGGCTGCTCGGATTGCGCCGGACCACCCTGGTGGAGAAGCTGCGCAAACTCGGTCTCGCGAGCGTCGAACTTACGAGCGCCGATCTGGCTGCCGCGGATCTCCTCAGCGCCGAGGCAGCGACGGAAGATTGACGGCGGGCGGCAGATTCATGCCGCTTCCTGTGACCGCCTTCACGCTTTGATGGCCATTCGCCACCGGGCACGCCTCTTGCACCAGTCCCCCTGCAACAGCATTTCTGTTCGGGGTTTGAATGGTCCACGATTCCACAACTACGGTTTCAAACAACGCCCGGCGCGCCTTCGAGCCGCAGCCGGTCGCCAGCGCTGCCTCATCACAGCGACTGCTGGAACTGGCGCGCCGCGTCGCCGCCAGCGACTGCACCGTACTCATCGTCGGGGAGTCCGGCACCGGCAAGGAAGTGCTCGCGCGGTTCATCCACCGCGAGTCCACGCGCAGCACCGGCCCGTTCGTGGGTGTGAACTGCGCGGCCATCCCGGAGAACATGCTCGAGGCCATCCTGTTCGGCTACGAGCGCGGCGCCTTCACCGGCGCGCATGCGACCCACCCGGGAAAGTTTGAGCAGGCCCAGGGTGGCACGCTGCTGCTCGATGAAATCACCGAAATGCCCCTCAGCCTGCAGGCGAAGCTGCTGCGGGTACTACAGGAGCGCGAGGTCGAACGCTTAGGCGGCCGCGCCCCCATACCCCTTGAGCTGCGGGTGCTGGCGACAACCAATCGCCGGCTGCGCGAAGAAGTCGCCGCCGGACGGTTCCGCGAGGATCTCTACTACCGACTCAACGTTTTCCCCCTGGGGTTGGCGCCCCTGCGCCAGCGGCGCGATGACATCCTGCCATTGGCCATGCAGCTCCTGGGCATGCGTTCGCGCCCCGGTGAGTCCATCCCGGCACTCAGTGCCGACGCCGCGCAACTGCTGCTCACCTATCCGTGGCCCGGCAACGTGCGCGAGCTCGACAATCTCCTGCAGCGGGCAATGATCCTGGTCAACGGGCCGGTGATCTCGGCCGAGCACATCCAGTTTGAGCCGGTGCACGATGTCCCGCTCAGTCCGCCTGCCACCGACGCGCTGCCTGAAATTGCAGCCTGTGCCACTCCCGCCCCGGTGCTGGCACAGGACTGCGCCGCTGCTGACGAAGCGCGCGGGTCGCTTGCCGATTCCCTGGGCCAGGTCGAACGCAACGTGCTTCTGGATGCGCTGCGCGATGGCACCAGCACGCGCCGCGAGATTGCCGAACGTCTCGGCATCTCCCCGCGCACCCTGCGTTACAAGCTTGCCCGCCTGCGTGCCGCGGGCGTCGAAGTCCCGGCCGTTTGAGATAGCGGAGCCCCCATGAGTCAGCTTTCGATAGATCAGGTCCTCTCGCAGATCCGCAGCCTGCAGTCGCAGGTTCAGGCCCCGGGGATTCGTCCTGCGAATCTCACCGCGGGCGCCGAGGCGGCCTCCGGAACCGCCGCAGCCTCAGGCACCGGCAGCACTTTCGCCACTCTGATGCGCAGCGGTCTTGAGCAGGCGAACCAGACGGAGCTGCGCGCCAATGACCTCGCCGACAAGTTCGAGCGCGGCGTGCCGGGCGTGGACCTGCCGACCGTCATGCTCGAAGCCAACAAGGCGAACCTGACCTTTCGCGCCGTGACCGAGGTACGCAACCGGATGATCAGTGCGTACACCGACATCATGAACATGCAGATGTAACCGCAAACACCCCATTAAGCGTCCATGACTAACGAAACCAAGAATTCCCGGAGCACACTGTGACTACGGCCACGACTGCCGAAGTGGTTTATCCGCGTTGGACCGCGGGCCTGCGCCCGCTGCTGTTGCTGGTGGGCATCGCTGCGGCGGTTGCCGCCGGTGTCACCGTGGTGTTGTGGTCGCGGGGCCCCAACTTCAGCATGCTCTATGCAAACCTGGCCGCCGAGGACCAGGCGCAGATCACCCAGGCACTGGATGCGGCCGCCATTCCCTACCGGCTCGAGGCCAGCGCCAACGCCATCATGGTGCCCTCCGAGCGCCTGAGCGAGGCACGCATGAAGCTTGCCGGCCAGGGGCTGCCGAATGACGACAATGGCTTCTCGCTGATGACCAAGGACCCGGGGCTGGGTGTCAGTCAGTTCGTGGAGAACGCGCGCTACCAGCACGCCATGGAGACCGAACTTGCGCACACCATCGCAAGCCTGCGGCCCGTGGACGGCGCACGGGTGCATCTGGCAGTACCGCGCCAGTCCGCCTTTGTCCGCGACCAGCGCGACGGCAGTGCCTCCGTGTTCGTGCAGTTGAAGGCCGGGCGCCGGCTCGAGCAGGAGCAGGTCCAGGCCATCGTGAACCTGGTGGCCTCCAGCGTGCCGGACCTGCACTCCAACCAGGTCACCGTGATTGACCAGCAAGGACACCTGCTGACCTCGCCGCAGGGCAGCGATGACTCCTCGCTGCGCGAGGAGCGCTTCCAGGTCGTGCAGCGGATGGAAGATGACTACGAGCAGCGCATCGAGTCGATCGTGACGCCGATCGTCGGCACCGGTCGCGTGCGCGCGCAGGTCGTGGCGCAGGTCGACAATGCCACCACCGAGCAGGCCACCGAAGACTACAAGCCGAACAGCCAGATCATCCGCAGCGAGCAGGCATCCCAGACCACGAGCCGCGACGGCTCGCAAAACGGCGGCGTGCCGGGGGCGCTCACCAACCAGCCGCCCGCCAGCGGTGTCGCCCAGCCGCCGCCGCCGAACAAGCCGGCAACGGCCGCAGCGACTCCTGCCGCCGGCCAGGCGGCGACCCAGGCCACTGCCGATGCTTCGGCAGCCGCCACCAGCGCCCCGGACAATACCGCGACGCAGAGCACGAAGAACTACGAGATCGACCGGACCGTGGCTTATACCCGCCAGCCGGCCGGACAGCTCAAGCGCCTCACGGTCGCGGTGGTCGTGGATGACATGCCGGTCATCGGCAAGGACGGCAAACCGGCCAAGGGCCGCGCGCTGACCGATGCCGAACTCACCCACATCACCACGCTGGTGAAGGATGCGGTGGGCTTTGATGAGGCGCGCGGCGACAGCGTCAACGTGGTGAATGCCTCGTTCCGCAACGATGCTCCGCCGCCCGAGACCGAACTGGAGAAGGTGCCGATGTGGGAGACGCCGATCTTCCGCGACATGGCGAAGCTGGGTGCCGGAGTCATCGTGCTGCTGGTGCTGGCTTTGGCGGTACTGCGTCCGATGATCAAGGCGCTGCTGCCCGCCGCCCGCGCCTCGGGCCTGCTGGCAGGTCCCGCCGATACCGCCACGATCAGCGGTGCGGGCGGCGCCGCAGGCTCGTTCTCCGGCCTGCCCCACCATCACGGCCAAGCCGGGGGTGATGCCGGCGGTAGCATTGGGCTGCCCGCCCCGGCCGCGCCGCCCGTTCCCTACGATCAGCAGATCACCAATGCCCGGGCCCTGGTAAACCAGGACCCCAAGCGCGTCGCGCAGGTGGTCAAGAACTGGGTGTCGGTCGATGAGTGATGCCGCCCCCGCCACAGATGATGATCGCAGCGGCACCGAGCGTGCCGCGATCCTGCTGCTGACATTGGGCGAGCACGAAGCCGCCCAGGTCCTCAAGCACATGGGTGCACGCGAAGTACAGAAAATAGGAGCTGCCATGGCACAACTGCAGAATGTTTCGCGCGAGGAAGTCAGCGGCGTGCTGTTGGAGTTTTCCGACGGCGTGTCACGACAGACCTCGGTCGGCGTCGGCGTGGACGAATTCCTGCGCAACGTCATGACCAATGCGCTGGGCGAGGAAAAGGCCGCCAACGTCATCGAACGCATCAACGTCGGCCTGCCCAACAAGGGCCTGGAGACGCTGAAATGGATGGACTCGCGCAGTGTCGCCGAGGTCATCCGCAACGAGCATCCGCAGATCATCGCCATCGTCTTGGCCTACCTCGAGCCGGACATGGCCGCCGAAGTGATGGCGCAGCTGCCGCAGGCGCTGCATGCGGATGTGATGCTGCGTATCGCGACCCTGGATGGCGTGCAGCCCGCGGCCCTCTCGGAGCTGGATGAGGTCATCGAGAAGAGCTTTGCCAGCACCGGCAGCCGCACCTCGGAGCTGGGCGGCGAGCAGGCCGCCGCCAACATCATCAATGCGCTGGATGCGTCCATCGAATCGAGCGTGATGGAACACATCACGAACGTCGATTCGGCGCTCGGCGGGCGCATCCAGGACCTGGTGTTCGTATTCGATAACCTCATCGATGTCGATGACCGCGGTCTGCAGGAGATTCTGCGCCAGGTGCAGGGCGATCAGCTGCTGCTGGCGCTCAAGGGCTGCGATGAGGCATTGAAACAGAAGATCTTCAAGAACATGTCGCAACGCGCAGCCGAGATGCTGCGTGATGACCTGGAGGCCAAGGGGCCGGTGCGCCTGGCCTACGTGGAGGCTGCACAAAAGGAAATCCTGGCCGTGGCGCGCAAGCTGGCCGAGGAAGGCACCATCGCGCTGGGTGGCAAGGGAGAAGCGTTTGTCTGACAGCACCCGTACCCATGCGGGCGTCGCCGAACGCTGGTCACTGCCCCAGGTCGACGGGCCGATCGTCGGCATGCGCCGCGATTCGCCGCTGCGCGCGCGCGCGCGCGAGGCCGAGGTGCGTGCCAGCGACGCCGCGCTCAAGGCGGAGACCGATCGCGGCTATGAGGCCGGTCTCAAGGCCGGCCAGGCGCAGCTGAAAACCCAGACGGACGCGCTCACTGCACGCGTCGCCGGTCTGGATGAGATTTTGAACGCGCTGTCCCGGCCCCTGCCGGAACTGGAGAGCGAGGTCGAACAGCAGCTGGTGCTGCTGGCGCTGGCGGTGGGCAAACAACTCGCCCGCCGCGAGCTCAAGACGGATCCGGGCCAGATTGCGGCATTGATCCGCGAGGCCGTCGGCAGGCTGCCGGCCGCGGCACGCGATGTACGCGTACACCTGCACCCGGAGGATGCCGCAGCGGTGGCCGAGCGGCTCGCCAGCGCCGGCCAGGAACGCGCCTGGAGCGTGGTCGAGGATCCGACCCTGACCCGAGGTGGCTGTCTGGTGCGCTCCGAAAACTCACAGATCGACGCGCGGCTGGAAAGTCGCGTCAACGCCATCGTCAGCAGCATGCTGGGCGAGGAGCGGGCCAGCGCCCGCCTGGCGGATGCAGCGGCAGCAGGCGCCGAGGCAGCCGGGGTCGACGGATCATGACCGCCACGCAGGGCTCGCCGGCTGATACCCGGCTGCGGGATTCGTTGGCCCGCTGCGTGCGCCAGGTCGAGCGTCTGTCGCCACCGCCGGTACAGGGCAGCCTTACACGGATGGTGGGACTGGCCTTGGAAGCGGTCGGCTGCCAGGCCAGCATCGGCGACAGCTGCGATGTCATGACCTCGGATGGCAGCAGCATCGAGGCCGAGGTAGTCGGCTTCTCCGGCGACCGGTTGTACCTGATGCCCACGGGAGACCCGCACGGGCTGGGCCCCAATGCCCGCGTGGTGCCGCGGCAGCGTGCCGGCAGTGTTCATGTCGGCCCGCAACTGCTGGGCCGGATCATCGACGGTGCAGGCCAGCCGCTGGATGCCCTGGGACCCCTCAACTGCGACGAGACGGTGCGCCTGACCGGCGTGCCGATGAATCCCCTGAGCCGCCAGCCGATCTCCCAATCCCTGGATGTCGGCGTCCGCACCATCAACAGCCTGCTGACCGTCGGCCGTGGCCAGCGCATCGGCCTGTTCGCCGGCAGCGGCGTCGGCAAGAGCGTGCTGCTGGGGATGATGGCCCGCTACACCAGCGCCGACGTGATCGTCGTCGGACTGATCGGCGAGCGCGGTCGTGAAGTGAAGGAGTTCGTGGACCGCATTCTCGGTCCGAAGGACCGGGAGCGCGCCGTGGTCGTGGCCGCGCCGGCGGATACGCCGCCCTTGATGCGGCTGCATGGCGCCTGGCTGGCGACGGCCGTCGCTGAATACTTCCGCGATCGTGGCAAGAGCGTACTGCTGATCATGGACTCCCTCACACGCTTTGCGCAGGCTCAGCGCGAGATCGGTCTTGCCATAGGCGAGGCCCCCGCCACCAAGGGTTATCCGCCCTCGGTGTTCGCACGCCTGCCACAGCTGGTGGAGCGTGCCGGCAACGGCGTGCAGGGCAGCGGTTCGATCACCGCCTTCTATACCGTGCTCGCCGAGGGCGATGACCAGAACGATCCGATCGTCGATGCCTCGCGCGCCATTCTCGATGGTCACATCGTACTGTCGCGCCGGATCGCCGAAAATGGGCGCTACCCGGCAATCGATGTGGAGGCCTCGGTCAGCCGCGCCATGCACGAGATCGTCCCGCCGGAGCACCAGGAACTCGCGCGCCGCTTCCGGCAACAGCTGGCAACCTATGAACAGAATCGTGACCTGATCGCAATCGGTGCTTACCAGCGCGGCACCGACCCGCGCATCGACGCTGCGATTGCGATCTGGCCGAAGCTTGAGCGATTCCTGCAACAGGACATGCGCACGCGCGTGGACTACGCAGGCAGTCTTGCGGACCTGCATAGCGTGATGGGCGACCCGGGTAATCAGGCATGAGCCCTACCCGCAGACTGCAGCTCGTCCAGCGCGTCACCGACGAGAAGAAAAAGCGCCACGCCCAGCGCCTGGCACAAAGCCGGGGCCGCGTCGCCCAATGCGAGGCGAAACTCACGGAGCTGCGCAGTTATCACGCAGGCTACCTGCGCGATTTCGACAAGCGGGCGTCTTCGGGAATCGGCGGCGCGGGCATCCGTGAATTCCATGCGTTCCTCGCCAAGCTCGCCGAGGCCATACGTCAGCAGGAAGAGCTGTTGAACAAGGCGCGGGTGGACAGCGAATCCGAACAGGCCAGCTGGCAGGGAGCTGCGCAGCGTTCGCAGATCATGGGCAAGGTCGTGGAACGACACGCGGCCAAGGACCTCAAGGACAAGGATCAGCGCGACCAGCGCGAATCCGATGACCGCGGCCAACGTAGGGCAACTGGGAGGCTCGATTCTCGTGGGAATTAAATTCAATGCTGTGACCGCGGGCGGCTCGATGCCGGCCCAGCCGTCTTTTCAGGCACGCTCAGCGGATTCAGCGTCCGGCGCCGCGCCGGATGATCAGAACCTGAATGCCGATTCAGGCGCGACCGGCACCGGCGTCGCCGGCCAGGCGACTGGCACCGACGGCGGCCCGTCCGGCAGCGGTGATGGCACCGCCGCCAGCGGGAACACCGGACCTTCGGCGCAGACGCGCAACGCCCAGGCCAGCCAGGCCCAAGGCGCGGGGCGCCCGCGCAGCCGCGCTGCAGGCGCCGCCAGCGGCCAGCCCGTCGCGACACCTCAGGATACGACGGAGGATGCGAGCAGCGACTTCGGCAGTGTCATGGCCACCGCGCTGGGCCGCAGCGCGGCAGGCAGCGGCGATGCCGCCGCACCGACGAAGAGCGCGTCGGGCTCCAGCAATCCCACGAGTCCTGCGGGGGCGGCGCAGCCGCCAGCCACTGCGACTGACGCGGTGGCCTGGATTGCGCAGGTGATGATGACGCCCGGCGCGGCCCAGGCGGCCACCGGCTCGGCAGCCAGTGGCGCAGCAGGCACCCTCACCGGCGGCCGCGTCGGCGCGGCGGGTGCCAAGAGCGCCGCCCGGACCGGGCTGTCGGCGGCTTCGGGTGCGCCAGCGGACGAGACGGACGACGCCCCGACCGCAGCGACCGGCAATGCCACTGCTGCGGGGCAGTCACCGACCAGCGCCACCGCCGCGAATCGCTTGAGTTTCAATACCGATCCGCTGCCGCAGGGCGCCGCGCAGGCCACGGTCCAGACCAGTGATGCGCAGGCCGCGACCGGTGCCGCAGCCAATAGCCCGGGAGCAGCGAACTTCAACGCCCTGGCCGACGTGCAGAAGCTCATTTCGGGAATGAGCAATGCCGACGCCGCTGCGGACGCGGATGGCGACGCAGTCTCGAGCACACCCGCCGCCCACGCCGCCACGGCCAGCGCCAGCATGGATCCCACCCAGGCCGCCGCGGCACTGCAGGCCGCCTCGCTGACGCGCGCCGGAGCAGGCCTGGGCGCGACCACGCTCAGCATCCAGGCCCCGGTTGGCTCAGCCGCATTTGCCGATGAGGTCAGCAGCCGGGTGACGAGCCTCGCGCAATCAGGCATCACCCAGGCCCAATTGCAGCTGAACCCGGCCGATCTGGGACCGGTGCAGGTCCATATCACCCTGCAGTCCGGCCAGGCCAGTGTCTGGTTCGGGGCCACCCACTCCGACACGCGGGCCGCACTGGAGCAATCGCTGCCGCGTTTGCGGGAAATGTTTGCCGGCGCGGGGTTGCCCCTGAGTGATTCGGGCGTCTTTCGTGAGCCGCCCCCGCAGCAGCAGGCCCAGGCCGCAGCTGCCTCCGGCAATTCGCGCCCGACGGACGCCGACACCGCAGCCACTGCGAGTGTGACGCAGGTCGCAAACGTGCGGCTGTCACTGCTGGACACCTACGCGTAGATCGCACCTCGCAGCTGCGCCGGAATTCTGGCGCAGCTGTTTGATTGAGACCCCGGTCACACTTCCATCCGATGCGCAAATTCCTTAAATCATAGGGACTTATGCACTCCCGGCCACGCGTGGCATATACGTTGCACTACCTGACACAAGAGATTCTCTTGTCTTGTTTCGCAGGAAGTTCAATCAATGGCCGCATCTTCGTCTGCTCCCACCGCTGCCGCTGTCGTCGCCCCCGCAGCCACCGCCCCGCCCCGCAAGAAGCCCTGGCTCCTCATCGGCATCGCCGGCATCGTGTTGCTGGTTTGCGGCGGCGGTGCAGCCTGGCTGCTGTTGGCGCATAACTCCCCCAAGAAGACCGCCTCCGCAGCCCCGCCCCCACCGTCAGGTCCGCCGCTGTACGTGCCGCTGGATCCGCCGTTCGTGGCCAATTTCCAAGGCGACCAGCAGGTGCGCTTCCTGCAGATCACCGCCCAGATCATGACGCATGACCCGAAGACGGTCGAAGCGCTGAAAGCTGCCGACCCGATCATCCGCAATGACCTGCTGCTGCTGTTCAGCAACCAGAAGGCCACCGACCTTGCGACCAACGAGGGCAAGGAGAAGCTGCGCGATACCGCGCTCACCGCCGTGCGCAAAGTGCTGGCGGCCAACAACGGCAAGCCTGAAAAGGTCGATGCCGTGCTCTTTACCACCTTCGTGATGCAGTAAGACATCGAGGGATTGCCACCGTGACTGCCGAAGGCGCCGAGAAGATCCTCAATCAGGACGAAGTTGACGCGCTGATCAACGGTATCGACGCGGGCGCCGTCAGCACGGACCCCGTGGTCCCGCCCGGCGAGGCGCGCGCGTACGACTTCGTCAATGACCTGCACGTGGCGCGCGGGCGGATGCCCGCGCTGGAGATGATCAACGAGCGCTTCGCGCGGCTGTTTCACCAGACGCTGTACCACCTCATGCGCCGCAGCCCCGAGATCTCGGTGTCGCAGGTGACGATGAAGAAATTCAACGACTACGTGAACACCCTGGACATGCCGACCAACCTGAACATCGTGCGCATCAACCCGCTGCGCGGTATGGGGCTGGTGGTCATGGACCCGAAACTGGTGTTCACCGCGGTCGACAACCTCTTCGGCGGCGTCGGCCGGCACGCCAAGGTCGAAGGGCGCGACTTCACGGCCACCGAACAGCGCATCATCAAGCTGCTGCTGCGCCATGCCTTCAACAACCTCAAGGAGGCCTGGTCCAAGGTCCTGGCGCTGGAATTCGAACATGTCCATTCGGAGATCAACCCGCATTTCGCCAAGATCGTGAACCCGACGGAGATCGTCGTGGTCTCGAGCTTTCATATCGAGTTGCACGGCGGCGGCGGCGACCTGCACGTGACCATGCCCTATTCCATGCTCGAGCCGCTGCGCGAGCTGCTCGACGCAGGTGGCGCCGGCGACGCCACCGAACGCGATGTGCGCTGGAGCAGCGCGCTGCGCGATGAGGTCGATGACGCCGAGATCGAAATGAACGCCGTGCTGGGCGAGTCGACCGTCACCCTCGCTGACCTGCTGAACCTTAAATCCGGGGACGTGATTCCCTGTGACTTCAACGGCTCCATCACCCTGAACGCCGAGTCGGTGCCGCTGTTTCGCGGCAACTTCGGCATTTCCCGTGGCCAGCAGGCCGTGAAGATCAACGAACGGCTGAATCGCGTAAAGGCAGCGAGCGCAGCCAACCCCTTCCTGAAGAAGAGTTAGAGGAAAACATCCATGCCAGCACAAGCAGAAGCACAGACAGCGGAGTTCGGCACTCTGCAGGCCGATTCGTCACCGGAAGCCAAGAGCGACATCAACATGGACGTGATTCTGGATGTTCCAGTCACACTGTCCATGGAGGTGGGCCGCACGCGCGTTCCGATCCGCAATCTGCTGCAGCTCAACCAGGGCTCCGTGGTGGAACTCGAACGCGTCGCGGGCGAACCGCTCGACGTGTTCGTCAACGGCACCCTGATCGCCCACGGCGAAGTGGTCGTCGTCAATGAGAAATTTGGTATCCGGCTGACCGATGTCATCAGTCCCGCAGAACGCATCCGCAAGCTGCGGTGATCCTGCGAACCCAAGCGCAGGCTCACTATCGTCAAATGAACAGTAACACCGACAACCCCAGCGCCCCCGGCCAGGCCGGCACCGTCGCCCACGTGTTCGCGGCCCCCGGCTCGGTTTCCGCCGGTCCCGCCACGGGCGTCGCAGGCCTGGGCCAGGTCACCCTTGCACTGTGCATCGTGCTGGGCGCCATTTTTGTGTGTGCGTGGTTCGCACGCCGCATGCGCAACATCAGCAGCGGCCGCGCCGGTGCGGTGAGCGTCGTTGCCGAACTGCGACTCGGACCCAAGGAGCGGGCGGTCCTGCTGCAGATCGGGGGCACCCAGCTGCTGGTGGGCGTGGCCCCCGGTCAGATCAGCGCGCTGCACGTCCTCTCAGAGCCGCTGGCGCCGCAGGCGCCCACCGCGCCCACCGCGCTGGATGGCGCGACCTTCAAGGCGCTGCTGCGCAGGAGCCTGGGCAAATGAGCCGCCGCTCCCACAAATTCCGTGCACTGTTGCCGGCACTGGCAGCAGTTCTCGCCCTCGCCATGCCGCATCTGTGCTCCGCCGATGTGGGTCTGCCCGCCCTCTCGGTCTCGGGTGGATCCGGCGGTGGTCAGACCTACACGCTGACGCTGCAGGTGCTGGTGCTGATGACGGCGCTGTCGCTGCTGCCGGCCATCCTGCTGATGATGACCGCGTTCACGCGCATCGTCATCGTGCTGGGCCTGCTGCGTCAGGCGATCGGCGCCGGGCAGACCCCGCCGAACCAGGTGCTGATCGGCCTGTCGCTGTTCCTGACGCTGTTCGTGATGGCCCCGGTGGTGGACCGGATCAACGCGCAGGCCGTGAAGCCGTATATGGCCGGCACCATCGATTCCACGACGGCGCTGACCAATGCGGTCGGCCCGCTCAAGACCTTCATGCTGCACCAGACCCGGGAAAGCGATATCGCCTCCTTCGTGCGCATCTCCGGCGGCAAGGGTTTTGCGAGCCCGGACGATGTGCCGCTGAGCCTGCTGGTCCCGGCGTTCGTGACCAGCGAACTGAAGACCTCCTTCATGATCGGCTTCCTGATCTTCATTCCCTTCGTGATCATCGATCTGGTCGTGGCCAGCGTCCTGATGTCGATGGGCATGATGATGGTCTCGCCGGTCCTGATTTCACTGCCCTTCAAACTCATGCTCTTCGTGCTGGTCGACGGCTGGTCGCTGGTCATGGGGACACTCGCCGCGAGCTTCTATCAATGACACCCGAGATGGTCATGACCATTGCCGAGCGGGCCCTCGTCATCACCCTGATGCTCGCGGCCCCGATGCTGCTGGCGGCGCTGGTGACGGGTCTGGTGATCGGCGCATTCCAGGCGGCGACCCAGATCAATGAAATGACCTTGTCCTTCATCCCGAAGCTGGTCGCGATCGCCACGACGCTGGTGATCGCCGGACCGTGGATGATCAAGGTATTCGTCAGCTATACCCGCGAGCTGTTCACGAGCATCCCGGGCCTGGTCAACTAAAGGCCGTATCGCGCGATGATTACTCTCACCACCGGACAACTGGAAACCTGGATCGGTCAGGTGATCTGGCCCTTCGTCCGGGTCGGGTCCTGCCTCATGGTGGCACCGGTATTCTCGAGCCAGGCGGTGCCGGCGCGGATCCGCATTGTGCTCGCCGGCGCGATCGCAATGATCCTGGCGCCGATGATCGTCATCCCGCCGCAGCTCTCCGCCTTCTCGATCGAGGGTCTGATCGTGACAGTTCAGCAGGTCATCATCGGCATCGCGCTGGGCTTTTGCCTGCAGCTGGTGTTCGACGCCGTGACGCTCTCCGGCCAGCTGATCGCCAACAGCATGGGGCTCTCCTACGCGATGTCACTGGATCCGGTCCGCGGTGTCGGCGACACCTCGGTCGGCGAGCTGTACAGCATCTTCGTAACCCTGGTGTTCCTGGCACTGAACGGCCACCTGCGCCTGATTGAGATACTGGCCGACGGCTTTCGCAGCCTGCCGGTCGGCGGCACGGGCCTTGGCGCTGCGAACCTGTGGCAGGTCGTGCTCTGGGGCGGCACGCTCTTCAGCAGCGCTCTGGCCATCGCCCTGCCCGCCATCACGGCGTTGCTGATCGTGAACTTCGCCTTCGGCATGGTCAGTCGGGCCGCACCCTCACTCAACCTGATGGCGGTCGGCTTTCCAGTCATCCTGATATGCGGGCTGCTGGTGCTGGTCTTGACCGTGCCGCAGCTGCTGGGCGCCTTTGAACGCCTTCTGGGCCAGGTCTTCCTGCTGCTCCAGTCCCTCTCCGGCGCGCGGATCTGATCATGGCAGAGAACGAAAATGGCCAGGACCAGACCGAACAACCTACTCAAAAGCGCCTCGATGACGCGCGCAGCAGTGGCAATCTGCCACGCTCGCGCGATCTGTCGACCGCGGCCGTGGTCCTGATCGCGGGCATCGGCATCCGCGTTGCCGGCTCCGGCATGGCCAACGGCTTCGCGGGAATCATGAAGTCCGGTCTGACGCTGTCGCGCGACCAGGCGCTGGATGAGAGCCGCCTGCTGCCTGACCTGGTGGCGCTGGGAGCAAGGGCCCTGGAAGCCACCGCACCGATCCTGGGGCTGACGCTCGCGGCGGCCCTCCTGAGTCCCCTGGCCATTGGCGGCTGGAACCTGAGCTTCCAGGCGCTCGTGCCCAACTTCACCCGTCTGAATCCCATTGCAGGTCTGCAGCGCCTGTTCACGATGCGCGGCGTCACTGAACTGCTGAAGGCCTACGCCAAGTTCCTGCTGATCGGAGTCGTCGCCGTATTTTTCCTGCACGCCAAGACCGGGGAACTGCTGAGCCTCGGCAACGAGGAGCTGAATGTCGCCATCGCCCATTCGGTGCGGCTCACCGGGGATGCCCTGCTGGTGTTGTCCGGCGCACTGGTGATCATCGCCGGCATCGATGTGCCGATTACTCTGAGCCAGTACACGAAGCAGTTGCGCATGTCACGCCAGGAAGTCAAACAGGAAATGCGCGAAAGCGACGGCTCTCCGGAAGTCAAGGGGCGCATCCGGCGCATGCAGCAGGATGCAGCGCGGCGACGCATGCTGCAGGAGGTTCCGAAGGCTGACGTGGTGATCACCAACCCGACGCACTACTCGGTCGCGTTGCGTTACGACGAGGCCCGCATGCGCGCGCCGATCGTCGTGGCCAAGGGCGCGGATGAGGTCGCGGCAAACATCCGCCGGATCGCCGCCGAGCACAACGTAGCGGTATTCGAAGCGCCGCCCCTGGCGCGCGCGCTGTTCCGGGATGTCGATCTGAATGAAGAAGTTCCGTCGACCCTGTATGTGGCGGTCGCACAGGTACTGACCTACGTGCTCCAGCTGCGTTCGGCCACCCGCCACGGCGCCGTGCGACCGGAGCGTCCCGTGATTGATCCGTCGATTGAAGAAACCAGGCACTAATCCATGGCAGACGCTGCAGTAACGAACAACCTTTCATTGCGCACCTTGTTGCGCGCCGGCATCGGCGTGCCCATTGGCGTCCTGTCTGTGCTGGCCATGGTGGTGCTGCCGCTGCCACCGTTTGCACTCGATGTGCTCTTCACGTTCAACATCGCGCTCTCGATCGTGATCGTAATGACGGTCTTCAACGTGTCGCGCCCGATCGAATTTGGCGTCTTCCCAACGGTGCTGCTGGTGGCCACGTTGCTGCGCCTGGCACTCAACGTGGCCTCCACCCGCGTGGTGCTGCTGCACGGACATTCCGGGCCGGCGGCGGCGGGCCGTGTCATTCAGGCATTCGGTGAGTTCGTGATCGGCGGCAACTTCGCCGTCGGTGTGGTGGTATTCATCATCCTCACCATCATCAACTTCGTGGTCGTCACCAAGGGTTCCGGCCGCATCTCGGAAGTGAGCGCCCGGTTCACCCTGGATGCCATGCCCGGCAAGCAGATGGCCATCGATGCGGATTTGAACGCCGGCCTGATCACCCAGGACGAAGCCCGGCAGCGCCGCCTGGAGGTTCGCGCCGAAGCCGATTTCTACGGTTCCATGGACGGTGCCAGCAAGTTCGTCCGCGGTGACGCGGTCGCCGGCATCATGATCCTGCTCATCAACATCCTGGGTGGCCTGGCCATCGGCACCATCGGCCACGGCCTGGGCTTCGCCGACGCGGTCCGCACCTACACGCTGCTGACCATCGGCGACGGCCTGGTGACGCAGATCCCGGCGCTGCTGCTGTCGACCGCGGTTGCCATCATCGTGACCCGCATGTCCGGCAAGCAGGACATGGCCGGCGAACTGAAGCGCCAGGTGTTCGGCAATCCGCGCGCCTTGGGCGTCGCGGCAGGCCTGCTGGGTGTCATCGGGCTCGTGCCGGGCATGCCCAACATCGCCTTCCTCGGCATGGCCGCACTGTGCGGCGGCGGCGCCTATTCGATCCGCAAGCGTCGGGAGGCAGCGGCCAACAAGCCCGTTGCGCCACCGCCGCCGGCGCCTGCGCCCGAGAACAAGGAGCTGTCCTGGGACGATGTACGCCCGGTGGACATCCTGGGGTTGGAAGTGGGCTACCGGCTGGTGCCGCTGGTCAACAAATCCCAGAGCGGCGACCTGCTGGGGCGCATCCGCGGCGTGCGCCGCAAGTTGTCCCAGGAACTGGGCTTCCTGGTGCCCGCGGTGCACATCCGCGACAACCTCGATCTGGCACCCAATACCTACCGCATCAACCTGGGCGGCGTGCCGGTGGGTGAAAGCGTTATTTATCCCGAGCGCGATATGGCGATCAATCCGGGCCGTGTGTTCGGCCAGGCCAAGGGCATCGCTGCCCATGATCCGGCGTTCGGCATGGAGGCCGTCTGGATCGAGCCTTCCGATCGGGACCACGCACAAAGCATGGGCTACACGGTCGTCGATGCCGGAACCGTGATCGCAACCCACCTGAGCCACATCATCCAGACACACGCCCACGAACTGCTGGGTCACGAGGAAGTCAACCAGCTGCTGGCCAACGTCGCCAAGAGTGCGCCGAAGCTCGTCGAGGATCTGGTGCCGCGGGTGCTGCCAATGGCGGTCGTCGTGCGCGTCCTGCAATCCCTGCTGGCCGAGCGTGTCCCCCTGCGCAACATGCGCGCGATCGTCGAAACCCTGGCAGACCAGGCACCGCGCTCCCAGGACCCGGCGGTCCTGCAGGCTGCCGTGCGGGTCGCCCTGGGCCGCCAGATTGTGCAGGACATCGCAGGAATGGCAGGCGAATTGCCGGTTATGACCCTGGATCCGGAATTGGAACGATTACTGCAAGGATCCATAGGCAGCGCCAATTCGCCGGCGACGGGGCTCGAACCCAGTCTGGCGGAGCGGCTGCAGAGCCGCCTGGCCGAGAGTGCGCAGCGGCAGGAACTGGTGGGGGAACCGGCGGTACTGCTGGTGCCACCGCCACTGCGACAGACGTTGGCACGGTTCATTCGCGCCAGCGTCCCGAACATGCATGTTCTGGCCTGGAGCGAGATCCCGGACAACCGCAAGGTCCGACTGGTGTCGGCGGTCGGCAGATGATGAGTTGCAGCGCAGAGTAGTTGGAGAATTTTTAGATGAAGATCACACGCCACACAGGACCGGACATTCGGCACGCGCTGCGTGCAGTCCGTGAAAGCCTGGGAAGCGATGCGGTAATCCTCGCCACGCGGCGCACCGCACAGGGCGTTGAAATCACCGCTGCGATGGATTTTGACGCGGAGAAGATGCAGGACGCCACCGATGCGCTCAGCCGCAGAGAGCTCGCGTCCGAGGAGCCGCTCGCGCCACCTGCGCCCGTCGTTGCGAAAGCGGCGCCGCCGATGACCGTTCCCCCGATTCCCCAGCTCAAGCCGCTGCCGCCGATCTACCAGGTGCCGGCGCGGCTACCCGCAGTGATCAAGGCAGAGGAGCTGATCCAGCCTGCAAAAGTAATCCCGCCGCCGTCCTACATTGCCGAAGAGGCGCCCACCAGCTCGATTTCCAGCGCGGTCGCGGCCGCCTATTCACTGCCCGGGGGTCACCTGATCCCGACGCTCGATGCCGCAAACGATGCGATGTCATCGGAGCTCAAGAGTCTGCGGCGCATGCTCGAAGTGCAGCTGGCACAACTGGCCTGGAAGGATCTGGCGCGGCGCGCACCGCTGCACGCCGAGATCCTGCGCGAACTGACGGAGATCGGCATCGAACAGGGTCTGGCCGCGGAGATCGTTTCCGCCCTGCCCCAGAATTGCGAAGCAAACCAGGCCCGCCGCCACATGGGCGCGGCCCTCGCGCAGCGCCTGGCAGTCACGGGCGATCAGTGGCTCGAACAAGGCGGCCGGATCGCCCTGGTCGGTCCTACGGGAGTGGGCAAAACCACGACTCTCGCCAAGCTCGCCGTGCGCTGGGTACTGCGGCACGGCTCGCGCGATCTGGCGCTGGTTGCGGGTGACTCGGTGCGCATCGGCGCACAGGACCAGGTACGCGCACTCGGACAACTGCTGGGCGTGCCGGTGTTTGCGCTCGACAGTCTGCAGGAACTGCCCGGTGTGCTCGCGCGACTCTCCCGGTTCCGCATGGTCCTCGTTGACACCCCGGGAGCCGGACAGCGTGATGCCAGCCTGCCGCAGCGGCTGCAGGAACTCGCCCGGGTCGGAAGCGAACTGCACACGACCCTGGTACTCGCCGCGAGCACGCAGGCCGGCGTGACCGAGGAGGTGGTGCGCCGCTTCGCCGCGGCAGGTCCGACCAGCTGCGTGCTGACGAAGGTTGACGAAGCCGTGAGCCTGGGCGGCACGCTCTCGGTGCTGGCGCGCGCCCGACTGCCCATCGCCTATGTGAGCGAGGGTCAGCGCGTGCCGGAGGATCTGCGCCCGGCGCGATCCGAAGAACTCATCGCCGCTGCCGTGCAGCTGGCGCAGACCAACGGCGCGGCCGCCGATGAAGATTTGTTGAAGCGCCGCTTTGGAGATGTCGCACATGCGCTCGCTTGAAGGGAATCTCATGGACCGCTCGAAGCTGGAGAGCCTGGCCCGCCCGGTCCAGGTAATCGCAGTCACCGGGGGCAAGGGCGGTGTCGGCAAGACCAGCGTTGCGATCAACCTGGCAGCCTCGCTGGCGGCGGCCCACAAGCGCGTCATTCTGCTGGACGGTGATCTGGGCCTCGCCAACGTGGACGTATTTCTGGGCCTGTCGCCGCGCTATACGCTGGCCCATGTCCTAAGCGGTGAACGCACCCTGGATGAGATCCTGGTGATGGCGCCACAGGGATTCCAGGTGGTACCGGCGGCCTCCGGTGCTGCCGACCTGGCCAATCTCGACGCCCGGGCCCACCTCGGCCTGGTCCAGGCGTTCAGTGCCCTGGCGACCCAGGTGGACGTGCTCATCGTCGACACGGCTGCAGGACTGGCCCATGGTGTGACGCAGTTCTCACAGGCCGCACAGCAGGTGGTGGTTACCATCTGCGATGAGCCCGCGTCCCTGACAGATGCCTATGCCTTGGTGAAAGTCCTGAGCCGACATCACGGCGTCAGTCGCTTCCGCGTGCTGACCAACATGGTCCGCTCCCCCGGAGCCGGCCAGGACCTGTTCCGCCGCTTCGAGCGGGTGACCACGCGTTTCCTGGACGTGGTGCTGGATTTCGTGGGCGAAATCCCCGAAGACGAATACCTGCGACGCGCGGTGCGGGCTCAGCGCACGGTGGCGGACCTCTATCCGGCGAGCGCATCGGCGCAGGCATTCCGTAAATTCGCGGCCAAGGCTTCCGCCTGGCCGATTCCGACGAGCCCGCGCGGCAACCTCGAATTCTTCGTTGAGCGGCTGGTACAGCCGCGTCCGGTGCGGCTGGAGGCGGTTCAATGAGCGCCGTCGGCGCCTATACCCAACAGCGCGGCAGCGCCGACGGCGATCAGCTGGTGAGGCGTCATGCCGAGCTCGTCAAACGCATTGCCTATCATCTGGCCGGGCGTCTGCCGCCGTCCGTGGAGGTCAGTGACCTGATTCAAGCCGGCATGCTCGGACTGCTCGAGGCCGCTGCCAACTACACGGAAAACCGTGGCGCCAGCTTTGAAACGTTTGCCGGCATCCGTATCCGCGGCGCGATGATCGATGCGTTGCGCAAGCTCGACTGGGCACCGCGCTCGGTACACAGAAAGGCCCGCGCTGCTGCGGCCGCCGTGCGCGACATCGAGCGGGAAACCGGGCGCGACGCCAAGGACTCCGAAGTCGCGGCCCGCATGGGGTGCTCGCTCGATGATTACTACGCGATCGTGCAGGACGCGGCCAGCTGCCGGCTGACGAGCCTGGATGATCTGACCATAGCCACCGCCGCGGCGGCGGAGACGATCGATCCGTTCCGGGAAACCGCTGATGAGAGCTTCCGCGGCGCGCTCATCCAGGCCATCGAAGGTCTGCCGGAGCGCGAAAAGCTGGTGATGTCCTTGTACTACTCAGATGAAATGAATCTCAAGGAGATCGGCGCCGTGCTGAAGGTGACCGAGTCTCGGGTCTGTCAGCTGCACGGGCAGGCGCTGGTTCGCCTGCGCGCGCGGCTCGCCGCCTGGAAGGACGCCCAGGAGCCGGCACAGCCGTAGCCATCCGAGGAATGCTTTCAGTGAAACCCGATACAAAATTCCTAGTGGTCGATGACTATCTGAGCATGCGGCGCATGGTCAAGAGCGTCCTCAATGATCTTGGCTACAGCAACGTGACCGAAGCCGACGACGGCAGTACCGCGCTGCCCCTGCTGCGCGATGGTGAATTCGATTTTCTGATCACCGACTGGAACATGCCCGGCATGGCGGGGCTCGACCTGCTGAAGGCGGTCCGCGCCAATGAGCGGCTGGCGAAACTGCCGGTGCTGATGGTGACCGCGGAGGCCAAGCGCGAGCAGATCGTGGAGGCGGTCCAGGCGGGAGTGAACGGCTACATCATCAAGCCCTTCACCGCCGAGGTACTCAAGGAAAAACTCGCCAAGATCCTCAGCGCGGGCCCCAAGTGATGCATATCAACATGAACGATCGCCTGCGGGGTGGGTTACGGACGTACTGAGCATCATCGGCCTGCTGCTGGCGCTGTGTGCGATTCTGGTGGGTGCCATGTTGAAGGGCGCCGGCCTGATGGCGCTCGTCTCGACTGCCGGTTTCACGGTCGTGGTCGTGGGCACCATCGGCGCTATCTGCGTGCAGACGCCGCTGCCGGTGATGCGTCATGCACTGAAGATTCTGCCCTGGGTCATGCGCCCTCCGGTTCTGCAGCCCGAAATTCTGCTCAAGAAAATGCTCGACTGGAGCAACACGGTACGTCGTCAGGGACTGCTGGCCCTGGAGCCGGTGATGCGCCGGGAACGCGATCCGTTCATTCGCAAGGCTTTACAGCTGGTGGTCGACGGCAACGAACCGGATGCCATCCGCGGCGCCATGGAAGTTGAACTGACCACCCGGGAGCATACCGATACACAAGGTGCCCGGGTGTTTGAGGGCATGGGTGTGTATTCGCCCACACTCGGCATCATCGGTGCCGTGCTCGGCCTGATGGCGGTGCTGCAGAATCTCTCCGACCCCTCCAAGCTCGGCCACGGCATCGCCGCCGCCTTTACCGCAACCGTTTACGGCATTGGACTTGCGAACCTTTTCTTTCTGCCCGTCGCCGCCAAGCTGAAAGTCACCATTCACGCACAGTCCCAGGTCAGGGAGATGATCATCGAGGGCATGCTGTGCATCGCACAGGGTGAAAATCCCCGCATCATCGAGACCAAGCTGCGCGGCTTCCTGCAGCCGGGCTGACATGGCGCGCAAACGCAAGCGGCCTCCGGAGGAGGATCCCAAGCATGCCGCCTGGGCGGTTCCGTACGGGGACCTGGTGACCTTGCTGCTGGCGTTCTTTGTCGTGCTGTACGCCGTCTCTTCGGTCAATGAAGGCAAATACCATGCGCTCTCCAATACGCTTTTCACTGAATTCAACGGCCAGAAGCCCCCAGGCCCTGCTCCAGGATCGGCTCCGGGATCCGTGGTCCTTGCGCGCCCCTTTCCTGGCCAGTCCACGAAACCGGCGGTGGCAGAATCACATGAGATCTTTGCCGACACTGCCACGGTAACGCGCAAGGAAGCCGAGGAGATCGCCCGCTCACATGCCGAATCGGCAGCGCTCGACAAGGTGGCCAACGACGTCAGCGCCGCGATGGCCGATCTCATCAAATCCAACCTCGTGGTCGTGCGTCGCAGGGGCACCACGATCGAGATCGAGATCCGCACCGACATCCTCTTTCCCAGCGGCAGCGCGACGTTGTCGCCGACTGCGGTGGGCGTGATCGGCAAGCTGGCACAAACGCTCGCCGCGTTGCCGAATCCGGTGCGCGTTGAGGGCCACACCGACAGTCAGCCGATCGATACCACGGCTTTTCCGTCCAACTGGGAGCTGTCCTCTGCCCGCGCCGCCAGTGTCGTGCATCTGATCGCCAACAGCGGGGTTGATCCGGCGCGTCTGTCGGTGATCGGCCGCGCGCAATACAGTCCGGCGCAGTCCAATGCCACCGCTTCGGGGCGCAATGCGAATCGCCGCGTGCTGATCTCGATCCTGCCACCCGGCGCTCCTGATCCGGGATCCGGCGCGCCGCAACCGGATCAGCCCGCCGACCAGCCCGCCATGCAGCCGCCCGCGACAGCCACGATCGCCGCGACTGTCGGACCCGCCACGAATTGATCACGGCGTGCGTGGCACGCTTCCTGCACCTTCCTGCTGCGACGCTACGACTCGCCGGAATTCCGGCACGCCACAACGTGAACCGCGTCACAGGAAAACTTACGATGAGTCAAACAGACCTGCTCCACACCACCGCCGTGCAGACTGCGGCTCCGTCGTCCGGCTTCATGCTGGTAGCGCCGGCGGACTATGTCCTGGTGCCGCTCACCGGCGCGGTCGTCGTCATGGCGGGTATCCTGATCGCGGCACTGTTCAGCGCGCGCCTCAAGCGCGCTGCGTCGGCCCAGGCCGGCGAAATTCTCGATAAATCAGCACGTCTGGCGGACCAGATCGGCGAGCTGAGCCGCGCGCTGGCGGCCACCGATGCGCGGCTGGCGATGCTGGCCGGGCAGCTCGACGAGCAGTCCCGCAGCACCCAGGGCGCGGCTCCGACGAGCTACAACGTCGCCATCCGCATGGCCCGCACCGGCGCCTCGCGACAGGACCTTATGTCCACATGCGGCGTGACGCAGCAGGAAGCGGACCTGGTGTTGCGCCTGCACGCTTCGGATCCGAACGTCCGCTCCGCCGCCTAAAGGCCAACCGCCGGCAGCCGATACCGGGATGTCAAAAGGCGCCATTGAGGCGTGCTTGCGGTCCCGGTATGAACCCATCTGTAGTCATTGAGCTGCCTGTCGATTGCACACTGCGTCACATCAGCGCCCTCAAGGAGCGGCTGTGCGGTGTGGCTGATGACGTGCGCAACATCACCCTGGACCTGCGCCGCCTGGAGCGCTTCGATACCGCGACGCTGCAGTTGATCGCCGCCTTTGCCCGGGACCATGCCGCACGCGGCGCCAATCTGCTCACCTGCGGCAATCGCCCGTCCTGGGACGAGGCCGCGGACCTGCTGGGACTCTCCGCGACCCTTTCAGGCAGGGTCTGAAATCCCATGACCATTGATCTCACCCAGTTCCACGATGCGTTCTTCGATGAGAGCTTCGAAGCGCTCGACTCGATGGAGTCCGCCCTGCTGCAGCTGGACACCGGCAGTCCGGACCCCGAACTGATCAATACGATCTTCCGCGCCGCGCATTCCATCAAGGGCGGCAGCTCGACCTTCGGATTCGCCGAGACTGCCTCATTCACCCACAGCCTGGAGACGCTGCTCGGGGAATTGCGTGACCGACGCCTGGCGGTCACGCGCACGATTTCGGATCTGCTGCTGAAGTCGGTGGACGTGCTGCGCACCATGCTCGGCGCAGCCCGCGCCGGCCGGCCGATCGATATGCAGTCCGTGGCGGATCTGCAGTTCGACATCGAACTCATCATCGTCCAGCGCGACACCGGTGTGGCGGCTTCGCCCTCGCCCGTGACCTCCCGGCCACACGCCGATCCGGCACCGACCCGCGATGGCGCCCCCACCGCGGTCGCCGCCGTCGAGTGGCTCATCGAGCTGCGGCCCGGGCCGGAGTTCTTTGCGCGGGGCACGGACCCGGTGCGCATTTTCAGGGAGCTCGCAGTACTCGGAACGCTGAAGGTCAGTGCCGATCTCACGGCCCTGCCCAGCTGCCGGGACATGTCCCCGGAATGGTGTTATCTCAGCTGGTCGCTGAGTCTGCTCAGCGATGCACCGGAAGCCGCCATACGCGAAGTCTTCGAATGGGTGAATGCAGACTGCAGCCTCACGATCACCGCCGCGGATCCCGTACGGGCTGCCAAGCCCGCCATGCCATCCCAACCGCCTGCGCCGGCAGCTTTTGCCCTGTCCGCCGTGCAGCCGAGCGCGGCGCCACAGGCCGGAGCGTCCCAGGAACCCGGGTCCATCCGGGTCGGCGTGGAAAAGATCGACGAGCTGATCAACATCGTGGGCGAGCTGGTGATCACGCATGCGATGCTCAGCCAGATCAGCCGCAGCGTCACCGGGCCGGCCGCGGATGGGCTGCGTTCCGGCATGCAGCAGCTGGAACGCAACATGCGCCAGCTCCAGGAGAGTGTGATGCGGGTGCGCATGCTGCCCATCAGCGTCGTCTTCAGCCGCTTTCCGCGCATGGTCCGCGACCTGGCCCAACGGCTGGACAAACAGGTCGAACTGAAGATCAGCGGTGAAACCACAGAACTGGACAAGACGGTGCTGGAGAAGATCGGCGATCCGCTCGTGCACCTGGTCCGCAACTGCGTCGATCACGGCGTCGAGAAGCCGCAGCTGCGCAGCGCCGCCGGCAAGAGCGCCGTCGGCACGATTCATCTCAACGCCAGTCATCGCGGTGGCAGCATCGTCATCGAGATCCGCGACGATGGCCGCGGGCTCGATCACGAACGGATCCTCGCCAAAGCGCGTGCCTCGGGCCTCGTGGGCCCGAATGATGCCCTGAGCGTCGATCAGATTCAGGAGCTGATCTTCCTGCCGGGGTTCTCCACCGCCGAGGTCACCACGGATGTGTCCGGACGCGGCGTCGGCATGGACGTGGTTCGCAGCAACATCGCTGACCTGCATGGCAAGATCGAAGTGCACAGCGAATCGGGCCGCGGTTCGCGGTTTGTGATCACCCTACCGCTCACGCTCGCAATCGTCGACGGCCTGCTGCTGGCGGTGGGTGATCAAACCTACATCGTACCGATGACCTCCACCATTGAGTCCCTGCGCCTGACGCCGAGCCAGGTGACCAGCATCGCGGACGGCCGTGAAGTCTTCCGTTTCCGGGAGGAGTACCTGCCCATCGTGCGGCTGTACAAGTCCTTCGGCCTCCTGCCGCGGGCCCGCGCACTGCACGAGGGGCTGGTGGTCGTCGTGGAAGGCGCCGGACGGCGCATTGGCCTGTTTGTCGATGATCTGTTGAGCCAGCAGCAGGTCGTGATCAAGTCACTGGAAACCAACTACGGGCGCGTCCCGGGTGTCGCCGCGGCCACCATCCTCGGGGATGGTTCGGTGGCGCTGATCCTGGACGTTGCCGATCTGATCCGAATCGCCTCGCGTCGCGAAGCGGCCTAGCCGCACGACAGGAGACCGCCCATGACCACTTCACCGGCCAATCTGACCACCGCTGCCGCACACAGCCAGGTCCTGACATTCATGATCGGCGATGCCACCTACGGAGTCGATATCCCCTGCGTGCAGGAGATCCGGGGCTGGTCGCCGGTAACGCGGCTGCCGCAGGCACCGCCGGATGTACTGGGCGTCCTGAATCTGCGCGGCACCATCGTGCCCGTTCTCGACCTGCGCCTCAGGTTTGGCAGCACCAACGTCCAATACACGCCGATCACGGTGATCGTCGTGGTTTCGGTGCTGTCCGCCAAAGGTCAGCGGGATTTCGGAATGGTTGTGGACGGCGTGTCGGATGTCATCGATATCTCTGCGGAGGACGTGAAACCGGCACCGGAGCTGGGCACCAGCGCCACTGATTCCTGCGTCCGCGGCCTGATTGCAGTTGCCGGGCGCATGGTCGTCCTGCTCGACATCAATCTGTTGATCGGTCGGGAATTTCCCGCGACCGCGACCGACGACTCCATTCAGGCGGCGTAACGCCAAAGCAAATCATGAACCTGCTACGAACAATGCCTCTGCGTCAGAAATTCGCGCTGTTGATCGCCTCGATGGCGCTACCGGCGGTGCTGGTCACGGCTTTCTACCTGTCGCAGACCAACCAGACCGTGCGCACTGCCCATAACGAACTGGACGGCGCCCGCTATATGCAGACGGTCGGCTCGCTGCTCGCAAGGGTGACGCGGCACCGCACCGTCACGCATGCAATGCTCAGCGGGGACACCTCCGGTCGCGCCGAAGTCGTGCGACTGGAGGAGTTCATCGAAAGGCAGATTGATCAGCTGAACGTGCTGGATCGCGAACTGGGCGGGCGCTTCGGCACCACCGCCGCCTGGCGCGAGGTGACGCAGAAGTGGCACCAGGTAAGGGCCGACGCCAGCAACATGACGCCGGAGCAGAACCTGGCGGAGCATGACGCACTGATCAACGACATCACCACTCTCATGAGTCGTGTCTCGAGCAGGTCGCAGATGGATCTGGACCCGGACGCCTTCACCGACGACCTCGTCATTGCGGCCACCCGTCATGTGGCCCTGGCGGTCATCGCCTTTTCGGCTGTGAACCAGCATTCCATGGAGGTCGCGGTCAAGGGTTACCTCGGCGGCGACGACCGGACCGCGATCCAGATCTATCTCGGAGAGGTGCAGCAGAACCTGGATGACATTTCCCAGCGGCTGGCGTCGCAGCCGGACATGCAGCCGGTGATCCTCGAGACCACCCGGCAGCTGGCAAGCTACCGGCGCCTGATCTCAACGCAGATCCTGGGCGCACCGAAAATCACGGTTTCGGCATCCGATGTCTACGCGGCCGGCACACCGCTGGTCCGGGCACTGCAGCAGCTGTCCGATACCAGCTATGCGCAGATGGAGACCGCGCTGGTCCAGCGCGCCTCCGGCGAGGAGACCCGGCGCAATCTCACCATTGCGGTTGCGGTCAGCGCCCTGGGGATCGCGCTTTTGATCAGCTGGACCATCGCGACCAACCTGCGCCGCTCGCTGGGCAGGGCCGTGGGCGTATTCCAGAAAATCGCTGATGGTCACTACGACAGTGACATTCCCGAAGGCGAAGCGGATGAAGCCGGGCAGGTGCTGGCGGGCTTGCGGATCATGCAGGACAGGTTGCGTCTGCAGATCCAGACCGAACGTGCCGTCGCCGCCGAGAACGGCCGCATCCGCCAGGCGCTGGACCGGGTTTCCACCAGCGTCGTGCTTGCGGACGCATCCCAGACGATCATCTACGTGAACGACATCGCCGCGGCGATGTTCGCGCGGACCCATAGCCAGCTGAATCGTGCGTTGCCGGCATTCTCCGCAGCGCGCCTGCTCGGATCCAGCCTCGATGTGCTCGCGACCCAACCCGCGCGCCAGCATCACCTGATCGAACAGCTGAACGGCAGCCTCGTGCAGGAGTTGAAGCTTGGCGATTGCAGCTTCCGCATCGTCGTCAGCCCGGTGGTGTCCCGCGAAGGCCAGCGGATCGGCACGGTGATGGAATGGACGGAACGGACACCGGAAGTCGCCGTTGAAAGCCAGATGCAGAGCATGCTGCAGGCGGTGATCGCCGGTGATCTCACCCAGCGGCTGTCGCTGGAAGGCAAGACGGGATTCTTCGAAGTGCTGACCGGCGCGGTCAATCAGCTCGCGGATAACATGGCCGAGATCGTCGCCACCGTGAAGCTCGCGGCGCGCGACGTGCATCGCGGCGCCGAGGGCATCTCGCAGGGCAACGTGAACCTCTCCCAGCGAACCTTGCAACAGTCCACCTCCCTGGAGACGACTTCGGCATCGGTGGCACGGATCACCGCGACCGTGCGCCAGAATGCCGACAGCGCCGGACGCGCGAGCGCCCTGGCAATCGCCACCAGCGATCAGGCCGAGAACGGCGGCGCAGTGGTGGCACAGGCCGTGCGGGCCATGGCCGACATCAATGATGCGGCGCGCCGCATCGCGGACATCATCGGCGTCATCGATGAGATTGCATTCCAGACCAATCTGCTGGCCTTGAATGCGGCGGTGGAAGCAGCCCGGGCCGGCGAACACGGCCGCGGGTTTGCGGTCGTCGCCAGCGAGGTGCGCAATCTCGCCGGCCGATCGGCAACCGCGGCCCGCGAAATAAAAGCCCTCATCCAGGACTCGGTCCGCAAGGTGAACGACGGATCAGAACTGGTGACCCGCTCGGGCGCGACGCTGGGCCAGATTGTTGCCTCCATCAAGACGGTGTCCGGTCTGGTCGCGGAAATCGCCGCGGCCTGTCGGGAACAGTCCCAGGGCATCGAGCAGATCAACCAGTCCGTGTTGCAGATGGACGAGTTCACCCAGACCAACGGCAGCCTGGTAGCCCAGGCCACGGCGGCCTCCCAGACCATGGCGCAGCGAGCCGGCGAACTGAACGGCATGATGCAGCGCTATCAGCTCACCGAAGCGACGCCGCCGCAGCTCGAATCAACGGCAGCGGCGACTCGCGCACCCGAGATCGCGGCTGCGCCGGCGCCCCGCAAGCCCGCCGCGTCCAGAACCGAAGAGCGTCGCACCAATGCCCGCCCCTGGAGCGCGCGCGCCACGGCGCGTTCGGCCGGGAGTGCCTCGGCGACCTCCGCCGCCCAGCTGCGCACGGCCGCGGACGATGACACGGATTGGAAGGAATTTTAGATGTTCAGCACTTGCACTTGCCCCAAGGATCGCGCGGGCATGCCCCGGGCCAGGAGGCCGCTATGGCTAGGATACTGACTGTCGATGACTCACCGGTGATGCGGCTCATGGTCAAGGCGACCTTGGATGAGGCCGGCCATGACGTGTGTCAGGCAGCCAATGGTGAGGAGGCACTGCGCCTGGCTGCCGCCGAGGTCTTCGACATGGTGATTACTGACGTCAACATGCCCCTGATGGACGGGCTGACCCTGACGCGCAACCTGCGGCAGATGCCCGCCTACAAGCGCGTACCGATGATCGCCTTGACGACCGAGGCAACGGCCGACGTTAAACGTGCCGGCCGCGACGCCGGTGCGACGGCGTGGGTGCTGAAACCATTCAACCCGCAGCGGCTGGTCGATGCCGTCGCGGCGCTGCTCGCCTGACACGGAAATTTCGCGAAATGCGTAAAGCCTCCACGCTGCTGCTCATATCACTGCTGTTCTGCATGTCGGCCGGTGCGGATTGTATCCTGCCCGCTGCACCCAGCCATATTCCCGACGGTCATTCGGCCAACGAACAGGACATGAAGGCGGCCATGCAGACGCTCCAGCGTTACAACGATGACGTCGACGAGTACATGAAGTGTATCGACTTCGAGCAGCGCCAGAAGCGCATCAGCTTCGGCGACAAGGAAAAGGATCGCGGCGTCGCACTCGATAGTCTTGCCACCGTGGTCGGGCATTTCAACGAGCAGGTCCGCATCTTCAAGTCGCGGCACAGCTGAGGATCCACGAGATGACCAGCCACGAAACAGCCGCGCCGGAACTACGCGACAGCACCGGTCGCATGCGCGAGTTTGCCTTTGACGACCGGGATTTCGAGACGATCCGCGCGCTGGTGAAAACCTCAACCGGGATCAATCTCACCCCGCAGAAGCGCGAACTGGTCTACGGACGACTGGCCGTGCGACTGCGGGCGCTGGGCCTGCGCACCTTCCGCGAATACCGGGAGATCGTCGCCGCGGATCCGGAGGAGCAAGTCCGCCTGTGCAACGCGATCACGACCAACCTCACCTCGTTCTTTCGCGAGCCCCATCATTTCGAGCATCTGCGTGATCAGTTTCTGCCGGCGCATCTTGACCAGACGGCACGGCCGCGGCTGCGGATCTGGTCGGCGGGCTGTTCCACCGGCGAGGAGGCCTATTCCATCGCCATGATCGTGCTGGAGAGCCTGCCGGATGCGCTCAGCCGCGACGTACGCGTCCTCGCCACGGACGTGGACTCCGACGTGCTGGCCACCGCCGCCGCAGGGCACTACAGCGCCGAACGCATCAAGGGCGTATCGGACGGACGCGTTCGGCGGTTCTTCAGCGAACACAAGGAACGGGGCCGCAGCTCGTTCGTGGTGCGGCCGGAGGTTCGCCAGCTGGTGACCTTCAAGCAGCTGAATCTGATTCAACCGCTGCCGATGGCAGGACCGCTGGATGTCATTTTCTGCCGCAATACCGTGATCTATTTCGACAAGAGCACGCAGCGCGACCTGTTTGCCAGGATCGCACCACTGCAGCGTCCAGGGGATCTGCTGTATCTGGGACACTCCGAGAGCCTCCTCAGCGTCAGCACCGATTACGAATCCATTGGCCGCACCACGTACCTGCGGCGCTGAAATGGCAGCCAAGCACCACCCGACCACGCCGCCGCCCCGGGCAAGCATCCCGCCGGGTCTGCCCGGCTTCATTGACACCGAGCGCTTCTGGGAGCGCGAAACCGAGCGCTGGACGGTCAAGCTGCTGCCCGGCGAGTGCTACGTGACGCGCAGCGACGAGGCCATCGTGACGGTCCTCGGATCCTGCATTTCCGCGTGCATCCGTGATCCGGACACCAACCTCGGCGGCATGAATCACTTCATGCTGGCCGAACAGATCAAAGGGTCCGGAGAGTATCCGGGATCCGGCTTCGGCCAGATCAACCGCTACGGCTGCTTCGCGATGGAAAGCCTCATCAACAACCTGATGCGCCACGGCGCCCAGCGTGACAGGCTTGAAATCAAGGTGTTCGGCGGCGGGCGCATCCTCAAGTCGATGACCGATATCGGCGCGCGCAACATCGCCTTCATTCACTCCTGGGCACGCACCGAGGGTGTGCGCCTGGTCGCGCATGACCTCGGGGGCGTCCAGCCGCGCAAGCTGGTCTACTTTCCCGCCACGGGTCGGGCCCGGGTGCGCAGGCTCCCGGCGATCGAGAACCGCAGCATTGCCGACCGCGAGCTGTACTACCTGAAGCATCTGGCCATGGAGCCGGATGAGGGCCACGTGGAGATCTTCACGTGAAAATCCGGGTGCTGGTCATCGATGACTCGGCCTATGTGCGTCAGATCCTGACGCAGATCCTGCGCGCCGATCCTGAGATCGACGTGGTGGGCTGCGCGAGCGACGCACATGTGGCGCGCGAGATGATCCGGCGCCTCAACCCGGACGTGCTGACTCTGGATATCGAAATGCCGCGCATGGACGGGCTGACCTTTCTGCGCAACCTCATGCGGCTGCGGCCCATGCCCGTGGTCATGGTGTCTTCCCTCACGGAGCGTGGTGCGGAAGTGACGCTGGACGCCCTGGCGCTGGGGGCAGTCGACTTTCTGCCCAAGCCGCATACGGACCTGGGCGTGACGCTGCGGGATTATGCCGGGGAGCTCATCGCCAAGGTGAAAGCGGCCGCCCGCGTCGGCGTCCGTTCAACGGTCGCGGCCGTCCCCACGCCCAAAACGCGCGCCGCCACCGTGCCGATCAGCACCACCAACGTCATTCTGGCAATCGGCGCCTCAACGGGCGGCACGGAGGCGATCCGTGAGTTGCTCGCGCAACTGCCGCCCGATGCCCCCGGGACCGTCATCACCCAGCACATCCCCAGGGCGTTCAGCGCCGCCTTCGCCAGGCGCCTGAACGACAGCAGCGCGCTGCGGGTGCAGGAGGCTGAGGATGGTCAGCAGGTGCTGCCGGGGCATGCCTACGTGGCCCCAGGCGACCGCCACCTGAGAATCGAGCGCTCGGGTGCGCGGTACTTGTGTCGACTGGATCACGGACCGGCCGTGAATCACCTCCGCCCCTCCGTGGATGTCCTGTTCGAATCGGTGGCGGCGGCAGCCGGCGCGCGCTCCATTGGCGTGCTGCTGACCGGCATGGGCCGCGACGGGGCCCAGGGCTTGCTGCAGATGCGGGACGGCGGCAGCCAGACCATTGCGCAGGATGAGGCCAGCAGCGTCGTGTGGGGCATGCCAGGCGAAGCCGTAGCCCTCGGGGCCGCTCAGCTGGTCCTGCCACTGTCGGCAATTGCCGTCAGGCTCATGGCTCTCGTAGCTGCGATGGACATCACGCGCCCCAGCCGTTCGGCCTGATATTGTCTGATCGAAGCAGAGGACCGCCCATGACAGCGACACAGACTCAACCCGGCTCGGCAAGTAGCAACAAGGCGGCATTTGAGTTCGTGCAATTCCTGGCCCAGGAACTGTCCTCGGGCAAGGTCGAACTGCCCAGCTTTCCGGACATCGCGATCAAGGTCCGCAAGGTGCTGGCCAATGACAACGTGAACCTCGACATGGTCCTGCGCGTGGTCGGCTCCGAGCCGACGCTGGCCGCCCGGCTGCTGCAGATCGCGAACTCCGCGGCGCTCAGCAACGGCACCCCGGTCCACGATCTGCGCAATGCCGTACAGCGGATGGGCCTGAACATGGTGCGCAGCGCATCGATCGCCTTTGCGATGTCGCAGATGAAAAAGGCGCATGACCTGAGGGGACTCGAGGTGCCGATGGCGGCACTGTGGCAACGCTGCACGGCCGTGGCCGCCATGGCGCACGTCGTCGCGCGCCGTTTGACGAAAGTGAATCCGGACACCGCGCTGCTGGCCGGTCTGCTGCACGGTGTGGGCGAGCTGTACATCCTAACCCGGGCCAACAGGCACCCTGCCCTGTTCGCCGATCGACCGATCTACGATACGATCGTGCGTGACTGGCACGTGAGCGTTGCCCAGGCGCTGCTCGAGAACTGGGAGATTGCCGAGGATATCGTCAGGGCCGTCAGCGAATTCGAGGATCTCGACCGCCGCCACACCGGCCCGGCGGATCTGTCTGACGTCCTCACGGTCGCGCACCTCATGGTCAGCTACCAGGACTACCCGGAATCGATCGAGCTGAACATGCAGGGCGTCTCCGCGCGCCATCGCATGGCCATGGACGGCACCAGCTACAGCAACCTCATCCTCGAGTCGAAGGACGAGATCAAAGAACTGCAGCAGGCGCTCGGCGCCTGAATCGCCATAAATCCTTGGAAGCTGATGCCATGTCCTCCTCCGATACCACCCTCGAGACGCACAGCAGCCAGGTAGCGTTTCAGTTCGTCCAGGCGCTCGCTGCGGAGTTGTCGCACGGCTCGGTGGAGATTCCGGGGTTTCCGGCAATCGTCTCGCGCGTGCACGAGGTCCTGGCGGATGAAAGCGCCTCGGCCGACAAGGTCGCACGTGTGGTGGGGGCTGATCCGGTCCTGGCCGCGCGCCTGCTCAAGCTTGCAAACTCGGTGGCGCTGGTGGGTACCGCGCGCCCGGCCACCGACCTGCGCACCGCCGTCAGTCGCGTCGGGCTGAACTCCGTGCGCTCCACGACCCATGCCCATGCGGTGCGGGTGCTCGGCCAGTGCGAGGCGCTGCGCGGCCTGGAGAAGCCGCTTGAGGTGCTGGCCCGCCAGACCGGACAGGTGGCGAGCCTGTGTCATGTGGTTGCGCAGAGGTACACCCGCGTGCAACCCGATGTCGCCATGCTCGCCGGCCTGCTGCACAGTAGCGGACGGCTGTACCTGCTGACCCGTGCCGGCAGCCACCGTGCCCTGTTCGCCGATGCCACTGCGTTTCGCACCGTGGAGCGCGACTGGCACCTGAGCGTTGCCGTCGCCCTGCTTGAAAACTGGAACGTGCCCGATGAGATCGTGCATTCAGTGTCTGAAAGTGAGGACCTGGCGCGCGAACCGCGGGGCGCACCCTCGCTGACGGATGTCCTGATGCTCGCGCTGGCCATCGCGCGGCACGCCGGCCAACCCGAGGTGCTCGAAGCGCATCTGCGCGACGTCAAGTGCCTGGCACGATTCAGCCTGAATGCCCCGGCGGTGGCGCAGATGCTGGAGGTGTCGCAGGGTGAACTTGCGCAGCTGGAGGCGGCGCTGACCTGAACGGATTCGCTTACGCGACGGTGTCTTCTTCCGGCAGCAGCCGTTCAAACTGCAGCAGCTGATTGGCGATCCGCTCCGAGGAGACCTTGTAGGTCCCGTTCGCCAGTGCGTCACTGGTCTCGGCAACCCGCGCGGAATTGATGACGGGCACGTCGGTGAGGGTCTGTTCCGCCGTGACCAGGTAGCTGGCCGTATCGGTGATCTTGACGCTGTCCGTGGCGCTGCCCGGGCCGCCGGGGCCCCCTGGGGCGGCACTGGCCGCGGTGGCCGCAGCCGCGCGCGGACCAGCGGCGCTGGTTGCCGGTGAGGCGGGCGGGCTGTTGTTGACACCACTGATCTTGCCGGTCACGACTGGTCTCCTTCGTTACAAGCCTTAACGGCTGGCACCGGAGGAACTTTAGGTCCTTGCGTGCGGAAGTCGAGGTTTTCGGATTATGTCCGCCGCGGAAAAACGGCAGTCCTTAGGCTTCCCGGTTCAGACCGTAGCGCGTGGCGGCCACGGAACAGGTGCCGCGCGGGCCGTAAGTCACCGTTTCGCGGCGGCCGTCGATCAGCATGCCCAGTCGCGCCTGGACATTCTGCAGCCGGGCACCGGCCAGCGCGCCGTTGCGATCATTCAGACCGCGGCACTTGACCGCCGCGGCCGTGCAGCCGGCCCAGGCAGAGGTCAGCGTTCCTTGCGGATCGCACCAGGTGAGCAGTGCCTCGAGCCCCTTGAGGTCATGGGGGCGCCCGAGCGTGCGACACAGTCCGCGCCGCTCATCGTCCACTTTCAGAATTCGTGCCACGCACTGGTGGCGCTCGCGCATGGTGGCGGTCAGCGACTCCGCATCGCTGGCCGTCAGATGGGTGTACTCGCGCTCGAGCAGCACGGCCAGTTCGTCCAGCGCCGTCGTTTCATCCCCGATCATGCGGCTCATCTGCTCGCGACAGGTCTGCGGATCCATGTGTTCTACGATCCCGTATAAGCCTTGAGGGGGTTCGACTGCGTCCCGGAGGCCGGGCCCGCGCTTGCCTGGGCGTCAAATTTCTGTGCCGACAGCAGGCCATCGGCAATGCGGCGCGCGTCAACCTGATACGAACCATTGCTCAGCCCTTGGCTGATCGAGTCCACCCGGCTTTGGTCAAAGTCCGGGATGCCGGCGAGCTGCTGTTCGAGGCTGGCCAGCTGCTGCGCGGTGGACGTAATGGCCACCTCGCCAGACTGGGCGCTCGATGCGCTGGTCTGGGCCTGGACAGTCTGCTGCGCAATCTTGCTCTGCGCGGCCTGGGTCTTGTCGGCCGAGCCGGAACTCAGGCCCAGACTCGCTTCCAGACCACTGTGGATGGTCGTCACGCTAAACGCTCCTTCGCATGTACGGCGCAGTATCAGCCAATGTTGCCAAAACTGCAGAACGGATTTCGCATTTCATAAGGCAACCCGCACTACGTCCGCGGACTCCACGACCCCTTCGACGACGGTCATGGAACTGAGGTTCTGCACCTGGACGCGCGCGCCGGCCGGCGCATCCGTCATCGCCCTGCCGGCCGCCCGGATCTCGATCGCGCCACCGCCGGCCACCAGCGTTACCTCCTGACCGCGGTGAATCACCGTATCCGCATCGAACATCTCGACGGACAGGGCCGTGCCGAGGGCAAGCGGCCGCCGAACCGTCCGCCCCGTGAGCTCCGCCACCGCACTCAGATAGGCCGTCACGGTGCCGGCCATGCGGCGCGTTTCCAGCGTGACATCATCGGCGCCCAGGCGCGACTGGCGCGCCACCGCATGCTTGAGGACCAGCACGGTGATGCGGCTCTCGACGATGACCGGCACGTAGACGGACCAGTGCACCGGCCCGCCACAGCTGACGTTGACCGTGGCGCGCGCCGCCAGATTGGCGCCAGGCGGCAGCTGCGCTGTAAGTGGTAACCCGCACTGGGCCAGTCGCAGCCGCGGGTCGATGGGCACCACCGTGATCTGCGCATCGGCGGATCCCTGCGGCAGCAGCGACTCGACATAGGAGTGTGCGGCCTTCTCAATAGTGGCGATGGGCTCCGCCGCGGCCGCCCCGGTGCCCGCGCCCAGGGTCGGCACGGCCACCATGAGCAGTGTGGCCAGCACCGCGAGGAAGCGTCGATTGTCTGTCGCTGTGAGTGTCATGCGGAGGATATCTGCAAATCGCGCGCCAACTTCGCGTGCCAGGTTCCGCAGGCGGCAGATGACGGTGATTTGCCGGAGGCGGGCGGCAACGGGTTGCCACCCGTGTGACACGCATCACGCTTATCTCGGTGAAAACAGGCCCGAGCGGCCCTTGAGCCGTGCTGGCATGGGTATTGCTATTCATCCAGCAGGACATTTTTTTGACGGACCGGACTACAAGTCATGCCTGTTGGATTGGATTCATATCTCGGCGTTCACGCGGATGCACTGAAGGTGCAGTCCCAGCGCATGGACGTGCTCGCGAACAATCTCGCCAACGTCGACACGCCCGGATACAAGGCGCGCGACATTGACTTCCGTACGGCACTGGCACAGGCCGGTTCGCCTGAAGGCGGCGTTGCCCTGACGACCACCGATCAGAATCATATGGCGGTGAACGCCACCGACGAGGGTGGCGCCGCCCTCAAATACCGCGTGCCGCTCGCACCCTCACTCGATGGCAACACCGTGGACTCACAACAGGAGCAGGCCGCATTTGCGGACAACACCGTGCACTACCAGGCCACGCTGACCTTTCTGTCCATGCGCCTGCGCAATCTCATGACCGCGATCACCGGCCAGTAAGACGCGCGCAGCGAGGTACCCAAGCATGTCTTCCTTCAAGATCTTCGACATCGCAGGCTCAGGCCTCAGCGCGCAATCCGTACGTCTGAACACCGTAGCCAGCAATCTTGCCAACGCCGACAGCATCAGCGGCGATCCCTCGACGGTCTACAAGGCGCGGCACCCGGTATTTCAGGCGGTCCAGCAAAAGATGCTCGGCGCTGCGGACGCGGAGAACCGGAGCGAGTCGGCGGTCCGTGTCGCCGGCATCGTCGAGAGCCAGGCCGCACCGCAGATGCGCTACGACCCCGGCAATCCCCTGGCCAACGCCCAGGGCAACGTCTACGCACCCAACGTCAACGTCATCGAGGAGATGACGGACATGATTTCCGCATCGCGCGCCTATCAGGACAACGTGGAGGTCATGAACACCTCCAAGGACCTCATGCTCGCGACCCTGAAACTCGGCCAGTCCTGATAGCCACTTCCGCACGGCAACACACACACTCACGAGGCGCCAGATGTCGACCAGTACTTCCTCCATAGCGTCACTGCTCAATTCGTCCAGCACACCGGCAGCCAGTGCCGTGACCTCGGCGAGTGCCGCAGTGCCGAAGAACATGCAGATCAACGAGTCGCAGTTTCTGCAGTTGATTTCAACCCAGCTGCAGAACCAGGACCCGCTGCAGCCCACGGATCCGTCTCAGTTTCTGGGCCAGCTGGAAGGCCTGAGCGAGGTCTCGAGCCTGCAGAGCATGCAGTCGGCGATGTCCTCCAACCAGGTCACCAGCGGGGCGAGCCTGCTCAATCAATACGTGCTCGCACCCGGCGCCACCGCACCGCTCGCCTCGGGCGGCGCCATCGCCGGTGCCGTCAATGCGCCCTCCGGCACGACCAAGCTGACGGTCTCGATCTCGGACTCCACGGGCAACGCGGTCACCTCCTTCCAGGTCGCCCCGGCCGCCTCCGGCATGACCTCATTCTCCTGGAACGGCACCACCAGCACCGGCAGCACTGCCGCTGCGGGCAATTACACGGTAGCGGTCAACGCCACCGTCAACGGCGCCTCCCAGTCAGTTTCCCCGATGGTCGTCACCCAGGTGCAAAGCGTCACCATCGACCCCAGCACCCAGCAGTTGGATCTGAACACCACCGGCGGCACCGTGCCGCTGAGCTCTGTCGTCACCATTCTGTAACGCGCCAACCACGCCAGCATCAGGAACATCAAGCCATGTCATTTAATGTCGCCCTCACAGGCCTCAATGCCGCCAACCAGGACCTCTCGGTGACGGCCAACAATCTTGCCAACACCAGCACCGTGGGTTTCAAAGGCTCACGCGCGGAGTTCTCCGACCTGTTTTCGGCCACCCAAAGTGGGGTGAGCTCGACCGCCGTGGGCAACGGCGTCGCCGTTCAGGAAGTCGCCCAGCAGTTCTCCCAGGGAGACATCGAGACTACGGGTAACAACCTGGACCTCTCGATCAGCGGCAACGGATTCTTCACCACCAGCAACAACGGCGCACTGCAGTACACGCGCGACGGCGAATTCCAGGTCAATAGTTCAGGTGACGTGGTCACGGCCGGCGGCGCCAACCTGCAGGTTTATCCGCCGCTCGCCAACGGCGGCTACAACACCGGCGGTCTCACCAACCTCTCGCTCAGTTCAGGCGAGAGCGCGCCGAGTGCGACTACGACGGCGTCCATCACGGCAAACCTGCCGGCCGATGCGACCGTTCCGACCGACTATGCCGCGGACGGTATCGATCCGACCAATTCCAACACGTACACCAACACGACCTCGATGACGGTGTACGACTCCCTCGGCGCCGCCCATACCGCATCGCTCTACTTCGCCAAGACCGCGAGCAATACCTGGCAGGCGAACCTGTACGTGGACGGCAACATGGTGGGCACACAGGAGCTGGACTACAGCGCCAGTGGCGCTCTGACAGCCCCCGCCGATGGCAACGTCACGTTTCCGGCGTACAACGCGGCCGGCGGACTGGCCACGGGCGCCAACCCCATGACCATGCAATTCAACTTCAGCAATGTCACGCAGTATGGCAACAACTTCGGCGTCACGGCCGTCCAGCAGAACGGTTTCACCACCGGCCTGCTCACCGGCATCAGTATCGACGACACCGGGGTGGTGCAGGCTCAGTACACCAATGGCAATTCCGTAAACCTCGGCCAGGTCGCACTGGCGAACTTCGCCAACCCGCAGGGTCTGGAACAGCTCGGCAATAACAGCTGGGCGGTGACCAATTCCTCCGGTGAGTCGGTGCAGGGCGTCGCGGGCGGATCCGGATTCGGCAACATTTCTTCAGGTTCCGTCGAGGAGTCCAACGTGGACACCACCACGGCCCTGGTCGACATGATCACCGCGCAACGCGCCTTCCAGGCCAACGCGCAGATGATTCAGACCGAGGACCAGATCACCCAGACCATCATCGGCATCCGCCAGTAAGGCCTGAGCGACCGTCATGGATAAACTGCTCTACATTGCGATGTCTGGCGCGAGCCAGACGCTGCGCGCCCAGACGGCGACCAGCCACAACCTCGCAAATGCGAACACCACCGGGTTCAAGGCGGACCTGAGTGAGTTCCAGAGCCGTGCCGTGACGGGGCCGGGTTTTGCCTCACGGGTGTATGCAACCGATGCCTCCGTCGGTTGGGACAGCTCGGTCGGCTCCCAGATCACCACCGGCAACCCCTTCGACGTGGCGGTGCAGGGCCCGGGCTTCATTGCCGTCCAGGACAGCCAGGGCAACGAAGCCTATACCCGCAACGGCGATCTGCATGTGGATCCGAACGGCCAGCTGATGACCGCCTCGGGCCTGCAGGTACTGGGCGACAGCGGTCCGGTCAGCGTCCCGCCCTTCGCCTCCGCCAGCGTCGCGCCGAATGGCACGATCTCGATCGTGCCGATGGGGCAGACCCCGCAGACGATCTCCAACGTCGGACGCATCAAGCTCGTCAATCCGCCCAGCGACACGGTTTCGCGCAGCGCCGACGGCTTGTTCCGCACCAACAGTGGCCAACCCGCGGATGCGGACGCCAGTACCACGGTGGCCTCGGGAGTCCTGGAAGGCAGCAATGTCGACCTGGCCGGCTCGATGGTCAGCATGATCGAACTGTCCCGCAACTTCGACCTGCAGATCAAGGCGATGCACGCCGCCGAAGACGACGGCAATGCATCGGCGAAGCTTCTGCAAACAAGCTGATCGCAAGCTCACTACTTAGGTAACGCACAATGGAACCAGCACTCTGGGCCGCCAAAACCGGTCTCGACGCTCAGCAGACACAGATGACGGTGACGGCCAACAACCTCGCCAACGTCAATACCAACGGCTTCAAGAAAAGCCGTGCGGTATTCAACGACCTGCTGTACCAGAACGTCACCCAGGTGGGCGGCTCCACCTCCGACACCACCACCTATCCGTCGGGCCTGCAGCTGGGCACCGGTGTGCGGGTGGTCGCGACCGAGCCGAGCTTCACGCAAGGCAGTCTCGACAACACGGGCAACTCGCTGGATCTTGCGGTCCAGGGCCAGGGCTTCTTCCAGATCCTGAAACCCGATGGCACGCTCGCCTACACGCGTGATGGCAGCTTCCAGGTGAACGCGCAGGGCCAGGTGGTCAATGCCAGCGGCTACCAGCTGCAGCCTGCGATCACCATCCCGCAAGGCGCGCAGAGCATCACGATTGCGCCCAATGGCGTGGTCACGGTGTTGATGCCCAGTGCGACGACACCGACCCAGGTCGGCTCCCTGCAGCTCGCCAACTTCATCAATCCATCCGGCCTGCAGGATACCGGCGGCAACCTGTCCGTCGAATCGGCGGCCAGCGGCACTCCCACCACCGGCACGCCAGGCCTCTCTGGCCTGGGAACGGTCATTCAAGGCTCAGTGGAAACCTCCAACGTCGATGTCGTCGAAGAAATGGTCAACATGATCGAAACCCAGCGCGCCTACGAGATGAACTCGAAAGCGGTGGAGACCACCGACCAGATGCTGCAGTACGCCACGCAGAACATGTAAACGGAAGTCAATGCGAATTCACTACAAATTGCTGAGCTGTGTCGTGCTGCTGGGGCTGGGCGCGTGCCAGACGCCCCATCCACCCAAGGATGATGATGGGATGAGCTGGGCCGCGGAACCCGCGCCCAAGCCCACCAACGGCTCGATCTATCAAAGCGGCCGGGAAGTCGCGCTGTTCGAGAACCCGATCGCGCACCATGTCGGCGACATCGTCACGATCGTGCTCAACGAGTCCACACAGGCCCAGAAGAGCTCCTCGACCAACACCAACAAGGCGACCTCGGTCGCCCTGCCCGGCATGACCCTCCTGGGTAAGGCACTCACCGTACATGGTGTTCCGATCACGACCAACAGCATCGCCGATACGACCAAGTTCGCCGGCGAAGGCGACAGTGCGCAGAGCAACAGCCTGCAGGGCTTCGTCACGGTCACAGTGCAGAAGGTACTGCCCAACGGCAATCTGTACGTGAAGGGCCAGAAGTGGATCGGCATCAACCAGGGACAGGAATACGTGATCATGTCGGGGGTCATCCGACCCATCGATCTCGCCTCGGACAACTCCATAGCCTCCTCTCAAGTGGCCAATGCGAAGATCTCCTACGGTGGGAAAGGCGCGCTGGCCGATGCCAATGCCCAGGGCTGGCTGTCGCGATTCTTCAATTCACCCTGGTCACCATTCTAATGTTTGAATCTATCCGCAACTGCCGCCTCTCGCCGGCGCTACTCACGGCCCTACTGCTGAATGTAATGATGGCGGGACTCGCCACACCGGCGCGCGCCGATCGCATCAAGGACATAGCCACGGTATCCGGGGTGCGCTCCAACCAGCTCTTCGGCTATGGCCTGGTGGTCGGGCTGGACGGCACCGGCGACCAGACCACGCAGGCGCCCTTCACCATTCAGAGCATCGCCAACATGCTGGCGAAGTTCGGCGTCGCCATTCCGGCCGGATCAAACCCGCAGCTGAAGAACGTGGCCGCGGTGACGGTGACCGCCGATCTGCCACCCTTCTCCAAGCCCGGACAGACCATCGACGTCACCGTGGCCTCCATTGCCAACGCCGCGAGTTTGCGCGGCGGACAGCTGCTGATGACCCCGATGCGCGGTCTCGACGGCGAAGTCTATGCTTTTGCGCAGGGCAGCCTCGTCGTCAGCGGCTTCGGCGTCAATGGCAAGGATGGCTCGCGCATTTCTCTGAACGTTCCGAGCAGTGGTCGCATTCCCAATGGCGCCAGTGTCGAGCGCGAAGTACCGACCAAGTTCGCGCAGGACAACTTCCTGGTCCTGAACCTCAACACACCGGATTTCACGACCGCCGCCCGCGTCGCTTCCGGGATCAACAGGGTACTGGGAGCCGGCACCGCCGAGGCCACCGATCCGGTGTCCATCAAGGTCACGGCCCCGAGCAATCCTGATCAGCGTATCGGTTATCTCGCCACGCTCGAGGCGATCGAAGTCGAACCCGGCGAGGCGCCGGCGCGCGTCATCATCAACTCGCGCACCGGCACGGTGGTCATCAGTTCGCATGTGCAGGTGACCGCAGCTGCCGTCGCCCATGGCTCCCTCTCGGTGACCATCACGGAGCGCCAGGATGTGAGCCAGCCGAACTCCTTCACCAAGGGCACGACAGCGACGGTCACACCGCGCAGCGACATCAACGTGCAGCAGGCCGACGCCCGTATGTTCGTGTTTCAGGCCGGCGTGAACCTGGATGAGATCGTGCGCGCGGTGAACCGGGTCGGCGCCGCCCCGGGCGATCTGGTGGCAATCCTCGAAGCATTGCGCGCTGCAGGTGCCCTGCGCGCCGAGCTGATCGTGATCTGACGCGGCACCCATGGCTACCCTACCCTCTGCATCCGATCCTACTGCCGCCGCGGCGTCTGCCACGGCGGATACGTACACCAATTTCTCAGGCCTGCAGGCCCTGAAGCGTGCGGCTGCCAAGAACGATCCAACCGCGATCCGCAAGGTCGCCCAGCAGTTCGAGAGCATGTTCACGCGCATGATGCTCAAGAGCATGCGCGAGTCAGTGGGCACCGATCCGCTGTTCGGCAGCGATGCGCAGAAGACCTATCAGGGCATGTACGATGATCAGCTGGCCATCCAGCTGTCCAAGGGGCGTGGCCTCGGGCTCGCGGACATGCTCGTGCGGCAACTGCAGCGGCTCGGTGTCGCCGGCGCGGCAGCGGGTGCGAGCGGCAGCAATGGCATCAAGAGCGGCGGTACGACCGGCGCCATCGGCACCACCGGGGCTGCCACCCCAACCGCCAAGCCGGCACTTCCCGCCGCGTCCGCCGCTACTCAGCAAAGTTTCATCCAGGGGCTCTGGCCCCAGGCCGAGCAGGCCGGCGAGCAGCTCGGAGTCGATCCGACGAACCTGATTGCACAGGCCGCGCTGGAGACCAACTGGGGTCGCAGCATGCCTCACGACGGTAGCGGGCATTCCAGCAATAATCTCTTTGGCGTGAAGGCCACGGGATCCTGGAGCGGCGCGAGCGTCGAGTCTGCTACGAGCGAAGCGGCCGCCGATGGCAGCATCACGAGCGCCATTGCGCCGTTTCGCTCCTACGCGGACGCCACCCAGAGCTTTCAGGATTATGTCTCGATCCTGCGCAACAATCCGCGCTATGCCACCGCCTTGAACACCGGCAGCAACGCCCAGGCCTTCGCGGCCGGGCTGCAGCGCGGCGGCTACGCGACCGATCCGGATTATGCCCGCAAGGTCAGCGCCGTCGCCAACAACATCTCCGGCCACCTGGCCATGAACCTTCGTGGACTCACAGCCCTCAAGTCCGGCACTGATCTGCCGACAACTGTGACTACGAGCACGCTGTAAGGGCTAACTTCGAATGGCTGACTTGCTTTCAACCAGCGTCTCCGGGCTCATCGCATTCCAGAATGCGCTGAGCGTCACCAGTAATAACGTGGCCAACGTGTCGACGCCGGGTTACAGCGTCGAGACGCCCGATTTCACCGCTGAGCCGGGCGAATCCACCGGCGTCGGCTACTTCGGTACCGGGGTCCAGATCTCGAACGTGACGCGCAGCTACAGTGAGCTGCTCGCCACGCAGATGCGCACGTCACAAAGCAGCTACTCCAACTTCAACACCTACGCGACCACGGCCGCCCAGGTCGACAACATGCTGAGCGACACGACCACGGGTCTGAGCGCGCAGCTGCAGGGTTTCAGCAACTCGCTGCAGACACTGGCCAACTCCCCCACGCTCGCGGCAAGCGGCACGGCGGTGCTGAGCGCCGCCCAGTCGCTCACCCAGTCGGTCCAGGGCTATGCGACCCAGCTGAGTTCGATCGACCAGAACGTGGAAGGCCAGATCACCAGCAATGTTCAGGAAATCAACACGTTGGCGAGCAACATCGCCACCGTCAACGGCCAGATCGCCCAGATCTCCGGTTCCGGGCAGTCGCCCAACAGCCTGCTGGACCAGCGCGATCAGCTCATCAATCAGCTCAGCCAGTACGTCTCGGTGAACACCGCCACCCAGAGCGACGGCACGCTGGATGTCTTCGTCGGCAATGGCCAGTCGCTGGTGACCGGTGGCACGGCGCAGACCCTGACGACGATACCCAATCAGTACAACCCCACGCAGTTCGATGTCGGTCTGACGACCGTCGGCACCTCCGGAGCACCGGTTGACATCACAGGAGCCATCTCCGGTGGTTCGCTGGGCGGCCTGATCGCCGTGCGCAGCCAGGTCATCGATCCGACGCTGAACTCGCTGGGACAGATCAGCGTGGGCATCGCCAACATCGTAAATCAGCAGCAGGCGGCCGGCCTGACGCAGTCCGGAACCCAGGGCCAACCCCTGTTCGCCGTCGGGGGCGTGCAGGTGAGTCCCTCGTCGAACAATACGGGAACCGCCCAGGTGACCGCGACGCGTACCAACCTTTCGGCGCTGACGGGCGACAGCTACACGCTGGCCGACAACGGTGGCACCTGGCAGCTCACGGATAACACCAGCCAGCAGACCATCCTCATGGGCGGCACGGGTACCGCGATCGACCCGTTTACCGCCGCCGGTGTCTCGATTGTCGTGAACGGCACGGCCAACAGCGGCGACAGCTACCTGGTGGAGCCTACCGCCACCGCAGCCGCCGGTTTCAGCGTCCTGCTGACGAGCCCGACACAGATTGCCTCGGCCGCCGCGGTGCAGACCGGCGCCGCCAGTGCCAATACCGGCACGGGCACCATTGCCGCGGCGACCGTGACCGACCCGACCAACGCCAACCTGCTGACACCGACATCGATCGTCTTCACCTCGCCCACGCAGTACCAGATCAACGGCACCGCGTACACGTATACGCCGGGCGCGGCCATCTCCTCGGCCAACGGCTGGACGACCTCCATCAGCGGCACGCCGGCGGCGGGCGATACCTTCACCGTCGGCAGCAATGCGGGCAACGTCGGCGACAACTCCAATCTGTTCGCGATGATCGACGGGCTCAATGCCAATTCGCTGAACGGCGGCACGACCTCACTGACAGGGGCCACGAGTTCGCTGCTGAGCCAGGTCGGCGCGCAGACCCAACAGGCCCAGTCCAACGCATCCGCACAGCAGGCCGTCAACACCTCGGCGACGGATGCGGTCAACAACCTCTCGGGCGTCAACCTCGATGAGGAGGCGGCCAACATGGTCAAGTACCAGCAGGCCTACCAGGCCTGCGCACAGATGATTCAGGCCTCCACGACCATGTTCAACACCCTAATTACCGCACTTCAAACCGCTTAAAGCCTATGCGAGTCTCAACTCTCGGATTCCAGACTGACGCCTCCAACCAGATGCAATCGCTGGAGGCGGAGATCACCCAGACACAAACGGAGCTGTCCACGGGCATCGCGCTGCAAAATGCCGCGGACAATCCCGCGGCCATGGCGCAGGTCACGCAGCTGAACGCGCAGATCTCCGCTTCGAAGCAATACCAGACCAACGGCAGCGCCTTGAATTCCAATCTGCAGATCGAGGAGCAGTCGCTCTCGGATGCGACCACGACGATGCAGAGCGCGCGCGACCTCGCGGTCGAGGCCAACAATGCCGCCCTGACCCCCTCACAGCGCCAGGACATCTCGACCCAGCTGCAGCAGCTGCTGCAGCAGATGGTGAGCACTGCCAACAGCACGGACTCGAACGGCAACTTTTTGTTTTCCGGCGAGACCAACACTACCCAGCCCTTCTCCCAGACCGGGTCATCCGTCGCCTACAACGGCTCGACCAGCGTCAGCCAGGTGCAGATCAGCTCAAACCAGCGCATCTCGAGCGGTGACTCCGGCGCCAACGTGTTCATGAACATTCCGGGTGGAAACGGCACGTTCACCACGGCGGTGGGTGCAGCCAATACCGGCACGGCGACGATCGATACGGGCACGGTGACCAATGCATCGCAGTGGGTACCGGACACCTACACCATCACCTTCACGGATGCAACGGACTACACGGTCACCAACAGCGCAGGACCGGTAACCAGTGGGACCTATACCAGTCCGGGCACGATCACATTCAATGGCATCAGCACGACCGTGACCGGTACGCCGGCGGCCGGGGACACGTTCACCGTGGCGCCGGCGGGCACTTCCAGCGCCTTCTCCACGATCTCGAACCTGATCACGGCGCTGAACAACCCCAATCTGAGTTCCGCGCAGCTGACCTCCCAGGTGGGGACCACACTGGAACAGATGGATGCGGCGGTCAGCAATTTCAGCAATGTCTCGGCATCCGTCGGCGCGCGCATCAATGCGATCACCGCCTCCGGTACCACCGCGACTGCCTCGCAGACCGCCATGACGGGGCAGGTGACCAGCCTGCAGGACGTCGACTACGCCGCAGCGACCACCCAGCTGTCGACCCAGGAACTCGCCCTGCAGGCGGCCCAGGAGTCCTACGCCTCCATCGCGAAGATGTCCCTCTTCAGCTATCTGCAGTGATTCGTGACGCAGTTCATACCTTGGGTCGCCTTAAGTTTCTCAAGTTCCCGGCCCAGGCACCGATAACCAATCTGACAAGCAAGCGGCCATGTGGCCGAAACAGCAGCGCGACGGACTGGTGTCCGGCGCCTGAGTTAAACTTCAGGAGTCTCAGACAATGTCACTAGTCCTCAATACGAACATGGCCTCGCTGGTTGCGCAGAACAGCCTGACGTCCTCAGGCATGCAGCTGGCAACCTCCCTTCAGCAGTTGTCCTCGGGTTTGCGCGTCAACACGGCCGCGGATGACGCCGCCGGCTACGCGATCGCCCAGGGCATGACCTCGCAGATCGACGGCCTGAACCAGGCCTCGCAGAACGCGAACGACGGCGTGTCCCTCACGCAGACCGCTTCGGGCGCACTGTCCGAAGTCACCAATGACCTGCAGACGATGCGCGATCTGGCCGTCGAATCGCTCAACGCCACCAATAGCGCCGGCGACCGCACAGACCTGAACGCGCAGTTCCAGCAGCTGGCGAACGACATCAACAGCGTCGCCTCCCAGACGCAGTTCAACGGCGTGAACCTGCTCGATGGCTCCTTCCAGGGTGCGACCTTCCAGGTCGGTGCCAATGCCGGTCAGACGATTACGGTGGGCAACGTCGCCAGCGCCGCGACCAACAACCTCGGTCAGCTCTTCAGCGACGGTGGGACGGGGGGCGCGTACGGTTACGCCCTGGGCAACGGCACGGCGGACGGCGCGACCAGCTCTTCAGGTACGATCTCGGTTGCCGTTGGCGGCACGACCTATACGACCAACCCGGTGACGCTCACCGGCGTACAGTCGACCGATATGGCGGCGGTGGCCGCTGCCGTGAACCAGCTTTCTGCCCAAGACGGCGGCATTATTGCCACGGTCAGCGCCGGCGCTACCGGCGGTATCACGCTGAGCTCCACGAACGCATTGATTGGGACCACGGACACACCGACAGTCACTGCCGGTACGTTCACGGACTCGACCGGGGTCACGGATACCGTCGCTACGGTTGCCAACCTGGGGTTCAGCACTGCGGCCCAGGCCGGGACCGCCACCGGGTTCACGAAGGTGGCTCTGGCCAGCGGCGGCCTGCTCAACAGCGCCAGCGTGTCCACGGTTGACTCTTCCAACCTGGCGCTGACGCAGATCGACGCTGCCCTGCAGCAGCTGGCGACCACCGGCGCAGATCTGGGCGCTTACCAGAACCGGTTCCAGGCTGCCATCACGGGCCTGAACACCGATTCCACGAACCTGAGCAGCGCGAAGAGCGCGATCGTGGATACGGACTACGCGGCGGCGACCTCCAGCCTGTCGAAGGCCCAGATCCTGCAGCAGGCCAGCACCGCGATGGTCGCCCAGGCCAACACCATTCCGCAGAACATTCTGACCCTGTTGCAGAAGCTGCCGTAAAGGTGAAGTCAGTAGAGTCTGAAAACTCTCGAAAAGAGGGGTGGGTGCCGCAAGGCACCCACCCATCGCCGTTCTTGCAGTCGCTCACGCTTTTGGATTCCAGTCTCACGTAGGGTAGTGCGCGATGACCACCTCCAGCACCAGCAGCTCCAGTTCGCCGGTTTCGATCGCCAGCAGTTCCAGTGCGGGTGCGGCCGGTGGCTCCGTCATCAACGTCAGCTCCCTGGTTTCACAGCTGGTGACGGCGACGCAGGATCCCCAGCAGGCCCTGATTACCAATCAGACCGAGGCTGTCACTTCGCAGATCTCCTCGATCGGCACCCTCAAGAGCGCGCTGTCGACATTCCAGTCCGCACTGGGTGCGCTGGATACCCCGTCCGCGTTTGATTCGCAGACGGCCAACACCAGCAACTCCGATGCCGTCACGGCCACCGCGACCTCCGGTGCACCGGTGGGTACGTACAGCGTATCCGTCACCGCACTCGCCCAGGCGCAGCAGATTCTTTCGACGGGCTTTACCGGCGATGGCACAGTCGGCACGGGTGCTCTTAAGTTGAGCCTCGGTGGCACGAGTTTCAACGTAACGATCGACAGTAGCGACGACACGGTCAGCGGCATTGCCGCGGCCATCAATTCTGCCACCGGCAATCCGGGCATCACGGCGACCGTGGTGCAGGGTACCGACGGCGCCCACCTGCTGCTCTCCTCCGCGCAGACTGGTGCGGCCAACACCATTCAGGTCAGCGAGACCGACAGTGGCGCAGCCCTGTCGGCGCTCACCTACCCGGATCCGGATCCGAACAATGCAGGCTCGGATCTGCACTACAAAGTAGAGAGCGCCGCC